>ENA-UOXR01000070-UOXR01000070.1-bioreactor-metagenome-genome-assembly--contig:-NODE-70-length-117233-cov-88.543250_pt1 | contig 117233 bp, 129 predicted proteins | sample MGYA00238164_ERZ764825 | MGnify/ENA primary metagenome ERZ764825 (study PRJEB28920, sample SAMN05720171) | bioreactor metagenome | isolation source: Anaerobic biogas reactor | place... | reverse complement strand
GAAGTTGTTGGTCTAGATCTGGTTTCCTCTTCACAGGCCTACTCCCTCCTCCATGAGAAGCTGGTGAAAAGCTACTCCATGGAGGCCATCTTAAGGGAAGGTAGCTCATCTGAGGAGATAAGTGGACTGGTGGGGAGTTTCCTGGAGGATGTGAAAGCTTCAACCGAGGAACAACACGCTTCGGTGGGTTATGGAGTGGACTACCGCTTTGAAGGTAATCATAGCGTGGGTTCTTCTCTGGTCTATAAGGATCAAGTGATTCATGCCGCCTTTTTCAGTAAGGATGATCTGGATCAGGACCTGTCCAGTTACCGGCAGAGGCGCAGCTACCGCTTGTAAAGGTTAATAATAAATGAGGATATATGGAGTTAACAATGAATCAGAAGATTCCCACTATCCACGGGATTGATCGACTGCTGGAGTATTTACCCTACTTCCAGGACCAGACTAACCAGTTCTACGAGATCGTTGATAAACCACCACAGTTTCCCTTTGCTTCTTACTCAGGTATGGTATCCCAATTTTATAAGGATCTGTACCACGAAAATATGATACAATCCTTCGACTGGCCAGGATGGACGCATGAAGCTCATAAATATATCAATGACCCGGAAATTCTTAATCAAGCAGATATTACCATAATCCAGAAGTTATTCACCTCCATCATCCGGGCAGATAGATTCAATGAGGGAGTACTGGGGAGGATGATTGACCAGATGTACTCTTTATACTATTACTTGCTGTATCTGAGGAGGTACAACCAGATACCATCACCACCGCCAGGACCAGTAAAGCTAATGTTACTGTGCTTATTTTCTTCTTCATATTAAACCTCCTATCATTTTCATCATGATCTGATGACCATTATTTTCTCACTAATGCTAAAATTCCACCTATACCGAGTAAAACTGCTCCTATCACTCCGAATAGGGATATGCTGATAAGCAACCATATTGCACTTATAACTAGGATAATACCTCCCCATTTAGGATTTTTTAAGACATATACTGCACCTGCTATCCCTACTATTGAGGCTAATATGGCGCTTATTCCTAGACCAGTTATTTCGGAGGCAAAAATACCAAACATTACTGCAAATATTCCTCCGAGTAGGCCGAAAATTCCACCTAATATTCCTAGGACTAATTCCACTGTTCTGGAAGTGGGTTCCACTTTTTTAATTTCGCTTGTTTCTTCCATCTGAAATAAAACCCCCATAATCTTTTTATAGGAAACACATGATCTTTCATGTGTAAAGTATAATATTCAATATTTACTATATAAAATTAAGTATTTTATTGTAGTATATCGTATTAAATGAATAATAATTTATAAACTATTAATGATTATAGTAAATATAATAAATAATCAAGATGACACTATAATATTTAATAAAATTTTTAATAAACAAATGGATCCTGCTGAATTATAGGCATTAAATCATGTATTTGATGGATGAGGGTAAAAAAATAAACCCATGCTTTACAAGTCAGCAAATAAAGGTCCAGGTGAAAAAATCAATTACAATGAGTAAAGAATTGAATTGAATGAGAACTTTTTTCAAAGAAGAAAAAGTATCAAGAGAAAAATTTCAAATAGATATAATGATCAGGGAATGGGAAAGAGTGGATAATGAAAAAGATCAGTGAAAACTTAACAATAATTTATTTTATTCTCTATCAAAGATTTCTACCCTAATCCTCCTATTTTTACATACCCATTGTAGGGCTGGATCATCATTAAAAGCTAAAATAACATCTTTGATATCTTTAGTATTGTATTCACGCTCAAACATATCATGTCCTGCTATTATCTGTCCAATGACTAATCTGTTAAGATTTTGTTTTGCTTCAATCAATTCTACTGATTTACCTTCAGTAATATTATAAAAATCTTCATACCGATACCCTTTTGAAGATATAATCTTATTGTTCTTATCTTCGACTCGAATGGCATCAATTCTCCTAACATGAGAACCTTTCGGCCAATTACCCTTTCCACCTTGAGAACCAATACTGACTTCCAAGAAGAATAATCCTCCTTTCTTTTTCCAGTATTGTTCAATCAGTTTATCTTCATGTGTTGTAGGGATCCATTCAATCAAAAAGATTCTCCTAATATTATTTTATAATAATTACCGTTCGTTATATCCGCAATAAAGAAGGTCACAAATTATATCAAGTATTTCTGTTATCTAAAATGATACTAATTCCATCTGAATGGATATTCTCTTGGCCATTTTTCACCAAGTTCCAATGTAAGTTGGGATATTAAATATAATCCGATGCAGTGGCTTATATTTCCTGTTCCACATCGTAAGGGTCTTCAGTTTGGATAATTTCTTTTCCCTTCTCATCTATATCATTGTCCGTGGTGTGTTACTTTTTATGTTATGCCTAGAAACGACACCAACGATATATGAGATGTGGTTCCTGACCGAACAGGGATCTGTTTATAATTCCACGCCCAATTCATCACATTCCAACCTATTTTCATCTCCCATTAGCGAAATTATCTTCCTTATCTTGGGGCTTCTTTTCAGGGTTTTGTAATTCCCAATAATTATTAATTTTTTCCGGGCCCGTGTAATAGCCACGTTAAGCTGGCTTGATTTTTCCACAAATCTTAATAAATATGGATTGCCTGGTCCGATTCGGCTTTTACAGAAACTGAATATAATAACATTCTTCTCCCTCCCTTGGAAACGGTACACCGTATCTACTTCGATTTCAGGATTGTCAAGGAGTGTGGTGATGTGCTCTTTATGTTTCTTATAGGGAGTGATCACCCCGATCTCCTGGGGTTCGATCTCATTTTTTAATAGTAGAGAAGTTAAATCATTGATTAGATGTGCTTCTTTCCCATTTTGACATCCACTACCAACTCCATCTTCATAAGCTAAAGTACCCGTATCTAGGAAGGTGACTGGGCTGTTAAAATTCAGGATTTTTTCTTCACATTCAATATCCTGGTCCGCAACAGTGGGATGGGTTTTTAGCCGTCCATCGTAGAACATTTCACTGGATATATCCGCTATCTTTTTGTTCATCCTGTACTGGGTATCTAGGAATGTATTATGTTCGGGGTATGCACTGATAAGACGATTAAAAATTGACAGATTCAACTCGGGGGTTAGTTTTGATTCTTCTATAGGCTGTAATTGATTGTCATCTCCGACTAGTATGAATTTTTTGGATTTGAGAAGGGGTAATAGGGAGATGTAACTTGCTACCTGGCTGGCTTCATCCATCAGTGTAGTGTCAAATTGGTAGTGGTCTAGTACTGGATGGGCAGCGGAGATTATGGTGGCCGCCACAACCGATGACTTCCTGAGCATTTCGTTATCAATTTCTTTAATTAGTTTCCTTTTTTCTTCAGTCCTTAAATCCAGGGTATTTCGGATATTTTTAATCTCTTTTTTCAATGTATCCCGTTTATTTATCTCAATATACATCTGGGTCTTTATGGACTTCACTTCGGTCTTTTTTCTTTCTGCTTCTTGATTTAATGCTTGGAGGTAGGATTGGTAGGCCCCTGAAACTAGATCAATTCGGTTATTCTCAAGTTCACAATGGATTTCTAATTTCTTCAAGGATAGGTATTCCTCGAAGATCTTTAAAAGCTGGAACTCCTTATCAAGTGCATCGTCAATAGGGATATGATCATCTGTGGAGTATATCTGGTAATATTCTGATTCTATCTCATCCTTTAAATTCCAGTATTCATTGTAAAGGTTGGTTAGTTTGTTTTGAGCCAGGATTTTATCATCCAGTTTTTTGGTGAACTTTTGGTATCCTTTCTGATTTAGAGGAGATGTGGCACGTCTTAAAAGTCTGCCTAGTTTCATCTTTTTTATCTCAGCACCTAAGTTGTAGAATTCATCTGGGTCGGGCAGATTATCATCAAGTTCACTAAATTTTTCAATCTTCATTGCTAATTCAAAATAAATAGAGGACTTCTGTTCCAAGTCCAATTTCTGATTTTCTATCTTTCTAAGATCAGCAACCATTAAACCAGGCTCAAGTTCACTTAATAATTTATTATATTTATCCTGTTTTTTGATAATTTCTTGATATGATTCATTTATCTGTTCCCTTTTTTTGCTTAGTTCAGTGATTTTCTGGTTTAAATAGTTTATCTCTGATGATAATTCAGTTATATTCTTTTTACTCCTCTTTATAACTTCTTCAATTACTCGCACATCATTGTAGTAGGGGTGCTTTTTTCTTTTTTCACTTAGAGTAAAACGTTTCACTAGGGGACTCGTTCCATCTAAGGATCCCACTTTTATGATTTCACTTTCATCCACACCAATGATTCGTTGCAATATGTTATCCACTGCTACGTTTGTCCATGCTGTGATCAGCACCTTCTGTCCGCCATTAACTAAGTGCTGAATTAATTCTTGTATAACATAGGTCTTTCCAGTCCCTGGGGGGCCTATTATTAAATAAAAATCATCAACACCCACAGAACGGGATATTGCATCTTTTTGGCTCTCATTAAGATTTTTAGAAACAAAATCTACTGCACTGCATCTATTAACTGGCCGGTCCTTGCCCAGGATTATATCTAGAACTTTCTTATTTTCATTAGATAGGGAATCAGATTGTATAAGATTCACAGCAGACTCAAGGCGTTCTAAGATGATGTTCATCAGACTAGTATCAATGGTAACATTTATTCCTTCTTTAAAATGAGAAACATCATTAAAATCTACTTCAATAGATTTACCCCAATGTTTAGACACAACACCCCTTTCATGATTCACTAAAACAATGGAACCCATATAGAAATTAAAATTTTCATCTAACGCTATTTTTACCTTCTTTTTATCCATATACACTTGGATTATTTTACCATCGATTAGGGTGGATGGTTCCATTTTAGCTTCAATGAAATTATTTATATCATGGACCAATTGCTGATGGTCAGTGGGAAAATCACTCATTATCTGCTCATCTCCCTGATCATATCCTCATTTAAAGGTTCACTCTCCTCCCACACACCTTTAAAGAATTTCAGGGCATTCTGGACATGTTCATTGTTTTTTAAGATAACTCCCGCTTCATAGTTAACAGAAAGCCCCCTCTTAGTTAGATTGGCTGAGGAGATAATGGCGGTAGTTCCGTCGATGAAGATCATCTTGGCGTGGAGGTCGTTGTTGTACCTGATCTGCGCCCCTAACCTTCTCAGGACTCTAATTTTGTCTAGGTCAGTGATCCCTGATTCAATGTCTTCTTTTCTAAAATTAATAACTACTTTGAGGGTCACGCCTCTTTTGAACTGATTAAACTCTTCTAATAGGTAAGTGATCCAGGGTGAACATACTAAAACCTCTTTTTTGGCCTTGGATAAATTATCCCTAATTTCAGCAATCACTGAACTGGTAGAACGTGGAGTAGTAACTATCACTCCACACTGATTTTTTAATTTCTCGTTTTCTAGTCCTAAAAGCCTAGTTCTATCTTTTAATTCATTTACCTCGTCTAGAAGATTATGATATTCGATTATTTCACTGCTTAAGTCTTCTATTATATTTTTAAGTTCTTGATTATCATCTTTTAACATCTTATTCTCTTCACTTATTAACTCTTCATATTCCTTAGATTTTCTGTATTCCCTGATTGTTTCTATAAGATCTCGTTTATTATCAGATATTTCCATATAATATCCCCATTGATAAATATTCTTTCAGATTATCCCATTACCCTTCAAACATCCGAAGTATTCTCCCGTATACTCTTCACCAGTTGATAAATCAACTTTATCTATATAGTAATATCCTAATGGACCTCCACAACTAGGGCAAGTCTGGTGATTTGCTGGTATCCAGTACTTTATCCCATTGTTTCCCACGCCTCTAATTCCATTGGATGTTGATTTTTTTTCTGAAGTTGTGTTCTTGATTTTATTGACTTGAGTAGGTGTTTTGGTTGAAACAAGTGTAGAGGTAGTATTATTTTCTATGGAGTTGATTGTTTTATCTGGATTAGATAGTAGTACTCCAGCAACAACTGCTAAACTACCAATTAACACTACACAAGATAGGAACAAAACTTTGTTTAGGTTGTTAACGCCCATTTTATTCTTAAGAAGAGATAGACCACAATTAACACAAAACTCTGCATCAGTGTCATTTTTGTGGCCACAATTCTTACAAAACAATTCAATCACCTACTAATAATAGTCATAAATCTTCACAGTCCAGCTTTCCAGTTCCATAGCGTAGATATTAATCCAGTAAGTTCCAGGTGGTCCGGTGAGTTCGATGGTTTTTTCCTTAGTTGTTAAAGCATCAGTGGCTCCCCAGTCTAAACTACCTGACGAGAGAATGCTGTTACTGTTGCTTATATCCACGCTCATGGAGTTGGTGTCGTAATTTAAGATGGGGGTGGCGGACATCACCACTTTAAAGCGCTTCCCCTTGGTCTGGAAAGATCTGTAATCATTATAAGTCCCAGTAAAACTGGTTACTTCATGCCAACTCGCTTTATAGGTGACTTGTTCTCCAGTTTGGCTAACTGATACAGGAGTACCGGAATTTGTTTGCCACAGAAGGCCGATTGCTAATCCTAAACCCGCTACCAGAACAATACAAGCAATAATTAAAACCTTGGTAGATGTAGCCATACCTTCCTTCACAGGTGGTCTATGGTAGGTTTTCGATATTCCCGGGTACCTTTTTAGATTGGCACCACATTTTTCACAATACTTAGCATCTGAATCGTTTCGATTTCCACAATTTAGACAGTTAACCATTTCAATACCTTCCTAAGTCATAACTTCACCGCGTTTTTGATGTATGATCCAGCAGCTCCTCCTATAATACCAGCTGCAAAGAGACCTAAAAAGGCTAAAATATCTAAAATTATGTTTACTGCAGAACCCATATCTATTCCCGTACTGGTTGGAGGGGTTGCTGGAAGGGTGCTCATGGGGATGGAACTGAAGGCACTGGCTATAGCAGCTGTAACACCTACAGTTATAAACCATATTACCCCTAATAGGAATCCTAAGTTTATTACCATCAATAATGTCATTACCCCTCCATTTATTGCTCCTTCCCATGGGGTGTATCCGCTTAATATGCCCGTGAACAATGATCCAACAATCACCATGCTGTAGAAGACTACCACGATATAGAATCTAATATCCAGATTTCCCGTGGCCATTAAAGAGCCAAAAAGAAGTGATCCACCTATTAAAACCAAGACTGATGTAAATAACCCTATTAAGACAGATAGAATATTAATGGATTGATTAATTTTTTGAATAAAACCTTGAGATTCTTTTAAAGCCGCCCCACACTTTTTACAGTACTTAGCTTCGTCCTTATTTTTATATTCACACTTTTTACAGTACATTCCAAATCCCCGACTATTATACCTATACCATAAACATGATGGGGTAAACACGATCATATATAGAAAATATAATATTTAATTGTTCGCATCTAGGAATATTATGACTGGATCAGAACGTAGAAATTGGGATTTGAAAAGGATAGATAAGTACCTGGATCATTGCTTAACCATTTCTTCCATGTTCTATCTTCTGTGAAAAGATTCCATAGTGTTTTTTTCTTTAATTCGTTAATATATTTTCTTTACATTGGCAATATGTACCAATTATTTGTAAATACTAAACACTAACAAATTAGGTAAAAGTTTATATCTATGGAAACTACTAGTATCATTGTCTTCATGGAAGATTATTGTTCTCAGTAATGAATGGAGAAATTATGTCTGAAAAGAGGGATATAACTCAACACTTAAAAAACCAAGGACAACTATCAAGGTTTTTCTGTCACCGTATGCCTGAAAGGACGTTTAAAATTAATGGAACCTACTTCCCAGTCTGTTCACGATGTACCGGGTTCTACATCGGGGCATTTAGCTATTTTATATATGTTTACTTTTATTATGTTGATTACAATTTGATGACCATAATATCTTCATTCTTACTACTTATTCCTTCATTTATTGATGGAATAACCCAGTTTTTCAATTTAAGAGAGAGTAATAACATTTTAAGGTTATTCACCGGACTTTTAGGGGGTGTTGGACTCGCAATTTTAATAAAGGCATTTAAATTGTTTATATTTCTTAATTCAATTTTTTAATCGTCCAAAAAAGAATTATTCAAAGGGAGGTATAGTACAATGACTAAAAAGTGTCCTGAATGTGGAAATGAAAATCCAGATAATTCCTCTTTCTGCAAGAATTGTGGAGCTGATTTAAAGGGTGTTTCTGCAACTCCAAAACCAGCAGCCAAACCATCTAAAGGTGGACCAACTGGTTGGTGGAGTGAACAGTCCAGCCTGGTTAAGGCGTTAAGTGTAATTGGTATTTGTTGTGTAGGTCTGATCATCGTCGCTGGAATTGGTGGATTGCTACTTCCAGATAGTAATACCAACACCAGCACCACCCCTACCACTGCCCCTACTACTCCTGCTCAGACTGAAGCTACCTGGCACAGTGTGGCTAACTTTACTGGCACCGGTAATAAAGACACCGATTCATTTACCACCAAAGGACAGAAGTTTAAGGTGAAGATTACTGCCAACACTGATAGCATGGAGTATGCACTAATTTCATTCTTTGCCTACCCAGAAGGTGAGACAAAGATGTATGTAGGCAACGGTGGTATTGACTCTTTCAGTAAGAAATCCCAAACTGATGAGTTCATAGTAAACGCTAGCCCCGGAAAGTACTACCTTACTATCATAGCGGCCAATCTGAAAAACTGGAAAGTAGAAGTCCTTGACTACTACTAAATCCAATTTCTTATTCTTTTTTTTTATTAACATCCCTAAGAGTTGAGTTTTCAGGACTCCATTCAGGCATTAATTGGCCAGTTCTTTTTACATGACGGAACTAGACGATCTAATAATATCTTTCTGGGTATCAAATAGGCTGCTGAGAACACAAAGACGAATCATATGATGAATACTAGTCCATGGCTCATATCTCGAAAGAACAGTACATCACCGGATACGTTAAATCCTGCTTCTCTCATTAACAGAACTCCCCGCATACTATAATAATGGACTGGTATCAGGGCAGATAAACCTAAGCTACAGATACTCCTAAAGGGTACGTCATGTGACGGGTATGGTTGGGACTCTTAAGAATCTTCACTTTGTCCACCTCCACATCGGGGTGCTAATTCAGCCTTATCTAGGGGTTATTCCCACTGAAAAGGCGGTGGAGGTAGGTGTACGGGTATAAGATGGCGTCCATCAGGGGGTGACTGGTTATCCTAGCCATAGACTATGATCCCCACCACTTCCAGGTCACGGTATGTTTTTTATTGGGGCCTGTTTTCACCGAGTAATCAAGGTCAAAGGTGGGTTGTAAAAATCTGAACTTAAGAGTTGAACCTGAAACATCTATGGCCAGTCGTGTAAAAGCCACAGTGGATCTACGTAGAATTAAAGAGTTCCACCCCCCTAGTTAATGAAATTAGATCAATAAAGTTCCAAAAACTAATTTAAATATTACTCCAGTTACTATGGCCAGGGTGATGCTGATGAATGTACCTAACAGGTAGTACTCTGCAAAGTTCCTCTCATTTAATTCATTGAATCTGGCAATTGATTTAGCAGCGAATATAATGGATATCGCTGCATACTGATCCGCCAAAACGAAGGTGAAGATAAGTATTCTTTCAAATATTCCTATTAAGAATCCGGCTCCCTGGATACCGCTATCCTCGATCTGGGAGCTGTATGGTCTTAGCAATATCCTAATGAACACTCCGAAAATTGCCACCAATAGGTATCCCAGTGCCAGGACAAGAATTTTAAACAGCATACCCACCCCACAATATTTTTGAACCACTACTGGATCAACTACAAATTTGAACTTTATATAGTTCAATATCTAGGTTTGATCTGGTATAGGATCATTTTTTTTTGAATTCCTTTTCCAAAACCAGTTCTCCATACTTTATCAACGAATATTTACCCACTTCTAAAATTTTGTAGATATTCCGGATCCCAGTTTCAAAGTTATGGGCAGCTAGTTCAATGGCCTGGGGATTTTCACCGTGCAGTCGATAAAATGATATGATCTCGCTGCGCCTGGGAGTCCAACTCCACATTATATCGAATATATAGTTGAAGACACATTCTGTTAAATCGTTGTTCGGTAAGTTACTGTTGAGTACGATCCATCTGTTCTTTTTTTTAGCAGTGTTCAATGCATCTTTTGAAAAATGAAAGGCCTTTCCATCGATCTCCTGGATGTGTTCACTTAAACTGGTTGATATTGATCCCTGGCCCACCCCCAGATAAAAAGGGTGCCTGATCTTTCTAAAAAGGCCGAAGTAGATATCCATGATGATATCAAAGGCGGATATCATTCCCTGAAATCCGTCTCCACCTACAATTTGAAATTCAGAAACTATGTGCTCATTAAAATTGGTGTTAAGATATTTCATTGCTTCTTTCAGATTATCCTGGGTGATACTTCTCTTGTCAATTTTCTTGGATGATCGCAGATCACCGGTAATTACTATGTACTCAAGATCACTTTCTAACATAACAGCCAACTTTCAATGGTTTTTATGATGTTAAAAATCCTTTAAATGGATATTTAGAATTTATAGTAGTGATTATCCCATTTCATAATCATAAATGTTTCTATAGTTGAAAAGTCAGCCCATAATAATATCCTGAATTGTGCAGATGACCCTCTCATTTCACTAAAGATTTCCAGGAGATTTCATGGAAATTTTCTAACCTTTGGTTCTTCTTTAAAAAGAAGGGCTTTTTCCAGTTATTTTTTTACTGACCTTCCCCGTGTTTTGATCTTTTCTTGGATTTCATATGACTATAGATCCATGCCCATTTTACGTAGTGGGTCCCCTGATACTGATGGACCATCATAGGATTTTAGGGGGGGGGTTGTCTTCTAATCACATGGATGGTTAACAAGAGCCAGGGATTCTTCCACCTCTTTTTATGCAGTCCATAGATTTCTGGCTTTATCACAGCAGTCCTCATTACCAGGTTAATGGGTATTTCCTATCTTAGCCTTTTTTTTGGATCCATGGGGTTAAATAAGGAGGAGGTAGAGTTTTAATTGAAGACCTGGTAGGGGTGTATCTGTATGAATAAATGGTTCCCTGTGGGGTTGATATTGCTAGTGGTACTCCTGGTTTCCATAGCCTTTCTGTACCAGAGTATGACGGATGAGGAGAGAACCATCCTATCCCGGGCACCGGTTCATAGCCAGGTGGAACTGGCCCTGACCTTCTACGATCATAACCTGGTGAGAAGGGAGTTATACAGTAAATACAGGGCCACCAATAACTATGAGTACTACCGGTCCTATCTGGACTCGGGGTACACGGTGCAGGTTTTCTCTAATCTGTCCCACCAGAATAAACTAAGCACCGAGGAGGTGAAGATCCTAGCTACCACCCTGAAGGCCAACAATGCCTACTACACCCATCACACCTCCCCACATGGTGATGGTATTATCGGAGCCTTCTCCACCCAGTCTCCCTACCCCACCACCAACACCTTCACCAGCGGCAAATTCACCAGTAAACTGCCCTTCGTCTACTACCAGGGCCAGGGCTGGCAGCTTTATCCGGTCACCGCCACCTTCTGGGCCTCCGAGTACTTTAAACAGGGCAACTACAAGGATGGGATAGCCCTCCTGGATGAGTTAAGTCCCTACATGAGTGTGGAAGAGTATGGTGGACTGGATTATGGGGTGTTCAGGGTCTACTTCCAGTACACCAACTCCAGCATCCCCTGGGCTTCCTCTTACTCCCAGGGCCAGGCCGCGGGGCTCTATGCCCAGGCCTACAACCACAGCAAGGATGGGAAGTATTTAGACCAGTCCCATCTCCTGTTCAACTCCTTCAAAATACCCCTGAGTGAAGGTGGATTCATCACCTCCACCCCATATGGGCCCTGGTTTTTGGAGTACAACTTCAAACCCCGGCATCTGATACTTAACGGACACATCATAACCATGCAGGGAATCTACCACTACTACCAGGTCACAGGGAGCCAGGATGCTTTGGATCTTTTTAACCAGGGCGCCACTAGTGTGAAGAACAGCCTGCCCCAGATGGATAGTGGGGACTGGAGTTACTATGCCCTGACTGGTGTGGATGCCAAGCCAGCCTGGAAGGCCAACAAATACTATATGGGCCTCCATGTGGAGCTTTTGAAGTGGTTACACAGCACCACTGGTGACTCCACCTTCCAGTACTACGCCCAGAGGTGGGAGGGGTTTTATAAAAATAGGCAGGGAGAGGTCAGCACCCCCATCATAACAATGCCCTAGACTCAGATTCATAGTGGACAGCTCCTGGGAGTGAGTAATAATAAAACCCCCGTGTTGGTAGGATAAATGGTTAGGCCCACCTTAAATGAGAAGGGCAGTGTCATTACAGTGAATTCTGGCTGGGTTGTTGGCGGGGCAAAGGTTGATGCTAGAACCGGTACTTTAATTGAAGATCGGGGATAAACAATATTATTAATGGGGTGTTTGTGGTGGTGAAATGTACCAGGTGTGGCCAGGAAAATGATGACGACGCAGTGTATTGTGAAGAGTGCGGATCAAACCTATCAGAGATTGGTGGCCAGGGGCCGCAGCCAGTAAAGGAGGGTTGGAATACTTCCGCCAAGGCTCTTGTCGTGGGACTGGTTATCTTAATAGTGGTCCTGGGGGTAAGTCTAGGGGTTCTATTAAAATCCAACCAGCCCTCCACAGCCAACACCACCCCCACCATAAGTTTAGGTACTGGTATACCCATATCCGAGGTTCCTGGCTTAGCCCAATACATAACCCAGAATGGGGTGGATTTTTCCACCATCAACTATGGTGGTGTGGTCTTAGACCGAAACCAGTGCCTGTATATCACAGCCCGGGCCATTGTAGTGATAAACAATAAAGAAACAGGTAACATCCCCATAAATCAGTATGGTAATCCTGATAATCCCCGTGGAACCATTACCAGGGCCACCATAGCTAAAAGTGACTACGTGGATATGGCCCAGCGAACCTACCAGTGGATGGATAAACATGGTGATGCACCTAACTATGGTGGTATCTACACCCCGGGGCAACCGGACATCTCCACCTACAACATGCTGAAGTTGTATTCTAAAATCTTAACCGAGTACCGGGGCAGAGGGCAACTGCCGGACTCCATCACCCTACCATAAAGGAGATGATATGTATGGGGAGAAATCTTAAACTATCCATCATCCTTTTTTTAATCTTCACAGCTAGCTTCATGGTGGCCTTCTACCTCTACAATCCCCATAGCACCAAGGATCTTAGCCCCAATTTATCCAGTATCCTGAACCCTAATAACCATCCTGGTGGAGAAAGATCCTTCGGCATTGTAACACTGGGAACAGCAGATTACGGTACAGTGACCAGGATGGGTCCCTATGGAAATCCTGACTCAGCAGATAAGATTGCAATCATTGTTGGTGTGCATCCACAGGAGGCCCAGGCCCACCAGGCATTCATAGACTCCTTAAAGGAGCATAACAGCACCCTTCAAGGTTGTTACTATATTTACAGGGTTAAGGTCACCCGTGACGTGGAGGATTATCAAAAAGGAAGGGACCATGGCCAGGTTTTGGCCAGGCAATATGTGGTGCCTGATATCCTGAAGCAGGATTTTGATCTGGTGGTTGATGTGCACTCCAACCAGGGAAACTACCAGCTAAGGAGGTTCATCTACCTACCAGCCCCGTCACCAACTGCAGATAGGGTGGCTTCCCAGGTGGTTAAAAAGATAAAGTGGCTATCCATATACAGCCCACCTAACCCTACCAGCCCAGAATATGTGACCATCCCTTTAATTAAATCAGGAGTACCCGCCTTCATCTACGAAACCTACCTCTACGAGCCATACCACCAGAGCAAAACCCAGGCTGATCAGTTCATATCAGTGCTGGACACCATCCAGATCTAATGATGGCTCTACTTTTTATCCTGGTAGTAATGGGAATATATCGCACCCAGGGGGTTATGGGCCAGTACCCGGTCTTTCACAGCCAGAGTGGTTACTGGTGCATTTGAATGTTCAGAAAACAGTATGTCGTGGCCTATACAAAGTCCGATGATTACGTTGAGGTCGGTTTTTTTCTGGTTAAGAAATGCTGCCTGGCCCAGGGGGTTGCACATGGCCTCGCCACCCCCTGTATCGATCTTTTCCAGCTGGAATTCATCTTTGTCAATGCCGCAGATTTTACAGCAAACCGTGTATACCTGGAAGTGTTCCCGGAATAGTTCGTAAATTGCCTGGGCTTCATCTGCCAGGCCCACACAGAAGGCCAGTCCGATTTTTTTGTAGTTCATCTTCTGGGCGAAGATGATGGTTTCTTCCAGCCGCGTTTTCTTCATATAATACCGGGCTTCAACTTGGGCTGCGGCTTTTATCAGAGATACCTCCCCCTCTTGATACAGTTTCTTTATCTTTTCACCATTTCCCAGACAATCTTTTCCCCTGGCACATTCTTTCTCTAGGCATACAGCACAATTCAAGGTAGAACCTCCTCTTCATCTCTGAATCATCCCTTTTTTTTAGTTTAAATCCCCTGTTGAATTTTTTGGATAATATCTCCGGGACTGGTGGCTTGGCAGATTTCTTTGGAGCCCAGTGGAGGTGAAACATCCAGGTAGACCATGGTGTGGGCATAAGGATCCCCATTAAAGTTGCAGGTGCGTTATGCTCCTGATGGTAGAGTACAGGAAGGTCACTGTTCCCCTTTCTTTTTCATTGTCCCTGATGATTTTTATTATCCTTTTTTTCCTGCAAAGTTCATGGTACCTCTTCTCGATCCTTGTAAGGTAGCTGGGGGGATCCGGCCATTCATGGAGATTTTTAGTTATCGTTAGTTCTTTAAGCCACAAATCCACTTTAGCCTCCTTTTTTGATAAGTTCTTGGGCCAGAATTCATCTATCAATATCCGGAAGCCGTCTTCTTCCTGGGGCGGTTCATCTATTCCTTTGATTCTCAACATATATCTGTCACACCTATACAAATTATCATGATCAAACATGATAGATAATCTAACATTATTAATCATGATATATATAGTTGTCTAGGAAATAATTCCACGCCACGAGTAGTATTGCAAATAAAAATAGTAGAAATAGGTCCAACTGGTGGGCTTAAAAAGAGTGGGGGTGCAGTGGTTTAAGATTCTATTTATATTCTTTTTTTATTTTTTGTTTTCTATTTCTAATTCTGGAGGGCAGTATATCAACAACTCTACATCGATTTTATATCCGCTTAAACCAACGCACCCTAATATCTTAATTGTAATAACTAGTAAATAAACTTTCTTAAAAATTAGGTGGAAAAATGGGAATTCTAAGAACTGAAGCTAGATGAAACCAGACTGGGAAAGCCACTCCCCACATATTCATCACCCATCCACTGATGGAGTCTTAGATATCTTGTTGATGGCTCTTTCCTCTACCATGCCGGGGTAGGTCAAGGGTGCAACCCGGAAAAACTCCCCATCCATACTAAGGCCCTTGAACTCAGGGGATGACCAGCGGGCTCCCTGAGTAGAACTCCCCCAAGAAGTTACAGGTAATGAAGTTGGAAGACAAGGTCTCAGAAGCCATACTAAAGCCTGAGTTAAAAATAAGGATCTAGTGAAGGTTTTCTCCACTCCAGAGTACCTGGGCTCTTTTTTTTATCCTGATGGATCCTGGAATTTTTTTTTACTTCTCAGATGCTCTTGGACAAATCTCAGATTATAGCCTAGCCTAGGTTATACACAGCATGGAGGGAGTGGATGAGAGTTAGTGAAGGAGTGCCTAGGGGGAGAGTGGTCAAGGTTTACCATCCGGAGCTCTTCCAGGAAGAGGAGGAAGTTATTGTGTTTAGCAGAGCAGAGTTCAGCCGGATTTACACCTCCATAGAGAGGCAGCTGGACTGCATAGTCAAGGTGGATCTGCATCTGGACCGGAGCAGGGAGTGGAAGCTGATGGGGTACTGGCCACGGATCATGCGGAGTGTGCACAGGATAGACCAGGATATGGATCTGATACTCCGGAAAGAAGCATTACAATCCTACTTGGACGTCTACATCCATGAACCAGTGGAAAGTTCCCAGATCCTACCAGTAACTGGAAGGGAGCATATCCCCACCAGGGAGACTCCCCACCTCTTGTACTAAGCGGGTTTTGGTAGATAATGCGTTACAGCTACGGCATCATGGACCAGAGGAGGATACTCCTGTACAAGCCCCAGTTGTTCTCCAGAAGCAGGGACTTACTGGTGTTCCCCAGCCAGGACTTCCAGAAGTGGCATGGTTATCTTAAGGAGTTCCTGGATGGTTTATACCAGCTGGACTTCCATGAGAGGGGAAAAGGAAAACCAGTTAGCCTTACCGATTTGAACCTGGCACTGGGTGTGGTAAACAACATAGCCGAGGAGTGGGAGGCCCTCTTTGATAAGGAGCATGAGCCTGATCCTTCCTATCAGTACCTGTCCACCCTGGATGAGAAGTACAAAAGGCCAAGATCCTCCTACACCAGTGACATGCACCGGGTTGACCTGCAGGTCCCTGTGATTAACCCGGAGCTGAGATACAGACACCAATTGGAGATGGTGGAGGAGGCCAACCAGGAATTCACACGGGCCCTTAAAGAGAAAAAAAACCCATAAGGGATGGTTTATGGATACTGAGAAATTCGTACTGCTGGATATTGACTACGTAACCCGTTATGGCCAGCCAGTTATACGCTTATTCGGGAAGATACCCGTAGATAACAGGTCCATCATCGCCCATGACCCTAACTTCCACCCCTACCTCTACCTACTCCCCTATGACCTGGAAGCCTGCAGGGAGGAGCTGGTCCCCTTTGAAGTTCCCAGGATAGAGAGGCTGCGCAGGATAGATAAGGATGGTGTAGTGAAGGAATTCCTAAAATTAACCCTCAGACATCCCCGGGATCTGCTCCCTTTAAAGAGGCAGATGGAGAATTTGAAATCGGTAGAATCAGTCCGGGAATATGATATACCCCTCCCCCAGAGATACCTCATTGACAGGGGATTATATCCCCTCCAAGAGGTAGAGGTGCAGGGGAGGGTGTTGAAGAATTCCGGTGCCACCTGCCTAATGGAAATACAAAAAAATCCCCGGCCAGTTGAATCTGGTTTACCAGGACTTAAGATCCTAAGCTTCAAGATCGAAACCCATATCCACCCCCGGTTAAGAACTGATCCCATCCTCCATATTGGCCTATCCAGTAACCAGGGCTACCAGAAAGTACTCTCCACCACGAAGTCCTCATCTAGTCTGGTGGAGAGCCTCCCCACCGAGAAAGAGTTACTAGAGAAATTTGCAGAAACCATCAGATCCCTGAATCCAGATATAATCACCGGCTACAACAGCGACAAATACGACTTCCCCTACCTCCAGGGCCGGGCGGACCTCCTAGGTGTGAACCTTAACCTGGGAGTGGATGGGTCCCCTGTGAAATTCAGGACCCTTCCCAAGAAATCGGCAGCCATAAAGGGACGGGTCCACATTGATCTTTACCGGGTGGCACGCCGCCACCTTCAGTTAACTGACCACACCCTCCGGAACGTGTATCAGGAGCTTTACAGGGAGGAGAAGATGGATATCTCCCTGGATCAGCTCCACACCTACCAGGGTCATGAGAAACTCCTACACTATTCCCTGGAGGACACCCAGGCCATCCATAAGATCGGGGAGAAAATGCTGCCCCTGGTCATGGAAGTTGCCCGGCTGGTGGGCCAGTCCCTCTTTGAGGTGACCAGGCGGGGCAGTAGCTACCAGGTGGAGTGCCTTTTAATGAGGAAAGCCTACCAGTACGGGTACGTGGTGCCCAACAAGTCAGGAACCTATTTCCGGGATGTGGTGGGTGGCCACGTGGAAGAGCCAGTTCCAGGTTTGCACAAGAACATATTCTACTTCGACTTCCGCAGCCTGTACCCCAGTATCATCGTAGCCAAGAACATCTCCCCTGACACCCTAACAGAAAGTGATGTGGAGGAGTGCCATGTGGCACCAGAGTATGGATACCGATTCCGGAAAGAACCAGCCGGGTTCATTCCCCGGGTCACAAGCCAGGTTCTGAAGGAGCGGATAAGGATCAAGGATAAGATGAAGGAAACCAGCGACCCCGGGAAACGCCAGGTCCTGGACTTCAGGCAAAGGGTGCTGAAAATATTTATCAGCACTATCTATGGACTCTTCAACCACAGCACCTACCGCTGGTACAGTGCAGAGGCCTCGGAGGCCATCACAGCCTGGGGGCGGGATTATTTGAAAAAAACCATGGAAGATGCAGAAAAACAGGGCTTCAGGGTGCTCTACGCTGATACCGATGGATTCTACGCCACCATGAACTAGGGGGATGTGCTTGTTTTAACAGTCCCCCCCCCATTTTTTATGGTGCGTATCCAGTTATCTATGCCCTGGGGTGATTTGAACACCCTTTCTGGGCTGATAGTACTGGAAACTAGGTGTATCCCGGGTGTCAGTGTTCTGGTCTAAGATGATAGGTTATATGGGGATCTTACATGGCCAGCAACCCTTTACACAGGTGCTTTTTTAGAATAGATGATGGGGCAGCCTGAATATGGTGCCGGAACTATCCCTCAATGCGCTCTATGTTGAGGTACCCGTAGCTATCCACCAGATCCTTAAATTCATCAGTGCGGGTCACAACCTCTAATGCCTCTTCTATGTCCTTGAGGATCTTTGAAGTTCTAAGTTTAACTTCCACATCAGAATAATCTTTTTTAAGAACTATGGTAACTTCAAATTTATCATCTTCGAATTTACAAACATTTCGGCCGGTTTCATTAGAAACTTCTACTTTGCAATCCATGGTATCACCCCTTGTTAATTAGATCACTTCTGTGACATTAAACATTTTTTGGTACAGACCAGATCCAATTCACAAGTTTGGGATCTACTGTCTTTTACTGAAGAAGTAGGTCCCCATAACGATCATAAGCACATCAAAGACAACTATAACTAGTACTTCGAGTTGCAGGGGTAGCAGGGTATGCCACCCTGGGATCATAACGGCTCGCAGGGCATCCACACCATAGGTCAGTGGGTTAATGTAGAAAGCCCACCTTATCCATTGGGGAAGGTTTGTGACTGGGAACAGTGCCCCGCTTAGGAAGAACATGGGCATGTTGACGAAGGTTACAATGGTTCCGAAGCTTTCCAGGGTGCTCATTAGACTTGCAATAATTAAGCCAATGCAGGTTAAACCTATGGTTATGATGATCATTAAGGGTATTGCCAAGCTCATGGCGTACCAGGTTAAGGGGACGCCAATAACAAATCCTAGGGCGACAACAATTAGTCCCTGAATTAGGGCAGCAGAACCCACTCCCAGCATCTTCCCTGTGAAGATGGAGATCCGGTTAATGGGGGCCACCAGGATTTCCTTCATAAAACCGAATTGACGATCCCAGATCACTGAAATACCCAGAAACATGGCGGTGAAAAGAAGGGTCTGGGAGATAATGCCGGGTAAGAGAAACTGGGTATAGTTAAGGCCCGTTGCATCTGCAATGGAAAATCCCAAACCTCCACCAAAAATTACGAGCCACAGTACCGGCGAGATCACAGAACTAACTAGTCGGGAATGGTCCCGGATGAAACGTTTAAGTTCACGCCGCCACAATGCAGTTATACCCCTGATTTCGCTTATTTTATCCCCCCCATAATTCGGGCACCCATACCCGGGAGTGCTTTGCCACCACTTCCGTCACGAATTTCCCGGCCGGTGAAGTGCATAAAAACATCGTTTAAATCAGGTTCTCTTATGGTGATACTGTCTATGTGCACCCCTACTGATACTGCCAACTCCACTATACGGGCCACGTTGTTATGAGCATTCTTAACGCACAGGTTAAGTTCATTCTCAGTTTGGAGGATGGTTTCCGCGAGTTCAGCTTCAGTGATCTTCCTATTTAAAAGATCGTTATCACTGGAGTGGATGAGAATTGTTTCTCCACCCAGCTCGTTTTTAAGGTTTTGTGGAGTGTCCATTGCAATAATCCTGCTCTTGTCAATAATTGCAATCCTGTCACAGAGTTTATCTGCTTCCTCCATGTAATGTGTGGTGAGGATGATGGTGATGCTCTCCTGCTTCTTCAGTTCCCGTATATAATTCCAGATATGGTCACGGCTTTGGGGGTCCAGGCCAACTGTGGGTTCATCCAGGAACAGTACCTTGGGGTAGTGAATCAAACTCCTGGCTATCTCCAGTCTACGCCTCATACCACCGGAGTAGGTGTTAACATAATTAGATGCACGGTTTTTTAACTGGACCAGTTGCAGAACCTCATCTATCCTGGTGTGCATCACATCCCGTGGCACATCGTAGAGATCAGCGTGGAGCTCCATGTTCTCCATGCCAGTGAGTTTATCATCGATACTGGGATCCTGGAATACAATCCCTATAGAGCGCCGCACATCCCCGGGCTCAGTGGTGACATCGTATCCCTCCACCTTAGCTGTGCCAGATGTGGGTTTTAGTATAGTGCACAACATGGAGATGAAGGTACTTTTACCAGCGCCATTGGGGCCTAGTAAACCGAAGATTTCCCCCTGATCCACCTCGAGGTTCACCTGATCCACGGCGGTGAGTGTGCCGAATTTTTTGGTTAAATTCACAGTCTCTATTGCTTTCATGAATCTTCTCCCTATAGTTTATTTGGTGGTGGGGTGTTACAGAAGTATTTTATCTCCCCCCATAATAAACTAAATGATTTTTATCTACTCCCCACACTTTCCAAGGAGACTTATCCCTGTGGCTAATAGCCATGAACCAATTTGTACCACCTAAAAATCCAGTCCTTAGATGTTATGAACGTTCCCAACAGATGGATCATTGTACAGGATTAGGTCTTTGAATCCGCAGGCCTTCACCCCGGCATTGGGTGGAATTCTGGCCAATCCCTCCACTACCAGGACCCATCCCAGGATCCAAGAAATCTTAAGTCCAGGTGAACAGTTCCCTGTGCCATAGTAAACCCCACATCCAGGATCAGGGCCCCAGGAATAGGAGAGTGCTCCCACCACTTCACCATCCACTTCCCCCTATTCCTAATAGGATGAGAACAGTGCACCCCCCCCATATTGGTGATTAAGAATCCTGATATGGCAGCCACTGGTCCCAGGGCTGGGCTGAGATGAACCCGAAGTCTAGAGGCGGATCCGATGACCCCGCCCGTTGCTGTCCTGGACCGCCGGATCTCAAGTTCTTGACTCTGGTCCCAAGTTGGGTACTTTCTTTTTAGGGGGATGGGGTTGCTACGGAGTCCGCAACCAGCGATTTCAGGCCCAGTGCTAAAAGGAAATTCCTATCCAGGAGATAGACTAATGTTTGGAACAGGTTACCCCGAAGGAATCAATGAAGAATAATTCCGCAGTATTGGATGAAATGGACTATACAAAAAAAAAGAAGGAGAAGGTAGTATATGAAAAAACATAAAGTCAGTTTTCACAATTATTGTATTAACTGGGAGATATTCTCGAAATAAAGATAGAAGTCAAGTCCAGAATGTTGGTGAAATTCCCTGTCCTTCAAGCTATCTGATCTTCCTGGGGACTGGCATACACGTAGGCAAGATAAGCCAGCCATGGCTTTTGGAGTTTATCATAATTGCTGTTTAAGCTAATAACACGAAACAACAAACTAGTGACACGAAGCCTCAGAACAAGAAAATTAAAAGCATAAAGAAAATCTCCATGCACCCCCTTTGCACCTTCTCTCCGTTCGTGTGGATTGTATCTCTTTTGGCCTAGGATGCCAACAATCAAGGGTCCACTACGTGGAGATACCCCCCCCCTTTTTGATCTTTTCATCAGGTATTATAGAACTTCCACGCCTGGTTCTGACCTTATCATGGCAGATAGAACAGAAATTACTTCTCCTTATGGAGTAAAGAAAAAAGGACAGTTGGATTAGAATTATAATGAATAATTGTAGATATTGGGAGCAGGTTATTATGAGAATATTTGCCTTAGAATTAAATAACGATATAAAGGGCATTGGTGAAAGAAAAAAATACATTGAATCATTGATTTCCATGCTACCCTCTCCTGATTTGGTATTGCTACCAGAATTATCCATATGCAGTTATATACCAAACCAGAGGGTATGGAAATATGCCGATTGTTACAGTATAGATACCTCTGCCTGGGCAATGAAGATCGCAGCAAAGTTCAATACCTTCGTGGGGGTCGGATATCTTGACTATGAAAAGGGGGATTATTTTAATCGCTACATGATTGCTGATGGAAAGCAGGTATATGGCATTGTTACAAAAAGCGAGGGAGAAGCAGCAGTTTTTAAAAGAGGCTGGTTTGATAGTATTATTAAAACACCATTTGGAAATGTAGGTGTTGCCATTTGCTATGATGCCAGGCGTAAACATTTTTATGAGAATATCAAAGACGAAGAAATTTCTTTGATTGTTTTCCCTCAAGGTAGCCCAGCTAATCCCAAGAAGGGTCCCGAGGAGACTGCGATTAACGATTATATTTGTAATTTGTATGTTGATGCTTTTGGCGTTCCTGTGATCTACATCAATAGCTTCGGGAAACTAGAACACATGCCAGGCATAATGGGTTTAATGATGAAATTAGCCGGGTTTAGGATGAATGGTAAAACTGAAATTTATACTCTTGGTGGTGAGGGCATTTTACATGGCATTAAAGGTGTGAAAGGCCATGCTATAAACCTTTCAGAGAAGAAAAGAAAAAAGGATATAGAATTTTTCGGCCGTGACTTAATTAAGGGCAATTTCCTGTTTCGGCACTTCATACTTGCACCTGATATTTTAATGGGGATAAGACTATATAATAAAGGCCTTAAAAAGTGCACTTCTTATAAAGCCTAAAGAGTCAAGCCCATGTTTTTTGTGTGAATTTACTTTTAGTTAGCTCCACCCTTCTGATGACCTGATCTTGTTCCTGATCGGCCTGTGCAAGGGCCAATACACACTGGTTCAGCTCTATTGTCCATTGTTTGCAACCCTGACGGCTTAAAAAGTAATTGAGAAATAGCCGGGCATCATCATCAAAGGAACTGAAACAAAGATTATAATTTCCTGATCTTTATTTCATTTGCTGTAGCCATTTTTGCTGAAAGATTGTTTTGTGCCGTTCTAATGATGATAATGTCCGTATGGTTGGTGTGAATTCGAAAACAAAGAGGTACATATCATCCTGGCAGAGGACGGAGATATCTCCACCCTGCTGTAGGCCTTATAAAACCAGGGAAAAAGTGTTAGTTCTAGATCCTCTCCCTTCCATTAATCCTTCTTGGCCACTATTAAACCGAAGCTAATAAGGGACAGGAAAGTTAATGCCAGTTAGAGAGTTATAAAGTATCACAGGGTAAGGTGACAATAGGGTGGATTCTTTACTTGGGGAAGGGTATGTTAGGAATTTTATTATCTGAACTATCAGAAGAGAACGTAGAGTGGTTCTACCATATAAACTGGGGTTTAGAAAATCCCATACTTGATTTTATAATGCCCATCATCTCTACCTTGGGAAGCTTGTATGGATGGATAATATTTTCCCTGGTGATCTACCTATTTGGTGCTAGACTCGGCAGAAGAACAGCCTTACTAGCATTGTTTGCCCTATTCCTTAGCAACATTCTAGTGCTTCTTTTAAAATATGTGGTAGGAGAACCCCGGCCCTTCTTAGCCCTGCCCAACGTGGATCTGCTGATGCATGCAGAGGGCAACTCCTTCCCCTCAGGGCACACTGCCTCATCATTTGCAGCGGCCACAGTCATTGGTTTAAAGTATTATTTGGAATCAGATGGAAGACTCCGTTTGCTGATCTATCCCTGTATGGTCTTCGCCTTTTTGGTGGGGCTATCCAGGATCTACGTAGGGGTTCATTACCCCTACGATGTGATTATAGGTGCCCTAATCGGGGTAGTCTGCGCCCTGGTAGTGTTGAAGTACCAAAATAGAATACTGGAAAGTAGGATGGGCTGCCTTCTAGGTGGAAACTAGGGGTACATGGGATTGCCAACCAGTTCCCAGATGATCCTTACCATTTACATTTCTGATTCATCAAATGTACAGTCTGGCTGGAACATTTTTTCCTGGATGGTCTTGATGGGGGCGTGGTTCAGGGCATTCCCCCACCTAGAGGTCCGTGGCAGCATATTTTTTTATGGATAAATCTAAAGATTCAATCCTCTAGCCACGAGGATATTATTTTTTTTCATCCACACCCTGTACCTTAAGAGTCCACATGTATTTTTGCTTGGTCTCCCCTTATCAGATGGCTAACCCGTCCTGGGGTCCCTTATTTTAATAGAATCCGAATCAATTGGTGGATTCCATTCACCCTGCCTAGCCCCATTCAGGGGCCAGGCCTCATTGGTCACAGATTTTTCTAGTCTATGTCCACCTTGAACTTTGATTTTTCAAGTTTAGGGAGTTTGATGGTTAAAATGGAGTTCTCCAGTTTAGCAGTGGCCTCTTTGATCTTGACTTTGCCTGGTAATTTGATGAACCTTTTGGTTTCACCGTAACTTCTCTCCCTCATGACGTAGTCCACTTCCTCTTCACTGTATTCCTCCTTGAAGTGGGCCATGATCTCCACACTGTCTTCAGTTATGGTCACATCCACGTCGCCTTTTTTTATACCGGGAAGGTCAGTTTTTATGATGATCTCAGATTCGGTTTCAATGACATCGGCGAGTGGTTTCTCTGAGGTAATATAATCTGACCAGGCCTTGCTGAAGTCTTCATGTCTACTGCGGAGACTGCTTAGGAAATCGTTAATTACCTTCTCAGCTTGTTTTCCACTTCTCCGGGCTTCTTCTTCTTTTTCCTCTTTGATCTGTGCTGCTGCTTCCATAAGTTCTGCTCCCTTCTCTTCGGCCTTCTTTTTCTTTTCCAGGGTGGCCTTTTTAATCTCCACTGCCTTTTCTTCTGCTTCTTCTTTCTTTTCTTTTAGCTTTTTTTCCATCATCAACAATCACCTACACTATAGTAATCTTAGTTCTAGACTCTATATTTTTTTCCTATAATCCATGATTTTCTCCATGCCAGTAAGATCTCCACATCTTCCTGGCTAAGAAAAAAAACAAGGCACCTATCCTTCCATTAGTCTATGTCACCCCTAGTTAACTAGCCAGCCATGATCTGTGTGGCGTACTGGTAGAGGTAGGGTAAAATAGTGATTACCAGTACGACGTATATGAATCCCAGGATGATTCCCAGGATGGCCAGGTACTTCCCACTCATTTCAGATCCTCTTATTTCATTTAAAGCCAAGACACCAAATATAATTGCCAGCGCCGCTTTTTCTATTCCTAGAAACTGTACGAAGCTGATTATTCCCAAAAGCAGACTGGCAACTGCGAATTCATTTCTCATCATACCACTCTCCTGCCCATATTTATGCCTATTCCATCTTATTACATTTTAATCCAGCAATTAACTATAATATGAGAAATAGTTAAAATATTACTTATCCATATTTAATTTGAAAAAAAAGAAAAGGGGGTTAAGTAGGTGTAAAATCCACTAAGGATCCTCCCTATTGGGAATACTTCCCCTTAACCTAGGATCATTTAGAGACTTAAGACCTTTCTCCAACTAATAAAAATAATAAACCCCTCTAAATGGCGTGAAATTAATTACCCTTCCCTAACAAATGATTATACCATGTCCCTGGAGATACGGACCATCCAGTTGAAGATCATGTCTGGCCTGGCCACCGTCAACTGTTATCTGCTGATAAGTGGGGAGAACTACCTGCTCATTGACTCTGGACACTCCAGTAAACAAGACGAATTAGATGGAAAGTTGAGACAGGCCGGTTGTCAAGCTGGGGATCTGAAGCTTGTACTCCTCACCCATGGAGATTCGGACCATGCCGGTAACTGTGCATTTTTAAGGGATAAGTACGAAGCACCAGTTGCCATGCACCAGGCTGATTCAGGCATGGTCACCCAGGGGGATATGCTGTACAACCGGAGGGGAAACCTGTTATCCCGGATCATAAGCCCCTTCATGGGTCTAGGGAAAAGGCACCGATTCATCCCCGACTTTTACGTGGAGGATGCTTATCATCTTCTACCCTACGGGGTGGAGGCCCGGGTGGTGCACCTACCCGGCCACTCTGCCGGGTCCATCGGCGTCCTGACCAGCGAGGGGCATCTTTTCTGTGGGGATCTGTTCACCAACACCAAGGAACCTGCCCTGGGGGCTATCATGGATGATGAGGCTGCGGCCCGGGCCAGTGTGGAGAGGTTGAAGGAAATGGACATAAAATATGTTTATCCGGGTCATGGTGACCCTTTTCCCTGGAAATTATTGGAAGAAGGAATAGGACTGTAATTTTGTGAAATAGGATTAAATTGAGTTGGGAATAAAAATTAAGTTGAAAAATATATAAATGATATTATATTATCTTTGTGAATTAGGTGAGAGTTGCATTTGTTAAAAAATAGATAAGGAATAAACCAGGGATGGTTTATATTATCCTTCTATTTAGAAAATAAGGATTTATTCTACTACTTCGGCGAAGGCAAAGTTTCTTCGGGTAGAATTAACTCTAATCTTAACTTCATCGCCTACTTTGGCGCCTGAAACAAAAACCACAAAACCTTCGATACGGGCAATTCCGTCACCGTCTCTGCCTGTATCTTCAATCTTAACATCGTATTCCTGCCCTTCCTTAATGGGAGCAGAACTATCTCTATCATTACTGTAGCTATCTCTAAACAAACTTTCACTTCCAATTTTTGCCTAATAGGCATATTACTGTTGATTTTTGAAGCATATAAAGTAATGTGATGAGATCTTATTTTCTTGCTTATTCTTCCTTTGAATTTTTTTATTTTCAACAGATCTAAACGATTTAAATCCAATCCCCACCATGGTAGGATAGTTCCTGTCATCCCAGGAAATAAATAATGCTCTTCACAAAAATATTATCAAGGTATATGGTGGTGATGGGATTGGCTAAAATTGCAGTTATACTGGAGGACTGGTTTGAGGATGTGGAGTGCACCGAACCAGCTGCGGCCTTTAAGGAGGCTGGGCATGACCTGGTTCTTGTTGGACTCCAGGCAGGGAAGGTGGTGAGTGGCAAACGCCACACCGTCCAGGCCACCATTGAGAGGTCCCTGGAGATGGCTTCTGTGGATGAATTCGATGCCCTTTTAATACCGGGGGGTTACTCCCCTGACCGGCTTAGGGCCCATGATGTGGCGGTTCGGTTCGTTAAAGAATTCATAGATAGTGGTAAGCCCGTTTTTTCCATATGCCACGCCCCTCAACTCTTGATCACCGCCGATGTCCTGCGTGACAGGAAGGTAACTGGTTATACATCCATAATCCAGGATATTAAAAATGCCGGGGCGGAGTTCATAGACGCGGAGGTGGTGGTGGATGGTAACCTGGTATCCAGCCGTAACCCCGGGGATATCCCGGTTTTTATCAGGGAGTCTCTTCGTCTCCTTGATGAAGGTGGTTGACATCCTGGGCAAAGTCCATCAACCCAGTTCAATTCTTTTAAATTCTTTTCCTATCCACAACTCCACAGGCACCACAATTTCATCCAGAATCAAAATTGTTAAAAACAGTTAATAGTCCTGTTTCCGCCTTTAATCCATTTAATTCCTTTATAAAAACATCTAATATGAGTAACTAGAACTGGGCATCCTAAACTTTACAGTTGGATTATTAAGAGATAATTTAGGATTTTAAATTATATAATCAATTATATTCTATTTATATAGATAATTTAGCTTTTAATATTCCTGTTTTCCCTGTTTTAGGGGCTTATAGGCCTTGGTAACCCTTGAGATTCCACTGTCATCTTCTCCAAGCTCCACTAGGGTCCATGTGATCAATCATTCAGGGCCTAATTAGGGCTGAAATGAATAAATTGTTTTTTAATGGCTTTCATTCTTCAATTAGGGCATCCCATAAATCTAAATCATTTTGGACCTGTATTAATCCTTTAAAATGATGCCTTAATAGTGAAAATAGAGGACAGATGGTTTTATCTTTTAAAAAAAATCATAAACTATATAAAAGATAGTCAAAAGAGACTTGTATGCCAGAGATATCGGGAATATGACAAGTTCATATTCCAGTTAAATCATAGCAATGTGACACGATATTTTTCTGGTAAAAGGAGGCGGTATAATTAATGGAAAAAAATTAGTTACACTGCTGGTTCTTTGCGGAACATTACTCCTATTTAGTAGTGGCGTGTGTATTGCCAGTGAAAACCTAACAAGCAACATAACAGCCCTTAACAGCTCTACAGATGACCTTGACATAACCACCACTGATTACGCGAATCAAACAAGTAACCTCAATCAGAGCACGACCAACACCACCCTTGAAGAGGGTGTAACGGCAGCTGGAGAGGAACAATCTACCCCTCAAAGTGATACTCCTACACCGCAGTACAACAACGCTCAGGGGATCTGGATTCACCGTGATGATCTTAGGAATATAGATGTCAACGCCCTGGTTGAGGCCGGAGTTACTGACATATTCGTTAAGGTCAGCCGACTGGTGGACTATCAGACTACCCTGGATAGCTTGGCTGGAGTCAAAGAAATGGTTTCAGGCAGAGGAATTAGGATCCATGCCTGGGTGACCTGTTTCCTTGATGCAGATGGTAAGTGGGTTGACCCCCTAGGTACCTACAGTTATACAGTGCAGGTACCATTCCAGCAAACTGTCAAAGTGGCATACCAAGAAGCCTACAAGAGTTGGTACAAGAGCTACTACAAATCCTGGTACAAAAGCTGGTACAAATCCTGGTACAAAAGCTGGTACAAGTCCGGGTCTAAATGGAAATACAAGTGGAGATACACCTGGAAATATACCTGGAAGTACACCTGGAAGTATGTGTTGAAGTATGGTTGGAATTACCGTACTGCTTACAAGTACGTAACTACCACGTCGTATAGGACTGAAACCCGTTACGGGACAGACACCGGTCTCAACGACGAATTGGTACAATTTACTTCTAAACTCGCCAGTAGTAAATTAGTAGATGGCATTCACCTGGATTATGTAAGATATCCAGGCACAGCCTACAAATATACCGGTGGAACCGAAGCCATAACTCAATTCGTGGCAAGAGTAAACACCGCAGTCAAATCAGTGAATCCCAGTACTGCGCTATCCGCATCCCTCATGCCGGAGGGTTCGGTTAATGCCTACTACTATGGACAGGATTACAGCAAACTAGCCACCTACCTGGACTTTCTGGTACCCATGGTTTACAAGGGAAATTATAAGGCGGACACGGATTGGATTGGTAGAATGACCAATTACATCGTGAGCCAGGCAAACGGAAAACCTGTCCTAGTCGGATTGCAGACTTACCGTTCAGATAATGATCTGAGCCGATTACCTGCAGCGGAACTGGAACAGGACATCAACAAGGCACTTGAAAAGGGTGCTTCTGGTTACGTATTATTCCGTTACGGCTTGGTAGATTTATCATTCCTGGGTGGAACCAGTTACAGTCCACCTGAAACTGGTAGCTCCACCAATCCACCTACACCCACCCCGGAGCCATCACCTGTCTACTTCACACTGGACCAGATCGGTGATGCAGCGGGTCGGGTGAAGAACTTCATCCTGGAAAACCAGAGACTACCCAACTACGTGCTAATTTCCTCCAGGGAAGTCAGCATGCCCCAGTTCCTGTACCTAGTAAGCACAGCTACCATCCATGCCAACAATGGAATCAGAAACAGCATAGCCCTAGTAAATGCTGGGGATCCTCTTGAACCCTCAGAAGACGTGAAGAGTGGAAACATAAACTGCCCCGAACTAGTAGACATTGCCCAGAGTATCAAAAATTTCATGGAAGCCAGCAACCGGGCCCCTAACTACGCTGCAAGCTCACTAGGAAAGATGAAGCTCGAGACACTCCTCAGCCTGTACAGCCGGGTTTTAGATTTCTACTGCACCAATCAGAGAATGCCAAACTACGCTACAGTTAACCCCTGGATTAGTCCTGCACCATCATCCGGACCAGTGACCAGCCCCGGTGATCTGCAACAGTATTTAGCAGCCACCAGCAACTGTCAATCCAATGATCCACAGATCATTGCATTAGCCCAGAGCATAACCACCAATTGCGCCTCTTCCTATGAGATGGGATTGGCCATATTCAACTGGGTCCGGGACCAGCTGGATTACTCCTGGTACTACAACACCCAGAAAGGTGCGGTTAATGCCATGTTAACCCGCACTGCCAACTGCTGTGACATGTCCCATTTGATCGTGGCCCTGTGTCGGGCTGTTAACATACCAGCCAGGTACCAGCATGGAACCTGTAACTTCAACAGTGGAAGCTATGGACATGTTTGGGCCGAGTTGTACGTGAATGATAACTGGATCTCCGCAGATGCAACCAGCAATGCCAACAGTTTTGGAATCATAAAAAACTGGAACACCAACAACTACATCTGGAAAGGCACCTACGCACAGTTGCCTTTCTAAAAAAAACCCCTTCTTTTTTTCTTTTTTTAGAAACACTTTACACCTTCGATACTTTCAAATATTCAGTTGACCAACTAGACTTGAGGTGAAAAGATGTGTGAATACAGAAAGGAATGTGACTGCAAACACCGCCATTATCATCACCGCCGCTACCCAGGCCGTGGTGTTTCATCCATAGTCCAGCGAAGCTCTGAAACCGTGGAAGTTCCTGCTGAACTCCTGGAAGTGGCGGAGATAAAGGAAGGAGATTATCTGAAGATCCGTGTGCACAAGGTCATTAAACCTAGTGAATGGAGAAAACGTCACCACCCGGATTAGATCCATCTCCAACTATTTTTTTTTAATTCAAGGTTACTGTTACATAAAAAAAATATTGGGTTCGGCAAGACAAGCCCCCCCAGCCTCATCTTCCGAACCACGGTATACCAAACAATACGGGAAAGACTTAATGGAACCATATCATCCGAATCTCTTCTTAAGCCCCATGATTAGGGCCTGCAAATCCTCTCGGCTCATGTCGCATATGTAGTCTTCTAATTCATCCCACAACATTCCCTTGAAGTTGGCCACGAAGTCTTCAATATCATTCTGGTCCATAGCTTCCATTTCCCCCCCAGAGGTGTAGCACTCTATTTCTCCCTATTACATCTTAGTACATACTGATAAATAAATTATTTGGCGAAAAAATTAAATAGGGACTTATTTAATAAAAAGAGGTGTCCTAGTATTAAATAGCCTTTCATCACATAAATTCTTCTTACTACTCTTGAGAAAGAAAAACATTAGAACCATGGGCAGCAACATAGTTCAATGGCCAGTTACAAGGTTCGGTCCTTCCAGGACTGTGCATACTTCACCAAAACCCGTTCCTTTCTGAAACTCTACCCCGTGCTGGAGGGTTTGAAACACAGCCGGGGAAGGTTCATACACGTCATTGGTGCGCCTGGTACTGGTAAATCCGCTAACATCTACAGTACCCTGGCTCTCCTTGATTTGAAGGTCTATGAGGCTTTTCTCTTCCTGGACAGTGTGGAGCTCACCCCGGATGAAGTCTGGGACCAGTTCTGGGCCACCCTCCATGAGGATCTGGGAGCCGAATCACGGGATGATGTCTACCAGGAGGCTGCCCAGTACGATGTGGTGCTTTTTGCTGATATCTTCCTGGACCCGGAGTATTTACTGGAGGATAAGGTGGGTCTTGGTTTGTGGACCGAGGAAAACGGCCCCAAAACTGTTACCTTCTACACGCGTGTGCTGTGGGAGTATCTGAGGCACCGCCAGGATCTGAAGAACATTAACATCGTCACCCAGACGGCCTGGATACTGAAGTACCAGGGGGTGAAGTACGACCTTCTAACTGACTTCTACATACTCTCCTGGATACTGGTCTTCATTCTAAAGATATTCTTTGAGGTGGTTCGGATATCCTACAGCGAGGAGGAAATCATCAGGATCATCAGGAACTACCACTCCCACTGCAGTGAGGAGGAGATCAAAAATTTGATAAATAAATATGGGTGCAGGCCCCGCTTCATACTGGAGGCCCTAAAAAAAGCCTAGACTATTTTTTGTACTTGCGTTCATAGTTCCGCCAGGACTTGGCAATGTAGGGTTCGCACTGGTCCAGTTCGGTTAGAAGGCAGCCCCGTATAGTCTGGGTTTTTACCTCACCCTTCTGGTCCAACTTCTTCATGATGTTGGTGAACACCTCATCCAGAATAGCCTGTTTCTCATCCACACTGTATCCAGCGCCGATGGTGGCTTTCTGCAGAGTTCTTTTAATTTTATCGGCCTTGAAGGCCTCTTTTTCTCCCTTCTTTTTTATCACTTTCATACTTATCACCTTTATACTTCATCTGCGGCCAGGTAGGCCAGGGCCACGGAACGGGCCACCAGTATCACCAGGTAGGGCTGGATCAGTATCCATCCCAGGAAGGCACCTACCAGGGGTACGATGCTGAGTAAGGCCATGAGGGTCACAGCCACCATAACCAGTACCAGCATCAGCAGGTACCACAGTAGGTAGTCACCCCAACCAATGGCAGATATCATTTTCCAGACAAGGCCGATGCGAAGCGCCTCCTTCATGCTTCTGGTTGATGCCAGGTGGGCAGTGGATAGGGCCAGGAACAATCCAGATAGTAACATGCTAAGTAACACCAGGCAGATGGATAAGAGTACAACCACCACTAGATGTTCATCGGGAGTGGAAATAACTAGCCAGCTACACAGTACCAGGATCAGCAGGGGGACCAGGAGGTAGAGTAACTTCACCACCAGTAGTTTCAGTCCATTCAGGAGTAACTCCCCCCACCGGGAAAAATCAGGCACCTCCTCTCCACCAGTCAGGGTAGACTCCATAACCCGTATGTAGTACCCGCCAACAAAGAGGCAGGATAAGAAAAAGAGCACCACGACCAGGAAACCTCCAATGGCCAGGGCCTCTGCACTGCCTGTGAAGGATAGGGCCACTAAGATTACCAGGGAAATAATCATAGCCCCCAGGGGGACCACTCCCAGTATCAGCACCCTCTCCAGGGCTTGGTAGGGGTACTTCAGGGCATCATTCAGCACAAGATCAAGGTCCATGGTTTCACTCCATTATCCCTAGGTTGATTCTACCTCACGGCGGATGGTATGGTATTCCTCCCGGAACCTATTTAAGAGTTCCTGGGACTCCTCCAGGAGTTGTTCATCATCCTGGGATAGATACTCCTGGCTGGATACCACCACCTCCTGGAGGTTGCTTAGAAGCTGCAGGATCTTCAGGTACAGGGACTGGTAGGTGGAGGGTGGGTTTATCTTCTCGTAGCGGAAGAACACCTCTTCCACATCCTTTCTTATCAGGTCCAGTCTGGTTTCAGCTTCCTCCGTTGTGATGGTTTTTTTCTGCTGCTTAGCAGTAAGTTCCATCAAAAGAAGAATGGATGGACCCATGTCCTTCAGGGCCTGGGAACTCTTCTTTTTGAATTGCTTACGGGTCATACCTAACATCAAACTTAGTTCCTCACTGCATCATATCCAGATGCTTTTTGTCTACTTCGTACTGTACCTGGTGCCATTCCCCCATTTTTTAATACTGATCCTGGGTCTTGGATGCAACCTGCAATGTACCATTTCCAGGTAGGTATCTATTCACTGCTGGTCTTCTTTCATTTTTCTTTTATTCTCAGTGCACTAACCCAGTCATATTATTTTTGGGGGAACTTTAATAGGTAGGCACATATGTCTTGGTTCAGATCGATTATAATATTTTTCCTAAAGTCACTAGGGCCGATAGATTGGGCGGGTGTAGTTAAAAGCCAGTCACATACTGGATAGCCTTCTCCAGAATAAGTTGTAAGGGGTGTTAATTCCCAATCCAGGATCAGGTGTGGAAGGATAATATCTTCCAGAGCAGCCCCGGTGGGGGCTGTTGCATAAGGATCGTTGCCCCTAGTTTGTGGTCAGTTACTTTTTAACCCTACCCACTGGTGCAGCGTAGATCACAAACTCTTCCTCACCATCCAGTCCCAGTAGTTCATCGAAGTATTCCTGGTCGTAGGCACCAATGGCACAGGTACCACAACCCAGGGCTTCACAGGCCAGGTACAGGTTCTGGCCCACATGCCCGGCATCTATGGCTATGACCTTATGACTGTCGATATGGTAGCGCCACTCCATACGGTAGGGTATGGTGGTCCAGATGAAGGTCACCGCAGAATTCCCAGCGAATGACTGGCCAAAGCTGGCCTTAATTATCTTCTCCCGGAGCTGGTCGGTCTGGAATTCATGGAGTAATTCATGGGTTAAGGGCAGGTAACGGTACACTCCCTCTTTTAATTCCTCCACATTAAAAACTGCCAGGTAAGTTTCCAGGGCATGGCGGCAACCAGCGGATGGCACCGTGCGGAAGGCGTAGTTCCCAAAGTTGTGCTTCATCCCCTGGGTGGCCCATAATAGGTAGGATAACTCCATCAGGGTTAATGGTTCATCCAGGTACTGCCTCCGGCTAGTGCGGTTCTGGATAGCTTCCGAGAGGTTGATCCTAAACTCTGCTTCCCAGTTGGTGGTGGGCAGATCCACCCGTGCTGCGTCCAGGGAGTAGGGCTTCTGGAGGGGTGGGGCCGGGACTCCCTGGCTCTGATCCGTCAGGGAAAAGTCTATCTCCTTGCGTATGGAGTCTTTTAAGAAGTAACGGTAGCGATTCATTTCTTCTCGGTTCATAAATTAGTTCCTCCTGGAGAGTGCCTTCTTATCCCCACCAATCCGGGGTCAAGCACCGGGATAAAAACCCCCCCTGAATGGGGTGTGGTGATAGTGCCCCATTCTAGCACGGGTAGAGGCTGGTCTATTCCCTCCAAATAGGGGATTTGTCGCCCTGGTCACATACTGGCTAGAATCCGCTTAGAAGACCGCCCAGATCAGTTCGGTCCTCGGCAGTGGGCTGGCCAGAGCTTTTAACTATGGTCCGGGCCAGTGAGCTGAGGTTCATGGACTGCACCCATACCTTACCATTGCCTGAGAGGCGGGCGAAGAATATTCCCTCCCCACCGAAGAGTAAATTTTTTATTCCCCGGGAATCCAGGCCCCCAACGAATTCTATGTCATAGTCGATGGTGTCTTCAAATGCCACCAGGCAACCGGTGTCCACGTGTATGGTGCCACCGTAGTCTGCTGGGTTGAGTTCTATGAAGTTTCCACAGGATCCTATGAAGAGGGAGCCCTTGTCACTGTATTTCTGGAGGATGAATCCCTGTCCCCCGAAGAAGCCTGCTCCTAATTTTTTTGTCAGGGCTATGTTGAATTCCAGGCTGCTCTCTGCCGCCAGGAGGCCGTCGGACTGGACGTATAAATCCTGGGTCCCGTCCAGTTCGAAGGTCTTGATCTCGCCTGGTATCATCTGGGCAAAGGCCACCAAGCCGTCCCCACCCTGGGGGGTGAAGTACACGAAGGCCAGGCTCTCCCCGGCCAGGCTTCTTTTTCCAATGTCTATGGCTGTGCCTATGGCCTGATCCAGGAAGCCCTTCTTCTCCTGGGTCTTCTTACTGGTTCCGAATCGGGTGTCCATTTCCATGTTACTGGTTTTCCACAGGAACTTTCCAGCGTCACAGTACACCTCCTCCCCATGGGAGAGTTCGCACACCACCATCTGCATGGCGTTTCCTACTATCTTGTGTTTAATCATCCATAATCACCATTACTATAGGTAACAATATTTCAGTTGAATTTAACATCCCCCCTGGTATTTAGGCTTATCTGTGGATCAGCTTGAAAGAGTTCAATCCACCAGGTCCTGCACAAATTTTCCAACACTCTCCAGGGACTGTTCCGCCTCGGCTAGGATGGTGGGGAACATTTGCCAGGCATGGAACATGTCCTGCCAGACCTCCATGTTCACCTTAACCTCCTGTTCCATGGCCTGATCCCGGAAGCGTTTCACATCACAGAGGAGGAGTTCGCAGCTGCCAGCCTGTAAGAAGATGGGTGGCAACCCCTCCAGGTCACCGTAGACCGGGGAGAGTAGGAAGTTCCCGGGATCCTGGCCCTGCAGGTAGGTGTCCAATAGTTTATGCAAAGCATGGTAATCTATCCAGTCCTTCACATCCTTCAGGTGCTGGTAAACCACAGGGAAGCTCAGATCCAGTAGGGGTGACAGTGCCACCACAGCCTGGGGCAGGTTTTCATCCATCCTTTTCAGGGCCAGGACTGTGGACAGGGCCAGGTTCCCCCCTGCTGATATACCGGTGCACACTATATCCCGGGCGGGGAATCCCTCCTCCACCAGCCAATGGTAGGAGTTGATACCATCCTCCAGGGCCCTGGGGAAGGGGTGCTCCGGGGAGAGGTGGTAGTCCACGCTGAATATGGATCTGCCGGTGATCTGGGATAGCTGCTGGCACAGGTACTGGTGGGAGTGGGTGGAGCCCATGCTGAACAATCCCCCATGGAAGAAGAGCATTACCTTCTCCTGGCTGCTATCCGGGGTAACGATCCAGTAGGCCGGTGCAGGTGCATCTGGCTCCTTTCTCATTTTCAAAGGACCCGTGGAGGGATAGGACAGGTAGAGTTGGTCGAAATTCCATCGCAACCTATGGGGGTCCCTTTCCTCCAGGTCCACCTGGCTTTTTATTAACTCCAGTAATTTCCGGGTTTCCTCTTTCATCTCCCTTCCCCTAATCATTATCTTTGCTTTGGGATACGTCTATGCACTGGTATCTTTGATCTGCAAGTATCTTTTATGTAACTGGGGGGCTATCAACTATAGCAAAAAAATATCATGGGGCCTGATCCAGGAGAAAATTTAATGTCCCCCCTGGTAGAGATGTATGAACAGGAGGTGAGATTTGGATGCCCGTAATAACCATTGATGCACCGCCACTTAGCAGGGAGCAGAAGTCCCAACTGGTTAAATCCTTCGCGGAAACAGCCAGTGAAGTTATGAATCTCCCGGTTAGTGCCATGGTGTTTATCATCAACGAAGTGGAACCGGAAAATGTGGGGGTGGGTGATATCCTGCTCTGTGACCGGGAATAAATTTTTTTTTATTCAAGTTTCAAATTTTTTTTTTATCAAAGATAATTATACAGAAGATGGGGGTGAGGGAGACATGGTCCCTGATAAGAAAAAGTTTACCAACCATTTAAAGGATGAGAAAAGTCCCTACCTAAAGCAACATGCCCATAACCCGGTGGACTGGTACCCCTGGGGTGAGGAAGCCTTCCAAAAGGCTTTATATGAGGATAAGCCTGTTTTTCTTTCGATTGGCTATTCAACTTGTCACTGGTGTCATGTCATGGCCCGGGAGTCCTTCCAGGATGAGGAAATAGGGCAGATCCTGAACCAGTACTTCGTGTCGGTTAAGGTGGACCGTGAGGAGCGCCCTGATATTGACAGCATCTACATGACCGTCTGTCAGATGATGACTGGATCCGGGGGGTGGCCCTTGACCATCATACTCACCCCCAACCAGGAACCCTTCTATGCCGGGACCTACTTTCCCCGGATGAGTGTTGGCCGGGGAGTGGGACTTAAGGACCTGCTCCTGAATGTTAAGGACATGTGGAGTGATAAAAAGCAGGAACTCCTGGATTCAGCCCAGGATATTAGAAGTGCCCTGGAGGATTTGAACCGCACAGCACCAGGAGACCTCCTGGATCTTGATGCAGTGGATGGGGCCTACCAGGCCCTTAAGGACAGTTTTGACCAGGAAAATGGGGGCTTTGGCGGTTTCCAGAAGTTCCCCACCCCCCATCATCTGCTCTTCCTTTTGAGGTACTGGAGGGCCACTGGAAAGGAGGAGGCCCTGGTGATGGTGGAGTCCACACTAGAGCACATGATACGTGGCGGGCTCTGGGACCATGTAGGCTATGGCTTCCACCGTTACTCTGTGGACCCCCACTGGCTGGTGCCCCACTACGAGAAGATGCTCTACGACCAGGCCCTCATCACCCTGGCACTCACCGAATGTTACCAGGCCACCCATAAAACCCTGTACAGGGAGACCGTGGAGAAAACCCTGGAATACGTATTCCGGGATATGAAATCCCTGGAGGGTGGCTTCTACTCTGCTGAGGATGCGGATAGTGAAAAAGTAGAGGGGAAATTCTACCTGTGGACCCACCAGGAACTGTCACAGATCCTGGACCCGGGTGAACTGGAACTGGTTGAAAAGGTGTACAGGGTACAGGAGAAGGGGAACTACCGTGAGGAGTCCACTGGCCAGTACACCGGCCATAACATCCTCCACCTGGAGGAGCCACTTGAAGAAAGCGCCTATCGTCTGGGGCTGGGCCATGATGAATTGAAGAACAAATTGGAGATGATCCGGGTTAAACTCTTCAAGGCCCGGATGGGGAGGGTGCGCCCCCACAAGGATGAGAAGGTACTCACTGACTGGAATGGATTGATGCTGGTGGCCCTGGCCCGGGCCAGTGTGGTGCTAGATAACCAGGACTACCTGGACACTGCCCTGAACTCTCTGGACTTCATCAAATCCAAACTCTACAGGGGGGGTCGTTTATGGCACCGCTACCATGAGGGTGAGGTTAAGGTGGAGGGATACCTGGATGACTACGCCTTCCTGGGGTGGGGTGCACTGGAACTTCACCAAGCCACCCAGGAAACTGACTACCTGAAACTGGCCTTGGAGCTGACCCAGACCCTGCTGGACCACTTCCTGGACCAGGATGACGGTGGCTTTTACTTCACAGCAGGGGATGCTGAAAAGTTACTGCTGCGAAAAAAGGAGGCCTACGATACTGCCCTTCCCTCTGGTAACTCGGTGGCCTACCATAACCTGCTAAGACTCTCCCAGTTGCTGGAGGACCAGGAGCTTAATCAACAGGCCCTCCAGGTGGAGAAGGCCTTTGCCCATCATATTAAAGAATCCCCCACTGGTTTCTCCATGTTTCTGGCTGGTGCACTGTTCCGGCTGGAAGACAGCTGCCAGGTGGTGGTCTCCGGGGAAGGGGATGACACCATCACCCAGTGGATGCTTGGGGGATTAAAGGAGAGGTACCTGCCCCATGTCACTCTGCTTTTAAACTCGGGAGAAGATGAATGGCTGAAAACTAGGGTGGAGTCACTCTCATCAAAAACAGCAAAGGAGGGTGGGGTCACAGTCTACGTGTGCTGTCATGGTATCTGTCACCATCCCACCTCCCAGTTGGAGGATGTGTTAAGGATCCTGGAGAAGAAGTGAAAGATAAAGGATGGATCAGCACCCCATCCTTAACTCCGGGGTAGGGTTACCAGTTTGCTGTAGAGTGACTTGACATGCTGGTTTAAACGGCGGTCCAGTTCTACCATGCGCTGGGCATCCCCTTCCAGTATGAAGAGTTCCAGGCACTGCTTCTCCTGCAGGTGGCTGTGTATCTGGGTGCTGATGATATCCTCGTAGTCGTGTTTGATCTGGGTGACCTGGTCCTCGGACATCTGGGGGTGGATCAGGATGAGAATGGAATGTATATCCCCCATTAATTTTTGTTTTTCACGGTTATCCTCGATGAACATCCGGGTCCCGCTGCGGATGACCTCGGATCGGCCCGAGAAACCCAGCTCCTCCTTCAAGAGATCCAGTTCTTCCAGTAGTTTGCTGCTTAGGGACACACTGATGATGGCCATAAAAACAATTATTATTAAATAATCATATATAATTTACTAAATTTTATTAAGATAAATTTTAATATTAATAAGGTTATAACTTGGTGTGGAGAGATAGTCAATGAACCGGAAAGTAGCGCTGGTCATCACCCTTTCACTGATTTTTTTGGGGCTCCTTTCATATTATCTGCTCATACCCAACTCTGGTGAATCAGGTAATGGCCGGGTGAGGGTGGTGGTCTCTGTTCCCCCCCAGGAAGAATTTGTGAAGGCAGTGGGAGGGGACAGGGTGCAGGTTACGGTTATGGTTCCACCCGGTGCTGATCCCCATACCTATGAACCCCTGCCGAAACAGATGCAGGAATTATCACAGGCCCAGATTTACTTGATGGTGGGCTCTTCCCTGGAGTTTGAAATGGTCTGGATGGATAAGTTGAAGTCCGTAAACCCCCAGATGAAGGTGGTTAACAGCTCCCAGGGCCTAGAATTCATCAGTGCTGGTGAAGGGGAAGCTGATCCCCATGTCTGGGTTTCACCCAGGAATGCCCGGGTGATGGTGGAGAACACCTACCAGGCCCTGGTGGAGGCGGACCCCGATAACCAGAAGTTTTACCAGGAAAACCGGGACCAGTACCTGGAGAAACTGGACCAGCTGGATCAGAACCTCACCACATCCCTGGAGAAGGTTAAAGGCGGGAAGATACTGGTTTATCATCCTGCCTGGGCCTACCTCTGCCGGGACTATGGCCTGGAACAGGTATCCATAGAGAAAGAGGGTAAAGAGCCAACATCGCAGGACCTGTCCAGGCTGGTGGACCAGGCCCGTCAGGACCATATCAAGCTGGTCTTTGTATCACCCCAGCACAGCCAGACCAGTGCCCAGGTAATAGCCGATGCAATCGGCGCCCGTCTGGTGGTGGTGGATCCCCTGGCCAGCAACTACCTGGAGAACATGTACCAGGTGGCGGAGGCCTTCTCCAGTAACTAGGTTCATCCTGATAGCACAATTGAAGAGAAAAACAGGCACAAGGCGGAAGGGTGTAGCATGGTAACAGATGCAGTTAAGATAGAAGATCTGAGTTTCCACTACCATAAAAGGAAGGTGCTGGAGGAGGTCAATCTCCGGGTGCCCCATAAATCATTCCTGGCCATAATCGGCCCCAATGGTGGAGGAAAAAGCACCCTGCTGCGCATGATACTGGGCCTCCTCACCCCGGAGGAGGGTAAGGTGGAGGTCTTTGGCCGGGACCCCAGGAAGGCCCGTGAATATATGGGGTATCTGCCCCAGCACGTGTCCTTTCTCCATGATTTCCCCATAAATGTAGAGGACACTGTTTTAACTGGCCGGTACCATGGACTCTTTTCCAACTACACCCCGGGGGACCGGGAGGCAGTTCATCAGACCCTGGAGATGGTGGATTTGGATGGCCTGGCAGATCGTCAGATGGGACAGCTGTCAGGGGGACAGGTGCAGCGGGTTTTCCTGGCCCGGGCCCTGGTTAGAAGGCCTAAACTCCTACTCCTGGATGAGCCCATGGCCAGTGTGGACCCCCAGATGCAGTACTCCTTTTACCAGCTTTTGGAGGAGTTGAAAAAGAAGATGAGCATCATCCTGGTCACCCACGATGTGGGGGCGGTATTCGACCAGGTGGAAGATATCGCCTGCCTCAACCAGCGCCTCTACTACCATGGCCAGGTAGAGGGTGCAGGGGAGGTTATTGAGAAGATGTACGGATGTCCCCTGGAGATAATCACCCATGGCGCCACTCCCCATCGGATGCTGAAAAGACACGAGTAGTTGAATAGTTATGCTGGAAATATTGGAGTACAGTTTCATGCAGAACGCCTTTCTGGCGGCCATCCTGGTCAGCGTAGCCTGTGGTGTGGTGGGGTGCTACGTGGTCATCAAGAGGATCGTGTTCATAAGTGGAGGAATCAGCCACTCCGCCTTTGGTGGAGTGGGCCTGGGCTACTTCCTGGGTGTGAATCCACTCCTGGCGGCGGTGCCCTTCACCCTCCTGGCAGCCGCTGGCATGGGCCTTGTAAAGAAGAGGATGGAGGTACCGGAGGACACTGCCATTGGTATACTGTGGAGTGTGGGCATGGCCCTGGGTATCATCTTCGTCAACCTCACCCCGGGATATGCCCCGGATTTGATAAGCTACCTCTTTGGGAACATCCTCACCGTCCCCACCACTGACCTGTACCTGATGCTCCTTCTGGACGCGGTGATCCTGGTGATGGTGTACCTCCTGCGCAGAGAGTTCCTGGCTTTATCCTTTGACGAGGAGTTCAGTACCGTGGTGGGCATGCCATCGGAGGCTGTTTATTACCTGCTTTTGGCCCTGGTGGCCCTGTCAGTGGTGGTGCTCATTAAGGTGGTGGGGGTGATACTCATCATCGCCCTTTTAACCATACCCGCAGCCATAACACGGGAGTACACCAATAACCTGAACCAGATGATGGTTCTATCAGTGGTGTTGGGAGCCGTGCTGACCACCGGGGGACTGGTACTCTCCTACATATTCAACCTGGCATCAGGGGCCACCATCGTCCTCTTCATGGCATTGGCCTTCCTTTTATCATCATTTATCCGTAGATACACCTAAGTACAGTCCAGGATTTTTCTTTTCTTGGAAAAATCTTATAAGAAAACAGCTACAGATCTAGGTTTATGAATATGGGAAATCTTCTGGTTATGGTTTTAGTCCTGGTTTTTGTTTTATCCTTAACTCCGGTTTATGGTGACGTACTGGAGCCGGGTCAGAAAACAGTGCCCATATATTATGTGCTGGAAAATATGAACCAGTACCCTGGCTACGTCTTCCTCCTCCATGGTGACCCCTCCCCTGATTTTATGATCCTGAACTCATCCCCCTTCACCTTCTACAAGTTCAGTGTGGCCTCCATCTACGCCGTGGACAAATCCCAGTTTAACCCGGAGGAGTTGATGGCCCTGAACACCACCCAAGTGGAAGGATTCTTCCAAAACAACACCCGTCTATTAAGAAGCAACCATCAGTTAAGGTCCATCTACGGCACCGTCAAGGACACCAATCCCCTGGATAATGCCACCATCATGCTGAAGGTGGTGGCCCTGGATGAAGATGGCCTCGAAATAAGGAAGGACCGGATCATCTTCGGCTACCACGATGGACAATCCCTATCCAGGAGCTTTGTGGAGCAGAACAGCACCCCGGCATCGCCCCGGGATGATGACAACTTGTACTGGTACTACCTGCTGCCCATCCTGGCTGCCCTGGCCATATTACTGATCCTCCTGTACCGCTGGTACCGATGATACCTTTTTTTCTAGGTTCCTGGCTCTTGACCGTGACCCTGGAGGCAGTGGTGCTTGGATTGGCATTAAAAAGTAAACCAGCCTGGCAGGTGCTGTTTTACTCGGCTCTGGTTAACTCCTTGACACTACCCTTGGCCCAGTACCTTTATCTTCACTATCTGGATAACTTGGTGCTGATGGAGGCAGTTGTGGTCCTGGTGGAAGCCCCCTTAATATATTTGCTCCTGGGGGTTGAGACACGCTGGGCCCTCACCCTCTCGGTTCTGGCTAACCTGGTCAGTGCCCTGGTAGGGCTGCTCCTCCTAACCCACCACTGAAGAACTGCATTTTAAAAATAGTTAGATACATAATTCTAGCAGTGAACACTGCCCACTACCAATTTATGAGAGGCTTCCTCCCATTATTCACTAGCGACTGGCGTAGGTGGCGAACTTACGGTGGCAGGTATGGCATTGGTAGTAGTAGAACCAGTACTTTCCCTGACTTGAGGAACCAGCCTGGGCCGTGGAGTTGGAGCCACAGTAGGGACACAGTGGTGTGACTGGTCCCACAAAATTCAGGTCCTTCAGGACGCTGTAGGTATTCCCCCTGTACATGATCTGGGAGGGGATGGTGTAGTTCCCAGGGACATGGGCCTCCTCGGGGATTACCAGGGTGTCCTCCTCTTCCGGGGCTACAATGGCCACGGAGCCAGTTGCTTCCTGTACCATGGGGTGGGTGCTCATGTATATACCAAAGGCTGCCAGTATCCCCCCTACCACTAGGATGGCCACCAGTAATTTCCTAGTTAAGAGCCGCATAAACTACTCAATCTCCCTAATAGTAGATAGCAATATATCTATTTTTTCAATGATTTAACCTGATCCACGGAGCCAGCCAGGACTTCATCCACTGCCCCGGTGAATATGCCATTCTCCAGGACCCCGGGTATGTTGTTTAACTCCTTCTCCAGATGAACCGGGTGGGGGATGCTTTCAAACTGCACATCCAGGATGAAGTTGTTGTTGTCACTTATAACCGGCCCATCCTTCATGTGGGCCATCCGTAAATGGGCTGTGCCACCCATGGATTCCAGGCCTTCCTTAACTGTGGACATGGCTCCGGGAAGGACCTCCACTGGCACCGGGAACCTTCCCAACTGGTCCACCAATTTGGCTTCGTCCACGATAACCAGGAAGGTTCTGGCAGCGTAATCCACGATCTTCTCCCGGGTGTGGGCGGCTCCACCCCCCTTGATGAGGTTGAGATGGGGGTCCACTTCATCGGCTCCATCCACTGCCAGGTCTGGCCGGTGCTCATCCAGGGTGGTGACTGGTATCCCCAGCTCCACTGCCAGGAAGTAGGACTGGTAAGAGGTGGGTATACCCCACACTTCCAGTTCCTCCTCCTTTAACCTCTCAGCCAGGCTTTTAATGAAATGGTGGGTGGTGGAGCCAGTTCCCAGTCCCACCACCATTCCATCCTCCACCCTCAGGGCAGCTTCCAGTCCTACACGTTTTTTAGGATCCATAATAATGCACCATGCACTTAGTATTTAACCAGCACCGTAGTCAGATCGTAACCACGGGGACACTTCTGGGATGGTTTACCTAATTTCTTGATGATCCTGCACTTATCACCCAGGTAAAGTCCTTCCGGGTTGCACAACTCTCGCATGGAACATTCCTCCTGACACTCCCTGGGTTTGTAGCTGTAACTCGACCCTTCGAAGGCTTTCTTGGAATCTATATGGATCTTGATTAGGGCCCGGTCCACCTCCACCACCTTAACCTCTCCCCCCATATGCACTGGGCAGGGATGGGTGGTGTTCTTCACAGTCTTGATACGGTAGATACGTCCAGGCTCCAGGGAGTCTATGCAGGTGGCTTTAAAGCGACAATTCATGCACTGGCTGGATGCCCCGTAAAAAACGAATTTGAGTCCCTCATCTGCCAATTTTTTTCCAATAAGAGTTATCACGCTGTACCCCCCCTGGGGTCTTACGATTTTGTGCTATGCATCTTTAAAAATTATTACCAGAACTGGTTTTCTAACTACTCTAAACTTTTTATCATGAACCCACTTTATATACTATTTCCCTGCTGGGGTACATCTAGAGACAGGGTATAAGTAAAAGGAACTGGGCTCTTCAATGCTGGATCCTGCTCCTACCTACTGAAAGGTTCAGGATTCGATTACCCCGGTATGCAGGGCCAGTTTCTCCGCGGCCTGGTAGGTGAGTCCCCGATCACCCAGTATGGTGTAGCGCTCCCGGCGTATAGTGTGAGCCGTGCTCAGAGCTTCAATGATGTATTCAGGTTTGATATCCAATTCCCGGGCAGTGGTAGGTGCCTTAATAGCCTTCAGGGTGTCCCGTACTAATTCCCAGTCCCCGCCATGGAGGTACATCATCATGATGGTGCCCACGGCACACTGTTCACCATGCAGGGCTGGTTGGGGTGCGATCAGATCCAGGGCGTGGCTGAATTTATGTTCAGCACCACTGGCTGGCCTGCTGCTACCAGCGATGCTGATGGCCATTCCACTGCTGATAAGACCCTTAACCACCAGGGCTGCGCTTTCCACGTGTCCCTCCTTCACGGCATCCGCCATTTTGGTAGTTACCTCGGCGGTTACCAGGGACAGGGCCGCTGCCGAGTCACTGTAGTATTCATTCAACAGGCGATGGGCCAGTTTCCAGTCCAGAACCGCGGTTTGATTGGATATGATATCCCCGAATCCAGCGGCCAAGAGACGGAATGGGGCCTGGCCTATGATGCTGGTGTCAGCGATGATGCCCATGGGTGGAGCGGCTTCGATGGATACACTGCCCTCCTCGTTTTTGATGGAAGCCCGGGGGGAGGCTATCCCATCGTGGCTAGCAGCGGTGGGTACGCTTATAAAATCCAGGTTACAACGGGTGGAGGCCAGTTTGGCCACGTCAATAACCTTTCCACCCCCCACTCCCAGCACCGCAGACACACCCTCCAACTGGTCTACCACCTCCTGCACCACCTCCAGGCTGGGGTGGCGGATGGTGGTGTGCTCCACTTCAAAGCCTTCCCTGCCCAGACTTTCCATAACCTTCTCCCCACCAATCTTCAGGGTGTGGGGTCCAGTTACCACCAGAAATTTGCCTTTGATCCTTAAATCCATACATATAGCTGCGGTGTCTTCAATAACCCCTGGACCCACATGCATCCCCCGGGGGAGCAGCACCCGTTTAAAATCCATCTATAAATCACCGTCCTTTATACTAGCTTTACTAGGAGGAGTCTTTAAAATAATTTTTGATTTATATGTCCCTAGGTAGAGGTTTATTTACTCCTAGAAGAGGAGTAGGTATATTTTACTAGGCCCCTGGTGAAAAAAGTATATTATCCACCACCTAGAAAGCTAGGTGTTGAATAAAAAAGAGACACTCTGGGTGAATAAATGTCCAAGTTCAGTGAATGGTTCCACAACATCCTTATAGAAGCAGAAATAATCGACACCAGATATCCTATTAAGGGAATGCATGTATGGCTACCCCAGGGCTTTCAGATAAGAAAAAACGCCCTGAAGTTGCTTAAGAGCATCCTGGATGAAGATCATGAGGAGGTGCTGTTCCCCTTACTCATACCTGAAGATGAACTGGCCAAGGAGGCCATCCATGTTAAGGGATTTGAGGAGGAGGTGTACTGGATCACCCACGGGGGATTAACACCCCTGGGGAAGAAACTGGCCCTCCGGCCCACCAGTGAAACCGCCATGTACCCCATGTTCGCCTTGTGGGTGCGCAGCCACCAGGATTTACCCCTCCGCTTCTACCAGGTGGTGAACACCTTCCGCTATGAGACCAAACACACCCGGCCCCTGATACGGGTGAGGGAGATCACCACCTTTAAGGAAGCCCACACCGTCCATGCCACAAGCCAGGAGGCAGAAGAACAGGTAGAGAGGGCTGTAGAAATATATTCATCCTTCTTTGACCTGATGGGCATCCCCTACGTTGTAACCCGGCGCCCAGATTGGGATAAGTTCCCAGGGGCCGATTACACCATGGCCTTCGACACCCTGCTCCCGGATGGTAAGACCCTGCAGATCGGAACCGTTCATAACCTGGGGCAGACCTTTGCCCAGACCTTCCAAATCACCTACGAAACCGAGGATGGTCAGCATGAATACGTTTACCAGACCTGTTACGGCCTTTCGGACCGGATCATAGCTTCCATTATAGGGGTGCATGGTGATGAAGGAGGCCTGTCACTACCCCCAGCAGTGGCTCCCTACCAGGTGGTGATAGTGCCCATCATCTTCAAGGAAGGTGCCCAGGAAGTCCTGGACTTCTGCAGCCAAGTAAAAAACCAGCTGAGCAGGGCTGGCATCCGGGTGCATCTGGATAGCCGTGACCTACGGGCGGGTAAGAAGTTCTACGAATGGGAGATGAGGGGAGTGCCCCTCCGAATAGAGATCGGCCCCCGGGAGATCAGGGAGGGTAAGATGGTCCTCAAGAGAAGGGACACCCCTGATAAGGAGACTGTGGAGTGCCGGGAAGATGAACTGGCAGAGCTGGTGGAGGATAGGCTGGGAAGGATCAGCAGCCACCTTAAAGAGAAGGCCTGGAATATGCTCCAGGAGAACATGAAAGAAACAGACTCCCCACTGGAGGCCCGGGACATCATCCAGGAGGATGGGGGTGTAGTTTCATTCCTATGGTGCGGGGATGAAGCCTGTGGTAAAGAGCTGGAGGAACAGGTTCACGTGGATATCCTGGGTATACAGGAAGATGCAGATGGGACCTGCGTTAACTGTAAACAGAAGGCCAGGTACCGGGCGCTCCTGGCCCGGACCTACTAGGAGGATGTGGAGATGAACATCAGGGCCATGATATTGGTACTGCTGGTGGTGGTGTTCGCAGTGGCCATGGGGGCCATTAACTTCGCCTCCCTGGGTAGTGTGGACCTGGAAAAGGCCCAGTCTCAGGGCACAGCCTGGGTTATCCAGAACACCGCAGCAGGGACCGTGCCCCATACAGTGACCATTACCAACAATGGAACCCAGGCTGTGAGGGTGAACCAGGGCCAGCTATTGGAAAGTCCAGACTCCCAGGACCTGGTGGTGGCTGAGAACATGACCATCTCCCCTGGTAGCAACGGCACTGTCCAGGCCTACTGCACTGAACCTGCACAGAAAGCCACCCCTGGGAGTAGTTTAAAAGCCAATCAGGCTGCTAATCCCATGGTACTATTCATCATCCAGTCCTCAACTCCCACCGATGCTGCCAGCGCCAGGCAAGCCCAGCTTAAGATCTGGAGCCTGAAGACCGGAGGGGAAGTGGACCCCTACACTGGTGAGGCTGCAGCAATGGTTAAAACCAGTAAATCATCCTACTACCAGTTGCGACAGGACCTCTCCACGGCCCGGGAGGATCTCAGCTCCCAGTTCAAACTCAGCAACGAGTCCCTGCCCAGCCTGGCAGACCAGCGGGACGGACTCACCAGATGGCTGGAAGGCCTTGGAAACTGGTTTAAAGAGTTTCTAGGAACCTAGGGGATAAAATATGAAGAAAACTGCTGCTATAATACCAGTTTCACGTTTTTCACATGCCAAAACCCGGCTTTCACCATCCCTATCCCCATCTGAGAGGGAGGGACTCCTGAAGGCCATGCTACAGGATGTGATCCTGGCCCTGCAGAATGTGGTGGATATGGTGGTGGTGATAAGCTCTGATGGAGAGGTGCTAAACTACCTTCACCCCCTTGATGTTCACTGTTTAAAGGAAGAGGGAGAGACGGATCTAAACGGAGCCTTAACCCAGGCCCTGGAATGGTACCAGCCCCGGGGTGACCAGGTCATCATAGTACCCTCCGATGTACCCCTCCTCAGTGAGGGACTGGTCAGGGGCCTCTTGGCCATGGCCGAGGAGTACCAAGTGGTCATAGCCCCCTCCAAGGGTGGAGGAACCAACGCCCTCCTATGCCCCACCAGTGGCTTTAAGATGAGCTTCGGCGACTGCAGCTTCTTCGTGCACCTTGAGGAAGCCCGGAAAGCTGGTTACACCCACGAGGTTTTTGATTCCTTCTACCTCTCCCTGGATGTGAACACCGCCGAGGACCTGGGGGAGATACTGCTCCATGGTGAGGGAACACATACCCAGAAGTACCTGGAGAGCCTGGGACTAGAGGTGCACTTCCACCGGGGAATGGAACGTTTACGGGTGAAAAAACCCCAAAAAAACCAAGTTAATGATTGAATAATAGTAGGTGAAAAAAGTATGAATCCCCCCCTAGCCCTGTCTGTTGCTGGCTTCGACCCCTCCGGGGGTGCAGGTGTACTGGCCGATGTCAAGACCTTCCACTCCCTGGAGGTCTACGGCACCGCAGTCATCACTGCCCTCACTGCCCAGAATGTGAAGCGGGTGGCAGGAGTGGAGGAGGTGTCCCTGGATTTTGTGGAAAAACAGTTGGACCTGGTAATGGAAGAGTACCCCATCCATTACGCCAAGACCGGGATGCTCCACTCACCAGAGATGGTGAAGTTGGTGGCCCGGAAGTTGGAGGAATACCAGTTGGATGTGGTGGTGGACCCGGTGATGGTGGCTGGATCCGGTGGAATGCTCTCCCAGAAGGGGATGAGCCGGGCCCTTAAAAAGTATCTGCTCCCCCAGGCAGTGCTGGTCACCCCCAACCTCCAGGAAGCCCAGGAATTATCAGGGATCCGAATCATGGATGAGGAGGACGCCATCCAAGCTGCAAAGGAGATCGGCCGACTGGTGCCAGTGGTGGTTACAGGTGGACACCTCCATGGCCATGACATCTTCTACAATGGCAGAGTTCAGATTATTAAAGGAGAACTTATAAAAAGCAGCCACACCCATGGCAGCGGATGCACCTACTCCGCGGCGGTAACTGCCTACCTCTCCCGGGGATTGGCACTGGAGGAGGCCCTCCCCAGGGCTGCCAAACTAGTGAAGGAGGCCATCAGGAAGGGCTGTTTAGGTACCCTGAACCAGTTTTTTTTAGCAGATCACAGGGGGACCTCAAAATAGATAAACAAGTACCCCACAAAAGTATGCATTAAATCATCATAGAGAATCAATTTTTATTCAAAAAGGAGAGTGAACTTATGGTTTCCAATGAAGAGATAAAAAAAATGCTCGAAAACCGCAGAAGAGGAATAAAGCCCGAGGCTAAAAAGGAACAACCTACACCGCGTCGTCCCGCCACATCCCGAAGACCAGTTAAAACCAGAACCCTTAGCTGCGGATCCTGTGGAGCGGAGAACCCACCTGACTCCAAGTTCTGCATAAATTGCGGGGCAAAGATGCAGGACCAGGAGGTGGCAGATGAGAAGAAGCCAGCAGAAACCAAGGATGCCTTACCCCTCTCCGGGATGGAGGGTACGGACTACCAGACCTGCCCCAACTGCAAACACCAGAACAAGCCCCAGGCCAAGTTCTGTGTGGTGTGCGGCCATAAACTAGGACCAGTAGAAGAAGTCAAATCCACTGCTTCGCTCCTGGATCGGGTGCCAGATGAAGAAGCAGCCAAGGAAAAGCCATCAGAAGCTAAGTTCCCATCGGTGACAGAACTCATGGATGAAGAAGCAGACCAGGAAAAACCCCCCAAAAGAAGCCTCTCACCCAAACAGGCCCCCACCCTAGACACCAGCACCGGGCCGGTGGAAACTGAACCATACCCGGCTGCAGAAGAAGAGCAGGTGTCAGTTGAAGAAACTAGCCAGGATGAGGGGGCTGGTCCTGAACTGCAGGGTGCATCTAGCCCTGATAAGATGGTCCTGGAAGAAAAAGCAGCAGAAGCGCCAATGGAAGAACCAGATCTACCCCGAGGTAAGACCCCTGAAGGAGTTGCCGAAGATGCAGCTTTAACTGGTGAAATCCAGGTTGATCCAGTTGATAAGATTAAAAAAGCCAAAGAACTTTTGGATATAGGAGCCATATCCCAGGAAGAGTTTGAGGAGATAAAAAAGAAGTACCTCTCCCTCATATAAAAAATAATAATATGGGTACATGGGGGGTCTTTAAAAAATAAATCCCTATATACCCCCTACATTTTTTTTCTACGCACACTAGTAACTTATTACTCACCTTATATCTTGTAAACCTCATCTGCAGAGAGAATAGTTACCTGTGCTGCTTCCAGGGCCTGTATACCCGCGTCCACATCCTCGGTACGGATCACTACAATGGCCTTTTCCTCATTTTTCTCTACAAAGGCGTAGAGGTATTCTACGTTAATATCAGCCTGGGTCAGAACCCCCAGGATGTGATCCAGCCCCCCTGGTTCATCAGGCACCTCCACGGCAATGACCTGGTTGACCTTCACCACGAAGTGATTCTTCTCCAGCACCCTCTGGGCCTTCTCCGGGTCAGGCACGATCATGCGCAGGATTCCGAACTCGGAGGTGTCGGCAATGGACAAGGCCCGGATGTTAATATCCGCTGTAGCCAGTACATTCATGGCCTTCCACAGTCTTCCCTTCCGGTTTTCCAAAAACACTGATATCTGTTTGAGTTTCATCCACATCCCCTTACCAATTATCAATTTTTTAGTCAAATTTTCGTTTATCAACAACTCTCACTGCCTTGCCCTCGCTACGGGGAATGCTCTCTGGTTCCACCAGGTTAACGTTAACCCGCAGTCCAATCTCGTCATGGATACGTTTCTGGATCATTTCCTTGGCCTTCTCCACGTGCTTCACCTCATCAGAGAACAGGGCCGGGGAGGCCTCCACATGCACCTCCAGTTCATCCAGGTGCTGGGGCCGGGTTACAATGATCTGGTAGTGGGGTTCCAGTCCCGGGATCTTCAGGAGGGCCCGTTCGATCTGGGAGGGAAACACGATAACCCCCCTGATCTTAAGCATATCATCACTCCTACCTGTTATGCGGTCCATCTTCACCAGGCTGCGGCCGCAGGGACATTCACCACTCTGCAGGGAAGTGATATCCCGGGTGCGGAAGCGCAGGATGGGCATACCCTCCCTGGTAAGGGTGGTCAGGACCAGTTCACCCTTCTCTCCCTCGGGGAGGGTTTTCAGGGTCTGGGGGTCAATGATCTCTGGGTAGAAGTGGTCATCGAAGATGTGCAATCCACTCTTATCCATGCACTCCTGGGCCACTCCTGGTCCGATGATCTCGGTGAGGCCGTAGATGTTAAGGGCATCCAAGTGCAGGCGCCGCTCAATCTCCTCCCTCATCTCCTCGGTCCACATCTCCGCCCCGAATACACCGGCCTTCAAGTTGAGATCCTCCCCTGTTATACCCTCCTTCTCCAGGACCTCGGCCAGGTACAGGGCATAGGAGGGGGTGCAGGTAATGATGCTACTCTGGAAGTCCTTCAGGATCTCTACTTGGCGCTGGGTGTTGCCAGCTGAGATGGGAATAACAGTGGCCCCCACATTCTGGGTGCCGTAATGTATGCCCAACCCACCGGTGAAGAGTCCGTATCCATAACAGTTCTGTATAACATCCTTTTTATCAGCACCAGCCATGGTGAGGGCACGGGCCATTACTTCACTCCAGATCCGGATATCCTCCCTGGTGTAGCCGGATACCGTGGGCTTGCCAGTGGTCCCGGAGGAGGTGTGCACCTCTACGATGTCATCGGGTGGTACTGCGAACATGCCGAAGGGGTAGGCATCCCGGAGGTCGGCCTTGGTGGTGAAGGGTATCTTCTCCAGGTCGGATAGTGTCTCTATATCTTCAGGCCCTATTCCCGCTTCATTGAAGCGTTTCTGGTAGTAGGGTACGTTGTTGTAGGCCCGTTCTACCACTTCCTGCAGTTTCTCCAGTTGCAGTTTAGTCTTCTCCCCTGGTGCCATGCACTCGGCTTCTTCATTCCATATCATCAGCATAACCTCATAATAATTGTAAAAATCATTGCACACTCATCTAAATATAAGCTGCCGGTTACTATTCTTTTCCTTGTAGAATAAAAAATGATAGGGTGGACCCCTTTCCTGAAACTAGTTGGCCAAAAAAAATAATAAAAAAGGGGGGGTTCTATCCCCTTTCCTCTCCTACCAAGACCCTCAGATCTAAGGGGTGGGGATCTAAAGGGTGTCTTCCAGGCGCTGGTTCACCACATCCCAGTTTACGATGTTCCAGAAGGCAGCCACGTAGTCTGGGCGTACATTCTTGTAATCCAGGTAGTATGCGTGTTCCCACACGTCAAGTACCATGAGCACCGGGAATTTGGGGATGACGTTGATGTTGTGCTTCTCCACCTGCATGATGAACAGTCGATCAGTTAAAAAACAGCGAGTTAACACTGCCCACCCTGAGCCTTCGGTGCCGATGGCTGCCTGGGAGAACTCCTGTTTAAATCGTTGGAAATCTCCAAAGTCTTCTTCGATGTATTTGGCTATGGTGCCGGTGGGTTCCCCTCCGCATTCAGCAGCAGGGCCCATGTTCTCCCAGAATAGTTTGTGCAATGCGAAGCCACCCACATGGAAGGACAGTTCCTTGGCCACGGCCTTGATATCGAATTCAAGAGGACGGCTGTCAAATTTCTCTAATAGAGCATTCGCTCCATCCACGTAGGCTTGGTGGTGTTTCTGGTGGTGTATCTTCAGTTGTTCCTCACCGATGTGAGGTGCCAGGGCCCCGTAGTCGTATGGGAGGGCTGGTAATTCGTACATCTTCTTGGTCATTGCTAACATCTCCCTGGGGACAGATTATTTTTCTTCGGGTATGTAGCAGAACCACCAGTCGTAGCATTTGTGCTCGGCCATCCTTTTACGGGCAGTTTCCACATCAGCAGCTGGAGGTATGATCACTCCTTCACCGAGGAGTTCGTTTTCAGGCCAGTTAGCTGGTATAGCTACGCCTTTTTCCTCGTTGACCTGGAAGCCCCTGATCATCCTGAGAACTTCATCTATGTTACGCCCCAGCTCCTGGGGGTAGTAGAGCATTGCCCTCATAATACCCCGGGGGTCCACGATGAAAACTGCACGGACGGTGTTGGAGCCCTTGGAGGGGTGTATGATGCCCAGCGTGTTAGCCACGTCACCGGTGTCTGCGATGATGGGGAACGTTATCTCCACGCCCAGTTCATCCTTGATCCAGTCGATCCATTTGATGTGGCTGTGCACCTGGTCCACACTGAGTCCGATCAGTTCCACGTTAAGATCCTGGAACTCCTTGCTACGGTTCTGGAAGGCCACAAATTCAGTGGTGCACACTGGTGTGAAGTCACCGGGGTGGCTGAACAGGATGAACCACTTACCCTTCATATCATTAGGTAGCTTCATCGCCCCATTAGTGGTATGAACTTCCATCTTAGGGAACTCGTCACCTATAAGTGGCATCCCCTTGGCGTCCTTAACCTTGCGTACTTCGTAAATTTTTTCACTCATATTTAATCACCTACTATAACTAGATATCTTGGATGTTATTCATCATTAACATTTCGATTTCTAGGTCTGAAACTGGAAAGCTAGCCACAAATGTACACTTCCAATACCCCACCGGGATGATCCTAAAAAATAATCTATTATTCTATGCCCCTTTAAAAAAAAAGGTGGAAAGGAGTTGGGCTACTCCTCTGCCGGGGGATGGAAAACCCTTTGCCCCAGTTCCTGATCCAGCATGTAGAGGCCGCTTCTAGACTGGCTAGCCATTTTAACCTTGTGCAGGACGCCGCTGGATGATTCTTCTTCTTCCACTTGTTCGGCCACGAACCACTGCAGGAAGTTGTTGGTGGCATGGTCTGATAGTTCCAGTGCCAGGTCCACCAGTTTATGGATGAGTCCAGTGACCATCTGCTCATGCTGGTAGACCTGTTCAAAGACAGCAACAGCTGATTCCCATTCATTTTCAGGAGCCTCAATGGCATCCATCACTGCCCGGCCACCCCTCCGTACAAGGTAGTCATAGAATTTCATGGCATGGCTCAGTTCCTCCTGGGCCTGGATACGCATCCAGTTGGCAAAGCCAGGAAGGTCCTGGTCATCGAAGTAGGCAGCCATGGCCAGGTACAGGTAGCCTGAATATAACTCCCGGTTGAGTTGGTAGTTCAGGGCTTCCTCCATCCTTTCATCTAACACACTAAAACACCTCTTTTATCTTTTTTTTAATCCACGGGTTTGAACATTCCCTTACCAGCCCCACACATGGGACAGCACCAGTCATCTGGTAAGTCCTCAAAGGCTGTGCCTGGTTCTATTCCAGACATGGGATCCCCTTTTTCCGGGTCGTACACGTATCCACAGGGAACGCAAATATATTTCTGCATAGGATTCCTCCTTTTTCTATTATAAACTATTTTTTTTTATAAGCAATATTCACAATCTTTTATTAAACCACCCCCAGGCGTTACTCGCAGATCAGAAGCTACATCTATGCCTGCTTTCACAACCAGGGGGTGTGCATGGCAGGGTTTACCTCTACGACAATTTGATGAAGCGTATCTTGCCCGCCCCACATTTAGGGCAGAACCAGGTGTCAGGCAAATCCTCAAAGGCAGTGCCCGGCGGGGTGTCAGTACGGGGCTCACCCGATACAGGGTCGTAGACGTATCCACAAATTTTGCATTTGTATCTGTTCATTTATTTCTCACCTCGTTACAGGGGGTCGAATTTGAAGGCAGGCACTCCACACTTAGGACACCTCCAGGTGTCAGGCAAATCCTCAAAGGCAGTGCCCGGCGGGGTGTCAGTACGGGGCTCACCCAACTCAGGGTCGTAGATGTAGTTACACACTCGGCACTTGTATTTTCGCAACTTTTCCCACCTCCAATCATTAACACTTACCTAGAAGATTATATCCTCCCCAATTGTTAATAATTCTATGGGGAAAATGGATGTGGAGTAGTGCTTCGAACTCCCATTTTTTTGGGATCTTTAGATATATACTATGTTCTAGGCATTAACAATGAAATGATGCTTGTTCCATACTGAATTCATTCAAAGCCTCATCATTTCACCAGCATCACCGGTACCTCAACGGTTTTCAGGGCATTCTCGGCTACGCTTCCCAGGAGTAACTTTTCCACTCCGGTCCGTCCGTGGGTGCCGATTATCATCAGGTCGGCCCCGGATTTGGTGGTGATCTTGGCCATGTCCTGGCGGGGGTTTCCGAATAGGATGATCTCATCCACCGGGACTTCCATCTCCTCACCCCTCCTTCTAACTTCCTCCAGTATGTGCTGTCCCTCTTCTTCCAGTACCTCGAGGGGGAGGATCAGCTTCTCATCCAGGACGTGCAGGGCCACCACCCGGGTGCCCAGTTCCCTGGCCAGGCCTAGAGCCACCTCCACGGCGCGGTCTGCATACTCTGATCCATCGGTGGGTACCAGTATCTTTTCGAACATCTCACATTCACCCCATTTATTTATATATCCAGCTTTAATGTTTTTTTCACTCTCTTTAGTCCAATCTTTTACGATGATCCCCCACCACGAAGTCCTTCCCACCCAGGTGGAGGACAGGTTTGATGCGCTCCACATGGAGCAATCCCTCGACTAGGATATCATCCCGGGTGTCTACCCGGACCACTTCTCCCACCACCAGTTGGTGATCACCACATTCCCTGTCAGAGACCACTTTGCATTCTAACCGGGCCACGCATTCCTTAATACCAGGGGCTTCAACGATCAACGAATCTTCATTGGTTAAGCCCGCCTTTTCCAATTCGTTCACACCCTCGGGGAAGCTTTCACCGGTGATCCATAGCTGCTCCAGGATCTCCTCTCCAGGGAGGTTCACCACGAATTCACCACTTTCCTGTAGGTTCTGGTAGGTGTGGTGGGTGGGAGCCGAGGCCACTGCCAGGAGGGGAGGGTTCACAGATACAGGCATGGTGAAGGAGAAGGGAGCCGCGTTTATCTCCCCCTTCTGGTTGATGGTGGTGATGATGATGGTGGTGCGGGGGGCTAGTACCCGGTAGAACTGTGATAACTCCAGTTCCATCTACACCGCCTCTTTTTCAAGGTACTTGGCATGGCACCTGTCAATGAACTCTTCACAGAGAGTCCGGGTGTCGCCCTGGTCCACCAAGCGGCCATCCTCCATCATAATGGCCCTGGTGGCCAGTTCCTGGATGAAGTCCACGTGGTGGCTGACCATGATGAAGGTGGTGTTGAATTCCTGGTTTATACGTTTCAGGCTGTTGGAAACAGTCCGCAATGTCAAGGGATCCAGATCTCCGAATGGCTCGTCTAGGTAGAGTATTCTTGGTTGGGTGGCCAGTACCAGGGCTATGGTGGCCCGGACCTTCTGTCCCCCGGATAGTTCGTAGGAACGCCGGTCCAGTATTTCCAGGGGAAGGTCCAGTGCCTCGAAGATGGGCTTCGCATAGCGGCGCACTGCCTTCTCCGGGAAGCTGGGGAAGAGTTCATCTAAGACGTCAGGGGAGAGTCCGATCTTCTCCAGCCGGTACTTGGCCTCGTTTTCTGGTAGGTCAGTGAGTTGGTACAGTATGTCCAGGACCTGGTCGGATATCCCCAATTCCTCGGCTTTCTTCTTGGCAGCGCCTACTACCATCTCGTTTTTCACTCCCAAGCGGTGGGCGATCTGGTCCCTTATGGTGGCGTGGTGGGTTAAACTGAATTCCTGGTGCATGAATCCCATCTGCCGGCGTATGGTCATCCTCTCAATTCCCGGCTGGTGCATATCCACCCAGTTCCCATCCAGTTTGTAGGACACTTTTCCCCCGTCGGGCTGGTCTAATCCGGCCATCATACGCATTAACACGGTTTTACCAGCGCCGCTGGGGCCGATGAGGCTTAATATTTCGCCCTCCTTAACCTCAAAATCCACGTCCTCTAGGGATAGCACGTGCCCTCCCTTCAGCAGGTAGAACCTCCGGGCCAGGTCTTCCACCCTGATCAGGGTAGAACCCACATCCTGGCTGTCCCTACCAGATATTTCTTCATCCATACCCGAGAGGAATTTATTTATAACTTCATCAGTCTTTCCCTCATCTTTGACATGGCCGTTTTCCATTAGTATCAGTTTATGGGAGAGGTAACGGTGCACCTCAGGCAGGTGGGATACCAGGAGTACAGTGATGCCCAGCTCCTGGTTGATGTTTTTTATAGCATCCAGTATCTCCTGTTTGGTCTTGGGACAGGACATGGTGGCGGGTTCATCCAGGAGCAGTATTTCAGGCTTCTTCGCGAGTTGCCGGGCCATTATGAGTCTCTGTTTTTCCCCTCCACTCAGTACCGGGGCGAAGTGCTCCGCCTTATCACCCAGGCCCACCAGGTGCAAAAGCTCCATGGCCTCCTCCATGAACTCGTCATTGGCATGTTCAAAGTCTGTTAAGCCTTCATCACCATATTTAACGCCGTATAATTTACGCACCACGTTCTGTACCGTGGACTCTGGCCATAAGCCGAAGGATCGTTGCAGGTGGATGGCGGTGGCCTCCCGGAGTTTACGGGAGTAGTAGGCCGGGGAGTCGTGTTTTACTGTGAGGTCCCCTATGGTTATCTCCCCCTCATCGAAGCTTTCCACACCCCTGATTATGCGCAGTAAGGTGCTCTTACCAGAGCCACTGGTTCCAATTATCCCCACAATTTCACCCGGTACCACCTGGAAGCTAACATCAGTAAGGGCCGGGATCTGCACTCCATCCTCAGTTTGGAAGGTTTTTGATAAGTTCTTAACAGTTATCATTTTTTTAATCACCCTGAATATCATTTAGATTTAAATCAATGGTTGCTTTGGCCATCTTCTTTTCTTATAAAAATATTTGGTCTTGGAACCTAGTTGTTGATATTGATTTAAAAGATTTTTCTTTACCAGCTTTTAAATTCCACAGAGTCCTGGATCCCCATCTCATGTGTGGCAGGGACAGTTCCCTTTCCACTAGGATTACCAGCACCCAGGGTTGGGGTTCTGTAACCACCCATTATAAATATATAAAATCTAAAATATTTTTATGGATGAGATAGCTTGAGGGATACATGGTGAGAATCAAGAGGGGCTTACTGGTGGGCCGCATGCAACCCGTGCACCTGGGTCACATGCAGGTGATTAAAACCATACTGCAGGAGGTGGATGAGCTTATCATTGGCATTGGAAGCGCCCAGCTAAGTCACAGTATCAAGGACCCCTTCACCGCTGGAGAAAGGGTTATGATGCTTACCAAGTCCCTATCAGAAAATAACATTGTCGCATCACGGTACTACGTGCTGCCCATCCAGGACGTTGCCTGTAACAGTGTCTGGGTGTCTCACCTGGAGATGCTGACACCGCCTTTTAGCAAGGTCTACTCTGGCAATCCACTGGTTCAGAGACTCTTTGTAGAGGCTGGATATGAAGTTAAAATTCCACCACTTTTCAACAGGAAAAACTACTCGGGGACCGAGGTAAGGCGGAGGATGCTGGCTGATGAGGACTGGCAGTCCCTCTTACCCAGAACCGTAGTGGAGGTTATCCATGAAATTAGTGGAGTAGCCCGAATTAAACATCTCAACCGCAAGGAGGTGAGCGAAGTTTGACCATTAAACTCATAAGACCAGATGAAGACCGGATCACCATCTACCAGTTAATAGATGAAATGAAGAACATCCCCCAGATCAATGAATGTGGAGCTATATTCACCTTCGAAGGCCTGGTGCGTGGCGAAGAGAAGGAACTGAGCACCCACGCCCTGAACTTGACCACCACTGATTATGATAAAACCCAGGAGGAACTGGAAAACTTGGTGGAGGATGTTAAGGACAAACACCAAGTCAAGGAGGTGGCGGTGGTTCACTACCTGGGCCAGTTCCAACCCGGAGACCCCCTGTTTTTGGTGGCGGTAGCCGGGGCCCACCGGCAAGAAACCCGATCCGCCCTTAACGAAGTTATCGAGAGGGTTAAGTACGAACTGGATTTCCAGAAGGAAGAGGAAACCAATCAGGGTAACCGTATCATAATGTCCGGAGGGTAATATGAAGTCCATCAGGGACAGCGTCCATGGCGACCTGCAATTGGATGAGTTTGAATTAAAACTGGTTGACACCCCGGAGATCCAGAGACTGCGCCGTATAAAGCAGTTGGGATTCACTTACCTGGTCTATCCCGGTGCTAACCACACCCGTTTCGAGCACTCCATGGGCACCATGTACTTGGCTGGTAGGATGGCCCTGAATCTGGACCTGGACCCTGATAAGAAGACCCTGATCCGGGTCTGCGCCGCCCTGCACGACGCTGGGCACGGACCCTTCTCCCATGTCTCGGAGGGAGTGTTGGAAACATCCCATGAAAAGCTCACCACACATTTAATTAAAAAATCAGCCCTGGGAGACATCTTATCCGAGAGGTACAATTTGAAGGAAGTGGTGGACATCATCAGCGGACAGGGACCCCTGGGACAGATCGTATCCGGGGACCTGGACGTGGATCGTATGGACTACCTCCTCCGGGACTCCTACTACACCGGGGTGGCCTACGGGATCATCGATGTGGAGCGGCTCATCAACAACATGCACCTGGATGGAGAGAACCTCACCCTCCACCGTAAGGGTGTGCAGGCTGCGGAGGCCATGCTCCTGGCCCGGTACTTCATGTACCCCAGCGTGTACCAGCACCACACCACCCGTATCGTCAACGCCATGTTCAGGCGCTGCCTTAGCCATCTATTTAAAGGGGGTGTTATCCAGTCCCCTGAGATCTACCGCTACGATGATGCGGATATAGTCAGCGCCGCCCGGAATGAGAAGGGCTACATCCGGGACATCATCCATCGCCTGGATAATCGGCAACTCTTTAAACGGGTCTACGCCCTTAAGCTGAATAACTTGGAGGACCCCATGACTGTTTTTAGTATGGACGATGCCAGGAACCGCCAGTCCGAAGTGGAAATAGCAGAGGACCTGGGAGTGGAGGAGGACTACATCCTCATCGACCCCCCCGAGTATCCCACCTTCAACGAGAGCGCACCAGTATCGGTGTATGGCTCCACTAAGACTCTGGGAGAGGTTTCTAACCTGGTGGTTGCCCTGGAGCATGCCCGTTTCAACCATGCAGACTTGTCCATTTACATGCCCCAGGAGGCGGCATCCCGGGTGAAGGGATTTCCCTTCCGGGATTATCTGAACATACCCGACTAGAAATTACGAAGAACAACTATTTTAAAAATAAGAACAGGATGGTGATGAATTTTATATGATAGTGGTTGCCATTACCGGGGCCAGTGGTGTGGTCTACGGTGTTAGACTCCTGGAAGCCCTTAAAGAAGCCGGTAAGAAAACTGCTCTTCTGGTTACGGAGCCGGCCCGGATTATTATTGACTACGAACTGGAGATCAGTGCATCGGAGTTGGAGAGTTTAGCGTACCGTGTCTACGATTCTAAGGACCTTACCGCTGCTATTAACAGTGGCTCCTGCCGCTTTGAGTCCATGGTGATTGTGCCTGCCACCATGAAAACCGTGGCCGCCATCAGCCAGGGATATGCCAGTAACGCTGTGACCCGAACTGCAGATGTGGCCCTTAAGGAGCACCGGAAGCTGGTGATGGTGCCACGGGAAACTCCCCTGCGCCAGGTTCACCTGGAAAATATGTTGAAACTCTCCCGGGAGGGCGTTATCATACTGCCGGCCATGCCAGCCTTCTACCACCAGCCCGAGGATATGGGGGACTTGGTGGACTTCGTGGTGGGTAAGATCCTGGATGTGCTCTGTATCGACCACCACCTCTACCAGCGCTGGAGGGAGGGAGAGCCATGATCCCTGATGAGGACTTTTACAAGGTACCTGAAGTACCGGGGCCTAGTAAGGAGGAGGTCCGCTGCCTGGTAATGTGCCATTCAAGGGTGAAGGAGGGGGACGTGGTCCTGGAGGTGGGCTGCGGTACAGGAGGGCTTACAGTGGAGTTATCCAGACGGGCGGCCAAGGTCTACTCTGTGGACAAGAACCCCCAGGCCCTGGAGGTAACCCTGACCAACCTCAGGAAACTGAACCCCCAGGGGGAGGTGGAACTCATACTGGGAGATGCACTGGAGGCCATGGAGGATTTGCCCCCCTACGACCTCCTGGTGGTGGGGGGTAGTAGTGGTGAATTGGAGGAGATAATCAGGAAGGCTTACCAGCAACTCCAGGCTGGGGGCCGGGTTGTAGTCACCGCCATACTCCTAGAGACAAGGCTGCGCAGCCTTAAAGTTATGGAGGACCTGGAGATGGAGCCCCGTATAGTGGAGGTCTTCGTGGCCCGGGGCAGAACCACCCAGATGGGCACCATGATGCAGGGACTGAACCCCGTGGCCATCATATCTGGTGTGAAAAAACTCTGAACCAGGAATGGAGCTTATCATATGAAGATAGGGGAAAACCTGAGTTGGAGAGTGAAACTGGGCATCATCTTAGTGTTCACATCAATAGTACTTTACATTGCACTGTACTGGACATTCCACGACCCCCATCAAGAACTTTTCCTCCTGGGCATTGACCTGGCCTTCGTACCCCTGGAGGTGTTGTTTGTGGTACTGGTCATTGAAACTGCCATTGGGGAGCGGGAGAAGAGGATTATGATGGAGAAGATGAACATGGTCATAGGCACCTTCTTCAGTGAGGTGGGTGCAGAGCTACTCACCAGGATCACCAACTATGACCCGGACACCGATAAGATACGCCACTCCCTCCTGGTTAACGCCAACTGGTCTGCTGCCGACTATAAAAGGGCCATTGGGGATATCGAAAAATTTGACTACACCCTGGAAATTACAGGCAGGGATGCCAACTCCCTGGAGTTTCTGGTGTCAACCAAGGAGTTCCTAGTGCAAAACAGGAAGTTTCTTCTGGGCCTCATGGAGAACCCCAACCTCCTGGAACACGAAACCTTCACTGATCTTTTGCGCTCCGTCTTCCACCTCACCGAGGAGCTGGAAGGCAGGGCAAATTTAACCAACCTCTCCAAGGCAGACTACGCACACCTTGCTGGTGATATTATACGGGTCTACAGCATCTTAATATATGAATGGATCTGTTATATGCAGCATTTAATGGAGAACTATCCTTACCTATTTTCCTTGGCTGTGCGGAAGAATCCCTTCGACCCCGAGGCCAGCGTGGAGATCGGGGGTTGAATTTTCTTGTGGATGTGTGGCCTGTAAACCATCCCAGAATTCCTCCTTTGTGAACTGATGCTCATGTTTCGTAACCTATTTAAAGGGTGGGACTAATATATTCCTAAAACAATAATGTGGTTGATGTAATGGAGAGCTTAACTCCTGAGCAATATCGACAGATGGTAAAAAAGGTAATAGATTTTAAACGTTTAAATGGAAAACTCCCAGAGTCCACAGTCATAGATGGCTGCCGTATTATCAAGAAAGACTACATCGACATGATCGAAATGGTGAACAAGTTTTACTTGGAGACGGGAAGAAACCCTGGTCTGGTGGAAATCGGATCAGGAGACCAGCACTGCAACAATAGAGAAAACCTCTTAATTCACTAGAAAAACATCGCAACTCTTCGGATGTTCCTTAAACTCCCTGGAATAAAAAATTGACGCTTATTTTACTTTAACTTGGGTACTCGCTCTTAATGAGTGAGGCACTTTTCTATGGTACACGAATGGCAGCTTTATTCGTGGATCCTACTATTTTAACTTCTTTTTTTCCAAGACCTCCACATCCTGGAGGCGGTTGAGGTTGAGGAAGGTATTACCCCCGGGATCCAGGGACTCTGCATCCAGGTACAGTACCTTCAACTGGTTAAAAATGGATTGAACATCCCGCCTTCCCTGCTGGATTATTTTTTCTATAACTGGTAGGACATCCTCTTTACTGTACACGGCGTGCAATGGCTCGGTCCGGCCGTCACTCCATCTGGGTACCAGGGCCTGGTAGTCCTCCAGGGGGTGTTCCAGCATTTCTTCCACGAAGTGGGGGCTGATGCAGGGCGAGTCACAGGGAATGATCAGGGCATGGTCCGACTTCAAAGCTTCCAGTCCACTTAGGATCCCAAGCAATGGTCCCTGGTCCCTTTCCCGGTCCAAGACTACCCTCAATTCTCCCTTGAAATCCCTCAGTATCTGCTGGTATGCCTGTTCCTGTTTTTCATCCCTGAGTACCAGGATGATCTCATCCAGGGGTGGTAAGGAATTAAGTACCCGCTGGAGGAGGGTTTGGCCATGGAAAAATAGGGTGCCCTTGTCCTTTCCCATCCTCCTTCCCCGGCCTCCGCAGAGGATTATGCAGGACTTCATATCTACATCAGGCGGGTGGTGGGATAGTTGGGGCTTTCGTTGGTGATGAACATGTCGTGGGGGTGGCTCTCGGTAACTCCACTGGAGGTGATGCGTACCATGGTGGTGTTTTGTTGCATGGCCTGGATGTCCTGGGCGCCGCAGTATCCCATGGAGGCCTTTAACCCCCCAATGAGTTGGTAGAGCACCTCACTGACTGAGCCCTTGTAGGGAGTTACTCCCTCCACGCCCTCTGGTACCAGTTTGGCGTGCTTCATGGGCCCCTTCACATCCTGGAAGTAGCGGTCGGTTCCAGCGCCAATACCCCCGGTCATGGCCCCTAAACTACCCATACCCCGGTACTGTTTGAATTTACGTCCATTCATTATGACCACCTCACCGGGTGCCTCTTCTGTTCCAGCCAGTAGGTTGCCCAGCATTACACAATCCGCACCTACAGCTATGGCTTTGGCCACGTCCCCTGAGTAACGCAGACCACCATCCCCGATTACGGGGACATCATGGTCCTGGGCTGCGTCGGCGGCTTCGCTGATGGCAGTTAACTGGGGCACTCCCACCCCGGCGATTACGCGGGTGGTGCAGATGGAACCTCCCCCAATACCCACCTTGAGGCCGTCCACATCCTTAGCCAGCAGGTCTTCTGCGGCTTGGTAGGTGGCGATGTTCCCTACAATGAGATCCGCCTGGATGTTCTCCTTTATTTCACCGGCAAACTTCACCACGTTAAGGTTATGTGCATGGGCGCAGTCCACGGCTATGATATCAGCTCCGGCATCATCCAGGGCCATGGCCCGTTCCAGGTCATAGGGGCCGGTGGCTGCAGCTACCAGGAACCGTCCCTTCTTATCCCGGGAGGCGTTGGGATACTTTTTACGCTCAATAATGTCCCGGATGGTTACGATACCCACGATCTGATCGTGGTCCACCACTGGGAGACGTTCTACCTTGTTTTCATAGGCGATGTCCAGGGCTTCCTCAGGGGTGGTTGATTCACTGATGGTCACCACCTCCTCGGTCATCACCTCCCGGACCTGCAACTTCTCCAGGGAGTTTAGTAGGGGTGTTATGTCTCTACGGCTGATGATACCCACCACGGTACCATTATCCACCACTGGCAGTCCACTGACATCTTCTTCATCCATGATCTGGAGGCCTTCCTTCACCGAGGCCTCGGGTTCGATGGTGATGACATCCCGGATGGTCAGATCCGAGGAACGTTTAACCTTCTTAACCTCTTCCACCTGTTCCTTGATGGTCATATTCCGGTGGATTACTCCCATACCACCCTCCTGGGCCAGGATGATGGCCATCTCAGCCTCGGTAACGGTGTCCATGGCTGAGCTGATGATGGGAATCTTAAGTTCATGATTCCGGGAGACCCTGCTAGTGGTGACCACGTCTTTAGGCTCCACTGCCGAGGCAGCAGGTACCAGTAAAAAGTCGTCGAATGTAAAGCCTTCCTCAGAATTTTTCAGTTTCTTGGAGAACACAACAAAACACCTCATACTAACTGTAACTAAATAAATGGAGATAAATTCACAGGGACAAGTATCCCTTGGCCAGTTTATCTATGGTTTCAGAATTCGCTGACCAGGCTCTTAAGCCGGTTCACGGCGCCGTGGTGTACACTGCCCTGGTTACGGTCCCCTCCTGTGCAGGCTGCCCCGCGAATTCCCACCACGTCGCATCCCAGGTCATGGAGCATCCGAAGCTGGTCCTCTTTGATGGAACCAGCCAGGGCTGACTTCAATCCATACTCATGGGTCTGGCTGGTGAAGGTGCTGAGCATTTCAGGGTCCATGTAGTCCAGGAGGGTCTGACCATCCTTAACTGCGGTGTCCACCATGGCCAGGTCGGCACCGGCGTCAGCGGCTATTCTGGGTATTTCCATGGGATCCACGGCTCCCACCCGGTGGGCATCGGCATAGCCAGAGGCAACCACCATGGCATCCTCCCTGAGGTCCCGAACAGTCCGGACCACTCCATCCATTACTTCACGGGCCTCGTCATAGTTACGGGTGCCGTAGAGGCCCACCTTTATGTAGTCAGCTCCGGATAGTACTGCTCCAGCAGCGGCCAGTGCCACGGTGCCGGGTTTGTAGGGCACATCCCCCAGGGTGGCGCTTACCATTAAGTCCTTAGGGGTGATCTCCCGTATACTGCGTATAACCCAGGGGAAGTTGGCTCCCAGGGACCCCTCCTTGGGGTTTTTAACATCAATTATATCGGCTCCACCATCAATGGCTTCTTGAGCCTCTTGGGTATTAATGGGACTGATTAAGAGAAGCAAAGTTAATTCCTCCAATTGTAACAGGACTAAAATTTACGAGATACTTAGCTAAATAATCTTACCCTAATATTGGAATACTGCCATATAAAGATGTTCCTCCCCCATCCACAAACTCCCCACCAGGAAGGATCCACCTCCTGCCCTTTTCCTAGGAAGATATCAGCCCGGGAGCAGATTTATACCAGGCCCGGGTTTTAATAAAAATCATCCAGGCTACGCTGCTTTCGACCCAGACGGTCACTGTATATTTCCAGGGCCCTTTGGAGTTTTTGTTCCCCGTCCTTTATTTCCCGCCAGTTACTGCTCTTCAGGGCCTTGCTCACCCCCTGCTGGGTCATGTTCAGGTTCTCCGCTGCCAAGCTCTGCTTACCCGTCTTAACATATTCACTTATTATACGCCTTTTTTTAGCTGACAACCCCTTCTTAAGAAGTTGCACAGAGTTTATCAGACCAGATAGTGCTAGATCAGTTTCTTTCCTATCTACCTTCATCTCAAAGAGTAGACCGTTTCTTTCAAGCTTGGACATCATCTGGGTAGCCTTTTCCAGGGCAGGTCCATCCAGGTGGTTGATGTCCTTTTCCTTGAGTTCATCCAGGTAGTCGTACACCAGTACCAAGTGCATGGACTGGGGATACAGGCCCTTCAGTACAATGTCCAGAATATCGTAAACCCGGGAGATATTAAACAGCACCGCCCCCAGCTTCCAGGGATCCTGGAGTGGTGAGAGGGGGGTGTGCAGGTGTTTACCGTATCTGGAGTTCACCACCCGGCAAATAACCTCCAACCGGGACTGGTAATCATCCACCAACCCCCAGGGTGCAGTTTCACCCCACAGGAGGTAGAGTTTTTGTTTCATCAACTAGTAATAAGTAAATAATGATATACAACATTATGGGTTGTGAAACCCACACAACTTTATTGGTTGTTTTACTTTCACAACTGTGTAAGTTGTTAACGTGATTTTTTTTTTAATGGATTAATCCAGTTAGGGCCATGGCAGTTGTGAAGTAGATGGCCAGGGTGGTGATGTCACTGACTATGGTGGCCAGGGGTCCGGTGGCCACTGCCGGGTCATATTTCAGTTTGTAGAAAATCAGGGGAGCCACCGTTGCAATGGCTACCGAGGAAATGATGCTGATAAACATGGAAAAACCCACAATAAGACTGAGAACTGGCTGGGTCCATCCCAGAAGGGAGGTGAATGCTGCCAGTACACCGGAAACCAGCCCTATCACCCCCGCCACCTTGAGCTCCCGGATGAAGTAGGATTTCATGGCCAGTTTAGGGTCCAGGGCTAGGCTGCGGATGATAAGGGCCTCGGATTGGGTTCCGGCTGCATCGCTCATGTACACCATCACCGGGATGAAGAAGGCCAGTACCAGGTACTCTGAGAGCAGGTTCTCAAAGTAGCCAATTAGGCCCGCGGCCATGGTCCCACCCAGCACCCCCACCACCAGCCAGGGCAGGCGGGAGCGGATCATCATCCTGGTGCTGGACTGGATGCTGGTGTACTCCTTCCCTACCTTGTGGAAGATTCCGCCAAATTTAAACACGTCACTCTGGACCTCGTGGTTGAAGATGCGCAGGATCTGGTCGTAGGGCACCACCCCCTGGAATAGGCCGTCCTCATCCACCACTGGCACGGCCTTAATACCATGGGACAGGGCCAGGTACACCACCCGTTCCTGGTGGGTGGAGGGAGAGGCCACCACCAGGTCCTGCTTCATTATCTCCCTGGCAGTCACCTCCGAGTCCAAAGAACAGAAAATCTCCTTGATGGACAGCACCCCATCTAGATGTCCCTGTCCATTTACAACGTAGATGTAGTCGATGTTACCCAGTTGACAGGCCTGGGTGGATAAGAGTTGCTTGATACTAGCCACCTTATCCTGGGGCTGTACCCGTGGTACAGTGCTGGTCATACTGTCCAGGGCTGTCCTGGTGTTTCTGTATCTATCCTCCATAACAGCAATTATAATCAGCATTGCTATTATAATGTTATTACCATGGATCCCCCCGGGGGAACAAGTCGCTGCACGGGATTCATAGGGGACACGGATCTTCGTCCCACCCTATCCAGGCGGGTTTGTAAGGCAATCCAACCAGTGACGATGATGATTAATATGGATAGGGGTTCTTGGGAAGGTTTTACAAAGGTTAATAAATAGTAGCAGATATAGTAACATTAAAATTCTGAGTATCCGGTATAGTGTGGTTTGATGGATAGAATAAGGATATTGATGCTGGAAGATGTTCCCTTCGATGCTGAACTGGCAGAAAAGGAACTGGAGAGAGGAGGGATCCCCTTCACCACCTGCAGGGTGGAGAACGAGGAGGAATTTCTTAGGGGAATCAGGGAATTCCAGCCCCACATCATCCTGGCTGACCATTCCCTGCCCTCCTTTGATGGTAAATCCGCCCTGAAGATCGCAAAGCAGCAGATCCCCCAGGTCCCCTTCATCTTCTTCAGTGGCAAAATTGGGGGAGAATTCGTGGTAGAAGTCCTGAAGGAAGGTGCTAAGGACTATGTTTTCAAGAACAACATCTCCAAGTTACCATACACCATAAGAAGGGCTTTGGATGAGGTGGAAGAAGCCCGTGAATTGGATAGAGCCGCCCGGTCCCTGGAAAACAGGGAAGCTCAGCTGCGCCTCATAACCAGGAACATACAGGACATGGTGATGCAGGTGGATGTCCACAGCCAGATACAGTACCTGAGCAGCTCCCTGCACACCATCCTGGGATACCATCACCAGGACTTTCTAGGCCAGCCCCTCAACAGGTTCCTAGAGTTGGTGCACCCCGATGATCAGGGTAAGCTGACCCGTGCCCTGGAAGGGGTTAAATCATCCTCCACCAGTGTCCAGGAAGAGTTCCGATGCAAAAATGCGGAGGGTGGTTACCACTGGCTGGAATCCTTGATCAACCCATTTCTGGATGAAAATCAGGAAGAAAATGGTTTATTACTGGTTATACGTGACGTGGACCATCGTAAAAAGGTGGAGCTCCAACTGGCCCGGCACCGGGAGAACCTGGAGAAGGTGGTAGAGGAGAGAACCCGGGAACTGGAGGAGGCCAACGTGAAACTGTCCCAGGAGATCATGGAAAGGGAGAAGCTGTACAAAAGTCTCTTGAACAATGAAAAAAGATTGGAGAGCATAATCAACGGCTCACCCATACCCACCTTTGCCATAGACACGGATCATGAGGTGGTTTTCTGGAACCAGGCCCTGGAAAACTTCACGGGCATTAAGAGGAGGGATGTCTTGGGCACCACCCACCACTGGCAGGTATTTTACCCGGAAGAGAGGCCCTGCATGGCGGATCTTTTACTGGAGAATGACTGGGAAGGGATCTGCAAGTGGTACTCCACCCCACCTGTATCCATGGAAGTGGCAGAGATGGTCTACAGTGCCACTGGATTCTTCCCCCAGATCCGGGACGGCAAGTGGCTTCGCATGACTGCCTTTCCCCTGTTAGACTCGGAGGGGGAGGTGATTGGAGCAGTGGAGACCCTGGAAGACATCACCCCAGAAGTGGAGTACCAGGAGAAAATCAAGAGCTCCCTGGAGGAGAAGGAGATCCTCCTGAGAGAAGTGCACCACCGGGTAAAGAACAACCTCCAGATCATCTCCAGCCTCATCAGCCTCCAGTCCAACCGCCTTGATGACGAAGAAACCATCCACCTCTTCCGTAAGACCATTAACCGCATCCAATCCATGGCCCTGGTGCATGAAAAGCTGTACCAGTCCCATGATTTTGCCCGGATAAATCTGGCCGAGTACATTAAGGACCTTGTGCAGAACGTGCTGAACTCCTACGAGGGCAGCCAGGAGAGGATCATCCTGGAGATGGACTGTGAACCCGTCTGGATCAACATCAACACCGCCATTCCCTGCGCCCTCATCATCAACGAACTGGTTACCAACAGTGTTAAACACGCCTTCCCCCATGAAGGAACCGGTAAGATCATCATCCAGCTGCGCCAGGAGGGGGATCAGATCACAATCACCTGCACCGATACCGGGGTGGGTTTGCCCCATGACATCAACCTCCATGAAACATCTACCCTGGGGTTGAAGCTGGTCCAGGCCCTCACCCAACAGTTAAAGGGTGAGATAAAAATTTTAAAGGGAAAAGGAACATCCTTTAAGATACAAATTAACTCCAAGGCTCTGTAGATCATTTCAACATACTTTATAGCCTTGTTTATACGGGTAGATGTGGTGAGGTCTTATTTTTATTTTTAAAGAAAGTATAATATATCAGTTGCTACACATTCTTTTATGGTGAAATATATGCAAAAAACACTAGAAAACTTAAGCAAGGCTTTTATTGGAGAAAGTCAGGCTCGAAACCGTTACACCTTATACGCCGATGTCGCTAAAAAGGAAGGCTTCCACAAGGTAGCTGAAATATTCCTGGAAACTGCTGAACAGGAAAGGCAACATGCAAAATGGCTGTTTAGAATGATCCAGGATGTTAAAGAAAAGATGGGCCAAGACCCAGATTCCATCCACGTGGAGTCCGAGGCACCCCTTGTACTGGGTGACACCGCCTCCAACATCAAAGCCGCCATAGCAGGGGAACACTACGAAACCGCTGAGATGTACCCTGAATTTGCACTGGCCGCCAAGGAGGATGGATTGGATGATGTGGCCGCCCGTTTAAACGCCATTGGCCATGCCGAGCTTCACCATGAGGAACGTTACCTGGCCCTGCTGGAGCAGGTGGAAAAGGACACCTTCCAGAAGAAGGAGGAAGAAGTGGAGTGGGCCTGTCCCAAGTGCGGATACACTGCTAAGGGTAAAGAAGCACCCGAGAAATGCCCGGCCTGTGACCATCCACAGGAATACTTCTACATACGCTGCGAAGAGTACTAGGGGGACGTTAACGTGGCAGAAAAATGTGCCGTGTACCGCTGCCAGGTTTGTGACCATGTCATAGAGGTTCTCCATGACGGTGAAGGAGAACTGGTCTGCTGCCAGGTCCCCATGACCCTGCTGGTGGAGAGAAACGATGACACCGGCCAGGAAAAGCATGTGCCAGTCCTGGAAAAAACTGACAGTGGCTTCCTGGTTAAGGTGGGGGAAGTGGCCCATCCCATGGAGGAGGAGCACTGCATAGACTGGATCGAAGTACAAGCCGATGGAAGGATCTACCGGCAACCCCTGGAAGCCGGGGACCAGCCCCAGGCCCACTTCGATTTGGACCTGGATCAGGTTGAGCAGATCACCCTGCGCAGCTTCTGCAACATCCATGGCCTGTGGAGAGCCTAGATAATCTCCATCCATACAAATTTTTTTTTCTTCTTACTTTTCTTTTGACAAAAAAAAAAGATTTAAACATTTATTAACCCTTAAGATGAAACATCATGCATAAATCCTAGTAAATCTATTGAGCTCTGCGTGGATGGTGAACATGCGTAAACCGACCCTGATTCTGGCACTCCTCATTCTGGTTGCATTTTCCAGTGGCTGTATACACTCAGAAGTATCCCGGATGGACCAATTGGCCTCCAACATCAACGATCACTTGAAGGGGGGTGACTCCTACTACAACCAGGCCGTGGCCAGCACCAACAGGTTCCAATATGACCAGGCCCTAACCCAGACCAACAATGCCTTAAACGAGTTTGATCTGGGCCGCAGCACCACCCAGGAAGCTTTGATCTACGCCCGGAATAGTGGGAAGCAGGTTTACATAGACTACTTCCAGCTCACCCTGCAGGAACTGGACCTGCGATTAAATGCCACCAGTGAGTTGAAGATGGCCATACCCTACCTGCAGGGGAATGAAACCACCAGTGCCAACAAGCACCTGGACCTGGCCAATGACTACATGAAGAGCTCCGTGGACCTGGCCACCCAGAAGAGCCAGCTGGTGCAGGATAACATGGCCCTGTTCAAATAGTTACTAATTTTTTTGAGGATCATCATATGAAGAAGACGTGTTTAGAGTGTAAAGGTAAAGGACACCTGATTACCAGTTACCAGATCTGCGAGTCATGCCATGGAAGCGGTGTAAGCAGCCAGGTAGACCTGCAGGACCATGTTAAGGGACTGCCCAGGGGCGCCCGGGAGAGGTACCAGTTGGACGTGGATGAAGAGGTGCCCTGCCCAGAGTGTAAGGGCAAAGGAGAATTAGAGATAAAAAAGACCTGTCCCACCTGCCATGGACAGGGTGAGCTTAACCACTGCCAGAAGTGTGGGAAACAGATCGATAAGGGGGATTACTGTGAAGACTGCCGGAGTAAACAGATAGTCTACCAGCTGCATCCCTCCAGTGATCTGGGCGACTTGGAGGTGGGGGCAGTCTACAAGGGCAGAGTCACCAAGGTGGTGGACTACGGGGTGTTCGTGACCTTCACCAAGAAGGTCTATGGACTGATGCGCATGCGAGCCTCCAGCTACCAGGTGGGGGATGAGGTCTTCGCCCGGGTGTCGGAGATAAAATCCAAGCGGGGAGAGGTGGACCTGGAACCAGCCCGGGTAGAAGGGGCCTACCAGTTGGTGAAGCTTAAAAAAGAGATGCCCCGCACCCCCATTGGCCAGGTAAAGCCCCAGGACCGGGGTAAGAATGTGCGCCTGGTGGGGGAGGTGATCCAGATCCAGCAGACCACGGGACCCACCATCTTCACCATCTCCGATGAGACCGGCATCACCTGGGCCGCGGCCTTTGACCAACCCGGGGAGAGGGTGTACCCCCACATCATGACCAGCCACATGGTGGAGGTCCTGGGTGAGGTGTCCCTCCACGGAGGCAAGATCCAGATCGAAACCGAGTACATGGAACGTTTAACCGGGGCCGAGGCATCAGAGGCCCGGAAGGCCATTGACGAAGCCCTGGATAAAAGGGCCCAACCCGAGAATACCAGCCTCCTCCAGGAAAGCCCCACCCTGGAGAAGCTCCGGCCACTACTAGCCCAGGCTGCCCAGGCCATACGCCGGGCCATCCTGGATGGACGGAGCATCCTGGTACGCCACCACGCAGATGCCGATGGTATCTGCGCCGGGGTGGCTGTGGAGAAGGCTGTGATACCCCTCATCAAGGAGATCAACCCGGCCAACGACTCCGAGTGGCACTACTTCCGCCGCTCCCCCAGCAAGGCACCCTTCTATGAACTGGAGGATGTGGTGAAGGATCTGAGCTTCGCCCTGGAGGACCAGGAACGCCATGGACAGAAGCTGCCCCTGGTGGTTTTACTGGATAATGGCTCCACTGAGGAGGATATCCTGTCCCTGATGAAGGTCAAGGTCTACGACATGGAGATCGTGGTGGTGGACCACCACTTCCCCGGTGAGGTGGTGGATGGCCGGGTGGCAGTGGATGACTACGTGGACTTCCACGTCAACCCCTACCTGGTGGGTGGTGACAGCCAGATCACAGCCGGGGCACTGGCCGTGGAGATGGCTGGGATGATCAACCCCCAGGTCACCGACCGCATCCGGCACCTGCCAGGCATAGCCGCCGTGGGTGACCATGCCCGCTCATTGGAGGCGGAGCGCTACATCGAGATCGCCGCGGAGAAGGGATACGACTGGGAGGACCTGGAGAAGATCGCCACCACCATCGACTTTGAGGCCTTCTACCTGCGCTTCATGAATGGCCGGGGCATCATGGACACCATCCTGGGCTTGGGTAACCGGGACAAACACACCAAACTGGTGGACGCCCTGTACCAGGAGTCCCAGCGCCGGGTGAAGTGGCAGCTGGCTGCGGCCATGCCCAACCTCAAAACCCAGAACCTCCCCAACGGGATCATCTTCAACGTCCTGGACGTGGAGAAGTACGCCCACAAGTTCACCTACCCCGCCCCTGGTAAGACTTGTGGCTACGTCCACGACCAGGTGGTCCAGAAACACGGCGAGGAAACACCTATTCTTACTTTGGCTTATGGGCCGGACTTCGGGGTGATACGGGCCACGGATGCTGTGAATGAGAAGTTCGGCTTCAACCTGAACAAGATCATCATGGAACTGGCCGAGGAGATACCCGAGGCTGGCATAGATGGCGGGGGCCATGAGTGTGCTGGTTCATTGAAGTTCGTGGAGGGACTCTCCAAAAAGGTGCTCTCCAGCTTCGCAGGGAAAGTGGCTGGGATGAGGTAGTGCCAATATATTATACAAAAAATAACTTGTGCCTTTAAATATCCAGTTTAAGATCCCGTCCCAGCAACTCCTCCAGGGCCTCCCAGAACCCTAAGAAGTTATCTGGGTAGTTGTTCTCCCCGGATGAATCTAGTTCTTGTTCGTTGAAGATTATCTTAATTTTCCAGTGGGTGCCCTCCAGGCAGCAGAGCTGGTAGGTGGGGTTCCATTCCCACACCCCCAGTTCATCCATTTCCTGCCAGAACCGGTTCCATTCTGCTTCAGTGGGTGATAATTCCTCCTCATTACTTTTAGAGCCATCAGGAGAGTAAACTAGAACACCATCTTTCAGGGAGATTGTAAATCCCTCCATGGGGTAATGGAGGGGCCCGTATTCCACCCGGAATTTTTGGGGGGTATAATCAGTTCTCATATAAAGTAAAAAAGGGAAATTAAAAAAATAAATAGTTTCAGGTGTGTCCGTCTCCACCGCAACCCGGGCAGGTGATCTTACCATCCCCTCCACAGGCCGGACATTTGGACTGGGTACCGCCGGTTCCGCCACAGCTGGGACAGGTGGCCTCGTGACAGGCCAGGACTTGTAACATTTTAACGACGTTGGGTTGTTCGTTACAGTTTTCATCGTAGTAAACCTTTCCATCACCTCCACACTTGGCACATTTGCCTCCGATGACTCCGTCACCACCACATTTTCCACACTTCAGGTAACCCTTACCACCACACTTGGCACATACCTGTCCCTGGGCATTCACCGTGTTCTGGGTGCTTTTATCTTCTTCTAAATTCTGGGGGGCGGCTGGAGCAGAACTCTGTCCTGTTGGGCTGGTTTTCTCAGCCGGAGAGAAATATCCAAAGGCACTGACTCCGCCAATTACAACTATCAACACTGCTAAACCTACTAATGCCTTGGTATTCATATAGCATCACCATCATAATTTATTATGATAAATAGTATTTAATATTAATGCCAATATTGTTGGTTGTTATGAATATATATTTGGATCATGGATGGTGCAGGCTTAGAGAGTAAAAAAACATTGATAGGGAGAATGGCAGGGACTGTGTCCCTGCAACTAGCAGTATCCATCACAGTGGGCTTGGCATGGGACCAGTGCAGATCAACCATGATATGAGAAGCAGTGGTTGGCAGATCCAGGGGGTAATGGAATATTTAAGGATACTTGCAAAACAATAATCAACACTGTCCACTAGAATGATTATCCAGTCTAAAAGGGATGGGTGGGAGTGTAGATTGATGAATGTACACTCCAAAAGAAAAACCAATTAACTGGTTTTTTCCCAAATTACCCATTCGTTCCCCCCTTCAATTTCTTAGTAAGTGCTAACATATAAATTTTTTTAAGATCCAAATTCCCCCACCTAATGGATAGAGCCAAAAACCTGGCAAAAATATAGGATAGGGATAATTTTAAATGTCCCATTGTAAATCCAATGGCTGGGGAGTTCAGTGCTCCAAAGGCCAAGTATCCACTGAAGGATCTGCATTTCTCTTTTAGACCATTTACTCCCAGGACTTTCCCCAGGTTTAAGGGTTACCTTCCAGGATATCCTGGTAGCATGCACAGATATCTGCCAGTGGACATATCTCGTGTCGGGGGTTCACTGGCCGGCATATGGTCTGGCCGAACTGCACCAGGAGGTCATTTAGTTCAATCCAGTACTCCCGGGGGACCAGTCTTTCCAGTTCAAGTTCAGTCTCTTCCGGGGTCCTGGTCTCCACCAGTCCCAGGCGGTTGCTGATCCGGTGCACATGCACATCCACGGGTATGGCAGGTTTCTGGAAGGCGTAGACCAGGACGCAGTTGGCGGTTTTACGGCCCACCCCCGGGAGGAGTAACAGTTCCTTCATCTTATCCGGCACCACCCCACCAAACTCCTCCTGGAGCATCTGGGAGACGGCGATGATCCTCCGGGACTTGACGTGGTAGAAGCCAGCAGGGCGTATTAGGGGCTCCAGTTCCTCGGGACTGGCGGAGGCCACATCATCCAGGGTGGGGTACTCGGCGAATAACTGGGCCGCGGCCCGGTCGGTGTTCTCATCCCGGGTCCTCTGGGAGAGTATGGTACGGATTAGAACCCGGTAGGGATCCTGGTTTTCGAAAACCCGGAGCTGGTACAGTTCCCGGAGACTGTGCATAACTTGGTCGATGGTGTTGATGGCTAGCTCCCCTGTTGCACCATGTTTAAAAGAAGATTCAGACCCTCCCATACGCCCTTACCCTGATGGGCAGTGGTGGGTATGACCTGGGCTTGGAAGCCGTTCAGGTCCAGTTCAGCACTGTTCAGGTCCTGTTTGTTGGCGAAGACCACGTAGGGCACCTTTCCCTGGTGGAGGGTTTGGATGATCTCCAGGTCAAGGCTGGTGACTCCCTGGCTGTTGTCCACCACCACGATGGCCCCATCCATCCCCCGGGACAGGACTTCCCTCATGAAACGGAAGCGTTCCTGGCCTGGAGAGGCGAATAGGTGCACCTTCTTACCCTTGACCTGGGTGTTACCATAATCCAGGGATATGGTGGTGCCGTTGTACTCCACCTTGGCCTTGTTATGGCAGATGTTCTCCAGGGTGGTGGTCTTTCCTGAGTTGTAAGATCCCAGGATCAATATCTTGGTTTCCTTCTCACGTAACTTGGGGTTTCTGTTACTGGTCATGGTATCCGCCTGCACCGGTTGGATTAATATATAAGCTCTTTATGATATGACTTTGTATTCAACAAATATATAAGGCCTTGCCATCTGTAACACCACTCCCCTAATCTTGGCCATGGCCTTCCCTGGAGTCATCCTAGCAGAACCTTAGTTTGGGGGGGCCTGGATCGTCCTAGAATCTATCTGATACCCAGGATTACAGGGCCTCCACCATCATGGAATAGGCCCCACAAGGTCGATATGAAAGAAGCAAACCTTGATCTAGGGCATAGAATAAAGAATTGGGGGTTCTTTTCCACCCATGGTACGTGCTCTTGTACTGGTAACCCACTTCAGTCAGGGGATAGTTGAATCACAGGAGGTCATGATTTTCTTTATATGGCATTGTCGGAGTCTGCATTGGCTGGTTTTATCATGCCACTGGTAGTGCTGGCAGTTACTCTGATCGCAGCTTTTTACATTCTGGCAGATCACTCTCTCCTGGTCAGACATCACGAAAACCTTAACTCTCTCCTGTTTATATAAGTTCCTCCATCCCCTAGGGAGTGGCTTTGATTTGGCAGCCCAACTTCTCCATTACCTCCCTGTAACGGGGGAAGGATATGCTGTGGACTTCGGCATTTTGCACCCGCATCCTGCCTAGTTTAAGCCCCACCAGGGAGAGGGCCATGGCCAGGCGGTGATCACCGTGGCTGTCCACCACCACCCCAGAGATGCTTTCCGGAATTTTTCCCCCTAGGATGAGTCCGTCTCGTTTTTCCTGCACCTGGAATCCCATCTTTTTAAGTTCCTGGGTGGTGGTGCTGATCCGGTCGGTTTCCTTAAAGCGGGCGTGCTCCACACCAGATATGGTGGTGGTGCCCTCTGCCAGGGCTCCTAGCACAGCTACGGTTGGCAGAAGGTCAGGGGTGTCTTCCAGGTTAACCTCCACCCCTGTGATCTCACCGTTGCCCTCTAACTTCACTTCGTCGCTGCTGTGCTTCACCCCCACCCCCATTCTCTCCACGATGTCCAGGATGACCTTATCTCCCTGCCGGGAATCCTGGAACAAATTACGGATGGTTAGCTCTGACTCCAGGATGGCAGCAGCAGCCACCAGATAGGATGCCGAGGAGTAATCCCCCTCCACGGTGTAGTCTTGGGCCTGGTAGGTCTGGGGCTCCACCTGGAAACTTTTATCATCAGCATGGTAGTCTACCTTCACCCTGAAGTGGGCCATTATGTCCAGGGTCATCTCCACGTAGGGTTGTGAGATGAAATCACCGGTGACCTCCAGTTCCACCCCTTCCTGGGAGTATGGTGCGGATAGGAGGATGGAGGAGATGTACTGGGAGCTCACATCACCGGGTATGGAGGTAGCACCACCCTGGAAACCGTTCGTGATGATGATGGGGGCGAGTCCACAACCCCGGGTGGACCATGCCTTCACTCCCAACTTCAGAAGTGCATCCAGGAGGGGCTGCATGGGCCTGGTGCGGAGTGACTCATCCCCAGTGAGTACGGTACACCCTGGAGCCAGGGAGGCCATGGTAGTTGCCAGGCGGAGGGTGGTGCCGGAGTTTTTAAGATCCAAGACATCCCCCGGGGTTTGAAGATCACCAGCAGTGCCCTCCACCAGAGACTGTCCATCACTAACCTGGAACTGGCTCCCAAATGCCTGGCAGGCTACTAGGGAGGCCAGTGTATCCTCAGAGTAGAGTGGAGATATAATGGTTGATTCTCCACTGGCCAGTGCTGACAGGAAGAAGGCACGGTGGGTGTAACTCTTGGAGGGCGGTGCCTGCACCACTCCCTGTATCTTTTCAGTTTTTTCCACCTGGAACTCCATTTAAAACACCTAATGAGCGGATTAATTCTTCACCATGTAGTTATTCTAAACTTATCCTAGACTTGGATCTCCAGAACCAGGCCCAGTTCCTCCACCTGGATGAGGTGTACCTTCTCACCGGTCCTGCCCACCACCTCTTTACGGGTCTGCAGGAAGTCGGGGGTGATGATTAATTCCTCCACTTCCAACTGGCCATCCCTTTCCAGGATCTCCCCTAAGTCCTGGGGGTCCTGGGACTCCAGGTAGGCCTGGATCCTGGTGGCATCCTTCTTATAGTGGGGTCCCACCCTGTCCATGCGGGGGGTGACCTCCACCACCACTTCCCGGACCTCTGGACGGCCCACCTTCACCCCCAACTCCCCTACCCGTATGGTGCCCTGAATATCCTGGTGGGATGCTTCCAGGTCATTCTTCACTGCTTCGTCTGTGGTGTAAATGGCCACACCCTGGAGGGGTGTGTTGAGGGGTAATCCCTGGCTGGATTTGAAGCGGCGCAGCTTTCCAATGATCTGGATCCCCATCTGGGCCTTTCTCTCGGCATCCAGGTCTATGAATTCCCCTAGGATGTCTGGCCAGCGCTCCAGGTGCACGCTGCCCTGGGATAGGTGCTGGTGGACCTCCTCGCTGAAGTGGGGTGTGAAGGGTGCTAGGAGCTTCAGGGAGGTGGTTATTACGGTGTGGAGGGTGTACAGGGCGGCTTCCCGGCTCTCTTTCTCATCACTGTAGAGCCTGTGCTTCACTGCCTCGATGTAGTCGTCGCAGAACTGGTGCCAGATGAATCCCTGGATACGGTTACGGGCCACTGCGAAGTTGTAGGTGTCCATGGCAGCGGTGACCTCCCCCACCAGGCGGTTGAGCTGGGAGAGTATCCACTGGTCCAGGATTCCCAGCTCCGGTAGGCTAGGGCGGGGTGTGTAGTCCTCCAGGTTGAGACTGGCGAATCGGAAGGCGTTCCAGAATTTCCGGAGGAACTTGTAGCTGTGCTGCACATCCTTCCAGGCGAAGGGAACATCACTGCCTGGTACGCTGTTGGCAGCCCAGAGGCGCAGGGCATCGGCTCCGTACTCCTGGATAACCTCCTCGGGGGCTATGACGTTTCCCCGGGATTTGCTCATCTTGTGGCCGTCGTCTCCGAAGACCATCCCATTGATCACTGCCTCCTGGAAGGGTGACTCCCCGGTTAATGCGTGGCAGCGCATGATGGTGTAGAAGGCCCAGGTACGGATGATGTCATGTCCCTGCTGGCGGATGCTGGAGGGATAGAGGTTCATGAAGCCGGGATCAGGCCAGCCAGCTATGACCAGGGGGGTGATGCTGCTGTCCATCCAGGTGTCCAGAACATCCTCCTCGGCCCGGAACCTGGTGGAGCCGCACTGGCAGGCTTCCCCGGGCTGCTTCTGGGTGGGGTCCACTGGCAGGTCCACCTCCCGGGGTAGCTTCACCTCACCGCACTGGCTGCAGTACCACACCGGGATGGGGGTGGCGAAGATCCTCTGCCTGCTGATGCACCAGTCCCAGTCCATACTCCCGGTCCAGTTCAAAAGCCGGATCTTCATGTGCTCCGGGGTCCAGTCCATCTCCCCTGCCGATTGGGTGATCTCCCTGGACAGTTGCTTGGCAGCCACGAACCACTGCTTCTTAACCAGGATCTCGATGGGGGTTTTGCAGCGCCAGCACTGGCCCACGTTCTGTTCCACCTCCTCCTGGCGGGTGAGATGCCCGCCTGCCTGGAGGTCCTCCAGGATCCTGGCCTTGCATTGTTCGACGTCCAGGCCGGCGTAGTCTCCGCAGGCACTGGTCATGTAGCCCTTCTCATCCAGGGCCTCTATAACGTCCAGGCCGTAGCGGTTCACCCAGGAGACATCGGTTTTATCCCCGAAGGTACAGATCATAACTGCCCCGGTACCGAACTCCGGGTCCACATCCTCATCCTGGATGACCTTAACCTCCCGGTTGAAGAGGGGTATGGTGACGGTTTCTCCAGCCAGGTCCTGGTAGCGTTCATCCTCTGGGTGCACCACCACCGCTACACAGGCTGCCAGTAACTCAGGACGGGTGGTGGCGATCTCCACTCCACCCCTGCCATCAGAATCAGGGAATAGTAGGTAGTTGAGGTGGGTCTGGTTTTCATGGTACTCCACCTCGGCGAAGGCTATGGCTGTTTCGCAGCGGGGGCACCAGTTCACAGGGTGCACCGCCCGGTAGATGAGGCCCTGCTGGTACATCTCTAGAAAGGAGAGCTGGGTTTTGGCCTGGTACTCCGGGGTCATGGTAACGTACTCCCGTGTCCAGTCCTGGCTGAAGCCCAGGCGCATCATCTGGGCCTTCATACCAGTGATGTTCTCCCTGGTCAGGTCTATGCACATCTCCCGGAACTTGTCCCGGGGTACATCGTTCTTCTTGATGTGGTGGATCTCCTCCACCTTAACCTCGGTGGGCAGGCCATGACAATCCCAGCCCTGTGGGAACAGCACTTCACAGCCCTTCATACGCTGATAACGAGCTATCAAATCCATGTACAGCCAGTTCAGTACGTGGCCCATGTGGATGGATCCGGTGGGGTAGGGTGGTGGGGTGTCGATGATGTAGCGGGGCCGGGACTCCTCTGGTTTGAACTGGTAGAGGTGGTTCTGCTGCCACTTTTCCTGCCACTGGGTTTCTTTTTGATGATCGTAATCTTTGGGGACTTGGCCATTACTCATTACTTTAACTCTCCTATTTTTTACTTACATTATAAAGAAGAAGCCCTTTAGTAAAACATATATGCTTTTTATCAATAGTTGATATAAGTTAGTTGTAGTTAGTATATCTATAAATTTACGGTGGATAAAGAGATGGATTTATTATGGTTCTACGTGGCCCTGGCCCTGGCCCTGAGTGACGAGTTACACAGCAAACTATTCTGGAGCCTGTTCTTTGACTTCTACGTGGTCCTGGCCGGGCTGATCCAGAGAATAGTCGGGGGCAGCATCCGCATGTGGATAGTGCATGAAGTTTTGGAGAGCATCTTCAACTTCCTGGTGCTGTCCCTGCTTTTTTTATCCCTGTACATCGGATTTTTGGCGGCAGTGGTTCACCTATCCGTGGACCTCTTCCACGAGGCCCTGAACCTGAATCTACCCCCACTGGAACACCGTGCACTGCACTTTGTAGTGGAAGCATCCTTCTTCATCCTGGTCTTCTCCCTGTAGACACCCGGATGGAGTGGCTATGAATGATCGTTTGAGTTGATAATAATGCCAGTTATAACATTCACCTACCAGAACCTGGAGGAACTCCTAGGAACCGCCCTGGACAGGGAGGAACTCCTGGAACTACTGCCCATGATGGGCAGCGACGTGGAGGACTACGATGATGAGATGGTTAAGGTGGAATTTTTCCCCAACCGTCCCGACTTTTTATCAGTGGAGGGAGTAGCACGGGTCCTGCGCGGATTCCTGGGACTGGAAACCGGACTACCCCATTACCAGGCTGATAAGTCAGGGATGTCCATATCCGCGGATCCCAGACTGGAGGAGATCAGGCCCTACGTGGCCTGCTGCGTGGTGGAGGGGATAAGCCTTGACGAGGAGAAGCTGAAACAGTTGATGGACTTCCAGGAGGACCTGCACTGGGTGCTAGGTCGGGATCGGCGTAAGGTGGCCATCGGGATCCACAACCTGGACGTAGTGGAAGCTCCCTTCTATTACCGGGCTGGTGAACCTGATGAGGACTCCTTCGTGCCACTGGAGTGCGAGGAGGAGTTAACCCTCCGGGAGATACTGCAGCTACATAAGAAGGGCCGTGACTACGCCCACCTCCTGGAGAACTACGAATACTACCCCCTCATAGTTGACGCCCATGATAAGGTCCTGTCCATGCCCCCCATCATCAACGGGGAGCTGACCAAGCTGACCCTGGACACCCGGAACATCTTAATTGACGTAACCGGAACCGACCAGCAGGCAGTGACCCAGACATTAACCATCCTGGCCACCAGCTTCGCCGAGGCCGGGGGGCAGATCAAGACCATGGATGTGAACTATCCTGATCTGACCCTGGTGCTTCCTGATCTAAACCCCCAGGAGATGAGGGTGGGGGTGGAAGATTCAAAGCGGATCATCGGCCTCAACCTGGATGCCCAGGAGGTGGCCCGGGCACTGGAGAGGGTTCGCATGGGCGCCGAGGCAGTGGACGGGGACACAGTTAAGGTGCTGATTCCCCCCTTCCGGGTGGACATCCTGCACCCAGTGGATCTGGTGGAGAACGTGGCCATAGGCTACTCCTTCCCAGATATAAAGCCGGAGCTACCCCAGGTGGCCACTGTAGCCCGGGAGGACCCCCGGAGGGAGTTTGAAATCCTGATACGGGAGATCATGGTGGGCCTGGGCCTGGTGGAGGTTATGAGCCTCATGCTAACCAACGAGGAACACCACTACCATAAGATGGGACTACCTGAGGTGGATAGGGTGGAGGTGGCCCAGCCCATCAGCCAGGACCGGACCATGATCCGGCAGAGCCTCCTTAATGGTTTACTGGAATTTCTGGACCATAACCGTCACGAGGACCTTCCCCAGGGTATATTCGAGGTGGGCGAGGTGGTCTACCTGGATGGTGAAGCAGAGACCCGTAGCAGGGGGGTGCGGAAGCTGGCTGCCTGCCTCACCCACAGCCACGCCAACTTCACCGAGATCAAATCACTCACCGCCGCGGTTTTAAGTAACCTGGGACTGAAGATGGAGGTAGAGATAACCGAGCACCCCTCCTTTTTAAGGGGAAGATGCTCCAGGGTAACGGGACGAAGAAATGGCCAACCAATCCTGGATGGCATCTTCGGGGAGATGGACCCGGCTGTGGTTACCAGCTTCGGATTGGAGTACCCAGTGGTGGCCCTGGAAGTGAAGTTCCAGTAAGAACCATTAAAAAAAAATGGGGACCCATTTTAGGTGCCTATTGGCAACCTGTTTCGAATATTTTTTTTATAAAAAAAAATTATTTAATGGGGGGGTGTTAGAAGGCTCCACCCCCACCTCCTCCAAAGCCGCCGCCTACGTCCCCGACACCTCCGAAGTCACCGCCATCGGATCCGTCAGCTGCACTGGCAGTGGTCATTCCAGTGTCCAGGGAGTCAGCCAGGAGCACGTAGCCACCGTAGTGGTGGAACATGTAAATCTCGCTATCCTCCAACTCCTCGTGGGGTAGTGATAGTTCCATGGCCTTGCGCACTGCATCGGCAACGCCCAGTGCCGTGGCATAAACAAGGTACTTATTCCATATGGCCACAGATTCGGGTGGGTACTCCTTTATCAGGCTGAAATCCTTGATGTACTTCTTGAAGTTTTGCCACTTAGCATCGTATTCCTCTCCATAAGTGGTCCACTGGCCTGCTATCTTCTGGGGCATTATTAGGGACACTATACCCACCACTCCCAGTACCACGGATGATATCCACGCCACCCATGCCGCTGGGATGGGATTATTGAGGGTGAAGTAGAATACCACTGCAGAAAGTACCAGGGCTGCTCCTCCAAATATCTTGAGGTAGTTGTCTCCCTTCTTGATGAAGATCTTCTGAAGCACGTCATCATGGAGGTGCTGTTCTTTAATATCATCCCTCCAAGTGAGGTAGGTGTCCCGGAAGGACTTTGCATTCTCCCGTTTTTTTAGTTCCTCAGAGATGTAATCCAGAGATATTACGCCATTTTCCTCGTATCCCCTTAAAAAGTGGATTATCTCCTTTTCATAGTTTTTAAGTTTGCTGGTGTCCTCTTGGGGGTTGAACTTGAAGGTCATTTCATCAGATGGGCTGGTGTCCTCTGGGCCGCCTTTCTCGAAAAGCAGATACTTCCTGTTGAGCAAATCCATTATGGTGGCTTTAAATCCATCCATATCAGGCTCCCCTATTCTTTTGGAAAATCCAGGGCCACAGATGGCGTTAACAATGGCCGGCGGATCATCGGTTGGGAGATCCCGTTCATAATCTGCCTGGTAATCAATTTTAGGTTCCCTACCAAATCTGTAGTAGATGAGGATGGGTATGAAACATGCCAAGAGCAATAGGACTGTTAAAAACGAGTACAGATTGGTTTTGAAATTTATATCATCCTGGTACTTGTTCTGGATGGATTCTATTTCCTCCAATGCATTTTGATTAATGATTATTCCATTTTTTGGATCAGCATCGAATTGGCCCTTGGGTATAAGCATCCTTAGCTCATAAAAATCAGAGGAGGGGATTTTTGTACTGGTCAATTGGAGGGTGTTACCCTGCCAGGCGGAACTTTCATTGTAGTAGGGGGGGTTCAGCCAGTACTTCACTCCATCCTTGGACTTAAGATGGATCTTGGCATTTACCTGGCCTATATCCACTTCCCAGTACTCTCCCACCAGTTTGTACTGTAACTCTGCAACGTCGTTGTAGAATTTAACCATAGGGGCAAAGTCGTATTCAATGGTTACATCCACATCCTTATCAGTGATGGGGGTGGTCCTCTTAGGATCTGAATATAGGTAGACCTTTACTTGGCGTTTGCCACTGCTATTTGTCTCGGTGAATCTGGAATACGCACCCTGGGTGGATACGTTAACATTCTCTATTTTCTGGGTTCCCTTTAAGGGTATGTCCCGGTAGACTCCCTTATAAGTCCCTTTGAAGGAGTAATGTATTGTTTCCTTCACATGGAGTGATCCATCCTCCTGTGGATACAGGTCCATGTCCATTAAGGGGATGGAGTAACTCCGATCCCCAGGAAGGATCACTCCTAAACCAGCAGATATTCCAGCCACAAATAAGAGCAAAATGATAACAACAAGTTGAATGTTCTTGATAATTCGAATGTCCCTTCTCATGGTAGTTCACCCGGATATCCGTGCTCCTTGAAATTTAGAATTTAACTTCTGGAACTTCCCTTTCAGTATCAACTACTTCAAAGAACTCTTCCTCCAGGAAGTTGAACTGGCTGGCCACCAAGTTACTGGGGAACATCTGTATTTTGTTGTTGTACATCAACACCGTGTCGTTGTAGAACTGCCGGGAGTAGGCTATTTTGTCTTCGGTCTCGGATAGTTGTCTTTGCATGTCCTGAAAATTCTGGCTGGCCTTTAAATCAGGATAGTTCTCCGCCACCGCAAACAATGACTTTAAAGCCCCGGACAACACGTTGTTGGCCTCAGCGTTCTCCTGGGGGGTCTGTGCATTCATCAGATTGGCCCGGGCTCTGGTCACATTTTCGAGGACACCTTTTTCATGGGCAGCGTAGCCTTTAACCGTCTCCATCAGGTTAGGTATCAGGTCAGTTCTTCTTTTAAGCTGCACATCGATCTGGGACCAGGCATTTTTAACCCGGTTGCGAAGTTTTACCAAGCTGTTGTAGATGGAAACAAAGTAGACCAGAATTCCAATTATTATTAATAGTACAATTATACCTATGATCATCGTTACTGACATTTACATATCACCCCATGTGAAGTGTTGGCTGTAAAATCCTATTTTGTCCTCTAAGCTAATATACGTTGGTGTGCTTAGACTATTTTTTCAGGGAGTAGCTTTAAAAAAAAAGTGCTGGGCCTACTTCCATATGGCGGGTTTTCCACCAACCCCATCCACTCCCCCCCCAGCTGGAGATGTATGGGTACAGGTACCTCTTACACCAGTTTTTCCCTATAGTAAGGTTTCCAGATAAAAGGGAAGAAAAAAAGGAGCTGCACCTATCCTTAACCGTATAGAACCCCGTGATATCCTGGATGGGCTTCTAAACTTCACTGCCCCGTGACTGTCACTGTAAGGGTCCGGTGGCGTGGTCCGTCCAGTTCCACGAAGAATATGCTCTGCCAGGTCCCCAGCATCAACCGCCCCTCCTGGAAGGGCACGGTCTGGGATCCTCCCACCAGGAAGCCCCGGATGTGGGAGTCGGCGTTGTGGTCTATGCGGTCGTGGAGGTATCCTGCCCCGGTAGGTACCAATTTATCCAGGGCCACCAGGAAGTCTTCCTTCAGTCCGGATTCATTTTCGTTGATAACCACAGCAGAGGTGGAGTGGCGGCTGTAAATATTCACCAGGCCCTCCTTTAAGTTGCTACTCTCCACGGCCTCCTCCACTAGTCGGGTGATGTCCACCATTTCCAGGCGCTTACTGGTGTGCACATCCACCATCTGCCTAAACATCTGCATCCATTAAAACCCCCTCTATTTTCTCATTCCCCAAAACTAGGGATTGGTTAATCAGGTGAAGATAAAGGACCCTAAGATCCCCCTACAATGGGCCGAACTGTTCCTCGATCTCGGATTGGTCCATGGCCCTTTCACAGTAGTAGCAACGCACCACCAGGGGTTCCTGGCTGGTGACGTAGAACAGGGAGTCCACGGGTTCCCCGGTGTTGGTGATGCAGTTAGGGTTGCCGCAGTTTATGATCCCACTGATCTTCTCCAGGAGATTAACTTTGCCCTTGGTGACAATTTCATAGTCCCTGATGATGTTGATGGTAGCGTGGGGTGCGATGAGGGCTATCTTATCCACCTCTCCTGATCTCAGTTCCCGGCCTTCGATCTTAACCAGGTCCTTGGCACCCATCTGGGTGGACTTGACGTTCATACCAATGGTCACTGACGTGTCCTGGCTGGGCAGGTTCAGGATCTTCAGGACGTGCAGGGCCTTGTTGGCGGTGATGTGGTCGATGACCGTGCCGTTGCGTATAGGTGTGACCTTCAGTTCCTTGGGAGTCTTCATAGCTACTCATCCCCTCCTATCCTAAGGATGTGTATGGGGGGGTTAAGTTAATATAACTTTGTCCAGAAGAGAAACAATGGGGAGGAGTAATACGTTATCCCCATCCCCAACGAATCAGAGCATAAAAAAAAATTGCTAGTTGTAAACAGCAGAAACCGGATTGATCAGATTGGACACCAGCACCGCACTTATCTTATCAGTTTTCATCTCTGTAGTGGGTGCCGCCCTCTACGAAATGGCCAGGTCCTACTACCAAAGAAGAGAGAAAAAGTAGACAGGCGTGCTGTTCACTTCCTTTTACGCTTCTTAGTTCTAGAACCTTTTTTACCCTTCCTGGTGCTTTGGGTTGTCTTTTTCTTGGTAGAAGCTGTGCTTATCTTTTTATCAATCACCAGGAGTTCCAGGAACTTGACGTAAACCGGCCGGGTGATGAAGATACCAATGAGCACCCCGATGATGGTGGTGAAGGCGAAGCCAGATAGGGTTCCAATACCACTGTAACCCCTGCTGAAGCCCACGTAGGCCAATGGCAGCATGGCTGCTATGAGGGTTCCGGCGGCGGCGAAGATCACGAAGAAGGCACCCTTGATCCTGGCCTGGAATCCTGTTCTCCGGGAGGTGGTCTTCTTATCTCCCCTGAGCAACTCGTCGGTGATGATGATCTGGTCATCAACCCCGGTACCAATGGCCGCCAGTATACCTGCAATACCAGCCAGGTCCATGTTCCAGTTGATGACACTGGCGGTTCCCAGGATCAAGGTCAGCTCCGCCAGGCTGGTGAGGATGATGGGTATCACCAGGATGGGGGTGCGGTAGCGGATGAAGATGATGATGCTGATGACCAAGAGGGCCAGTAAACCTGCCAGGAAGGCCCCATCCAAAAACTGACTGCCCAGCTCCGCGGAGACACTGCTCACCCCTTCGATGTTGACCTTCACCGGCAGGGCACCGGACTGTAACACGGTCTGGATGGTCTTAGCCTGGTTTTGCGCCTCTTCAGGTGTCTTTTCTGTTCCACTTACTTCCACATCGGTGGAGGCTGTGCCTGTGGCCAGGCCCGGGTCCAGGGTGGGTGAGGAGATGAGCTGGTCATCCAGGTACATGTCCACCGGGGCGTTGGCCTGGCCCCTGGCCACCTCTGCGAACTTCTTAGCCCCCTCGGTGGAGATGGTGAAGGGCACGTGCCACTGGGTTCCGGTGATCTGGTAGGGCGATACCTTGGTTATATCCGAACCAACCAGGGCGGTCTGGTTGTTTATTTTAACCTCAAATTTACCAGGGGTGCCCACTACTTCAGCCACCTGATCGGGTGAAACCCCGGCGATCTCCACCAAGACGGCCTGATCACCGCTGGCCCGGACCTTAACATCTTTAACTCCGAAGATGTTCATTCTACGGTCCAGAACCGCTGTGACGGTGTTCATGGTCTCTGCATCCACTGGATGTTCCAGGCCGATCAGGATGATGGATCCTCCCTTAAGATCCAGTCCCTGATCTATCCCATTGATGGAGATGGAGGCAAAGCTCCCCACCAGGAGAACGATGAGGAGAATAACCCTCCAGTCCTTGATAAACTCTTTGAAATTCATTTTAGCGTGCCTCCATGTACCATCGGAGTATTCCCAGGTTCATGACCCAGGTGGTCATAATGTCCGCCACCAGTCCAATGATGAGTACCGCGGCGATATCGGCCAGGGTGGAAGCCGCAGGTATGAAGAGGGCCACCACCAGGTACAGGGCTACCATGGCACCTATGGCTGCTATGGTCATGGTTAAACCTGTTCCCATGGCCTTCATAGCCCTTTCTGTGACGGTTCCCTTTTTATCCTTCAAGACCCGGGTGGTTAATAGGATGTCGGTGTCCACACTGTAACCAATGAGCATCAGCAGTCCACCCACCGAGGCCATGGATAGGGGGATGCCCAAGAGGCTCATCCCACCTATGGCGATTATGATATCCGAGGCAGCTGCAATTATAACTGCCAGGGATGGTACCATGCTACGGAAGATGATGAATACGGTGATACTCATAAAGAGGAAGGCGAAGGCCAGGGCGTAGTACACCTGGGTCAGGGCCTCTTGACTTAAAAGAGCACCCACGGATCGGTAACTTTCTATGGTGGCTGTTCCCTCCAGTACGTCACTGAGTTTCGTCACATCCACGTTCCCTGATATCTCCACCTGGGCCTGGGTGCCGGTGATGGACACTACATCCACCACTGGGTTTCCCATTCCAGTGGATATGATGTTTTCCAGTTCACTCTGACTCACCGGCTTTTCCAGATTTAAAACAGTGGTTGTTCCACCATCCAAGTCTATACTTCCTGGAAGTCCGTTAACTGCCACCAGCACCAGGCTTAGAATGGTTACAATAAGGGGGATGATGATGATTGGCTTGTAAGATGATTGTAGTAGTTTCTCTTTCATGGCATTCACCAAGTTCTAAAATCCGTAGATGGGAAGGTCCAGTTCCTGGACCGCGTTTTTAACTTCCTCTTCAATTTCCAATTCAGATAGGCCACCAGTACCTATGATGAAGGAGTTCACCAGGCGTCCGCCCCGGGCTTCGATTTTCTCCCGCATACGATTTATAACCTGGCGGGCGGCCCGGTTACCCATGGTGGCGAAGGTGGCTTGGCCAGCAGTGTTACGCCCCACTGTGGTGAAGGGTATCACATCCTTGCCCTGGAGCTTGCACTGGTCTATGAGGGTGATGATGGCGGGGGCGGGCTTGGAAGCCCAGGTGGGGCCTCCGATGTATATCAAACCATAAGGGGATAGATCGATCTTTTCAGGTTTTATATTGGTTTTATTCTCTCTAACAGCATCTAGGGCTGATTTAAAATAATTCAAGGGACCCGTACGGTCGGTGAGGTCAGTAACCTCCACTAGGTCAGCTCCAACTTCCTTGGCCAGTGTTTTAGCTACCATCGCAGTTTTCCGGGTCCGGGAGTAAAACAAAATCACAGTCTTCATCATAATGCCTCGCAACTATCCCCCAGGTAGAAAACCAGAACAACCGCCATTACCCGGGACTTAGAGGTTCTACACTGGCTCATAATTTTTATACTCTACCATATAAGGTTTAGGCTTAAAGCTGGATCTGCATCTAAAACCCCAGCTATACCATTAAAGGTAAGACATCCAGTTCTAGGGGTGTAAGCCTATGCTCTCCAGGGATAAGGTCTCAGGGAAGCCGCACATCAGGTTCATGTTCTGCACCGCCACTCCAGATGCTCCCTTGACCAGGTTGTCAATGGCTGACACCACCACCAGGCGTCCGTTTTCATCGGACTGGAATGCCCCGACGTGGCAGTAGTTAGACCCCCGCACCGAACTGAGGCGGGGTACTTCACCATCTGCCAGTACCCTGATGAAGGGTTCTTCCTGGTAGAACTTCTGGTAGAGATCCACCATTGAATCAGTGTCCACCTCCTCCCGGGGGTAGCAGTGCAGGGTGCTTAGTATGCCCCTGATAACCGGCACCAGGTGGGGGGTGAATCCCACCTTCACTGGTGAGTACTCAGATAGCTTCTCCTGTATCTCAGGCATGTGCCTGTGGCTGGCCAGGTTGTAGGCCACCACGTTATCAGCACAGTTGGGGTAGTGGGTGGTTATGGTGGGTTTGATCCCGGCGCCACTGACTCCGCTCTTGGAGTCCACAATTATGAAGTCCACCATTTCCTCGTTCACCAGGGGCAGGGCGGCTAGGATGGCCCCGGTGGGGTAGCAGCCAGGGTTGGCCACCAGCTGGGCCTTCTTTATGGACTCCCGGTAGATCTCAGGCATCCCATACACAGCATCCAGGGGGTGGGTGTGCTTTAAACCATACCACTTCTGGTAGGTTTCCAGGTCCTTGAAGCGGTAGTCTCCACTTAGATCCACCACCTTCATGCCCTTCTCCACCAGTGGGGGTACGATGTTCATGGAGGCCCCGTGGGGGGTGGCTGTGAAGACCAGATCAGCATCCAAATCTCCGGGTGAGATATCCTGGAATTTCAAATCCATATCCTGGAGATGGGGATGTACCTTGCTGATGTACTGTCCTGCGTGCTGCCGGGATGTGGCCGCCACCACCTCCACCTGGGGATGGTTGTGCATAAATCTTAAGAGTTCTCCACCAGTGTAGCCACTGGCCCCTATTATAGCTACTTGTAACATGATGCTCACCAAATTGATCCTTAGGGATTAACTTCACTATGATTATATCACCTAGTAGGGGATAAGGGTTGCCCTTACCGATTCCCTTAACAGACTGGTTTATGGGCTGACCATGGAATTAGGGGGGATTTCCCTGGCATAGCACCCCTCTACTAGGAGGGATGGTGAAATAGGTGTAAGCACATGCTGGTGGAGAATTATTAACAACCTCCCACTAGTTCTTAACAAATTATAAATCCAGTTATAGGTCCAATAGGGCATAGATATTTCCTGTAAAGACCCGGTATCCTTAAAAGACCATACCCTGGTAGGTGTATGATTAGTGGAGCAGGGAGTATCTTAAGAACCATTTCCAGAGTGCTGGTTCGGGTAGTTAGAGATTAACTGAATTCCTTTTGATAAAACCATCATTAAATGGTAGGATACGGAGTTGATAGGACTTTAAAAGCAGTTCATCCTAAGCTGTCATATAAAAACCCTTAAAATACTCGGTAAACGTCGAAAAGGGCATAGAACACCCGGAAATACGGGGATTAAATGAAAAGATTTATATGTCATGGCTGGATGATCATCATTTGTCCAATGATAGGCTCTCCAATCCCTGTTTGGAGGCCTGGACACGGAGGCGGTGTTTTCGTCGGTGAGTGCACAATATTGTTATTGTTAACGGTTTTTGTGCCTCACCATCTACGCCATGCTTACTTTTTCTACCAGTACCCCCTGATGGCCTGGTCATCAGTCCAGTTTAAAAATGTTCTAACACCCATTCAAGGTGCTACTGGGGGGTTAATCATCTTCAAGGGCATCCTGGAAGGCCTCTTTGTGTAAGTTGGCGGCTATCTCCTTTTTACACTCGTCATCAGAAAATAGTCGCATCCTGGGGGCCCGGCAGGGGTAGTGCTGGATCTTGAGCCCGGCCTTGATGGGGAGGTTAATGGTGCTTTCCCCCTTCAACTCCTGGGCTAGGTAGTGGGTGGAGCCACAGGGTGAGCATCGCAGCACCTGGATATCCACCACCCGATCACCCTGACAGTTGATCCTGACCACCGGGCGTCCGAATCTTGCCACGAACTCGTCATAGGTGGGGTTTCCGTTTTCTATGAGGTCACACATGTTCTCTGGGCAGGTGACATTGCCGTAGCTGGTTAACTGCTTTTTAAATCCCTCACCCCTCCATGCACCCACTATGATCCAGTCCACCTTTTGGTGGATGAGGTTCACCAGGTCCAGGGAGAGATCCGGGTGCAGGATGTAGGTGATGACCAGGTCTGCCCCCTCTATCCTGGCCAGTTCCTCCCCTGGGATATCCACCTCATCAGCGAAGGCATCCATGGGGGGTTCCAGTACTATAAATTCGGTTTCAAATTCTTCTTTAATGGTGGCGTAGGCCCGTTCTCCATAGGGGCCGTCACTTACTATGGCTACTTTCATAGGTATCACTTCTTTTTAGGTGGGGGTGATGGCTTAAACTGCTCCTTGACCCAGTTCTGGATCTGGTCCCGGATGACTCTGAACTGTTGCAACTTTTCCTCCAGGGTCTGGTCCCCCTCTACAGGGATGTCCCGGGGATCCGGGAATACCTTCTGTATAAACACAGCAGCACTTAAGGATACGGGGCACTCATCCCCTTCCCCAGCACATAATAAGACCACCCAGTCAAATTCCTGGTCCATGAATTTTTCAAGGCCCTCTGACTCCAGGGTAACTGTATCAACCCCAAGCTCCTCCAGGACTTCTAGGGTCAGGGGGTTGATGGGCCGGGGATCCAGGCCAGCACTCCAGACTTGGTAGTGGTCACCGTAGAGGTGCCGAAGAAGGCCCTCCGCCAGTTGGGACCGGCCGGAGTTATTACGGCAGATGAAGAGCACCTTTTCTTTTTCTTTACTCATTTATTATCACCTTTGGATCTAGATACGCATGGCTAAGGTTTTCTTGTGGATCTTCACAGCCAGGACAAAGAACATCAGGGTGAATAGGATGATGGCTAAGAAGTCCAGCCATATGGGATAGTAACTAACGTTTTGCAGGGAGTAACGGGTAATATCCGTGAAGTAGGTTAGGGGGGATAGGGAAGCTATGATCTTACCCCAAAAGGGCATGCTCTCCAGGGGGATGAAGATGCCGCTGATGAATACCAGGGGGAACTTGATGAGGGAGCTGATCATCATGACGTTGGAGGGAGCGTTGGTGGGTGGAGTGGCCAGTAAGAGGCCCAGTGATGAGAAGCACAGGGAAGCCAGGCCGATCCCCATAACGAGAACCAGGGTATGGATGGGGATGACATCCAATGCCAGTCCAATAAGTACTGGTACCAGGGAGATGAAAAACCCGAATAGAACCGAGGCCAACATGTCACCCATGATTAGGGTGTGAATTGATATGGGACAGGCCATCAGCCGCTCCAGGGTCTTCATCTGCGACTCCCAGGGAATTATAACCGGGGACACCGAGGTGGCGGTGAAGAGCATGGTCATTCCGATGAGGCCCGAGATGAGGAAATCAGTGGACAAATTCTTACTACCAGTTAAGAAGGCCAGAAACAGGAACAATGGTATCAGTACCCCAAATATGATTACTGGCCCCTTCAGGTAGTAGATCAGGATGTCCTTTTTCATGATGGACAGGGAACGTTTGAACTGGTCCAGGTAGAGGCTGTGCACCTTAAGGTCCTCCAACAAATTCCATGAACACATCTTCCAGGCTGGGTGCCAGGGTGTTGAGGGACTGGATCTGGATACCCCTGGAATGGGCATAATCAGTGAGAAAACTCAGGGCTTGGTTAACGTTTTCAGTGTTCATGACGATTTTTTCCCCTGTATCCTTCACCTCCAGGACTCCTGGTGCCCGGGATAACTCAGCCAAGTCCACCCCTGTGCTGAAGGTTACCTCGATGGTGTTCAACTTCCTGGTCATTTTCTTGAGGTTATGGGGACTGTCTATTACGGCAATTTTTCCATGGTTGATGATGGCTATCCTGTCGCAGAGCTGGTTGGCTTCCTCCAGGTTATGGGTGGTGAGGAAGATGGTTTTACCCTTCCCACGGAGTTGCATGAGCATCTGCCTAATGAGGATGCTGCTCTGGACATCCAGTCCACTGGTGGGTTCGTCTAGAAACAGGAGCTCCGGGTCGTTTATTAGGGCCATGGCCAGGATCAGCCTCTGCTTCATACCCTTGGAGAAGCCCTTAACCTTATCATCCCTACGGGGGTAGAGGCCGAATTCAGTTAAAAGATCCTGGGCCCGTTCATGGGAGACATCAGAGGGGACTCCGTAGAGCCCGGCCATTAGCATCAGGTTCTGCCAGGCCGAAAGATCCACGTAGGCATTGGAGGTTTCCGGCACCACCCCCAGATGTTCCTTGGCTTCCAGGGGCTCCCTTTGGATGTCGTGTCCCATGATACGGATGGATCCATCCTGGGGTTTGATGATTCCCGTTAACATCCTAACGGTGGTGGTCTTACCCGCCCCGTTGGGGCCCAGGAATCCGAATATCTCTCCCTTCCTGACTTGGAAATCCACCCCATCCACGGCCCGGATCTGGTCATAGGTTTTGGTCAGACCCTGAACTTCTATCACGCTTTCCATCATGGTTCTCCCGGTTCCTCAACTCCTCGAGGGACTCCTTGATTTTCATTTTAATGCACTCCACGCACCTTTCACCCATCTCATCCAGGCGGGATACATCGGTGGCTTCCAGGCCCTCCTGGTTCAACTCCTCCTGGACCTTGATGGTCATAACTGGCTTCACACCCCTCTGGGCCAGGACACTGTTGACACACTCCCCCTGGCATCCGTTGACTGCGATGATGGGGTGCTTCTTGATGAGCCCCCGGAACCCCTCCCGGTCCGCGCTGGTGGCTCCCATGCAGATGGATACCACCCTCTCGCTTTCCACCCGGACATCCTCACAGGCAACCCGGCTCACCAGCCCCCCAGGGCTCATGCCACTGCATGCAGCCAGGGCTACACTCCTCCTTGTCATCTACACATCCTCCACACATCCCATTAAGAGGGGGATTAGAATGGCCACTTCATCTGGCCTTGGTTAAATCCTCCATGCATTCCAGTATCCGGGGGTTGGTCAGCTGGTAACGTGTCCAGATACCTTCCTTCCTCCCCTCCACCAATCCCGTGTTTTTAAGCAGGTTCAGGTGGTGTGATACCGTGGACTGGGGCTTGTCCAGGGCGTGCATGATCTCACAGACACAGAGCTCTCCCTCCCGGAGGAGGTGGACGATCTTCAACCGGGTGATATCGGAAAGTGCCTTCAAGAGTTCCACATCCTGGTAGAGGCCCTCATCAGATGGTAGGCCAGCTACCAGGTGGTTTATCCTGAGCAACTCTTCAGGGGGGCATTTATCATCGTTACACTTCATATACATCCCATCCTATAGGCTGCAAGTGGTTCCTGGGCAGGCCCCGCAGCCCTTGAGTGCCTTAACCCCCACGCATTTGATCTTAGCAGTCCACCTTGGATCCAGGTGGGGTTCCTGATAGTCAGCCTCAGTAAGGATCTCCACCATCTCAAATCCTGCTAAGAAGATGGTGTTAAGGTACTCCTGTTCCTGGAGGGCTCCGTCAAGGCACTCCAGCCCGGCTGTGATGTCTAGCTCTCCCTCGGTAACCAGGTCCAGGGCCATTAGTCTGCCCCTGGGTTTAAGTATCCTTGAAATCTCCTCTAAGGCTTTCTGTTTCTGGGTGGCCTGGTTGATGGCGCAGTTGCTGATCACAACGTCCACACCATCATCATCCAGGGGAATGTTTTCCACAGCACCCCTGATGAATTCCAGGTTATGGTAGCCACCCTCCTGGGCCATTTTTACCAGTTGCTGGTCACTGTCCAGGCTGATTACCCGGCCAGTGCCCCCCACCAGGTGGGAGGCTAGGAAAACATCCAAACCAGCTCCTATGGCCAGTACCACTTCCCCCTCCCTTAACTCTGCCAGGACAGTGGAATCCACGCATCCCAGTTCCAGCACCGCTTCTTCTGGTAATTTTTTTAATTCCAGGGAGGTGTAGTTCATCTTTTCATCATCACAGCAGGTGCAGTTGCCCTGGTTGAAGGCGATCCCCCTGCGACGTTCCTTCAGATCTGTTTTCGTTTTCTTTTCATCCATACCAATTACACCCATATATCCAGATATATGGATGAATGGGTGGGGATGGTATATAAAATCAGGGGTCTATTTTGTGAAAAAAAAGTTGGAACCTTCCTGGTGTAGTACCATCCCCCACACCAACTCAGAGGGTGATCATGGTCCCGATACCCTTCTTGGTGAATATCTCAAGGAGTATAGAGTGTTGCAGCCGGCCATCAATGATGTGGGCTGATTTAACGCCCTTCTCAAGGGCGTTGACACAGGTTGCCACCTTAGGCAGCATCCCATCCTTAACTATGCCCTGGTCAATGAGGTCCTGGACCTCCCTGATACTCGCCTTCCTGATGAGACTACCAGGATCAGTGGGGTCGGTGAGGATGCCGGGCACATCTGTGAGGATGATGAGCTTCTCCGCCCCCACCTGGGCAGCCACCTCCCCGGCCACGGTATCGGCGTTGAGGTTCAAAGTCTTGGCATGCTCATCCACCCCGATGGGGCTGATGACCGGGATGTAATCGTTCTCGGTTAAGACGTCCAGGAGTTCGGGGTTTATGGATTCTATCTCCCCCACCAATCCCAGGTCCACCAGGATTTCGTCCCCGGTTTCCTGGTCCACCACAATCTGGGGTGAGCGTTTCCGGGCCTTCAAGAGCAGGTTATCCTTGCCAGAGATTCCCACGCCCTTGCCGCCGTGGAGGCCTATGTGGGCCACGATTTCGGTGTTGATCTTGCCCACCAGGACCATGGTCACTATGTCCATGGTCTCCTGGTCCGTGACCCGCAGGCCACCTATGAAGCGGGGCTCCTTCCCGATCTTGCTCATGGAGCGGGATATCTCCGGCCCGCCACCATGCACTACCATGGGCTGCATACCCACGTACTTCAAGAGCACCGTGTCCCGGGCGGTGCTGCTCTTGGCTGCGTTGTCGATCATGGCGTGGCCTCCGTACTTGATCATGATCTTCTGCTTATGGAACTTTTTGATGTAAGGCAGGGCCTCGATTAGGATGTTAACGGTTTCCATGGTGCGCACCATCTTTTCAGGTTATATTAACGAATCTAGGGCTAAAATATCGGTTGCGGGTAATAAATTCATACTTCTAGTTGCTTTTTTCCCCTAATACCTATATTAATTGCTGCTAATAAAAATAATGGTATTGATTCTTATAAAAAAAAATCTGTACAAGAATGGGGGGGGTTAACTTTTGTACGAAGCAGAGCAAACAGAGGTAGAAATCTTAAAGGATCTGAGGGAGCACTACCCCGGGGTCCTGGAGGTGGTATACGAATCTGAATCCACCTACTGCGTCTACGCCGATGATGACACCCTGTGGAGGATGTACGATGAACTGGCCAACTTCTTCCAGACCGTGGAGTTCAACGCCGGGGACCAGGAACGCCGCTACCTGCGGATCGTTTTAAAGGGGGACCTGGACAACATCTAAAAACGTAGTGCACCATGGGGGTGACCTTATTTTAACAAGTCCAGGTAATCCTTCAGGGCCTCCTTGTAACTCCGGAGGGGTGGGAATCCCTGCAACCGCCAGTGGTAGTTGTCCAGGACCGAGTACTTGGGCCGGGGTGCTGGGCTGCCGAACTCCTCGGTGGTGACCGGCTGCAACTCCACCTCCACTCCCTTCATCTGATGGATGAGCTGGGCATACTCGTACCAGGAACAGTGGTCACTGTTGGTGACGTGGTAGACACCGTAGGCCGGTGTCTTTATGAGATGGTTGATGGCCTCTGCCAGGTCCACTGTGTAGGTGGGTGATCCGATCTGGTCTGCCACCACCTTGATCTGATCCATCTTCTCAGCCAGGCCGAGCATGGTGGCCACGAAGTTGGGGCCGTGGAGGCCGTAGAGCCAGCTGGTGCGTAGGATGTAGAACCTGTCCAGGAGATCCCGTACCTGAACCTCGCCCAGGTACTTGGTCTTCCCGTAGGTCCCCAGGGGATTGACGGGGTCATACTCCTGGTAGGAGCTGCCCTTGGCACCGTCGAAGACGTAGTCGGTGGAGATGTACACCAGGGCACTACTGGTATTCTGACAGGCCACCGCCACGTTCCTGGTTCCCAGGACATTCACCTGGTAGGCCAGATCAGCCCGTTCTTCACTGCCATCCACGTCGGTGTAGGCAGCGGCAAGAACCACCACCTGGGGGTTAATCTCCCCTACAGTCCTGACTGTCTTATCCAGGTCGGTGATGTCCATGGTGTGGATGGTGGTGGTGCTGACTTCATGTTCTCTCTTCAAAACCGCCTCCAGGTCGTGTCCCAACATTCCCTCGGCGCCAATAATCAATACTTTCATGTTAACAACCCTCTCTTACTTTTATATCTAAGTACTGTACTCGGAGTTTATGCGTACGTAGTCCTGGGAGAGGTCGCAGCCAAAGGCCGTGGCCTTGTATTCACCCTGATCCAGGTTTATCCCCACCAGGACCTCCTCCTCTTCCATGATACTCTCGGCCAACTCCAACTCCCCGGCGCCCTGGTGGGCCAGTACTTCTCCCTGGCGGACGATGTCCACCCGGCGCTGACCAGAAGCCAGGGAAACACTGATCCTATCCGGGTCCATGGCTGCTCCACTGTAACCCACCGCCGCCACGATCCTCCCCCAGTTAGGATCAGCCCCGTGGAGGGCTGTCTTCACCAGGGAGGAGCCCACCACAGCCTTTGCAGCTTTCCGTGCGTCGTTCAGGGTTTTTGCCCCCTGGACTGTGACTTCCATGTACTTGGTGGCTCCCTCCCCATCCCGGGCCATCATCCGGGCCAGTTGGATGCATAACTCGTCCAGGGCGGCCTGGAACTTCCCATCCAGCTTCCCCCTTCCAGGCCGGGCCAGGAGGATCACGGTGTCGTTGGTGCTGACATCCCGGTCCACATCCAGCATGTTGAAGGACTTGTCCACCGCCAGTTTAAGACTGGCTTCCAGTTCCTCAGGGGAGGCCTCCAGGTCGGTGGCCAGGAAGCAGAGCATGGTGGCCATTCTGGGTGCGATCATACCGGAGCCCTTGGTTACACCCCCCAGGCGTACTTTCTCCCCATTCTGGAGAGTGGTTTCCAGGGCGTACTCCTTGGGGTAGGTGTCGGTGGTCATGATGGCCTCGGCTGCGTTGTGACTGGCCTGGGGGGAGTGGTCCAGCCGGTGCAGGGCATCCTTTATCAGGGCCTGGATGGTGTCCATGGGCATCTTTCGGCCTATGATCCCGGTGGAGGCCACCGCCACCTCACTGGTGGGTAGTTGGAGGCTGATGGCAACCTGATCCGCCATCTCCCGGGCGTCCTGCAATCCCTGCTTACCGGTGTAGCAGTTGGCATTGCCACTGTTGGCCACCACCACTGATATTGTGCCATTTTTAAGGGCCTCCCGGGTTACCTTGATGGGTGCTGCCTGCACCTGGTTGGTGGTGAACACCGCCGCGGCGGTGGAGCCTGGGTAATGGATGAGTCCCACCCCATAGTTTTCTTCACAGGCCCCGGAGGCTTTAACCCCCTCCACGGCACATATTCCTCCCTTTATAACTCGCATCATATTTCATACCCCCAATCCATTTGCTTCAACAAAAAAATATTTACTAGTCTACCCCTTATCTGTTGGTCCGGTTAACAGGAGAGTTATCATCACCGTTGTTGTCTCCATTACCCGGGGGAGTGACTACTTCCTGGTAGACATCCTCCTGGGGTTTTTGAGGAGCTGGAGCCGTGGTGTTGGTCTGGACTTTGGTGGTGGTGTTGTCAGTATTCCAGATGGATGGTAAATCGCCCTGGGGGGTGAGGTTCAGATCCGGCAGGTTAGTGGTGGCGTTGCCGAGGCCCAGGAAGGCTCCCACTCCACTTGCCAGGGTGAAGGCCACCAATGACACCAGGAGGGACACCACTAAGCGGGCCTTGGTTTCAGGTTTCATAACAACACTCACCTACTCTTTTTCATATAAATCTTTTCAGCTGATGACAGCGTACAACATGGCCAGGACCACCGCCACCAATCCCAGCTCCCACCGTCCCATGTTCCAGCCTATGAAGGTGGCTGCGAATACCATTAGGAATATAACTCCCACTTGCAAGTACTTCTCCTGTATGAACTCGGACACCGCCCTGGTGAACTCGGAGGGTATGTAGTAGGCGTACACTCCATCAGCCACATCAAAGACCATCACCGGGTTGTTGTTCCAGATCTTGATCTCATCAGCCAGCTGGGCCCTCTCCCCTGCTTCTCTCCTGCTTTTACCAATACCCACCCGGAGGCTTACTCCACTGTTAAGCCCGTGCCAGGCACTCTCAATACCCGCCCTGAGGGCTGCGTCCTTGGTGGGTAGGTTGGCGATGAGGTCGTCCCCTCCCTCCCGGTAACCCTCGATCCGGCCTTCACAATCGCTTTCTATGAAGTTCTTGATCTCGTTCATGATCTCCACCAGCCTGTCCCGGCCCTGCTGGTCTATGAAGCCTGTGGAGTCAAAGACATCGATGAAGAGGTAGTTATCGTAGACTGCCGGGGTTCCCTCCAGCCGGCTCAGCCGGTCCGAGAAGGTTATGGCGAACTCTCCACCCAGCTTGGTGAATCCCACTCCACTGGTATTCCCGATCTTTTTGTTGAGGTTGATGGATCTCTCGATGGCTGCGGCGCCAGTCATACCCACCGCCACCCTCACATCAATAGCCCGCTCCATACCCATCCTGATCAGGGCTATACCCACCCGGATGGCATCATTTTTGGATAACAACCGGGCCACCACTTCGGTGGAGCTTTTCTCCACGATGATCCCCTTCTCTCCCCTTATGAGGTCTACGAAGTCCCTGATGATCCAGGGATCTTCATTGAATATCTCGGTGTAGAGGTAGCGGTCACTGCCCATGATGATGTTGGAGAGAAGGGCGTACTCGTTAACCTCATTCAGGGCGGGTTCAATCTCTATGAAGCGGCGGTTATCAGGGATGTTACCCCGGCCCACCTCCTTTAAGACGTTTTGGAAGATGTTCTCCGTGTTGATGTTGGCGGGCTCCACCTCCAGGAGCATGGTGCGGGTGAAGTTCACCATCTCCACGTACTCCCGTTCCCGGTCATTGGTGGGGTAGTACTTGGTGCCAATGGACAGCACCCGGTGCTTCACGAGGAAACCGAAAAGAGCCCTTAAAAAATAATTCTGGGCCATTTAATCCCGTCCTCCCTTTTCGAGGTGGATTTCGAAGTTTCCAGGCTTTTCCAGTAACATGCTGGGTTTGACTGCCACGATGGGGAACTTCCAGGTCCCCAGCCGGGCTGCCACGGTGCTGGCTATGTTGCGGGAGTTTTTCTTGATGAAGGAGTAATCATGGTCGTTGATGGTGATGTTAACGTGGTAGGGGGATTCCTCCAGTATCTCATCGGAGTAGATGATGTTCAACTCGAAGGACCCTGGCTTGGTGAACAGGTCGTTGCGCACCGCCACCAGGGGTGCGTGGTCCATCTTCAACCGGTCACCCACGGTAACTGCGATGTTACCCGCGTTACGCACTGCATCCCGGTAGTCCCGGGGGCTGACCAGGACGAAGATTATGAAGTCACTGGTGGTCTCGGCGTCCTCAACCAGGTTCAGGACCTTTTCGAAGAGGGGTATCTTCATGAAGACGTTCTCCAGTTTGGAGTCAATACCCTCCTCCCTGGTCTTGGTGATACGGTCAATGGCCTCCTTTGCCACTGCTATCCCCGAGAGTTTCTTGTTCTTCTTCAATCGGTAGGAGTCGTAGCCCTTCTTCTCGAATTCGTTCAGTGTCTGGGTGGATATCTTCTGCAGGATGTTCTTGATCTTCTTGGGCTTAGCAGCGGATCCCACCAGTATGGCATCCCCCTTAAAGGTGAATGGTATCCGGCGGCTCTGTATATCCTGGAATTCATCTTGGTACTCCCGGAAGACATCGTTGGAGAGGATCTTGGCATCCTCCTCCTCAGCCAACTTCAGGATGTGATGGTCAGCTGCAGTCCCCACAGGCACCTCCTGGATCTTACCACCCTCCACCAGTTCCAGGTATTCATCTTTCCGGTCGATCTCGTGTCTCAGGGATGCGTCGGCTATGAGAACCGGCTGATAACCCATCTTCTCCAGGGTTCCCACTGCCTGTATTATACGGTCCAGGCTGGGTTTGCCCTCCATCTTCCCATGATGGGCCACGTTGGCTGTGTCAACAATAACCTGCAATAAATCACCTGCACGTGTTTTCATACTTGGCCAGGGAGGTTACCTCTCCATCGGCGCTGTTTAACAGTATCTCGATATGATCTTCATCTACGTCCACCGTGTTGTAGGAGGACAGTTGCTTGCCCCTTAACTTCAGGGAGGAAACCGTGCCCGCCGTGGCAAAGGCAGTGTCCTCCACCATCCACACGTGGGGTATGTGTTTATGGCCTGATAGAACCAGGTTAGCATGGTTCCTGCACATGGATAGTAGTATGTCACCGGCATCGCTTAAAACGTTTCTCTCCCTTCCGGTGCGGGGAACCGGGATGATGTGATGGTGGAGTGCTATGATCCGGTACAGGCCCTGTTCATGGGCCTGGTGCAACTCCTCCACCATCCATTTCTCCTGGCTCCTACCTATCTTACCATAATCCAGGTCCGGTTCGCTGCTATCCAATCCTATAACCTGCAAATCCTGACTTTTAACATTCAGGGTGCTGTACATACCCTTCACCAGGGTGCTGTACCGTCCCCGGATGATTTCCCGGAAGGTCTGGTCCCCCACGTGCCGGGCGTCGTGGTTACCTGGCACCACCAGCATGGGGGTGTTGATCCTGTCCAGGTACTCCGCGGCCTCTACAAACTCGGAGTAGTAGCCATTCTCGGTGAGGTCCCCAGTGACTATGGTAGCGTCGGGGTTGCTGCTGTTCAGTTCATCCAACACCTGGAGGAGGAGTTCCTCCCGGAAATCCACGGAACCCACGTGCAGATCAGATATATGGGCAAGGTAGGCCATTTTTCATGTACCTCTAGGAACTTAGCTTCATGATGGCCTCGGCCAGGTCGCCCTGGGTTTCTTCCAGGGCATGACGGGCCTCCTCCTTGGTGACTCCGGTCTGGGCAGCCACCATATCCACATCATCATCAGGGATGGCCAGTTCCTTCTCTAACAGTTGCTCCTTGGCTTTACCAGTCACCTGGTAGGTGTTCTGGCCCATGAAGTTCATGACATTGACTTTGGGGTTTTTAATAACCAGTTCCTTATCCTTCAGGCGTATCACCACTTCCTCCACGCCCCTCATATCCTTCATGTCCATTCCCATCTGCTTCATGGCCCGTTGCATCTGCTTCATCTGTTTGGGGTTCATCCCTGCTCCTGGTAACATTAAAGTCCTCCTTTTCTTGTCTTAACTGCTTGACCAGTTTGGAAGTCGATGATCTCCCGGCCATTTAAAATGGACTTACCAAAGGCCAGGAGTTCATCCTCACTGTTAACGATTAGCACTTCTTCTTGTGCATGGATATCTATGTCACAATCTATAACAAATTTGGCAAATATACTTTTGCCTTCCCGGGCGAAGGGTTCGGCCTCCTCATTAACAACCACCCGGTTAAGGGGATAGGGAAGGTACTGGTGTAGCCTCCTGGCCCCTAGGGCTGCCAAGACCAGCACCCCGTCACTGGCCCGCAGGGTGGCTATTAAATCCTCCCCCTGGTAGAGGTGCCGGATCTTACCGGTTTTCCTACTCTTCACCACCCTTACCTGGCCATCAAAGAGGGCCCTCCCTGCACCAGCCTGGAACTGGTAGTCAGCAATCATCCTGACCCGTTCCAGGTCAATGGTATCCAATGGGAGGGGGTTGATGATGGTGGCCTCTTCGTCCAACTCCAGCTGGTACTTTCTGGCCAGTTCACCCTCCACCAGGACTGTTTCGCAGCCCTCCAGGTACTCCTCCACCATCTCTTTCACCTGGTGATGGGCGTCCCGGTCCATGATGGTGGGGGTTTCATTCTGGGCCAGGGGGTAGACCTGGTCCAGCTCCAGGGGTATCACCCCGAATGGTACATCCACCACTGCCAGTTGTAAAGGCACCTTCCCCTCCACTACTCCTTCACAGTCACCCCGGTAGTGGACCACCCCCAGGTAGTGTGTCAGGTTCTGGGAGTAGGGCTTGGCCACCGGTGATAGTAGCAGGACCGCCTCCTTACGGGGGAGTTTCTTAATCTTCTCCCAGTGCCTGTGGACCTCGGGTCGCATCAGAGATTCTGGTCCGGTGTAGAAGAAGGCCGACTTCTTGTAGGGTGGATCATAGCTTTCCAATCCCTCCTGGTAGGCTCCCAGCCTCCGCAATCCATCTAAAAGGTAGGGATGGGCCCGGCAGCGCTGCTCCACCAACTCCCAGAGGCTGCCCTCCACGATGGCCTGGCGGATCATGCGGATCTCAGCGAAGCTTATGGCCAGGTTATGCTGGGCCAGGAGTAGGGTGCGTTCATCTTCATCCATACTCCTCAACTCCCCGGGGCTGTGGTTGCTGCACACCGGGCAGGTGCAGGGCATCTCCACCAGGTTCTCCAGTTTATAAGTCCCACTGGGCATGAGTAAACGGCCGTCCTGGGCGTAGAGGATGTAGGCTGCAGAGTCGAATAGGTCGCAGCCCATGGCCACTGCCAGGGCGAAGACCATGGGGTGGCCTGCTCCCATTAAATGGCGGGGCCGGGACTGGGGTAAATATTCCACCGATGCCATCACCACCTCCACCAGCTCCCGGTAGCGGTAGGACTCCATAAGGGGCACCACCGCCCCGATGGGATGTGCCTGAAAGTCCATCTGGGCTAATTCCTGGGCGCACTTACTCCTCAAGTCAGGGTAGGTGCTGCCCTGCACCACCGAATTCAGGCTCAGGTTCCCCCGTAGCTCCAGGGCCTCCCTGGCCCGTTCCAGGGTCACCACCAGGTCGTCTTCTGCCCTTTTTCTCTTCACATCCGGGGGTGTGGGTATGTCCAGGCTGGTGCCAATGTCAGTGCCTATGGCCTCCTGGAAGCAGATGATCTCGGGGTTTGTGACCTCCAACTCCCCGTAGGTGGATAACTGGAAGGATCCGCTGTCAGTTACTATGGGACCCGGGAAATCTATCAAACTGTGCACCCCCTCCTCCAGGGCTCTTTCCCGCAGATCCTGGTTCTTGTAGATGAGGTAGGCGTTGGTGATAACTATCTCCGCCCCGTATTCTGAAACCGGCATGGTCTGCCGGCCAGGGTGCACCACGGGCATGAGGGCCGGGGTTCTGATCCTGCCATGTGTGGTGGTGAGCACACCCACCCGGGCCCGGGCATCCTTGTACTTGATCTGGAAGTTCATGGTCATAAGTCACCTGTTCTGGTTTAAAATCAGGGTTTTTTTTAGGAGTTTCTTATTGAAAAATAAATCTTGATATTAATTATATAATTCCTTCTTAATTAGATTTTATTTCTTAGTTTCCAATTAAATCCTTCTAAATAGTAGGAAATGTGGTTTCCATCCATATATAATATGAGGGTTATTCCCTTCTTTTTAAGTTTCCCAGGCGGCGCTGCATCTCCATGATCCTAGCCCTGGAGCCAGGATACCTTCCCTGGCCACAAAAGCAGATGCACTCCTCGTACTGGGGGCACACCAGGTAACATGCCTCTGGGGAGTTCAAGCCCTCCAGGCCCATCCCCCTGATCTGCCTTTCCAGCCTCCTTTTCAGCCTTGGATCCGACACGTCCTGGTTGAGGTACACGGGTGTGCGTACTGTGGAGGCAAGGCGGGTGTTGTTCCGGGCCTTTTTCCTCTCCTCCCTCTGCCTTTCCAGGATGGCCAGGGGGGCGTCCCTTAAGTCAGGGTCCTGGTAGGGTACTCCGGCATCGGAGAGGGCCACCATCCGTTCGTCGTCCCTAGTTAAGGGTGGGAGCTTGTGAAGGGTGGGGGAGGCTATGGTACCGCCCCTCCGGCCCACCTGGGGTCCTTCCCCCACCTCCAAGCCAGCCCGGACCAGGGCCATCCTCACCGGCGCCGCGGAGCTGTAGGTTAATATACGGCCAGTGGGGCTTAGCAGACCCGCTATCATCTTTAGGAACTGGGCTGTGTAGAGCTCCGGGGATTTGCTAGGGCTGAAGGGGTCCAGGTACACCGCCTGGTAGGATGGCTTCAACTCCCCCACCACCTGGCGGGCGTCGCCGGTGTGCACATGGATCACTACTTCCGAGGGTAGGGGTGGTAGGACTTGGTAGCCCAGGTATCCTATCCTAAAAAGATGGTCCTCTATGGCCTGTTTCACCAGGCGGTGGCTGGGCATGGGCTCCGGCACCAGGAGGGCCGCGGCCAGGGCCTCCTGGGAGTACTCCACCAGGTCCAGTTCCACCCTTCCCCTCTGCTGTTCCAGGAGGGCTGCGGCGTTGTAGCCCAGGCCTGTGCACAAGTCCAGGACCCGTACCTGGCTCTTTGATCCTAACCCGGAGGGTATGGCGTATTTCATCCGGGCCTCGGTGGCGGCCCCGTGGGTGCTGTGCATATTCTCTGAGGGGTCCTGGGAGGGGAGAGTGTAGGATCCGTCCCCTGTCTCCACCATGAAATCCCTGAGATAGTTCTGGGCACGTCTCCGGGCGGTGGTGTCACCCATCCTTTCCTCCTGGAAGTAATATGCCAGGGCATCCAGGACCCGGGCTGATGGTGTGAAGGCAGTGTAGAAGTTTTCTGTCATCAAAATCAGTACCATTAATACGTGCTGGGATCCACTGATCCTGAGTCTCTCTATATATAAACCCCTTAATAAAATTATTAACTAAAAGTAATCTTAGGATGTGATGATGAATGGTTAAGGTCATGGGAATAGTGGGCAGCCCCCGGAAGGATGGGAACACCCATAAACTGGTGGAGGCTGCTCTGTACACTGCCCAGAGTGCAGGTGCCACTGTAGAGCTTTTAACGTTGCATGATAAGGAGATGGAGCCCTGTATTGCCTGTGACATCTGCCGGGCTACTGGGGAGTGCGCCATCTACGATGATGTGCCAGGGGTGCTGGAGAGGATGGTGGAGTCTGATGGCATCATCATTGGCAGTCCAGTGTACTTTGGCAACGTCACCAGCCAGTTGAAGATACTGATGGACCGCAGCCGCCCCCTCCGAAGGGATTTCCAACTGAAAAACAAGGTATGCGGGGCCCTATCCGTGGGTGCCTCCCGGAATGGGGGTCAGGAAACCACCATCCAGGCCATCCACCACTACCTCCTCATCCAGGACGCCATAGTGGTGGGTGATGGGGAGCCCCTGGCCCATTACGGTGGAACCGGTGTGGGGGGACCAGTGGGGGATGTAGATGGGGATGAAGCTGGCTTGGAAACCAGCCAGAACCTGGGACGCCGGGTGGCGGAGTTGGCCCGGTTAATAAACCCGTAAGTGGTGGAAGGGTATTTGAACATGTCCATCAAGGTAACGGTGGGTATCGTGGCCCGCAACGAGGAGGAGTACCTGGCCCGGACCCTGGAATCCCTGGTGGACCAGGACTTCCCCCCTGATGAGTACGAGGTCCTGGTGGTGGATGGGGATAGCCAGGACCACACCCGGGAGGTGGCCCGCCGGGTCCTGGAGGAGTCCGGCTTGCAGCACTTAGTCTACAATGAGAAGGACTACGGGTCCAGTGGTTTGTGCTTTGCCCGGAACCTGGTCATTGACAACAGCGACGCCGAGGCCAGGTACATAGCCTACACCGACGCGGATTGTATCTTGGCCCGGGACTGGCTCCGCACCCTGTACCAGGCCGTGGAGAGTAGTGGAGGGGATGTGGCTGGTGCCGGCGGCCCCCGACTCATCGCCCCCACCCCCAGTAAGAAGGAACTGGTTATCAACGCCTTCATCACCTCCCTGGTGGCCTCGGGTGGTAACCCTGCCTTCAGCCAGCGGAAAGTAGCCTACCTGGAGAGCATACCCAACTACAACGCCATCTACAAGAAGGAAATCATTTCTAAGTTCCGCTACGATGAGTCACTGGTCATCAGCGACGACCACGAGTTGAACTATCGCCTGCACCAGGCCGGGTACCTCTTCAAGTACCTCCCAGAAGCCCGTGTATACCACCGGGAGACTGACTCTGTGGTGCAGTTCACCAGGAACATGTTCCGCTACGGCTTCAACATGGCCAGCCTCCTGCGCAAGCACCTTCACTTCTTCAAGGTCAAGGTGATCCTGACCTTGACCATGCTGGCCTACCTGATACTCCTAGTGCCACTGTACCTCTTACTGGGCAGCCTGGCTCTAGTACCACCCCTCCTATACCTGGTGTACGCTGTCCTGGCCTGGGTTGAAGTTTTACTCCGCACCCGGACCCTGTGGTCCCTTATGGTATTCCTGCTCATGCCCCTGCAGCACTTGGCCTATGCCTGTGGGGTGATCTACAACTTCCTCACCCCCCACCGGAGGGTGTAGAAATAAGGAGAATATATATTGAATAACGACAACGCCCCGGAAACAGCCGAAGCCTTCTTCCAGAGATATGGGAGGGACATCGTGGTGGTCCTGCCGGCCTACAACGAAGACCAGACCATAGCTAGGGTTATGGATGATCTGCTAGGTTGGGGGGTGCAACTGGTGGTGGTGGATGATGGTTCACAGGATGAAACCTACCGCATCGTCCAGGACTACCTGAAACGGTACCCTGGACGGGTGCACCTCTACCGGCACCTTCTAAACCGGGGGGTGGGGGCTGCCCTGCAGACCGGACTGGAAGCCGCCCTTAAAAGAAGGCCCCGGGTCATAGTGACCTTCGACTCCGATGGCCAGCACCATGCCCAGGACCTGTACGGGGTGGTGCGGCCGGTGGTGATGGGCCAGGCCGACGCCGTTATTGGCACCCGGGACTTCCAGGAGATGCCCCTGCATAAGAGGTTCGGGAACACGGTGATGAACCTCATCACCCTCCTCTTCTACGGCCACCAGGTGACTGATTCACAATCCGGCTTCCGGGCCTTCACCCCCCAGGCAGCCCGGCTGATGGAGCTGCACTCCAGTGGCTACGGCATCTGCTCGGAGATGGTGGGGGAGGTGTTCCGGCATGACCTCCACCTGGTGGAGGTGCCCATCAGCACCATCTTCACCGACTACTCACTCTCCAAGGGGACGGACACCCGGATTGGCCTGAAAATACTCATTAAACTAATAAGAGATGTGTTCAAATAGAATAGTAAAAAGGTGGTATGTCTATGGAGTTTCACTTGTACCAGTATCTGGGGATCATATTCGGGGTGGTGGCCTTCCTCTTCACCCTATCCCGGTTCCGGAAGGGTAAACTGTCCCTGGGGATGCTGGCCCTGTGGAGTGGATTGTGGATCATCGTCATCCTGGTGTCCATCTTCCCCAACGCCACCTCCCAACTGGCCCTGGCCAGTGGCATCGGCCGGGGGCTGGACGTCGTGCTCATACTGGGCCTCATCGGCTGCTACTACCTCCTGTTTAGGATGTTCAACATGATGGAGAACCTGAAGGAAGAGATGAACTACCTCATCCGGGAGCTGGCCCTCCAGCGTGGGGAGAGTGGTGAAAAAGAGGAAGATGAGGGCTAAAGAGGAAAAATCGAAAAGTTGAGGATCTATAATTAATTTTTTACCTAGGATAACATGAAGATCGGTTACTTCGTAAGCCACTACCTCTACCCGGACCGGGTGGACCAGCCAGGATATGCAGATGAATATGCCCATGGAGGTACTGAGATCGCCGCCTACCACCTGGCCCAGGAGATGCAGAGAAGGGGCCACCAGGTGGAGGTGTTCACCACTGCCCTGGACAGTCGGAGTGTGGTGGAATTGGATAAGGTGAACATCCACCGCTACGCCACCCAGTTCCGGGTGGCCAGTGCCAACTTCAGCTGGGGACTCCTCCGGGGACCCCAAGAGGTAAAGGTGGACCTGGCCCACGCCCACTACAACATGCCCTACGCCGACTACTCGGCCCTTCTCTACAAACAGAAGAGGGGGGTGCCCCTGGTGGTGACCTACCACGCTGATGCCCCGGAGACCGGGGGGAGTTTTTTAAGAAACCAGCTGCAGAGCTTCTACAACCGCCACCTGCTGCTCAGGGTGCTGGAGGAAGCGGATATAATAATTACCACCTCCGAGTCCTACATCGAAGATTCCCGCCATCTGAAAAAATACCGGGAGAAGATCCGGGTCATAGCCAACGGCATCAACCTGGAGGAATTCCAGTCCACACTCTCTAGGGGGGAGTGCAGGGATCGTCTTGGTTTACCACACCATAAGGTGATCATACTCTTTTTCGGGAACTTAGTACCCTATAAAGGGCCGGAGGTGCTCTTGAAGGCCTTCAGTGAGGTAAGAAAGGATCACCCTGAGGTTTTGCTATTCTACGCGGGGCGGGGACCCCTGAAGGATGGTCTACAGAGTCTGGCCCGGGAGTTAGAGTTGGAGGATGAGGTGGTCTTCGCGGGTTATGTGGATGACCAGGATAAGGCCATCTGCTACCGGGCTGCCGATATCTTCTGTCTGCCCTCGGTGAACCGGGCCGAGGCCTTCGGCATCGTCAACCTGGAGGCCATGGCCAGTGGCCTGCCCATTGTAGCCAGCCGCCTGGGGGGGATCCCGGATCTGGTCCGGGAGGGAGAGAACGGTATTCTTTTTGAACCCGGAGAGGTGGATGAACTGGCCCAGGTCCTAGGCTACATGATAGATAACCCTGAAGAAAGGGGGAAAATGGGCCGTGCCGGGAAAAAGATGGCAGAGGACTATAGCTGGGCAAAGATCGCCCAGAAGACCGAGGAGGTCTACCAGGAACTCCTTGAGGGTGAGTAAGATGGAAGTGGACTACATCTGCGGGGAACGGGTTAGACGGTTGTACGGAGTGGCCCGCTACGAGCAGGAGATAAATAAAAGGATCACAGGGGTGCAGTTTAACCGGATCGACTACCAGCCCCTGTGGAGGAAGTTCGCCCCGGAACCGGATAGAGTCTCGGCCCGGGATAAAAAAGAAGGCAGAGTTCAGCCACCCCACCCCCTCACCCTGAAGATGGCCGGTCTGGTTAGAAGCACCCTGCAGGAACTGGACGGCTACCGCTACCAGCACCGGGTCCAGGGAAATATTAAAAAGGATAACATCAAGCATTTGACCTCCCAGGAGCTGGGATATCTCCTCCACCATATCCCCCCAGAAAAGACCATCATCAACTGCCACGACCTCATACCCTGGGTCTACGACCAGGACCGCAGCCAGCGGTGGAAGAGTAACCTGATGGGCATGAAGAGGGCTGGTAAGATCATAACCGTGTCCCAATTTTCTAAAGAGGAGATAACCAGCCACCTGGATTATCCGGAGGAGGATATCCAGGTCATCCCGGATGCCGTGGACCATGCACACTTCCACCCCCAGGTGAAGCCCCTGAACCGGACCCGCTGGGGAGGAGTTGAAAGTGACCGCTACCTGCTCTACGTGGGCAGTGAAACACCCCGGATGAACTTGGAAGTGTTATTGGAGGCCCTGGCCAAGTTAAAGAACCTGATCCCAGGGATTAAGTTACTGAAAATTGGTGAAGCCCAGAGCTACGGGGCCCGGGAAATTCTTCTAAAAAAGGTAAAGGACCTGGAACTGGAAAAGGATGTTATATTCCTGGGCTACGTGGCCGAGGAGGATCTGCCCGGATTTTACCGAACCGCAGAGGTCCTGGTCTATCCCTGCTTATACGCCGGGTTTGGACTGCCACCCCTGGAGGCCATGGCCAGTGGCACCCCAGTGGTCACCTCCAACACCACCAGCCTGCCCGAGGTGGTGGGGGATGCGGGTTTGATGTTCAACCCCCAGGGAGTGGATGAACTGGTCACCAAACTATACGAGGTCCTGACCTACCAGGATCTGCGGGATAAGATAGTGAAAAGGGGTTTGGAGCGGGCCAGGATCTTCAGCTGGGAGGAGTCAGCGGAGAAGACTCTTAAGCTCTATAAACTACTGGAACAGAGTTGAATAGGAACTGGGAATTATTTATTATCCCGGGATTCTCCCAGAAAGTCTATTCTCCCGGAAGGTTTAAACTACCGGAAAAGTCGAATAATTTATTGTCTTAATATTTTCAAGCCATCCTTAATGGCCTTCCAGAAGCAGAACACCAGCCTGGTTTGCCTGTGATAAAATAGGGAAGCAGCGGTACGGTACCAGGAATCGAATAAAACGAATATTAATATAAATATAATAATTTGAACCCTACTAGCGTGTTTTTTCATGAACAGGAACCGATTACGGGTCATGTAATACAGGATTGTGGGTTGCTGGTTGCGTGTGGATCCCTGGCCTTTATGCCAGACTACGGCCTGGTAACTGTAACAGGTAAACCAACCATGCTGGTATCCCCTCCTACACCAGTCATTCTCTTCCCGGTAGCTGAAAAACTCCTCATCCAGGAGGCCAATCTCCCTGATCATGGTGGTTCGGGCCAGGATACAGGCCCCGGATATGAAGTCCACTCTCTGGTTGTGATCGTACTGTCCCTGATCAGGTTCACCATAACCAATGGGCTGGGGTTCAAATCGCCACAGGTCCTGCTTTCCCCCGGCGTACTGGATTAAATTAGTACTAATTGGATATTGGTAGATTTTAGGACCTATAAATCCTATTCTCTCATTTTTCCTGCTCAGATCCATCATTTTAGATAGGAAAGTTGGATTGACCACTGTATCATTGTTTAAGAGTAAAATATGGGAGGGATTCTGGTATCGAAGGGCATATTCCATGGCGATATTGTTACCCTTGGTGAAACCGTAGTTCTTATCATTTCTGATGAGAACCATATTCTGAGGAGTTAGAAAGTCCTGTGTTGGTTGGTTGGTTTGTAATGGGATGAATTCTTGGTGGCCGTATTCATATTCCAATAGCTCAATAGGCCTTTTTTTATGGGAACATTTAAAAGACTGAGATTCAAATTCTAAATTCCCTTGACAATAACTTTTCAGGCGAGCTACCGACTGATCATGGGAAGCGTTGTCAACCACGATTACTGTGTAATTAGGATAATCTATTTGATACAATGATTCAAGACATTCAATGGTGTTTTTCCATCCATTCCAATTCAGAAGGATAACTGTCACCGAAGGATAGATTTTTTCTTTCATAACAGGGGATGTATGTACTTAAAATTTGATGGGCTGAATATAAATTATATAACATTTGTTTTTTAATCAATACTTAACATTTCAGAGGTTATATATCTTTCAGGAGATAGATATGATTGTTACCATAATTTAAGTAAAAATAACACATTAGGCCAGGAATGGCCTCCTTATAAAAAATCCCCTTGAATCGTTTTTGCTAAAAAATAATCGATAATGGCCAGGAATTAAACTTGAGGAGAAAAGCTGCTTATGGAAAATAAGGAGACTATCTGCGCAGTAGTAGTAACCTATAATCGCAAAGATTTACTGATCGAGTGTCTAGGAGCACTTGAAGGTCAAAACAATCTCAACGCAATATACATCCTAGATAATGCTTCCACAGATAAAACCCCGGAATTATTGAGAAAAAAAGGTTATCTAACTGAGATTCCTCCACCTAATATTAACGAACCCTGGGATAAAACCTCTCAAAAGAAGTCATTACTGATCCATTACACCCGAAATCCTTATAATATTGGTGGTGCTGGTGGATTTCATGAGGGAGTGAAAAGAGCATACCAAATTGGTTACGACCTGTTATGGCTAATGGATGACGACACCTTAGCTGGAGCAGACTCCTTAAAAATTCTATTAAAAAAATACCAACAGTTAAAATCAGAATACTTAGTCGGTTTTTTGTGCAGTAAAGTACTCTGGAAGGATGAAATACATCTCATGAACCTTCCTATTATCTCACCAATTATAAAAGGTACACCTTTCAATGATCAGGATGATGAAGGAGTTTTAATTGTGAAATCCGCTTCTTTTGTATCTCTTTTACTAAGTACTGAAGCGGTTAAGGCGGTGGGATTACCATTCAAGGAATTTTTTTTGTGGGGAGAAGATACTGAATATACTGATAGAATGACCAGAAATGGTTATTTGGGTTTTTATGTTAAGGATAGTGTGGTGTATCACCAGACCCCCAGTAATTATCATAGTAACATATTTTCTGCTCATCCCCAAGAAGCCTGGAAGTATCGCCTGGGAATAAGAAACGATTTATACCTTAAAAGAAGGGAGGGAATTTTAAGCCTTTTTGCTGGAGTTTTTTATAACTTTATCTACATTAACTTTGAAATCCTGGTAAAAAGGAATGATAACCGGGTCCGATTTATTTTCATCAACACTTTAGCCACATTATCCGCCCTACTATTCAATCCACCGGTGGTGAGAGTATGAATAAAGATTCATTAAGGAATGTTCTAGATGTGATTCAGTTCCGATTGGAATTAGACGCTCCTAAAGACTGGTCTATCATGTCCCAGATAGACAAACTCTACTGTAAATCACAAAAACTATGCAAAAAGGATTCCTACACCATAGCCTTTATCGTCAATGGAATCCTCCTTTACAGTGGTGGTCATACCTCCATACTGAGACTGGGGACTTACCTTTCTGAGATGGGACACCAGATTTACTACATTACCTACGATGACTCCTCTAGGGAACAGATGGAAAGTAACGCCCGGATTAACCTACCCGGATACAAAGGTACTTGTCTGGAAAGTAAAGCACTGAACTACAGTTATGATATAGGAATTGCCACTATCTGGACTTCCTGTTATCATATTTTGGCTCACCAGGATAACTTTGACTATAAAATGTATTTTATCCAGGATTTTGAACCGGATTTCTATCCCCATGGTGATCTTTACTACCTGGCACTGAATACCTACCATTTCGGCTTTCACATGGTTAGTCTGGGTCAGTGGAATAAGCAACGGATTGAGAAAATCGTAAACTCTAATGTGGACTGGGTGGATTTCCCAGTGGAACTTGATTATTACCAGATGAACCGTAGAAAATTACAGATAAAAGATAAAGTAATGATAACTGTTTATTTTAAAACTGATCGTAAAAGAGCACCTTTTCTTCTGGCCGAACAGATTAAATATATGCAGCGGAAACTAAAGAATTCAGGATACCAGGTTGAAGTAAATCTATTTGGGGTTAGTAAGGTGGTTAAGATTCCCAACACCACTAATTTAGGTAAACTAGTCCCCCATAAACTCAGGGAGTTGTATAAAAAGTCCCATATAGGAGTGGTAGCTTCTTTCACCAATATTTCCCTGGTGAATTATGAAATGATCGCCTCCGGACTTCCAGTGGTTGATTATCGGGATGGAAGTGCCCCTACTTTCTTTTCCGAACAGGAGATGATTTTTGTAGAATCAGATATTAAGGACCTTTACAACAAGATCAACCACTACCTCCATCACCAGGAGGATCTAAATCTGATCCTGGAAAAAGCCCAGGAAAAGTTGGAAAAGGATAACACCAGCTGGAAAAAATCAGCCCAACAGTTTAACAGTATCCTGATCAAAGTGTAAAAGACTGATTAACTTAAGGAAATAAACCATGATCTACTTCCAGGGCTGCACTGCCCGAAAAAAGCTAAAAACGATACCCAAATCCACCCAGAAGTTACTGGACCAGGCAGGGGTGGAATATAAATTATTGGATGATGAAGAGTGTTGTGGCTCAGTTTTACTGCGCACTGGCTTTGCCGAGGATGCCCAGGAAGCCATGCGAAAGACTTATGATAAACTGAAAGGGGAGAGGGTGGTGGTGAGCTGCGCAGGCTGCTACCGCACCTTCAGGGAAGATTACCCCCAGCATGTGGGGGAAGTGGATGTAGTGCACATCTCTCAGCTATTAGAGGAGTTAATATCCGAGGGTAAGCTCCAGATCCAGAAGGAGGAGGTTAAGGTGACCTACCATGACCCCTGCCACCTGGGCCGGCACCTCGGGGAGTACGATGCCCCCCGCCGGGTCCTGGAGAAGAAGGGAGACTTGGTGGAGATGGATAAGAACCGGGAGGAGGCCCGTTGCTGCGGTTCCGGTGGAGGGGTTAAATCCGCCTACCCGGAGTTATCGGAGAGTATGGCGGAGCGGAGGGTGGATGACGCCCGGAAGACCTGGGCGGAGCTTTTAGTCACCTGCTGCCCCTTCTGTGTCCTGAACCTGGAGTCGGTGGGTAAGATACGGGTCCTGGATTTGACCGAGTTCCTACTGGAGGATAAATTATGAAAAGGTCCCACATTTCCATCATGAACCGTTCCTTCCAGGTTCTGGATCAGAGACGGAGCAAGTTATTAAAGGACCCCAAGACCCTGAAGCTGAAGGAGAGGGTGCAGGGGATCCGGGAGTACGCCATGGATCACCTGGAGGAGCTCCTGGAGGAGGCGGCCCGTAACATGGAGGAGAACGGGGTGGAAGTCATCATGGCCGC
>ENA-UOXR01000066-UOXR01000066.1-bioreactor-metagenome-genome-assembly--contig:-NODE-66-length-118599-cov-16.623153_pt1 | contig 118599 bp, 99 predicted proteins | sample MGYA00238164_ERZ764825 | MGnify/ENA primary metagenome ERZ764825 (study PRJEB28920, sample SAMN05720171) | bioreactor metagenome | isolation source: Anaerobic biogas reactor | place: USA:Washington... | reverse complement strand
GCCCATTACTTGACAGGTCGTTCCATATCAGGAGTGCGCCCTGCCGGGCGCACCGAAAAAAAAGGGGGTGAGGCACAGGCGCCTCACCCCCCTTGCTGTATTTATGTATCTTCGGTTATTTATGAAGCTTGCGCCTTCCCAAAACCGCCAGACCCAGGATGCCTGACCCCAGGAGCATCAGCGTGCCCGGTTCAGGGACCGCTGCCCCCACCGTAGGATCTCCAAGGTCGCTATTAGTCTGCAGCGTCATTCCCTTCAATCCTTCAGCCGGAGGGGTGATATTGCCCTTGGGTAACACGAACCCATCGGATTGCGGAACGGGGGAGGGCACGGGGCGTTTGAAGAGGCTGTCCAGCACCGCTTCGATGGTCTCGCCGGTAAATTCCTCGACATACCCGGCATCGCCTTTAACGGTAGTATTATTCTGAGGGGATTCGGAAGCACCCTCCAGGGCGGCCCACCCGGAGGGGATAGCCATCATCAGACAGATGGATAAGAAAGTGACAACGAACGTTTTCCTGGCCACTTCATGCTCCTTTCTGAACAGGCCCGCTATCGACCGGCTCGCCCTTATCCTATGCAATCTACGTGCCACTCACCAAATCATTGATTTCATTGATCTTAAACAATCAAACCGGCGCCACGACTGTAAGAGATCCCGACAGGATCCCCGCAGTGGGAGGAGGCGCCGGAGAGGCCATGAAATGGTAAAGGCTGGCATGTCAATTAATTGACACGATCCGATCTCCGCCGACCCCCTGTTTCGGCCCCCGTCCCGGGCAGGTGGGAGAATTCCCGGAAATGTAAAGAAAATTTACAAATCCCGGCTTCCGGGACCTTTCCGGCCGGAAAAAAGTCAGGCGGCGGGCCCGAAAACCTATTCCATCCGGGCCGGCTCCAGCCTGGGCACCAGCAGGTGCATGATCAGCAGGGCGACCAGGTAGGCGAAGCCGGCGATCAGGAACATGATTTCGTAGTTGCCCGTGTTCTGCTTGACCCAGCCGGCGCCCCAGTTCATCACCACCCCCCCCATGGCCCCGGCGAAACCGCCGATCCCGACCACGGAGCCGACGGCCTTGCGGGGGAACATGTCCGAGGTCGTGGTGAAGATGTTGGCCGAGAAGCCCTGGTGCGCCGCCGCCGCCAGCCCGATGAGCCAGACGGCCACCCACTGGCCGTCGACGTGGGGGGCCAGCGCCACCGGGAGGATGCAGAGGGCGCATGCCAGCATCGCCGTCTTCCGCGCGGCGTTGACCGTCCACCCCCTGCCGAGCAGGGACGAACTGAACCACCCCCCGGCCACCGAACCGACGTCGGCCAGCAGGTAGACCGTGATCATCGGCAGCCCGATCGACTTCAGGTCCACCCCGAAGCGGTCGTTCATGAAGAGCGGAAACCAGAAGAGGTAGAACCACCAGATGGAGTCGGTCAGGAATTTGCCGAGGGCGAAGGCCCAGGTCTGCCGGAAGCGGACCAGCTGCACCCAGCGCACGCCGCCGGGGGCGTCCGGGGGGTCGCTCTGGATATGGGCCAGTTCCGCGGGGGAGATGCGCGGGTGCCGTGCGGGAGTGTGGTAGAGGGGCCACCAGAACAGCACCCAGACCATGCCCGCCAGGCCGGTGAAGAGAAACGCCTCCTGCCACCCCCAGGTGAGGGCGATCCACGGAACGATGAGGGGCGCGAGGACGGCCCCCACGTTGGTCCCGGCGTTGAAGATGCCGGTAGCCAGCGCCCGCTCCTTCCGGGGGAACCATTCCGCCACCGTCTTGATGGCGGCGGGGAAATTGCCGCTCTCGCCGATCCCCAGCGCGAAGCGCGCCATCCCGAAACCCAGGGCGCTGCGCACCAGGGCGTGCGACGCGGCCGCGAGCGACCAGAGGACCAGGTAGATCGTGTACCCCAGCCGGGTGCCGACGCGGTCGATGAACCAGCCGGCGAAGAGAAAACCGATCGCGTAGGCCAGGGTGAAGGCGCCGCTGATGTAGCCGTACTGCTGGTCGGTCCAGCCGATTTCGGTCCGGAGCGTCGGCGCCAGGACGCCGAGGACCGACCGGTCCACGTAGTTGATGGTGGTGGCGAAGAACAGGAGGGCGCAGATGGTCCACCGGTACCGGCCGATCTTCTCTCTGATGTCTTCACTCATCGAGTCACCCGGGGAGATAGGGGCAGGGTCGGGATCAGCGCGCCTTGTGCGAGCTTTCCATCAGGACCAGGCCCGATGCGATCGGGTCGGGCAGCCTGAACGACGAGAGATCGAAACCTTCCCTGATTTTCCCCTTGACGACCACCTGGGCCCCCTTGCGCGGCACCCCGGAAGTGGAGACCACCAGGAGCTTCCCGGTGCCGTCCTCGATTTCGTAAACGCCGTTACCGAGGACGGAGGTGCTCCAGCTCACCGTCCCCGCCACCGCCACCTCCTTGTTGGCGTACCGGCCGGGGTCCGCCAGGATCTCGTTGATGGTCTTCTGCTCGCAACCCGCCAGCAGCAGCACGCTGCACACGATCGCGGCCCACACGGCCCATTTCCCGAATCTGTTTCCGGTCATGATCTCTCCGTTCCGGAGGGACCGCGCAGGGAGGCACCCGCCCCCGGCTGTCGGCCCCGCCCGCGCACTCTAATAGCTGGTCCAGCCGCCGTCGACCAGGATGGCCTGGCCGTTGATGTACGAGGAGCTCTCCGAGGCCAGGAAGATGGCCGCCTCTGCGATCTCCTCCGATTCGCCCGGCCGCTCGACGAGCCCCCGCCCCCGCTGCGCCAGCGCGAGCCCGCCCTGGTTGAACTCCTGGAGGAACTCGTCGCTCCCCATCTCCTTCTTGATCGACCCGGGACAGACGGCGTTGCAGCGGATATTCCTGTTCGCGTACATGTAGGCGGTGTTCTTGGTAAGCCCGATCAGGCCGTGCTTGGAGGCGGTGTAGGCCGCCCCGGCGCGGCCGCCGTACAGCCCGGCCACCGAGGCGATATTGATGATCACGCCCCCCCCCTCCTTCTCGAACTCCCGGATCGCCCGCCGCATCGTGCGCGCCGGGGCGAGGAGGTTCAGCCTCAGGACCTTGTCGAAGATCTCGTCATCGAAATCGCCCACCCCGCTGAAATCGTCCATGAGCCCGGCGTTGTTGATCAGGACGTCCAGTCGGCCGAACCGTCTCACCGCCTCGTCGACCATGCCGTCGATGTCCGCCTGCACGAGCATGTCCCCCTTCCAGGGGACGAGCGAGCCGCCGCATTCGGGGTAGGAGCCGGCCAGAGCCTCCAGGCGTTTGGTCCCCACGGCCACCGCCAGCACGCCGGCCCCCTCGCGGGCGAACATGTCGCAGATGGTCCGCCCGAGACCCGAACTGGCCCCGGTGACCACCACTGATTTGTTGGCGAGTCTCATCTTCGGTGTCTCCAAGGTTAATTGTCGAAAAGCCACTTGTGCCGGATGTCCTGGGTGGCGTTGAAGATGTCGAGCGTCTTGAAAAACGCGTCGAGGTTGGCGATCGGAACCCCCGGCGGCGTCTCGCACCCGGTGGAGAGGACGAAATTGGGGTGCTTGGACATCTGCTCCAGCAGTTCGAGCGTTTTCAGCTTGACGTCGCGCACGCTCCCCAGCTTCATGACCTTCACCGGGTCGATGTTGCCGAAGGCGAGCACGTCCCGGGGAATCTGGGCAAGGATGTTGCGCATGTCCACCACGTTGCCGAAGTGCAGGGCGTCGGCCCCGGTATAGAGCATGGCCGCGACCAGGATCTCGGTGTTGCCGCAGTTGTGAAGGATGACGACGAAGTCGTCGTCCTGCACCGCGTCGAGGATCCTCCGGACGTATTCGGAGGAGAAGCGCAGGCAGAAGGGGGGGGAGATCAGTCCCGCCGCCGGCTCGGCCAGGATCACGCCGTTGGCCCCCGCCTCCTTGTAGGCCGTGGCATAGTCGATGAGGAACCGCGTCGCCTTCTCGAGCAGCGCCTCGGCCGCCTCCGGTTCCCGCCGGAGCAGGACCATGAATTTTCCCATCTCCATGAGCCTGCAGGCGAGGGAAAACGGGCCGATGGCCCCGCCGAAAACGGGGACCTCCGCGATATTCGCGGCCGCCAGGGAAGCCGCTTCGATGTAGGCCCCGGTCCGACCGGCCCCGACTTCGGGAATGTCGAGCGCGCGGATCCCCTCCAGGTCTGAGACGAGGCTGCCGATCACCGTGGGAGCCTCGGTGTCGGAGAGCCTGACGCTGCTTCCGAACGCCTCGGCCTCGGCCGACAGGTCCATGGCCGTGTGGGCGGCCAGGGACGGGTAGCGTTCCGCCAGCGCCGCCATGCACTCGTACTGGACCCGGCCGTTATGGTAGAGATCGGACACCGGTCTCCCCAGCAGGTCCATCCCCGAAAAGGTCACGAACGGCATTGCCTTGCGCGTACTGGGGCTCGGAATCTTCATCAGCCACTGCTTCATGTTTCGTTTCATGGATCAACCCTTTAAAAACGGGGACGGACCAGAGCATGTTGCCGATTCATAACAGGAGATATTATCCCCGACCGCGCGGCGGGTGCAAAAAAAAAGCCACGGATCTCACATGTCCTCCCGTGAAATCCGTGGCTTCCTTCCCGGATCGGATCGGCCTACACCGTCTGCAGGAGCGCCCGCTTGACCAGCGTCCTGGCGATCTGGACCTTCCACCTGGTCGCCGCGAGCGGCCGCGCGTCCGCCACCGCCGCCTCGCCCGCCGCCGCGGCCAGCGCCTCGTCGATCTTCTTCCCCGCCACGACCGCCTCGGCCTTCACCGCCCGGTAGGGCTTCGGCGCCACCGCGTTCAGGGCGATCCGCGCCGCCCCGCCCCCCGTCATCACCGCGCAGTTGACGACCGGGAAGTCGATCGACTTGCGGATCGCGAACTTGAGAAACGCGCTCTTGGCCCCCGCGGGAGGCGCCGGGATCCAGATCTCCCGGATGATCTCCCCTTTTTCAAGAACCGTGTTCCCCGGGACTTTCACGTCGAAGAAGTTCTCCGCTTCGATCGTCCGGCTGGTGGTCACCACCCGGGCGTTGAGCGCGACGAGGGCCGGGGCCGTGTCGCTCGGGTGCACGGCGATGCAGCTGCCCACCGCCCCGAAGATCGAGTGGTAGCGGTTGTCCCCCGACATGGCGAAACATCGGTCGCCCCCCTTGCGCTTGCAGTCGAAGCGGTTTTCCGGCTTGCGGAAGTACCAGCAGCGGTGCAGCTGCGCCAGGTTCCCCCCGATCGTCCCCATCTCCCGGATGTGGGGGGAGGCCACGCGCGAGGCCGCCTGCGCCAGCGCCGTGTACTTCTCCTTGATGACGGGGTTCGCCGCGATGTCGCCGAGGCGGGTCGTGGCGCCGATCTTGAGCAGCCCCCCCTCTTCCCTGATGAAATCGAGGCCGGGGACGGTCTTGAGGTTGACGACGGTCGCGGGATAGGTCCGCAGGATGTTGTCCTTGAGCGTCCCCACGAGATCGGTGCCTCCCGCGATCAGTTCCGTTTTGCCGTCGGCAAGAGCGGTCCGCGCTTCGTCGAGCGATTTTGCGTTCACATGGTTGAATGCTTTCATTGCCGCCTCCTTTATGCCTTGCCTAGGGCTTTGAGAACTTTTTCCGGCGTCGCCGGGGATTCGACCCATTTGCCGATCGCGTTGTGGATGGCCATGATGACCAGGTGGGTGTTCGCCAGGGAATGGCTGATGCCGTTGGAGCCGTAGCAGGCGTTCCCCGCGCGGGTTTCGAGCAGGTCGAGATCCACCCGCGGCATGTCGAGCATGCCGACCTTCTTGTACTCGATCATGTTGGTGCTGAGCCGCACGCCGGTGTTCTTGTCGAAGACGAACTCCTCCTTGAGCTGGCAGCCGGCGCTGAAGTCCATCACCTGGTCGATCTGGCTCTCGAGCGAGGTGCGGCGCATGACCTTGCCCGGGTCGGCCGCCACCCCGAAGCGGAGGATCTCCACTTCGCCGGTCTCGGTGTCGACGGCCACCTCGCAGGTGGCCACGTTCATGGTGTCGAGCGCCTTCCCCCGCTGGGTCCAGAGGGCCGCGGGCGGACGGCCGGAATAGGTGGCGAACAGGTTCGACCGGACCGCCTGCGCGAGCGGCAGCCCCTTGGTGGGGTCGGCCTTGACGATGACCTTGCCGTCCTGCATGTCCAGCTCTTCGGGCTTCAGCCCCTTGAAGGGGTTGGGCGCCTGCTTGCGGCCGAACCCGCCGAAGCCCCCGAACCCGCCCGTATCGGGAGGATTGTCCGCTTCCTCGACCGCCGCTTCCAGGATCATCTTCTTCAGTTTGTTGGCACACTCCTTGATCGCCCAGGACGAGGCCGTCGACCCGTCGCTCCCCCCCCCGAAGGGGCGGTAGATTTCATGGTGATCCAGGTCGATCTTGATGTCCTTGAACTCGAGCCCCAGCTCCTCGGCGATGACCATCGCGTTGGCTTCCAGCCCGTAGTGACCGATGATGGGCCCCTTGGAGGCGAGATGGATGACGCCGCCCCGGAGCTCGATCTTGGGGTTGTAGCCCGAAACGGAATGGCGCGGACACTGGTTGTAACGGAAGCTCGCCCCGTGCAGCCGCCCGTCGGGGAGTTTCTTGGCCCCCGTGGGGTGCCACTGCCAGTTCATCAGCTTCTTTACCGCCGCGACGCACGCTTCGTAACTGGGGACCGGGTCGGGGTCCGTCTGGGAGGTCGGCCCGTGCAGGTTCAGGGTGGCGATCTCGATCGGGTCCTTCCCCAGCTTTTCGGCGATCACGTAGAGCGACACCATCAGGGTGTCCCACCCCATCGGGTTGTGCTGGCCGCTGAGCCACATCTTGCCGCGGTTGCTGTCGACCACCTCCATGTTCTGCTTGACGTTCTTGCAGCGGGTGGTGAAGTAGGGGCCGTAGGTCTGGTCCATGGTGTTGCCGAACATGGTGCTGCCGCGCACCCCGCCGTCGGCGATCGAAAAGTCGTCGATGGCCGTGATCAGGCCGTTGCTCTTGTACCCCACCTTCATGTGGACGTAACGCTCGTTCAGGTTGAAGTCGTACATGTCGTGGCGGCCGTTGATGCAGCGCACCGGGCGGCCGGCCCGGCGGGCCAGCATGGGCGTGATCTGCTGCGATTTGCGGATCCCCCAGTCGCAGTAGCGCCCCCCGACGAACATGCATTCCTGGAAGACCTTTTCCGAGGCGACGCGGTTCATCCCCGCGACCTGGTCGTGGCCCCACGGGACCCCTTCGACCCGCAGGCTCTTTCCCTCGCCGTGCAGGGGGTCGTCAAACCACCAGGCGACGGTGCCCAGGGGGTTGGGCATATGGCCGGCGAACGCGGCGGTGTTCACGTCATATTCGATGATGTGGTCCGCTTCCCGGAAGCCCTTTTCGATGTCGCCGTCGAGCATGTTGGAGAAGGAGACGTTCCCCTTCTTGGGGGGGTTGTTCCCTCCCCCGCCCATCCCGAAGCCCCCCATCCCCCCCTTGGGGGCGGGGGTCGCCGGCCGGATGACGGGCGCGTCGGGCTTGCGCCCCTCGCGCAGATCCACGACGTGCGGCAGGACTTCCCATTCGATCTCGAGCGCCCGGAGGGCCTCGTCGCAGAGGTCGGCGTTTTCGGCCACCACGATCACCCCGACTTCCATCCCCTCCTGGTCGGCAAGGTTTCCGAGGAAACCGGGGCGTGCACCGCCCCCACCGAATCCGCCCATGCCGCCGCCGCCCAGGTTCTTCATATCCTCGTCTTCCCAGGTGACGATGTCGACGACGCCGGGGATCGCCTTGGCCTTGGCGGTATCGAGCTTCTTGATGCGGGCGTTGCCGTATGGGCTGCGGAGGAACTTGGCCTCGAGCATGTCGGGGACGACGTAGTCGACGCCGAATTTGGCCACGCCCGTCACCTGCGACCAGGACAACACGCCTGGGAGGTTCGGCTTGCCGACCACCCGGAAATGTTCCCTCTGTCCGTTGATTCCTGCAAGATCGGCCATGTTATGCATCTCCTTTCATGACGCCCGCCGCTTCCATGATGGCTGTCGGGTGGCGCGGGTAGGTGCCGCAGCAGCAGATGTTCCCCGCCAGCGCCTGCCGGCACTCTTCCGCCGTCGGCCGGGGGTTCTTGTCGAGCAGGTTCTTGGCCGAGACCACGAAACCGGGGGTGCAGTAACCGCACTGCATCGCGTCCCACTTGCAGTAGCTGTCCAGAAGCGGCTTGTACTTCGGGTCGGCCGCGATCCCCTCCACGGTCTCGATCTTCTTCCCCTCGCATTCCACCGCCAGCGTCGTGCAGGAGAGCACCGCCCGGCCGTCGATGATGACGGTGCAGGAGCCGCAGGCCCCCCGGTCGCACATCTGCTTCGCCCCCGTGAGGCCGAGCTTGTACTGGAGCGTGCGCTGCAGCGTCCAGTGCGGCTCGATCAGGACTTCGCACTCCTTCCCGTTCACGTCGAGTTTCGTCGTCACCGGCAGCACCCGCCCGGGGTGGGCGGAGGCGAAGTGCCCCTGCAGGGCGGAAAAGGTGGCGAAATCGGCGCTGCAGACGGGGCAGCGGAATTGCGTCAGGGTCGTCGGCGCCACGGTCCCCGGCATCGAGGACGCCTCGGCCGCTCTCTTGCCCAGGGTCAGTCCGGCCCCCAGGGTGCCGCCGGTGACGACCACCCCCGCGCTCTTGAGGAAATTCCTGCGGTCGAGGCTTCCCCCTTCGCTCCTTTTGGTTTCTTCGTCAGCCATGGATACTCCTCCTTGAAATTATTGCCTGGTCGGGGGATCCCGGTTTCCGCCCTTCGCAGTTCGGGCGGTTGGGCGGCAGATCCGTCCAGATAGTGAATACTATGACACCCCCCTGGATGTTGCACCGGCTCCGAAATTATTCGTCTGGACCGCCACCCGTAAAAATGGCGCCGAACGGCCCCATTCTAGCCAAAGGGGGGGGCAAACGCCAGCGATTACGCACTCCCCGTGCCTTGCCGTACCATCTGACTCCGAAGACGGACCTTGTGTCAATCTAATTGCCGCCCGCCCCCCCCGTCGGTGGTAGACTGGAGCGGGCGCTTTCTTGGAGGCCGGCGGACGGGCTCCGCAGCCGGAAAGGATACCGATGGACATTCCGCTTGCGGAACGCGGGAACTACTACCGGGGGTTGCTGGTGCTGATCCGGAAGGACCGGGTCATCAGCGCCCGGGAACGGGACCTGATGATCCGGCTCGGGCAGGGGCTCGATTTCGACCCGCGCTTCTGCGAGGGGGTGATCGACGAGGTCCTGAAAAACCCCCATATCAAGAGCAAGCCGATGAAGTTCTCCGATCCCGGCATCGCCCGCCTCTTCGTCCGCGACGCCCTCATGATCGCCGGAATCGACGGCGAGATCCATCCCGATGAATGGACCTGGATACGAGCGGTCGCCAGGAAAAACGGGCTGACGGACCGGGAAATCGGGGACGGGGCGGGATCTCCCCCCCCCGTCGAACCGTTTCCAGGCTAGAATCGGACCCGGGGGATGCGGTCTTCCTTCATGCTGTCCCCCATCGTCCAGAAATAGGCCTCCCCGGTATGGATCTGGAACACGGCCAGCAGGGGGTTGTCCGGCTCGGTGATCCCGAAATTCTTCACGAAGGGGCGCTCCTCGATGCATTTCGCCCTCAGCCCCGGGTCATCGATGAACCGGACCCTGCCCGAGACCCTCATCACCCGGCTGAAGTCCGGCGCGTTGAAATAGGCCTCGACCTTCGGATTCTTCTCCAGCTGCCGGACCATCGCCTTGACCGTCTGCGCCTGGAAATAGAACCCGGTCTCGTCCGCGTACCACATGCCGAGGCAACGCACCCGGGGCTGGTCCCCCTCGACGGTAGCCAGGTAGCAGGTCTTGTTCTCGTTCGCAAAATCCGCGTATTCCTTCAGACTCATATTCCGCTCCTTGATAAGAGAGGCGAAAACGGGCGCCCGTGACGCCTCATTCTTCCCACAATTTCACGATCTTGTTCATCAGCCTCCCCCCCGGGCAGAACGACATGCACTTCATGTAGACGTCGTAGTCGAAATCCCTTCCCGGCGTGAGGTCGATGTCCCGGTGGATGCCCCTTCCCTTGAAATAGACGATGTCGCCCAATCGGGATTCCGCGCAGAACCTGACGCATTTCCCGCACAGGGCGCAGTCGGTGTTCTCGTTGCCGAACCTGTCCGCCTCGGCGCCGTACTCCTCCGCATATTCGCGCATGTTGGGCCAGGTCAGCTCGATGATCATCTTCCGGATCCTGTCGATCCGGCTGTTTCGGGTGCGGACCACCAGCCCCTGTTCGACTTCGTACAGGCAGGCCGCGACCAGCCTCTTTCTATCGCCCCTGGCGACCTCCACCATGCACAGCCTGCACCCCCCGTAGGGACGCAGGTTCTCGTCGTTGCAGTGGGTCGGGATCTCGATGCCGTTGGCCCTGGCCGCCTCGAGCAGGGTCGTCCCTCCGGCCGCCTCGATCGGCTTCCCGTCGATATCAAGGGTGACTGATTCCATCATTCCCTCCCATGCTTCAGATAAGCATAAGTGTCCCCGCCGAACATCCAAACAGAAAATCCCCCGGCGATCAAGGGAATGAAGGCCGGGGGGGGAAGGGCCGTCCGTGGCGGGGGCCGCCTATTCGATCGGCTCCAGCGGCCAGCCCATCGTCTGCGCCCGGGGGCCGACGATGGAGTGGATCAGGTCCACCTTGCCGTCTCTCATCCTGAACATGTGGCAATCCACCAGCCCGCTGCCGGTGGGGTTGTCCTTGCTCGCGGACGCTCCCCCGCCGAACATCATGAAGCCGATCGAAATCCCCTTTTCCGTATCCACCAGGACGCGCCGCGGACCGTGGTCCATGCTGACGCCGATCCGCTTCCTGAAAGTCACCGGCGAACAGTCATGGTCCTGTCCCGTCGTCAGGAAGCCGTTCTCCCAGCGGTCGCACACCTCGGCGAAGGGGACGCTGACCGTCGAGCCCTCCGCGAACAGGGCGAAATAATTGTTGGCCGCGTCCGCCAGCACCTTGCGCGGCGCGCGCTTCTCCGGGGGAAGGATGGTGTCCCAGTCCTGGTCCCTCGTGGCGAGGACGGCTTCGGGATTGAACATGAATTCGTTCTCCCGCGCCACGATGGTCTCCACCTCGCTGACCTTATCCTTCTCGACCTTGAGCCGGGCGGCGAACAGGATCGGCCGGACCGTCCCTTCCGCCGGTCTTGGCTTGGGCTTGGCCGTCGGGACACCCGGGGCGCCCATCGCGCCGCCGGCCCCGCCGGCCGGCATCCCCTTGGGCTTGGCCGTCGCGCCGCCCGGGGCGCCCATGCCGCCGCCGAAACCTCCCATGCCCGCCTCCCCCACCGTCTTCGAATCGAACGGCTCTTCGATGACGGCTATGACGGCCGCGGAGCATTTCGCGGTATCGATCAGGGTCCGCCGGAGCAGGGGCTTGCCCGCCGTCCGCCAGAATCCTTCCCCGGCGTTTTTGGTCACACCGTTCTCGGTGAACCGGGCCCCCTCCGCGAGCGGCAGCATCGATGCGGAGTGCGCCGCAAGCGATTCAAAATACCTATCCACCGTGTCTTCGAGCTGTCCGCGCGAACAGTCGGCCAAGGCATTGGACAGGCTTCCGAAAACCAGCAGCGTAAGAGCGATCATCCACGACACCCTGAATTTCATCCTCGAATCCTCCCGATCGTCATTGCTTTAATTGCTTCAGACACATTACCGAGGCAGAGAGTTCAATCCTATCCTGAGCGCCGCCTGCGCCAGACGCAGATCGTACGTGACGATGGCCGACGCTCCCGATAGGCTCGCAAGGGCGAGGTGGAGAGCGTCGGCCGCCCGCAAGGGAACATCGTCAACTGCCAGCAGAAACCTCTCGGCTTCGCGATGGACTTCCGGCATCAGGTCACTTTTTATGTAGAGCCCGTCCCCGATATCGGCCGAAATCTTCCGGTGTAGGCGCACGCAGGACACAGCGGCAAGGCTTCCCTCGCGGCGCCGGCGGGAGATGGCGGAGACGATTTCGGTGATGGCCAGATCCGAGACCACGAGATCGCGCCGTCCCCGAACGGCCGCATCCAGGAGGTCACTTCCCGGTTCGGGCAGGTAGAGTTTGGCCAGTGCGCTGGCATCCAGATATAACGGGCCGATCCAATCCCCTTCTGAAGGATGGACGGAATCAGAGACGGTCTTCACGATCCTCACAGACGGCTGAAGATAAAGGCGGGCTCAAGGCGGGCATCGATCGCCGGAACGCTGCCCGGCCAGGGAACGCCCGGGCACTGGACGCCTCCGCAGGCACCAGCCGGGCCACCGGCTTGCCTCGGTCGGTGATCAACACTTCCCTTCCCTTACGCACCATCTCGATAAGCTCCGAGATGCTCTGACGCGCTTCCCTGATTCCGGCCCTTTTCATGATGCGATTGTGCTACATGTAGCACAATCTGTCAATCGCCTGCGTGTGCGGTTCCATTAAAAGAAGAGGGGGGGGATTTTGGCTGGGAGACAGGGATTCGAACCCCGATCAGATGGTCCAGAGCCACCCGTCTTACCATTAGACGATCTCCCAGCCCTGTCGACATTGTAGGAAAAGCGCCCCCGGGATTCAAGCCCAAAGCGCGCCCCCCGCCCGATCAGGCGGACGCCTTCCTGACGATCTTGGCCCAGGCGTCCCTCAGCGTCACCGTGCGGTTATATACCGGCTTCCCCGGCCTGGAGTCGGGGTCCATGCAGAAGTAGCCGAGGCGCTCGAACTGGCAGCCGTCCCCGGGCCGGGCCGCCCCGAGGGACGCCTCGAGCCGGCAGCCGTCGAGGATTTCGAGCGAACCGGGGTTCAGGTGCGCCTTGAAATCCTTCCCTTCCTTGTCGTCGGCCGGGTTTTCGACCGAAAAGAGCCGGTCGTAGAGCCGGACCTCGGCCGGGAGGGAGTGGGCGGCCGAGACCCAGTGCAGCGTCGCCTTCGCCCGGGGCAGGTCTTCCGCCTCCCCGCGGGGATAGTACCGGCAGTGGACCTCCACGATCTCCCCCTTCTCGTCCTTGACCACGCCGGTGCAGGTGACGAGGCAGGCGTAGCGCAACCGCACCGTCCGGCCCGGGGCCAGGCGGAAAAACTTCTTGGGAGGATCCTCCATGAAGTCCTCCCTCTCGATCAGGAGTTCGCGCGAAAACGCCACCTCCCGCGTGCCCGATGAGGCGTCCTCCGGGTTATTGACCGCCTGCATCATTTCCACCTTCCCCTCGGGGTAGTTGTCGATGACGAGGCGCAGCGGGCGCAGCACCGCCATGACCCGGGGGGCGCGGGCGTTCAGGTCTTCCCTCAGGGAGTGTTCGAGCAGCGCCACGTCCACCACGCCGTCTCGCTTGCCCACGCCGATCCGCTCGCAGAAGTTCCGGATCGATTCCGGCGTGTACCCCCGCCGCCGCAGCCCGCACAGGGTGGGCATCCGCGGGTCGTCCCAGCCGCGGACCAGCCCCTCCTTCACCAGTTGGAGAAGCTTGCGCTTGCTCATGACGGTATAGTTGAGGTTGAGGCGCGCGAATTCGATCTGCCGGGAGCGGAAGGGGAGCCCGAGGGCCTCCTGGAACCAGTCGTACAAGGGCCGGTGATCCTCGAACTCGAGCGTGCAGATCGAGTGGGTGATCCCTTCGAAGGAATCGGACAGGGAGTGGGCGAAGTCGTACATCGGGTAGATGCACCACGCCTCCCCCGTCCGGTGGTGGCCCACCCGGCGGATCCGGTAGATCGTGGGGTCGCGCATGTTCAGGTTCGGCGACGCCATGTCGATCCTGGCCCGCAGCACGTGGCTCCCGTCCTCGAACCCGCCCGCGCGCATCCTGCGGAACAGGTCGAGGTTCTCCTCCACGGAACGGTCGCGGTAGGGGCTCTCCTTCCCGGGCTCCGTAAGGGTCCCCCGGTAGGAGCGGATCTCTTCCGCCGTCAGGCTGTCGACGTAGGCCTTCCCCCTCCGGATCAGCTCCAGGGCGCATTCGTAGAGCCGCTCGAAGTAGTCCGAGGCATAGTAGAGGCGGTCGCCCCATTCGAACCCGAGCCAGCGGACATCCTCCTGGATCGATTCCACGTACTCCACGTCCTCTTTCGCGGGGTTGGTGTCGTCGAAGCGCAGGTTGCAGCTGCCGCCGAACTCGGCCGCGATGCCGAAGTTCAGGCAGATGGCCTTGGCATGCCCGATATGGAGGTACCCGTTCGGCTCCGGGGGAAATCGCGTGCACACCTTTCCCCCGTTTTTCCCCGCTCCGATGTCATCCCTGACCGCCGCCCGAACGAAATCGACCGGCTGCCCGGACCCGGTTTCACCTTCCGGCCCGCCGGCGTCCCGCCCGGGGCCCTCACTGTCGTGGCTCGATTCCATGATGTCTCCGATGCCCCCCGGCCCGAAGCCGGAATGAAAGCCCGAATCATACCATAATCGGACCCCTTTTCAGGAAAGTCGGGGTGACACCGAAATTCTCTCGACGATGAAGCCTAAACTATGATTTAATTCGCGTTTGGGGTTGGCGGCCGGCGGGCTCCGATAAATCCCGGAGGCTCCGTCCTTTGCATGCGCCTGAAACTTTCGGGGAGTGCGCGGCATCTAAGACAGGGGAGGAGATCCCGTTGGCGTCTGTCTGCGGATTGTGGCGGGCACCCCGAGCTTCTAAGGATTTAGTACGAATCAAGCGGGAGAACCGCCAGGCAGAATCAGGAGGGGGAAACATTGATGGAACGTACCGGCAAGACCTTTTTTGCAGCCTTTCTCGCGGCGGCTGTGACTTTCTTCGTCATCGGCGGCGGCACCTCGTTCGCCGCATTGCAGGACCAGGCCGAGGAAGAGGAGACGGAGTACACCGAAGAGGAATACAACGCCTGGGCGGAGGCCGACAAGGAGCCCGACCCGCTCAAGCGGGGGGCGATGCTCCTGGCTTTCGTGGACAAATACCCGGAATCCAAGCTCATGCCCTACATCAACTCCTCCTATGAGCGCCTCCTCTTCGAAACCTCCGAAGCGGAGAAGTACAGCGAGCTCGAGGTCCTGGCGGAGCAGTGGAGCGAGCTCCGGCCGGGCCAGCTGCAGACCCTGGCCTACCTGGCGAAGGCGACCGAGATCCTCGGGCACGACCAGAAGTGCGTCGAGTGCTACGAGAAAATCTACAAGCTGCGCCCCACGGGCGGCATCGCCTACCAGATCGCAAGGCTCTACAAGAAGATGGGCAACGACGACAAGTACCTGGAATGGGCCGACTCGGTCATGATGTACCCGGAATATGAAACCGACTTCCGGCTGCGCTACGAGATCATGCAGTTCCACGCGGCCAAGAACGACATCGCCAAGGCCGACGCCTTCGCCCGGGAAACGATCAAGGCGGCCGACCTGGTGAAGGAACCCGGGGAGGACACCCGGAAACACCTGGCCGTGGCGCGCCACGACGCCTACCACGTGATCGGGGTCCACCTCTACGACCAGAACCAGTTCGACGAAGCCATCGACGCCTTCCGCAAGGCGATCGAGGCCGAGCGGTACGCCGAGGGCTATTACTGGATCGGCATGTGCGAGTGGGAAAAGAAGATGGTGGACGAGGCGATCGAATCCTTCGCCAAGGCCGAAGTCCTCGGCGGCGACACCGCCCCCAAGGCCAAGGAGAGACTGGAGCAGCTGTACAAGGCGCTCCACAACGACACCACCATCGGCATCGAAAAGGTTTACCGGAGGGCCCGGGAGGAACTGGGGATCGAGTAGGAACTCCGGGACGGATCGGAAGCCGCCGGCGAGGGGCCATCCTCCGCCGGCGGCTTTTTTCATGTCAGGGACGCGGCCTCCGGACCATCCGGTGCGCCGCGTTGAGCCTGGAAATCGCCTGCATCAGCGCCAGCTCCGCGCCCCGGAAATCGGTCCCGGGGTCGGTGGACGCCAGCATCTTCTCTGCGCGCGCCTTGGCCTCCTCGGCCCGCCTGACGTCGATGTCGGACGCCATCTCCGCCGTCTGCGCCAGCAGCACCACGCGGCCGGGGAGCACCTCCAGGAAACCCCAGGAACAGAACATGTAGTCGGTGCCGTCGCCGGTCCGGATGGAGATCTCGCCGATCCCCAGTTCCGCCAGCAGGGGCGCATGCCCCGGCAGGATCCCCATGTACCCCTGCCGGGCCGGGACCACGACGGAGTCGACGTCGCCGCTGTAGACCTGCCCGTCGGGCGTGACCACTTCCAGATGAATCGTATCGGGCAATGACATGGTTCCCCCGCGCCGTCAGGCGGCGTCGATCTGTTTGGCCTTTTCGAGGACCTCGTCGATGCCGCCGACCATGTAAAACGCCTGCTCGGGGACGTGGTCGTACTTCCCTTCGCAGATCCCCCGGAAGCCCTCGATGCTCTCCTTGACCGGGAGGTACTTTCCCGGGATCCCGGTGAACTGCTCGGCGACGAAGAAGGGCTGGGACAGGAACTTCTGGATCTTGCGCGCCCGGCTGACGGTCAGCTTGTCGTCCTCGCCGAGCTCGTCGATCCCCAGGATGGCGATGATGTCCTGCAGGTCCTTGTAGCGCTGCAGGATCCGCTTCACCTCGCGCGCGACGCCGTAATGGTCCTCCCCGATGATGCGGGGGTCCAGGATCCTCGAGGTCGACGCCAGCGGGTCGACCGCGGGATAGATCCCCAGTTCCACGATCCGCCGCTCGAGGTTGGTCGTGGCATCGAGGTGGGCGAAGGTGGTCGCCGGGGCCGGGTCGGTGTAGTCGTCGGCCGGCACGTAGATCGCCTGGATGGAGGTGATGGAACCGTGGCGGGTGGAGGTGATCCGCTCCTGCAGCTCCCCCATTTCCGTGGCCAGGTTGGGCTGGTACCCCACGGCCGAGGGCATGCGCCCGAGGAGCGCGGAGACTTCGGACCCCGCCTGGGTGAAGCGGAAGATGTTGTCGATGAAGAGGAGCACGTCCTGGTGCTCCTCGTCGCGGAAGAACTCGGCCACCGTCAGGCCCGTCAGCCCTACGCGCAGCCGCGCTCCCGGCGGCTCCGTCATCTGGCCGTAGATCAGGGCCGCCTTCTCGATGACGCCCGACTCCTTCATCTCGAGCCAGAGGTCGTTCCCCTCGCGCGTGCGCTCCCCCACCCCGGCGAATACCGAAAAGCCCCCGTGGTGCAGGGCGATCCGGTGGATCATCTCCATGATCACCACCGTCTTGCCGACGCCGGCGCCCCCGAACAGCCCGATCTTCCCCCCCAGGACGTACGGCTCCAGCAGGTCGATGACCTTGATCCCGGTCTCGAGCATCCGCGTTTCGGTGCTCTGGTCGTCGAAGCTCGGGGCGGGGCGATGGATGGGGTAGCGTTTCACGGCCTCGATCGGCCCCTTCTCGTCGACCGGCTCGCCGATCACGTTCATCACGCGCCCCAGCGTCTCCTTCCCGACCGGCACGGTGATCGGCTCCCCGGTGTCGGTCGCCTTCATGCCGCGCACCAGCCCGTCGGTGGGCTGCATGCCGACGCAGCGGACCCGGCTCTCGCCGAGGTGCTGCTGGACTTCGGTCGTCACGCGCCTGGCCCGGCCGCCCGCGTCCCCCTCGACGACGACGCAGTTGTGGATCGAGGGGAGGTGCCCCTCCTCGAACTGGCAGTCCACCACCGGACCGATGATCTGAACCACTTTCCCGACCTGTGCCATTCCCGTTTCTCCTTCGATCCGCGCCGCGCGCGGGCTCCGCCTACCGGCTGGCGCCGCTGACGACCTCGATGAGTTCATTGGTGATTCCCGCCTGCCGCACCTTGTTGGCGTACAGCGTCAGGCCTTCGATCATCTCGGCGGCGTTGTTGGTCGCCGCTTCCATCGCCGCCATGCGCGCCCCCTGTTCGCTCGCCGCCGCCTCCAGCATCGCCCGGTAGACCTGCGCCTCGACGTGGCGGGGGAGGAGGCGGGAGAAGATGCGCTCGGGCGCCTCGTCGTAGATGTACTCCAGGCGGCCGGCTTCGTCGGCGCTTTCGATGCGCGGAATCGGCAGGAGCGGCTCCACGACCACCTGCTGGCTCACCACCGATTTGAACTCGTTGTAGACGAGCCAGACCTGGTCCTTGCGCCCCGAGGTGAACTCCTCGATGAGGTCCCGGGCGATGGCGGCCGCGTCGGCGAAGGTCGGCTGCTGCAGGACGCCGACGGCCTCGTGCCGGACCGCGTAGGGGCGCCGGCGGAAGAAATCGCGCGCGCGCTTCCCCAGGATGTTCAGTTCGACCTTGCGGCCGGAGTGAGCGTTCAGGAACTCCAGCGCCTGGCGGATGATGTTGGTGTTGTAGGCCCCGCACAGCCCCCGGTCGGCCGTGATCACCACGAGTTCGATCGTCTCGTCCCCGCGGCGGGCCAGCAGCGGGTGCGAGTGCTCCGGCACCCTGGCGGCGAGGCTCTCGAGCACCTCGGTCATCCGCCGCGCGTAGGGGCGGGCGGCGATCACCCGTTCCTGCGCCTTGCGCAGCCGGGCGGCCGAAACGAACTTCATGGCCCGGGTGATCTGCTGGATGTTCCGGGCGCTGCGGATGCGGCGGCGGATGTCGCGAATGTTGGCCATGGGCTCCGCCCTACGCCGCGCCCTGCGCGGCCGTGAATTTCTCCTTGAACTGCCGGAGCGCCTCCTCCAGTTCGCCCTTGAGGCCGTCACTGAGGGCCTTCTCCGCCTCGAGCTTCTCCATGAGCGGTTTTTTCGACGACTCCATGAACCGGAGCATCTCCTCGAGGAAATCGTGCACGGCCTCCACCTTCAGGCTGTCGGTGAACCCCCGGGTGCCGGCGTAGATCGACACCACCTGCTCGATGACGCCCAGCGGCCGGTACTGGTCCTGCTTCAGGATCTCCGTCAGCCGTTCCCCGCGCGCCAGCTGGGCCTGGGTCGCCTTGTCCAGGTCGGACCCGAACTGCGCGAAGGCGGCCAGCTCGCGGTACTGCGCCAGTTCCAGGCGCAGGGTGCCCGCCACCTGCTTCATCGCCTTGATCTGGGCGTTCCCGCCGACCCGGCTCACGGAGTTGCCCACGTGGATCGCCGGGCGGATGCCGGCGTGGAACAGGTCGGACTCCAGGAAGATCTGCCCGTCGGTGATCGAGATGACGTTGGTCGGGATGTAGCCGGAAATATCCCCCGCCTGGGTCTCGATGATGGGGAGCGCCGTGAGGGTGCCCCCCCCCTTTTCGGCGTTCATCTTCGCCGCCCGCTCCAGCAGCCGCGAGTGGAGGTAGAAGACGTCGCCCGGGTAGGCTTCCCGCCCCGGCGGCCGCCGCAGCAGCAGGGAGATCTCCCGGTAGGCGGCCGCGTGCTTGGACAGGTCGTCGTAGATGACGAGCGCGTGCCTCCCGCGGTCGCGGAAATACTCCCCCATGGTGCAGCCCGAATAGGGGGCGATGTACTGCATGGTCGCGGGGTCGGAAGCCGAGGCCGACACGACGATGGTCCTGTCCATCACCCCGGAATCGGTCAGCGTCTTCACCACCTGCGCCACCGTGGAGCGCTTCTGCCCGATCGCGACGTAGATGCAGACGACGTCGGTGTTCTTCTGGTTGATGATCGTGTCGACCGCGATGGCCGTCTTCCCCGTCTGGCGGTCGCCGATGATGAGTTCCCGCTGCCCCCGGCCGATGGGGATCATGGAGTCGATGGCCTTGAGCCCCGTCTGGAGCGGCTCCTTGACCGGCTGGCGGTCGACCACCCCGGGCGCCACGCGCTCGATGTTGACGTATTCGTCGCTGTCGACGGGCCCCCGCTCGTCGACCGGCTCCCCCAGGGCGTTGACCACCCGGCCCACCAGGGCTTCGCCCACCGGCACCGACATGATCCGCCCGGTCCGCTTGACGGCGTCCCCCTCGCCTATGCGCGTATGCTCGCCGAAGAGGACCGTCCCGACGTTGTCCTCCTCGAGGTTGAGCGCGATCCCCTTGACCCCGTGGGGGAACTCGAGCAGCTCGCCCGCCATCACGTTGTCCAGCCCGTCGACGCGCGCGATGCCGTCGCCGACGCTGATCACCGTCCCGACCTCGTTGACCGTCACGCCCGCCCGGTAGTCGCGGATCTGCTCCCTCAGGATCCTGCTTATCTCATCAGCCTTGATTTCCATGCCCCATTCCCTCTCTGCGAGCCGTGCGGGTTCAGTCCTGCCGCGCCTCCGGCGCGCGCTCCGGCCGCGCATCGGCCAGGCGCCGCTTCACCTCCGCGAGCCGGGTCCGGATCGAACCGTCGAAGACGGTGCTCCCGATCTCGACGACGCATCCTCCAATCAAATCCGGGTCGGTACGGGGTTCGACCTGGACGCGGGCGCCCGTGAAGCGGGACAGGCCGGCCTCCACCATTTTCAGTTCCGGCTCCCCGAGCCGCGCGGCCGACGTCACCCGGGCGCGTACCACCCCCCTGCGCGCATCGACCGCCTTCCCGAACGCATCCAGTATGGGTGAAAAATGACGCATCCGGTTGTTCTGGAGCAGAACGCGCAAAAAATTGGCCGCCACCGGGCTGACGGGATAGCGCTCGAGCAGCCCCTCGAGCAGCCTCCCCTTGGCCTCGCGCGCCACGGCGGGGGAATCGAAGGTTTCGAGGACGTCCGGCACGGCGGCGAAGATCTCCCGGAAGCGCTCGAGGTCCTCGAGCACCCGCGCCTCCACCCTCTCCTCAAACACGACATCGGCCAGCGACCTGGCGTACCTTCCGGCAACCGCAGAGGAAATCACCCGTTTTCTCCCGACATAAACCGTTTACGCTATCACAGGCGTACCCGGGCGTCAAGAATGATCGCCCGCCGGAAAACCCGCATAGCCAAATACGTCAACAAATTAGACGCACCCCTTCCCCGACGGGGCGCCAGGGAGTAGACTGGCGTAAAGGGCCCGTGCGCACGGGGGGACGCTTCATGAAAATCGCCGTCTGGGTTTTGTCCGCCGCCCTGGCAACGGCAGCATCGGCAGGGGAAAAACGCTCCGATTTGGGCGGGACCTGGGTCCTCGTCCCCGAAAAGAGCGAGATGGAGCAGGTGAGGCCGGGATTGCGCAACCTCCGGGTTACCGGGGGGCCCGTCACCACCACCGGGAGCGCCCCGGAGCCGCTCCCCGATCCCTCCCCCGCCGGCCTCATCACCGACCTGCGCCTCGAGATCACCCAGGCGGAGGACCGGATCCGGGTGGTGCGCCGCTTCACCCTCGAGGGCAGGATGGGCCTCGTCACCCAGGAGTTCACCTTCGACGGCGGCCGCTGCCTCAATGTCGCCTCCGACGGCCGCGGCGAGTTCGCCTCCCGCTCGGAATGGAAGAAGGGAAAACTCCTCAACTCCGGGACCCAGACGATCGCGGACGGGCCCGTGCGGGAGGAGCACAACGTCCGGGAGGAATTCTCCCTCTCCCGGAACCGCAAGACCCTGACCGTCAAGACCCTGATCGCCACCCCCCGGGGACTGGTCAAGCTGAAACAGGTCTTCGCGCCCGATCCCCAACCCTGAGCGATGTCCCTGGACCCCAGGGACCGGTTCCTGCCCATCGTTCCCGGTTTCGTCGAGGGTGACCTCGTTGTGCGGGCAGGGCGCACCGCCTCCTGACGTTCGGAACCATCGTTGAAAACCGTCGGCATTCCGTGGGTGGTTACAGTATATTGACCCGGTGCGGAAGCGGCTGTGGGAACTCGGGGGGATCGGGGCGGCGCAGGGAGCGGCCTGGGTCGGGGTCTGTTCGCTCGGGCCGTTGCGGGAGAACACGGCGGCTTTTCTGATTCTGGTTTTTGTCGCCTCCGGTTTGGGGCTCCTGGCGTTTTTCCGCTTTCCCGAAGGGGTGCGCCATGCCCAGGCGCTGGTGCTCGGGTTCGCCCTCCTCTTCCGCCTCATCGTGCTCCCCGCGCCCCCGTCCCAGAGCGAAGATGTCTACCGCTACCTGTGGGACGCGCGCATCGCCGCGATGGGGGTCGACCCCTACGCGTACCCCCCCGACGCGCCGGAGCTCGTGCCTTACCGGGATGAAACCATCTACCCGATGATCAACTCCAAGCCGTACGTCACGGCCTACCCTCCCCTGTCGCAGGTACTGTTCCGCATCTCCTGGGGGCTGTTCGGACCGAGCGTGACGGCCATGAAGGCCCTCTTCGCCCTCTGCGAGTTTCTGGCTTTGCTCGTGACGTGGAGGCTGCTGATCCTGTGGGGGCGGCCGCTCCGGTTTCTCCTCCTCGCGGCCTGGAACCCGTTTTTCATCTTCGAGTTCGCCCACTCCGGACATTCCGACAGCGCGATGATGCTCCTGATCCTGCTGTCGGTGTGGGCGCTCGCGCGCGGGAAGAAAGCGTGGGCGATGGCGGGTTACGCGGGGGCCGTGCTGGCCAAGCTCCACCCGGCGCTCTGGTTTCCGCTCTATTGGCGCCGCGCGGGGTGGAAGGCGCAGGCGGCCGGAATCGGGGCGGGGATCGGGCTCGTGCTGGTCTATTTCAACGTGGAGTCGCTCGGGCGCTACCTCTCCTCGCTCGGCCTCTATTTCCGGCTCTTCGAGTTCAACGCCTCCGTCCACTACCTCGTCCGGTTCGTGGGGCGCGCCGCCTTCGACCAGTCCTGGGACAAGCTCATCGGCCCCTGGCTCGCGGCGCTGCTGGTGGCGGTCGCGGCCGGCGTCTACCTGAAATTCCCGCAGCGGGACGCCCGCGATCTCCTTCACGCCGGTTTCTGGCTGATGACGGCCGACCTCTGCCTGGCCACCACCGTGCACCCGTGGTACCTCTCCTGGGCGGCGCTGGCCCTCCCCTTTTTCCCCTACGCCTTCATGATCTACTGGACCGCGGCGGCGTTTCTGTCCTACGCCGCCTACGCCTTCCACCCCGTCCACGAGCCGGCCTGGGCGCTGCTGGTCGAGTACGTCCCCATGTACGCCCTGATGGCGTGGGAGATCCGCCGGGGGCGCCCCGCGCTCCTCCGCTAACCGTTCCGGTGCCCGTTCTTGAAGACGAGGTCGAGGAACTCCATCCGGGTCTCCACCGACTTGCGGAAGGTGCCGCGCATCGAGCTGGTGGTGGCGCGCGAGTTCTGCTTCTGCACCCCCCGCATCATCATGCACATGTGCTGCGCCTCGATGATGACGCCGACCCCGAGGGGCTTGATCGTGTCCTCGATGGTCTTGGCGATCTGGGTGGTCAGCCGCTCCTGGACCTGCAGCCGCCGGCTGTAGATCTCGATGAGGCGCGCGATCTTGCTGATGCCGATGACCTTCTTGTCGGGCAGGTAGCCCACGTGGCATTTCCCGAAGAAGGGGAGGACGTGGTGCTCGCACATGCTGTAAAAGTCGATGTTCGACACCACCACCATCTCGTCGTACTGGACCTCGAACAGCGCGTTGTTGAGCACCTCTTCCGGCTTCTGGCCGTAGCCGCTGGTCAGGAAACGGAGCGCCTGTTCCATGCGCCGCGGCGTCCCCTGCAGGCCCTCGCGGTTCGGGTCCTCCCCGAGTTCCACCAGCATCTTCTCTATCAAGTCCTGCATCTGTCCCCCGCGCGGCCTCGTTCGGGCCGCATGACAGCCGCGGGACCATGGACACCCGTCGCGCACCCCCGCGGCAAAACCTGAAAGTGTACCACATCGAACGGGCGGCGGCCTATTGTACTTCCACGGCGGGGTGCTATACACTCTCAGCCATGGAATCGAGGATCCGCTATTTCCGGCAGATGGGGCGATCGTTTGCCTCGGTCGGCCGCATGATGCTGCGGCACGAGGCGCCCCGGGACGCCGCGGGGATTTCCTATTTCACCCTGCTGGCCCTCTTTCCCGCCATCCTGGTCATCATCACCCTGGCCGACACCTTCCTGGGGTGGCTCGACCTTCATAATTTCGTCATCCAGAGCATCGTCGACCTCTTCCCCGGGTCGCACCAGTTCCTCACCTCCAACCTCGAGGAGATCGTCGCCCCCTCCACACCCGTCCTCGTCGGCTGCATCGTGGTGGTGGTCTGGGCCTCCTCCTGGATTTTCACCTTCATCGAGAGCTCCATCAACCGCGCCTGGGACATCCCCAACCAGCGCACCTTCTGGGAGAGCCGGCTGCGCACCTTCCTGCTGATGGCCATGGGGGGGATCAGCCTGCTGAGTTCGGCCGCCATCACCGCCTTCATCAGCGCCGCCCGGGTCCGGGCGGCCGCCCATATCGCCGTCTCCGAACAGGCGTCCTACATTCTCGGCTGGTTCTGGTACTTCGTCCTGCTCGGGGCGGGGCTGCTGCTGGCCGTGCTCGTCTTCGCCTCGGTGTTCAAATGGACCCCGCACTGCAAGGTTTTCTGGAAGGAGGCTTTCTCGGGGGCCCTGGTCTCCACCGTCCTCTGGGAAATCGGCAGCATGATTTTTTTGAAGGTGGTCCCGTTCTTCGACTACCAGCGGGTGTACGGCCGGATGGGGGCCGTCATCGCCCTGCTGGCCTGGGTCTACACGTCCAACCTGATCCTGCTCTACGGCGCCAATTTCTCCGCCCAGTTCCACTGGATCGGGGTCAGCGTATCGGGCTCCGCCATTGTTTCACCAAGGAAATAGCGGGGGCTCCCCTCGCCTGACGGCACTCCCATGAGACTCGACGATTTCGACTTCGATTTGCCCGACCGCCTGATCGCCCAGCACCCCGCCGCCGAGCGGGACCGGTCCCGCATGATGGTCCTGTGGCGCGACAGCGGGAGGCGGGAACACCTCCGGTTCCGCGACCTGCCCGACCTCCTGGGCCCCGGGCATTTTCTGGTCGTCAACAACACCCGGGTGTTCCCCGCCCGCCAGCGGGCCTCCCGCCCCGGGAAAGCGGAGGAGATCGAGGTCCTGCTGCTGGAGGAGGTACGGCCGGGGGACTGGCTGGCCCTGGTCAAGCCCGGGCGCAAGGCCCCGCCGGGGCAGGAACTGAGGATCGGCCCCCTTTCCGTCCGCGTCCTGGAGGTGGCGGCCTCCGGCGGGAGGGTGCTGCGTTTTGACCGGGCCGAAGGGGTGCGGGACGTGCTGGAGCGGATCGGGGAGCCCCCGCTCCCCCCCTATATCCGGAGGGAACGGCACGGCGACCTGGCCGCGGACCGGCTCCGGTACCAGACCGTTTACGCCGACCGGAGCGGGTCGGTGGCCGCGCCGACGGCGGGCCTGCATTTCACCCCGGAGGTCCTCGACCGCCTCGCGGCCGGGGGGGTGCCCGTCTGCGAACTCCTCCTGCACGTGGGCTACGGAACCTTCAAGCCGGTGCGGAGCGAGATCGTGGAAGAGCACCGGATGGAGCCGGAGTACTACAGCATCGACGCCGCCACCGCCGGCCGGATCCGCGCCTACAAGGCGGAGGGGCGCCGCCTGGTAGCGGTCGGCACCACCTCCACGCGATGCCTGGAATACCTGGCCCGGCGGGAGGAGCCGCTCGGGGGAGAGTCCTCGGGGTACTGCAACCTTTTCATTTACCCCGGCTTCGAGTTCAGGATGATCGACGGGCTGATCACCAATTTTCACCTCCCCCGCTCCACCCTCTTCATGCTGGTCTGTGCCTTCGCCGGCAGGGAGCGGATGCTCGACTGCTACCGCGAGGCGATAGCCGCCGAGTACCGGTTTTACAGCTACGGCGACTGCATGCTGATCCTTTAGGAGGTGAAGGTTGCTGTTGATCCCTTTCCCCGTCTGTGGCTAAATGGCTGGCAGCGCTTGAAAAGGAAAGAGGACCGAAATAACGCGCAACCGCCGACGTAGTTCTTATTTCAGGAGGCGAGGGGGGTCGTATGAAATGCAAAGCCGCACGAGACCTGCTGTTTCGCAAGATCGACGCCGAGCTTTCACGCGACGAGGACGCCCGGCTGGAAGAACACCTGGCCGGTTGTGCCTCGTGCCGCCGGGAGTACCGGCTGCTCCGGATTCCCTCGCTGGTCGCGCGATCGGGCGCTCCGATCACCCCTTCCCCCTGGTTCTACCAGGGAGTGCGGGCCCGCATCGAAGAGGAGGCCCCGGGGATGGCCCTCTGGACTTCCGTCCGGATGCTGGCGCACCGGATGATTCCGGCCATGGCCGGAGTCACGCTCGCGCTGCTCGCGGCCTTCGCCTATCTGCAGATGCGGGCGCCCGACGCGGCGCTGTTCCGGGGCTATGACGGGGTGTACCTGTCGGATGATCAGTCGCATCGGATGCTGGTGGCCGAGCAGACGGACATCACCTATGAAAGCGTTCTGACCGCCATCGCCTCACGTTAACGAGTTTGGGGACCCGATGAGATGAATTCCAGGCTGAGCATCGCGTTGTTATGGTGTCTTTTCTTCGTCATGGGGGGGGTGGCCGGCTGGGTGGGCCACTGCCTGTACCAGGGGCACCTGCAGCCCGCGAAGACATCCAGTTCGATCACAGCCCAGGAAGTCATGGACGCCATGGCGCGGGAACTCGAACTGAACGCCGCCCAGAAAGAGGAGCTCAAGTCGATTTTCGAGGAAAGCCGGTCTCAATACCGGGGGCTCAACAAGGAATTCAAGCCCCGGTACGAGTCTATCCGCGACGAGTCGGATGACAAGATCCGGGCGATCCTGCTGGGGACCCAGAAGGAGCGGTTTGAGGAGATGCTCAAGAAATACCGCCCCAAGAAAAAGGCCTCCCGCTAAGCCCCGCAGCTAGAGAACGGCGCGCGCCGCCGTCAGCACGGAAACCCTCAGGGCGCCCGCCCCGAGGAGCGCCCCGGCCGCGCTCGAGACCGTGGCCCCCGTCGTCATCACATCGTCTACCAGCAGGAGGCGCTTCCCCACGACCCCCCGGGGGAGGGTGCACTCGAAGGCGCCCCGGACGTTGGCCCAACGGTCGGCGTCGCCGAGCCCGACCTGGGGGGGAGTGGGCCTGGTACGGCCGAGGGCGCGGATTCGGGGGATACCGAGGACCCGCCCGAGCGACGCCGCCAGGAGTTCCGACTGGTTGAATCCCCGTTCGAGCTTGCGGCTCCGATAGAGCGGCACCGCGACGACACCGTCGAAATCCCCCTTCCGCCACGTTTCGAGAAACGCCGCCGCCATCAGCGGCCCCAGGCATTCGGCCAGGTTCCGTTTCCCCCCGAACTTGAGTGCGTGGATCACCCCCCGCAGCTGGGCGGAGTAATGGCCCCAGGAGCGCGCCCCCGAAAACGGGGGGAGCCGGCGCAGGCACTCGAGGCAGAGGGGGGCGGGATCGGCGTCGAAACCGGGGAGGGGCAACCCGCAGGAGGCACACCGGGGGGGGGCGATCCGGAGCTCGAGGACCCGGTGCCAGCAACCGCCGCAGAGGCCGTATTCACGGCTGCGCGACAAGGGGGCGCCGCAGAGGACGCACGCTTCCGGGTAGACCAGGTTGAGCACCCCGTCCAGCAGCTTCCGGATCGCGGAATCGGGCAGGTCCCTGGGTGTCGCCACGCGCGGAATGGAAACCATGGCCGGTGCGGTCAGTCCCCCCGGTGGTAGGGAACGTTGTGCAGGATGCACAGCGCCCGATAGATCTGTTCCAGCAGCAGGACGCGGCTCATGTCGTGGGTCCAGGTCATCCTGCCCAGGGACAGCACCCGGTCCGCGCGCCGGGTGAGGGCGCGGTCGAGCCCGGCGGGACCGCCGATCACGAACGAGAGCGCCTGGACACCGGAGTTCTGCTCCGATTCCAGCCAGCGCGCGAACTCCCCGGACGAATACCCGGTTCCGGCCTCATCCAGGGCGATGACGCGCCCGGCCGCCGGCAGCCGCCTCGAGATGGCGGCGCCTTCGCCGGCCACGAGTTCCGCGGGGGAGAGCGACCTCCTCCCGGCGAGATCCCGGATTTCCACGGTCTCGCACGGGAGCCAGCGGCGGATCCTCCCGAGATAGTCCTCCTGGAGAGACCGCAGGGAAGGATGCCTCGTTTTCCCGACCCAGAAAACCTTGATCTGCATGGCGGATCCGAAGGGTCACCCCTGCCCCGGCGCGCTCTTGCGGCCGGAGCCTCCCGCCGTGCGCGCCCCCTGCCCGGCGGCCCCGGGGGCCGGGTCGGCGAGGAGACGCTCGACGTCCAGCCGCCGGCCGTCGCGCCACAGCCTCTCGAGGTCGTAATAGGTCCGGGCCGTCCGGGAGAAGATGTGCACGACCAGGTCGCCGTAATCGAGCAGGATCCATTCCGCGTTCCGGTAGCCTTCCACGTGCTCCGGCCGCACCCCCGCCCCGGCCAGGGTCTTCTCGATCTCATCGGCGATGGCCTGGTTCTGCCGGGAGGAATCGCCGGTAACGATCAGGAAACGGCTGGCGAAGGAGGCGATCCCGGAGATATCCAGGGCCACGCAATCGTGCGCCTTTTTGTCATCGGCCGATTTCAGGGCCAGCTTGAGAGTGTCCATCTTCATTCCCCATAGAGCTCGAGCTTGCGTATGTATTCGCGGACCCCGGCCGGAACCATGCGGCCGGGGGTCTTTCCCCGGCGCACCAGCTCCCGGATTCGGGAGGAGGAGATGTCGGGCGCCTTCGCATCCACGATGTAGATCCTGTTTTCGCCCCCCGGTTCGGCCCCGATCCGGCGGCGGAGCGAAACCGGCCCGAGCCCGCGCCAGTCGCGCACCTTCCGAAGCACTCCCGGGGGGAGCAACCGCGGGAGCTCGAGAGTCCCGGTTCCCGGGCGGGTGACGAAGATGAAATCATAGGATTCGAGGAGCTTCCGGCTCTCGCGCCAGGAGTGCACCTCGGCGAGGGAATCCCCCCCGGCGATGAAGTAGAGCCTCTCCCCCGTGCGCCCGGCCGGACGCGCCAGCTTGCCAAGGGTGTCGATGGTGAAGCCGCTCGCCTTCGGCTCCAGTTCCACCAGGGAGGGGACGAACTCCCTCTCCCCGGCCAGGGCCAGGCTCACCATCGCGTAGCGGTGCATGAGGGGGATCAGGTCCCCCGGTCGCTTGTGGGGGGGGGCGCAGGCCACGACAAAATGAACCCGGGAAAGCGAGAACGCGCGCCGCGCGGCCCGGGCGATGTGGAGATGCCCGGCATGGACGGGATTGAACGTCCCCCCGAGCACCCCGATGCGGATCTCGCCCAATCGCCCCCCCTCCCCGGAAAACATCGCTCCTTTATACCAATTCGCGCCGCGACGGCACAAGGCCGCCTTTACCCCGCATCCAGGAGCATGCGGTCCAGGACGCCGACCAGTTCGCCGATCCCCTCCCCGGTGACGGCCGAAATCTTCACGAAGGGGAGGCCCCGGCGGGTGCACATGGCCTGGAGCCGGCCCAGCGCGCGTTTGTCGGCCAGCGCGTCCATCTTGGCCGCCACCACCAGCTGCCGGCGCTCCAGCAGTTCCTCGTTGTAGAGCCCGAGCTCCTTGACGATGGCGCGGTAGGCGGCGACCGGATCGCGGTCCGGGTTGGACACATCGATGATGTGGGCCAGGACCCGGGTCCGTTCCACGTGCTTCAGAAACTGGTCCCCCAGCCCGTGCCCCTCGTGGGCCCCCTCGATCAGGCCCGGGATGTCGGCGACCACGAAGGTGCGGTATGCATCCACCCGGACCACCCCCAGGTGGGGGGAGAGAGTGGTGAAGGCATAGTCGGCGATTTTCGGTTTTGCCGAGCTGATGCGCGAAATGAGGGTGCTCTTGCCCGCGTTGGGGTAGCCCACCAGCCCCACGTCGGCGATGAGCTTGAGGCTGAGCGACAGGTCCGCCTCCTCTCCCGGCTCCCCCGGATCGGCGCGGCGCGGGGCCTGGTTGGTGGAGGTGGCGAAACGCGCGTTCCCCTTCCCCCCCCTGCCTCCGGCGGCCACCAGCAGGCGCTCCCCCAGGCGGGCGAAGTCGCAAAGAAGCGCGTGCTCCGGTTCCCGGTAGACCTGCGTCCCCGGCGGCACGAGGATGACGACGTCCTCCCCCTCCCTGCCGCTGCGCTGGTCCCCCTCCCCGTGCCGCCCGCGCTGGGCCTTGAACACGCGTTTGTACTGGAAGTGGAGGAGGGTGTTCACCCGGTCGGAGCATTCGATGTAGACATCCCCCCCCTTACCGCCGTCCCCGCCGCTGGGACCGCCCCGGGGAACGAACTTCTCCCTGCGGAAGGCAAGACAGCCGTTCCCCCCGCCGCCGGCTACGACCCGAATCCTGGCCCGATCAATGAACACGTTCACCGTCCCTCAATGTCGCAAAAAAAAAGGACCCCGCACAGGGGTCCCGGCAAGATCGAACCATCGGCTTCGGGCATCAGGCTTCCTGGATGTGAACGAACCGGCCCCCGCGCCCCTTGTCCTGAAATTTCACCACTCCCGGTTTCATGGCGAACAGCGTGTCGTCGCTGCCGATTCCCACGTTGACTCCCGGCTTGATCCTGGTACCCCGCTGGCGCACCAGGATGGTGCCGCCCGTGACAACCTGTCCCGCGAAACGCTTCACTCCGAGCCGTTTGGACTGGCTGTCTCTCCCGTTCCTGGAGCTTCCGACTCCCTTTTTATGCGCCATGACTCCCTCTCGCTAACCTGCTATGTTGATCTTGTCGATGCGGATTTCCGAAAACTGCTGGCGGTGTCCGCGGGTGCGGCGGTACTGTTTCTTCTTCTTGTACTTGAACACCAGCACGGTGTCGCTTTTCCCCTGGGACTGCAGCACCCCCTGGACCGTGGCGCCCGGCACCAGCGGCTGACCGATAAGGGTCCGGTCCTCGGTTTTCACCAGGAGCACATCCTTGAATTCCACCGGGGCGCCTAATTCGGCGTCGAGCTTCTCCACCTCGACGACGTCCCCCTCCGATACGCGGTATTGCTTCCCGCCGGTCATGATTACGGCATACACGGTCTCACCTCCTGGGCCGAAATAGGAGATTTAACCAGTAAGCGCGGAAAAAGGCAACAACAAATGCGCCGGCCCCGCACTTTTCGGCCCCGCCCGGGCGCCCCTACACGTTGAACCGGAAAAGGATGACATCCCCCTCCTGGACCCGGTACTCCTTCCCCTCCAGGCGCAGGACCCCCTTGGCTTTCGCCGCCGGGAAGGAGCCGAGCCCGACCATGTCGTCGTAGGCGACGACCTCGGCCTTGATGAATCCCTTCTCGATGTCGGTGTGGATGACGCCCGCCGCCTTGACCGCGGTGGTGCCCTTCGGGATAGTCCAGGCGCGGGCCTCCGGCTCGCCGGCGGTGTAGTAGGAAAAAACCCCCAGCAGATCGTAGGAGTGCTGGATGATGCGGTCCACGGCGTTGTCGGGAAGCCCGAAATCCTCCATGAAGAGGCGGGCGTCCTCGGGGGGGAGAGAGGCGATTTCCGACTCGATCTTGCCGCAGACGGCCGTGATGCCGACATTGGGCATGGCCGCCTGCTTCTGGAGGCCGAACGCCTCCACCACCCGGTCGATCTTGGCCGCGTCCTGATCGCCCACATTGATGACGAGCTGGATCGGCTTCGCCGACAGAAAGGTAAACCCGCGGATCCGCTTCTCCTCCTCCGGCGTGAGTTCGAGTTCGCGCAGGGGGTGCTCCGATTCCAGGGCCGCCTTGAAACGAAGAAGGATTTCATTTTCCATCTCCAGCTCCTGCGACCGGCCCTTCTTCAGGTCCTTTTCCAGGCGCTCCAGCCTTTTTTCGATAACGGCCAGGTCCGAAAATATCAGCTCCAGCTCAAAAACCCCGATATCCCGGGCGGGATCCACGGATCCTTCGACATGCGGCAGGCTGGGATCCTCAAACGCCCTGACCACGTGCAGCAGCGCCTCCACGTTCTTCAGGCTGGCCAGATAGGCGGCCATCTCCTTGCTCCGGCCCTCGAGCGCCGCTTTCCCTTCCCCGCGGGAAAGTCCCGGGAGATCCACATATTCAACGGTGGCGTAGGTGGTTTTCCGCGGTTTCACGATTTCGGCCAGCCGGTCCAGGCGCGGGTCGGGCACCTCGGCGATACCGATGTGCGCGTCGCGCCCACCCCCCCAGGAGGAGGTGTCCACCCGCCCCCGGGTCAACAGCGTGAATATCGTGGTTTTCCCCACCTGCGGCAATCCGACAATTCCCACTTTCATAATTCCGTCCTCGAATTAAGGAATCCGCATGTTACCACAGACTCTGTTCCGCCAGGCGAAATCGGGAGGGGATGGGGCCCCGGCCCCCCTCCACGGCACCACCAGGGGAAAAATCCAATAAAGATCACATTTATAATCACAATTCGCTTGACACTCCATGAATCTGGGGATTATTGTGGTCCAGGGTGGTTCATAGTGGTCAATCGGGACCACGAAATTAAGTTTTCCGCTGAAAATGATAACTCATTTGCGCGTCTGAAGCAGAGCGGATTCCATATGCTTTGGGGTAGATATTCGGCGAGGATCGACGAAAAATCGCGCCTTCGATTGCCCGCAAAGTTCCGTCGCGACCTGCCGGACACCGAGGACGACACCTACTACGTGACCAGCGACGACGGCCGGTGCGCCCAGATCTATCCGATCCCCGTCTGGAAGCGGATCGCCAAAAAGTTCGAGGAGCCTCCGCGGATGGACCCGGCGAAGCTGAAACTGGAGCGGTTCACCAGCTACTACGGCCTGGTGTCGCAGATGGACCCCCAGGGCCGCATCCTGATCCCGCAATCGCTGCGCGAGGACGCCCAGATATCGGGGGATGTGATCGTCATCGGAAAGATGGATCATCTCGAGGTCTGGAACGACGAGGTGTTCCGTCGAAGCCTCAAGGAGAGCCCTCTCACCATCGAGGAACGCGAGAAGCTGGCGGAGCAGGGGTTTTAGCAGAAACCGGAATTGAGGAAACAGTGGTTGCACCGGCCCGGAATACCATGACACTTCACGGCGGACATACGGAAACCGAACACCTTCCGGTGATGCGGCGGGAGGTCTATGACCTGCTCCGGTGCCAGCCCGGCGGGCTTTACGTCGACGCCACGGTGGGCCTCGGGGGACATTCCCTGGGGATCCTGGAAAGGATCCGGCCGGGCGGGCGGCTGATCGGCATCGATCGGGACAAGGAATCGCTCGAAAGGGCCTCCCTCCGGCTCGCGCCCTTCGGATCGGGCTTTCGCCTGTTTCACGACAACTACAAGAACCTGCCGCTGATCCTGAACAACCTGGCGCTGCCGCCCGTGGACGGCATCCTGCTCGACCTGGGGGTGAATTCCTACCAGCTGCTCTCCTCCGAGCGCGGGTTCAGCTTCCAGTCGGACGAGATGCTGGACATGCGCATGGACCGGACGCAGCAATGGACGGCGGCCGACCTGGTCAACAACATGTCGGAGACGGAGCTGGCCGATATCATCTATCGCTACGGCGAGGAGCGGCATTCGCGCCGCATCGCCGCCGCCATCGTGCGGGAGCGGAAGCGGGCCCCGATCACCCGGTGCCTTCAACTGGCGGCCGTCGTCAGCCGCGCCTTCAGGGTCCGCGGGCATCAGAGCATCCATCCTGCGACCAGGACCTTCCAGGCGCTGCGGATAGCGGTCAACGAGGAGCTGGAAGGGCTGGAAGAGCTGCTCACGGATGCCTTCGGATTCCTCAGGCCGGGGGGCAGGATCGTGGTCCTTGCCTTCCACTCCCTGGAAGACCGGATCGTCAAGAGGGCGTTCCGCCGGCTGGCCGGACAGTGCGTGTGCGATGCCGCGCCGGAACTGTGCACCTGCCCCAGGACGGAGAGGGGGTGCATCCTCACCCCGCGTCCCCTGACGCCGGGGGAGGAGGAAGTGCAGACCAACCCCAGGGCCCGCAGCGCGCGGCTGAGGGCCCTGGAGCGAACCGAAGCGCCCGGCCCGGAAACGGGGGCCGGAAACAGATCGCCCGAAGAAAAACCTGGAGATCACGATGACAGACTGGGCAGCTAGCATAGAAGCACGCAACTACGGAATCCGGCGCGAAATCGATGCCCGCATGCTGTGGGAAATGCTCGGCACCATAGCCGCCCTCGCCCTGATCGCGGGAGCCTTTCTCTTCTACTCCTGGGTCCGCGGCCAGATCGTCCATATCGGATACGAAAGCCAGAGCCTGTTCGCCCGGGAGGAAGCGCTCGTGCGCACGCAGAAGAGGCTGATCCTCGAGGAGGAGACCCTCGCCAGTCCCGAACGGATCGATATCCTCGCCCGCAACGAACTCGAGATGGCGCCGCTGCGCCCGAACCAGGTCATCCTGCCGTCCGCACGCAGAGCCGAACCGGGGGCCTACGCCCTGGCGCTGGCCGATGCCGGGGACACAGGGCCGGGGAAGCTGAACCAGGGACCCCGATCGGGCGGCAACCGCAGCAATTGAAACCCGAAGAGAGGATCGACGATCTATGATCGACGATTGACGCCAGGACCCGCGCGCGCGGGATCGTCGATCGTATCTCGTCCGTCATAAACCGTTATGTCCGACAGCGGCCGCAGCTCCAGGAATTCGAGAATCGCTCTGGTGATCCTGGGGATTTCCTTCTGGGGCGCTCTCATCCTGCTCCGGCTGGTGCAGCTGCAGGTCTTCGAGCACCCCTCCTACCGCCTCCTGGCCTCCGAGCGGCAGCAGGTGCGCCGCTCCATCCACGCGCCGCGCGGCGTCATCTACGACAGCCGCATGGCCGAACTCGCCTCCAGCGTGACCGTGAGCACGGCCGTGGCCGAGCCGCGCAGGATGAAGGACATCCCCGCCGCCGCCCGGCAGCTGGCGTCGATCCTGGAACTGGACCCCCGGCAGCTCCTGGCCCGGATGTCCGATCCCGCCCACCGGAGCTTCACGATCGTCAAGCGCAGGATCGACCCCCAGGCCGAGGCCCGCATCGAAGCCCTCGACATGGACGGCGTCTATTTCGTGGACGAGAGCATGCGCGTGTACCCCAACCGGGACCTGGCCAGCCACACGCTCGGGTTCGTCAACATGAACGGGGATGGGGGCGCGGGACTGGAACTCCAGTACGACAGCGAGCTCAAGGGTTCGGAAGGCGCCTACTCCTTCGATGTCGACGCCCGCCGCCGCTCCTTCAGGGTCAGGGTCGACAAGCCCCCCGTCCAGGGGCGCAGCCTCGTGCTCAGCATCGACAAATCGATCCAGTACATCGCCGACCGGGAGCTGGCGGCAGGCGTGGAGGCGTCCGGGGCGAAGGCCGGGACCGTCATCGTGATGGAGTCGGAGACCGGAAGGATCCTCGCCCTTTCCAACTACCCGCAATTCAACTGCAACAAGTACAACGAGTACAAGGCCGACCACTGGCGCAACCGGGCGGTCTCGGATATGTTCGAACCGGGGTCCACGTTCAAGGTGGTCGTGGCGACCGCGGCCCTGGAGGCGGGGCTGACGCACCCGGACGAGATGATCGACTGCCAGATGGGTTCGATCCAGATCGGGGGCCACCGCTTCCGCGACCACAAGGCCTACGGGATGCTGAGCTTCAGCCAGATCCTCGAATTCTCCTCCAACGTGGGGGTCGCCAAGCTCGGTCTCCGGCTGGGGGAGGAGAGGCTGCACGAGGCGCTCCGCACCTTCGGCTTCGGCTCCAGAACCGGGGTGGACCTCCCGGGCGAAATCATCGGCCTGGTGCGCGACTGGCACAAGTGGTCGGGGTTGTCGATCGGCGCGATCTCCTTCGGGCAGGAAGTCGGGGTCACCTCGATGCAGATCCTCGGCGCCATCAACTCCATCGCCAACGGGGGGTTCCGGGTCCGCCCCTCGGTCGTGGACCGCGTGATCGATGAAAACGGCGACCTCGTCAGGGTGCACGAGCCCGAGCGGGAGCGGATCATGAGCCCGAGAACGGCGGAGGCGGTGACCCATGCCTTCGAGGGGGTGGTGGTGCGCGGGACCGGGAAACGGGCGGCGCTCGAGGGGTACCGCGCGGCCGGGAAGACGGGGACGGCCCAGAAAATCGTCAACGGGCGCTACTCCGCCACCCGCTACGTCGCCTCCTTCATCGGGTTCGCCCCGCTGCCGCGCCCCCGCATCACGGTGCTGGCGCAGCTCGACGAGCCCTCCAGGGGGCACTACGGCGGCGATGTCTCCGCCCCCGTCTTCAAGAGGGTGACCCAGGAAGTCCTGATGCAGCTCCGGATCCCCCCCGACCCCGGCCTGCCGCTGCCGAAGCCGCAGCCGATGGCCTCGGGTTCCCAGGATTACCGGCCCGACGCCACCCCGGTCCGTCCCATGGCCCCCTTCCCCGAGCGGCGCCCGCCCACGCGGGAAACGCCGGGGGTCCTCTCGGTGAGGGTGGACGGGGACTGGGTGCCCCTGCCCGACTTCCGGGGCCGGTCCAAGCGCGACGTCCTCTACCAGTGCGTCGATATCGGGATCCACCTCGAGGCCAGGGGGTCCGGGATCGCCGTCTTCCAGTCCCCCGCGCCCGGGACCCGGATCCCCAGGGGAGAGACCTGCAGCGTGACCTTTGTCCAGGCGAACCTCGAAAAAGCGATGGCGGCCGCGGAGGAGCAGTACGCGGCCGAGCGCGCGGATGCGCAAACGTCGAACGATCGGCCCTGAGGAGAACGGACCCATGCTGCTGCAGGAAGTGCTCGAACGGATCCCCGGCGTCAGGTGGAACGGGAGGGGTGATATCCTCATCGGGGGGATCGCATACGACTCGCGCCTGGTGCGGGCCGGGGACCTGTTCGTCGCCATCCGGGGAGAGAAGGAGGACGGGGCGCGCTTCATCGGCGAGGCCCTGTCCCGGGGAGCCGCGGCCGTGGCTTCCGAGGCGCCGTCCGCCCCCCTCCCGGGAGAGGCGCGCATCGTCGTCGAAGATGCGCGGGCGTTTCTGGCCGACGTCGCCCGCGTCTGGTACGGCGACCCCTGCGCGTCGCTCCGGCTCGCGGCCGTCACCGGGACCAAGGGGAAAACCACCTGCACCTACCTCCTCTATTCCATCCTCCGCGGCGCGGGGCTGCGCTCCTGCCTGGCGGGCACCATCGGGATGAAGATCGGCGATGAGGAGTTCCCGGCGAAGCACACCACCCCGGAAGCCCCCGACCTGTACCGGTTTTTCCGCCGGGCGGTCGACCTGGGGTGCACGCACGGAACCCTCGAAGTCTCCTCTCACGCCCTGGCGCAGAAAAGGGTCTACGGGGCGCGGTTCGCGGTGGGCGTGTTCATGAACCTGACGCACGACCACCTCGATTTCCACAGGACCATGGACGCCTACTTCGAGGCGAAGATGATCCTCTTCACCCCCGGCAACCGCAACCGGCTGGAAACCGCCGTCATCAACATCGATGACACCTGGGGCCGGAAACTCGCGGCCGCGGCGGGCGCGGGCGTCCTGACCTTCGGCTTCGACCGGGCGGCCGACATCCGTGTCCTCGACTTCCAGAGCGGTTTCGAAGGGACCCGGCTCCGCCTCGGGACTCCGGCGGGGGAAGCCCGTTTACGGTCCCCCCTGATCGGACGCCCCAACGCCTACAACATCATGGCCGCCACCGGCGCCGCCCTCGGCCTCGGCCTCGGCCTCGACGACATCGGCGCCGGCGTCGCGGCCCTCGCGGGGGTCCCGGGACGGATGCAGAGGGTCGAGGGGGGACAGGATTTCCTGGTGCTCGTCGACTACGCCCATTCCCCCGACTCGCTCGAAAACGTCCTGCGCACCGCCCGGGAACTCCCCCGCCGGAGGCTCATCACCGTCTTCGGCTGCGGCGGCGACCGGGACCGTGCCAAGCGCCCCGTCATGGGCGCCATCGCCGCGAAATGGAGCGATCGCGTGATCGCCACCAGCGACAACCCGAGAACCGAGGACGCCGATTCCATCCTGAGGGAAATCGAACCGGGCCTGGAGGAGGGCCCCGCCCCCTTCGACGTCATCCCCGACCGCCGCGAGGCCATAGCCGCCGCCGTCGCCATGGCCCGGTCGGGCGACATCGTGGTGATCGCGGGGAAAGGGCACGAGGACTACCAGATCATCGGGACCCGGACCTTCCCCTTCGACGACCGGGAGGTGGCGGCGCAATGCCTCCGTAACCGCCCGGGAACCGCGCCCGGCGAGGAGGCGCCATGACCCGGCTTACGGCGGCACAGGTGCAGGCGGGCACGGGCGGGGCGCTGGTCGCCGGAAGCGGCGGCACGCTCCTCGCCGGGGTTTCGATTGACACCCGGACCCTCCGCCCGGGCGATCTCTTCTTCGCCATCCGGGGACCCAACCAGGACGGGCACCGGTTCATCCCGGCAGCGCTCTCCGCGGGGGCGCTGGGGGTCGTAGCGGAGAAAGGCTACCGCCACCCCGGCCCGTTCCCCCCCGAATGCGTGCTCATCGAGGTCGACGACACCCACCGCGCATTGAAGTCGCTGGCCGGATCGGTGCGCTCACGCTGGTCCGGCACGCTCGTGGCCGTCACCGGGAGCATGGGCAAGACCACAACCCGGCAGTTTGCGGCCGAGTTGCTCGGAGCGGAGTTCCCCGTGCACCAGACTCCCGGCAACTTCAACAACCTCTACGGGCTCCCGCTGGCCCTCTGTGGCCTCGGCCCGCATCACCGCATGGGAATCTTCGAGATGGGAATGAGCGCGGCCGGGGAAATCGCCGAGATGTGCCGCATCGCCCGGCCCCAGGTCGGCATCCTGACCAACGTGGCCCCCGTCCACCTGGAATTTTTCGATTCGGTGGACTCGATCGCCCGGGCGAAGGCGGAGCTGCCGGAAAACCTCCCCGCCGGTGGGCTCCTCATCTTCAATGCTGATGACGAGCGGGTCCGCGCCATCGCCGGGCGCTACCCCGGGAAGAAGATCTCCTTCGGGCGCTCTCCCGCCGCGGAGGTCCGCGCGGACGGAATCCGGATCCTCGGCCCGGAGCAGACCGGCTTCGAGCTCACCTGCCCCGGCTATTGCGGCCCGGCCGGGATCCCGTTCGCCGGCGCCCACTATGTGATGAACGCCCTTCCGGCAGTGGCGCTCGGATGCCGTTACGGCATGAAGCCGGAAAAGATCGTCGCGGGCCTCGGGAAGCTCCACCCGGTGGCGATGCGGGGGGGGATCCTCCGCTTCAGGGAGGGGTTCGCGGCGATCGACGACTCTTACAATTCCAATCCCAGGGCGCTCACGCAGATGATTGACACCCTGTCGGAAATGCCCTATTTTTCGCGCCGGATCCTGGTCGCGGGCGAAATGCGCGAACTGGGGGAGGGTTCGGCGGGGCTCCATTTCGAGTGCGGCCTCCACGCCGCGCGCCGGGGGGTGGACCTGGTCGTAGGGGTCGGTGGCGCAGCGGCCGAGATCGTCCGCGCGGCGGTAGAGTCCGGGATGCCCCGGTCCCGGGCCCGTTTTTTCGGGGACGCCGACGCGGCGGCCGGCTTCGTCACGGAATGTGTGCAGCCGGGGGACCTGGTACTGATCAAGGGCTCGCGCGGCGTGCACATGGAAAAGATCGTCGGGAGCCTCTGCTCCCTCTTCCCGCTGGCCGACGGCCCGGGCCCGGAGAAGAACGGATGAACTATCGCGGAAAGTCGGTACTGGTGGCGGGGGCGGGGAGGAGCGGAGTGGCCGCGGCCCGCTTCCTGCTGTCGCGCGGGGCCCACGTCACCCTCACCGACATCCGGCCGAGGGCGAACCTGGAACCCGCCCTCGGCGGGCTCGAAGAGCTGGCCGCCCGGTCCGGGGAGCTGACACTGGAACTCGGGGGACACCGGGAGGAGAGCTTCCGCAGCTCGGACCTGGTCGTGGTCAGCCCGGGCATCCCCCTGTCGCTCCCCCTCTTCGACGCCAGCCGGGCCGCCGGGGTCCCCCTCATCGCCGAGGTCGAACTGGCCTACCGCCACATCGAGGGGACGATCATCGGGGTCACGGGTTCCAACGGCAAGACGACGACGACGGCCCTGGTGGCCCACCTGGCCTCCGCCGCCGGACTTCGCTGCCGCGCCGCCGGCAACATCGGAATCCCCCTCATTAGGTATGCCGGGGACTCCGCTCCCGGAGATCTCTACGCCGTGGAGCTGTCCAGCTTCCAGCTGGAGGCGATCGACACCTTCCGGCCCGCGATCGGCGCGATCCTGAATCTCACCCCCGATCACCTGGACCGGTACCCCGGGTTCGGGGAGTACGTCGCCGCGAAACAGCGCCTGCTCATGAACCAGGGGGCCGGGGACCGGGCGGTGCTGAACGCCGACGACCCGCGCACGGCCGCCATGGCGGCCGCCGTGAGCTCCCGCCCGGTGCTGTTCAGCCGGCGCCGGTCTCTCGAGCGGGGGGCCTTCGTGCGCGGCGGCCGCGTCCTCTACCGCGACGAGGACGGGGAACGGGACCTCTTCCCCGTCGAGGCCGTCGGCCTCGTGGGGGGGCACAACCTGGAAAACGTGCTCGCGGCCTGCGCCATGGCGATCCTGGCCGGGGTCCCGGCCGAGGGCCTCGAGGCCGGCGTCCGCGCCTTCCGGGGGGTGGAGCACCGGATCGAGTTCGTCGCGGAGCTGGACGGGGTGCGCTATTACAACGATTCCAAGGCCACCAACGTGGACGCGACCGCCAAAGCCCTGGAGGCTTTCCCCGGCAACATCCTCCTGATCGCCGGGGGGCGGGACAAGGAGGGCGATTTCGCCTCCCTGCGCCCCCTCGTCCGCGAACGTGTCCGGCGCCTCGTGGTGATCGGCGAGGCGTCGGACAAGCTCCGCCGGGCCCTGGCTGACGCGACGGCCGTTTCCGCCGCCGGATCGATGGAAGAGGCGGTGTCGGCCTGCCGGCGGGCGGCCGGGCCCGGAGACGTGGTCCTGCTGGCCCCCGCCTGCGCCAGTTTCGACATGTTCCGGGATTACGAAGAGCGCGGGCTCGCGTTCAAGGAAGCGGTCCGCGCCCCGATCCGGGGCGGGCAGGCCGGGCGGCGCCCCGGTCCCAGCGGGGAGGAGTCCCATGGCTTATAAACCGAGCAGCGACAAGGTCCTCTTCTTCACCGCCGGGTTTCTGGCCATCTTCGGCCTGGTGATGGTGTATAGCGCGTCCTCGGTCAAAGCCGCGTCCGAACACGGCATGTCGTCCTACTTCTTCCTTCGCCAGCTGGCCTTCGCGGCGGGGGGCCTGGTGCTGATGTACGGCATGATGAAGATAGACTACCGCCACTGGCAGAAACCGAAGGTCCTGGCGGCCTTTCTGTCGGTCTGCGCCGCCCTCCTCCTCTTGGTCCTGACCCAGCCCGAGATCAACGCCGCCCATCGCTGGCTCCACTTCGGGGGCTTCACCTTTCAGCCCTCGGAAATCGCCAAACTCGCCGTGCTCATGTTCGTCGCCTGGTTCCTCCACCGGCACGAGGGGGAGATCAACCGGTTCGCCCGCAGGCTGCTCCCGCTGGGATTGGCCGTCGGCTTCTTCGCCGTCCTGATCGCCGTCGAGCCCGACCTGGGGCAGGCCCTCTGCCTCTGCCTGATCGTCGCCGTGCTCCTGTACGTCGCGGGGCTCTCCTGGCGCTATTTTGCCGGCGCCGCGGCCATGGCCATACCGGCTTTTTACTATTTCGTGGTCAAGGTCCCCTACCGCTGGGACCGGATCCAGGCTTTCCGGAACCCGTTCGAGGACCCGATGGGTACGGGATGGCAGATCACCCAGTCCCTGATCGCCGTCGGCAGCGGGGGGCTGACGGGCCTGGGCCTGGGCGCCGGCAGGCAGAAGCTCTTCTACCTCCCGGAGGCGAGCAGCGATTTCATCTTCGCCGTCATCGGGGAGGAGATGGGCCTGGTCGGCACCACCCTGGTCGTGGCCGGCTTTCTGATCTATTTCCTCCGCGGGACCCGCATCGCCCTCCGCTCCAGGGACCGCTTCGGCTTCTATCTTGCCCTGGGCATCACCCTCATGGTCACGCTGCAGGGGTTCATCAACATCTCCATGGTGCTGGCGATGACGCCGACCAAGGGGATCGCGCTGCCGTTCATGAGCCAGGGGGGGAGTTCGCTCTGGCTGAACATGCTGGCCACGGGCGTGTTGCTCAACCTGTCGTACCAGAACAAACTGGCGGAGGGCGCGGGATAGGCATGTTCCGGAAAATCCAGAGACTGCATTTCGTGGGGATCGGCGGCATCGGCATGAGCGGCATCGCCGAACTTCTCCTCAACCTCGGCTACCAGGTTTCGGGCTCCGACCTGAAGCCGGGCCCGGCGCTGGACCGCCTGACGGCCCTCGGCGGGAACATCCACCTGGGACACCGGGCGGACCACGTGGCGGGGGCGAACGTGGTCGTGATCTCCTCGGCCGTCCGGTCCGACAACGTCGAGGTGGCCGAAGCCCGGCGGCTGCAGATCCCGGTGATCCCCAGGGCCGAGATGCTGGCCGAACTGATGCGGCTGAAATACGGCATCGCCGTCGCCGGGGCCCACGGCAAGACCACCACGACCTCCATGATCGCCACCGTGCTGGTGGCCGGGGGACTGGACCCCACCGCCGTCATCGGCGGCAGGTTGAACGCCTTCGGGAGCAACGCGAAGCTGGGAAAGGGTGATTTCCTCGTCGCCGAGGCGGACGAAAGCGACGGCTCCTTTCTCAAGCTGAATCCCGCCATCGCCGTCGTGACCAACATCGACCGGGAACATCTCGATCACTACGCGGACCTCGAAGAGATCCAGTCCACCTTCGTCGCCTTCGCGAACAAGGTCCCTTTCTACGGGAGCGTCGTCCTCTGCCTGGACGACCCGAACGTCCAGGCGGTCATTCCGCGCATCGAGCGCCGGACGATCACCTACGGGACCAGCAGCCAGGCCGACCTCGTCGCCTCCCGCGTCCAGTTCCGCGATTTCGGCTCCGAGTGCCGCATCGGGCGCCACGGCCGGCCGCTCGGCGTTCTCAAGCTGCAGGTGCCGGGGGTCCACGCGATCCTGAACGCGCTGGCGGCCGTGGCCGTGGCGCTGGAACTGGACATCCCCTTCGAAAAGGCGGCCGGGGCCCTGGAATCCTTCCAGAACGCGGACCGGAGGTTCCAGGTCCGGGGGAAGAAGGGGGACGTCCTGGTGGTGGACGATTACGCTCACCACCCGACGGAGATCGTGGCCACCCTGCGCGCCGCGCGCCAGGCGTGCGACCGCCGCATCGTCGCGGTCTTTCAGCCCCACCGTTACAGCCGGACCCGGGCGCTCGCGGAGGACTTCGCCCGCTCCTTCTACCACGCCGACGTGCTTGTCGTGCTCCCCGTCTACGCCGCGGGCGAGGACCCCATCGCGGGGGTGGACGCCGAAAGCCTGGTCGAGGGGATCAAGAAATTCGGCCACCGGGAGGTCGTGTACGCACCGGACGCCGGGAGCGCGCGGAAACTTCTCGGGCAAAGGCTCCGGGATGGAGATATACTGCTGACCCTGGGAGCCGGTGACGTCTGGAAACTGGGAGAGGACTTTTTGAAGACATAGGGTTATGGAGATCAAGACCAACAGACCTCGGGAAGCGCGTAACGCCCGGATCGTTCCGCCCCCGGACAGGGCCCGATCCCGCAGAAAGCCCCCCCGGAACCTGGGCCAGGGCCCCATGGCGGGGCGCCGGTTCGCCGCCCTGCTCCGGACGGCGGGAAGGGGGGGGATCCTCGTGGTCCTCGTCGCGGCGGCGGTTTCGGCCTATGTCTATGCCCTGAACGCCGAAGCCTTCAACCTCGGCAAGGTCCGGGTCCACGGCTGCCGCGAGCTCGACAGCGCCGGCCTGGAGGCCATGGTCGCCCGGGAGTTCCCGGTGAATACCCTGAAGATCGACCTCGCCGCGGTCCGGGATCGCATCCGGCGGGAGACCTGGGTGCGGGACGTCGAGGTCCTCCGGGTTCTCCCCTCGGACCTTGTCCTTTACGTCCGGGAGCGCGTCCCGGCCGTCATCGTGGAAATGAAAGGCGCGCTGATGGTCACGGACAGCGAAGGGATCCTGCTCGACCGCTACGACCCGAGGTTCGGGAAGCTGGACGTCCCCGTTTTCAGGGGTGTCCTGGGGGAGGACGCGGAAACCTACGAAATGTACCAGGAGGAGAACAGCGCCCGCATCCACCGGGGGATGGAAATGCTGGCGGAGATCGCATCGGGATCGCCCCGCTACACCCGGATCATATCCGAGGTGGACATCGCCGACCGCAATAACCTGAAGGTCGTGCTGGTGGACGACACGGCCGAGGTGATCCTCGGCGAAAAGGACTACCTGAAGCGCTTCAGCAAATTCATCAACAACCCTTCCGAATACCGGAAGCTGAAGGACCAGTACGCCGAGATCGAGCGCATCGACCTCCGTTTCGACAGCCAGATCGTCTACCGGCTGCGGCAGACCGATCCGCTGAAGGGCAAAACGGCCGGACTTGGAGAGCAGGAGCGGAGGAACCCGTGAAAAAAGATCGCATCATCTGTGGACTGGACGTCGGGACCACCAAGACCTGCATGATGATCGCCCGGACCCACCTGGACGGGGGGCTGGAGTTGATCAGCACGGGCTACGCCGACAGCGCGGGGCTGCACAAGGGCGTGGTCATCGATCTCGACGCCGCGGCGGCTTCGATCCGCAAGGCGGCCGACGAGGCGGAACTGAAGTCGGAGGTCTCGGTGGACTGGGTGATCGTGGGGGCCGCCGGGGATCATTTCCAGAGCTTCAACTCCCGCGGCGCCATCGACATCGGGGGGAACCGTCACGAGGTCACGGAGGAGGCGAGGACCCAGGTGATCGCCGCCGCCCAGTCGGTGCCGATTTCACCCGACCGCGAGGTCGTCCATGTGCTGCCGCAGGAATTTTTCCTGGACGACCGGGGGGGGATCAAAAACCCGGTCGGGCTGTTCGGATCGCAGCTCGACGTCAACATTCACGTCGTGACCTGCCAGATCGCGCTCAACCAGAACCTGATCAACGCGGTCAACCGCGCACAGATGCGGGTCAAAAAGGTGGTGGCGCAGCCGCTGGCCAGCGCCGAGGCCGTCCTGACCCGGGACGAAAAGGAACTGGGCACCGCCATCATCGACATCGGGGGGGGCACCACCGACATCGCCGTCTTCCTGGGGGACGCGGTCCATTTCACCAAGGTCCTGCCGGTGGGGGGGACCCACTTCACCCGCGACCTGGCGATCGGGCTGCAGACCACGATCGAGGACTCGGAGCGCATCAAGAAGGATGCAGGGACGGTGCTCACCGAAAGGATCCTGGCGGAGGATTCCGTGCTGGTCCCCGGCATGGGAACCCGTGCCGCCCGCAACGTGTCGAGGCGCGTGATCTGCAGCATTCTTCGGGACCGCGCGGTTGAAATCCTGGAACTGGTCGCCGACCAGCTCAGGAAGGCGCTGGTAAGCCAGAACCTCATCGCGGGGGTGGTCATCACCGGGGGGGGGAGCATGCTCGACGGCATGGTGGAACTCAGCGAGGAAATCCTGGGCATGCCGGTCCGCCAGGGGCTCCCGCTGGGCATACGGGGCCTCCCCCCCGAACTGTCCCATCCCGTGTACTCGACCGCGGTGGGCCTGGCCCTTTTCGGGGCCGAAGAGGCCGTGGTCCGCAAAAAGAAGTGGGGGAGGGCGGGCGGCACCCCCTGGCTGCTCAACAGGATTCTGTCATTGGCAGGGAATTAGCTTCTGGTATCGGAGAGGAGGGAGCAGATGCAAACGGAGAAATTGCGCTTTGAGGAGGAACCCCTGAAATTCAGGTTCGACGAGGACCGGCAGCCGGCGGCGAGGATCAAGGTCATCGGCATCGGCGGCGCGGGCGGCAACGCCGTCAACCGCATGATCCAGGCGAAGATCGGGGGCGTCGAATTCATCGCCGCCAACACCGACATCCAGGCGCTCCGGGACTCGCACGCTTCCATCAAGCTGCAGATCGGCACCAAGCTGACCAACGGCCTGGGCTGCGGCGCCATCCCCGAAAAGGGGCGCCAGGCGGCGCTCGAGGACACCGAACGCATCATCGAACTCCTCGACGGGGCCGACATGGTCTTCGTCACCGCCGGGATGGGGGGGGGAACCGGGACCGGAGCCGCCCCCATCATCGCCAGCCTGGCCACCGAACTGGGAGCGCTGACGGTGGGCGTCGTCACCAAGCCTTTCAATTTCGAGGGGCGGAGGCGCCTGCAGCATGCGGACGAGGGGATCAACGAGCTCAAGGAGGTGGTCGACACCCTGATCACCATCCCCAACGAGCGGCTGCTCTGCGCCATGGGGGCCGACGCCCTGCTCGAGGATTCCTTCCGCTACGCCGACGACGTACTCTGCCAGGCGGTCCAGGGGATTTCGGACATCATCACCATGCCCGGCATCGTCAACGTCGATTTCGCCGATGTCCGCACCATCATGTCCGGCAAAGGGATGGCCCTGATGGGAACCGGGATGGCCGAAGGGGAAAACCGCGCCGTCGAGGCCGCCCAGCGGGCGATCTCGAGCCCGCTGCTCGAGGAAACCTCCATCCGCGGCGCCCGGGGGGTGCTTATCAACATCACCGCCACCCGCGAGAGCCTCCGCCTGCACGAAGTGGCCGCGGCCGCGCAGATCATCGAGGAAGTCGCCGGGGCCGAGGACACGATCTTCGGCGCCGTGTACGACGAGGAGATGGGGGACCGGATCAAGATCACCGTCATCGCCACCGGTTTCAACCAGGGCGCGGGGGAACGCCCCCGGGGGATCAACGACCACCCCCGGGGCACGGGGAACGTCATCCCCCTGGCGCCGGCCGATTCGAGCAAGACGATCGACTACCAGCTGGAGTCGCTCAAGGACAACCTCGACGAACCGGCCTTCCGCCGCCGCAGGGCGGAATAGCCCGGCCGCGCCTATTTCGTCTTGCGGCTGACGCTGAGGCCCGCCGAACCTGGAATGTCCGCGATGGAGGTTTCCAGGTTCGGCAGGCTGCGGGCGAATTCCAGGAAATCGCCGGCGGGACCGCCGCCGAAGCCCCGTCCGCCCATGCGGCCGCCGCGCGCCGGACGCTGCGACACGTTGTGGGCCGCAAAGATCCCCCCCACGGTCAGTTTCGGAAGGACGGCCTCCAGATACCTCGCGTACCACTCCTTGTCCGCGTCGCAGAACACAAAATCGAAGGGGCCTTCGAGCGCCGGCACCACTTCATGCGCGTCCCCCAGCCTCGCGTCGATATACCGGTCCAGCCCCGCGCGGGCGAAATACCCGAGCGCCTCCCTGTGGCGCCCCGCGTCGATTTCGACGGTGATCAGTTTCCCGCCGGTTTTGGACAGCGCCCAGGCTATCCACATTCCGGAGTACCCGTTCGAGGTCCCGATTTCGAGCGCGCGCTTGTAGTTGTTCCGGACGATGAGGTCGTAGAGCGCCCTGCCGTCCGCCTCGGGAACGTTCATCCCCCCCCAGGAGCGGTTGTGGCTCTCGAGGGTCTCCCGCACCCGGGCGTCGAACGCCTCCGTCCCCTCCGTGCCCGCCCCCGGGAGAGACGACATCATGCCGAACGCCAGGAGGGCGCAGAACATCGCCGCGATGACGGTGCCTTTTGTCATGAGTCCTTCCTGTGCGGGCAGGCGCCATCCGCCCGCCTGCCCGCGAAATTGGGAGTCGCCTACTGAACCCGCTTCGCCACGATTTCCCGTGGAGCCCGGGGTCCGCCCCCGGGGCCGCCCGGACCGCCCATCCCGCCACCCGGAGGGGGACCGCCCATCCCGCCACCCGGAGGGGGACCGCCCATCCCGCCGCCGGGACCGCCCATCCCGCCGCCGGGGCCGCCCATGCCTCCGCCCGGCTGGCCCGAGAATTCCCGGTCGATCGTGAAGGTGATTTCATCTCCAGCGACCTTGCCGGTGTAGATGGTCTTCATCTCGTTTTCGCCGAACCTGCGCACGACGACAAACCTGATTTCATCCCCGTCCACCTTTCCTTCGGTGATTTCGCTATCCCCCCTGCGGCCGCTGACGGTCCCGGTCAAGGTGTCCCCGGCCACCGTGAAGTTGAACACGGTCTCTGCCGGTCCCTGCATCCCCTGGGACTCCGCGACCCATTTCCCGGTCACGTCGGCGCCGGGCGCCGTCCCCACCAGGGCCAGCGCCAGCGCCGCCCCCGCTAAAAGCATCGATCTTCTCATGGAATACCCTTCCTCCCCGTTTCATTGGTTTCCTTCACTCCTGTGATGACTCTGTTACCGATGATTACGCAGCCGGGACCCGGGTGTTACCTGTTCCGCGGTCGGGAGGGGGCCAAATAAGGATCAGGATTTCGCTCATGAGATGATAATGTATGAAGCATCATGAAGCGTCGCATGCCCGTTCTTCTTTCCCTCCTCGTCCTGCTGGCCGCCGGGGACCGCCTCGGGGCGCAGCCACAGTCTCCCAGGGTAGGGCTGGTGCTCAGCGGGGGGGGTGCCCGCGGCGCCGCGCACATCGGAGTCCTGAGGGTGCTCGAGCAGGCAGGGATCCCGGTGGAGTCGATCACCGGAACGAGCATGGGCGCCCTGGTCGGGGGGCTGTACGCCGTGGGGCACAGCCCGGACGAAATCGAGCGGTTCCTGGAAAGCCAGGACTGGAACAACCTTTTCAGCGACGCGCCGCAGCGCCGCCTCACCCCCCTGATCGAACGGAGCGACACGCGCTACCAGGGCCAGGTCACCTTTCGGGGCTGGAATCCCGAACTCCCGAGCGGGTTGTGGGGAGGCCAGCGCCTGACGGAAACGCTGGATATCCTGACCACCCGCCAGATGCTCGAGGCGGGGTACGACTTCGACCGGCTCCGCGTCCGTTTCCGCGCCGTGGCCACGAACCTCCTCGACGGCACTCCCTACGTGTTCAGGCAAGGGTCCATGACGCAGGCGCTCCGGGCATCGATGGCGGTCCCGCTCCTGTTCACGCCGCTCCAGCACGAAGGCATGCTGCTGGCCGACGGGGGGCTGGCCAACAACCTCCCCACCGACGTCGCCCACGCCATGGGCGCGGACATCCTCATCGCCGTGGACGTCACCTCCCCGCTCCTGGACGCGGAGGACCTCCGGACCTTCTTCAACGTCATCGACCAGTCGATCAGCCTCCAGATGAGCGACAACGTGCGGGTGAACCGGCGGCTCGCCTCCCTGCTCCTGAAGCCCGACCTGGAGGGGCTCTCCGGCAGCGATTACGGGAAGATCCCCGAAATCGTCCGCCGGGGGGAGGAAGCGGCCCGGGCGCGCATGGAGGAACTGAAAGAGCTGACCCGGGAATCCCTCCCGCGGGCGCTCCCCCATTCCCCCCGGTCCGCCCCCCCCGTCATCGGCTCCATCTCCTTCGAGGGGCTGGCGCAGATCCCCGCCTCCCAGCTCCAGGCGGGGATGCGGGTCCGGCCGGGGGACAGGGCGGACCCGGCCTCCATAGGCGCGGAGGTCAGCCGGCTGTACGCGACCCGGTTTTTCGAGAGCGTCTCCTACACCCTCGAGCCGCTGAAGGACGACGCCTATCACCTCAAATTCGTGGTCCGGGAGGCGCTGCTGAACACCCTGGGAGCGAGCCTCCGCTACGACAACGACTACCAGTTCGTGGCCCTGGCGGAGTACACCGCGCGCCAGCTCTTTCACACCTCCTCGAAGCTGACGGTCTCGACCCAGTTCGGGGGGCTGGAAAGCCATTTCGCCTCCCTCCGCATCGTCCCCCCATCGCTCCCGTTTCTCTTCGTGGAGCCGCGGGTCGAGGTCGGCAGGCTGGAGCGGCTGGACATCCGGGAGGAGGAGCGCATCGACAAGTTCACCGACAAGCGCGAGAGCGGCCAGCTGACCGTCGGCGCCCTCCTCTGCCGCCAGCTGGAACTCTCCGGCGGGTACCGCTTCGAGCGGGTGCGCATCACCGGCGGCTCCGATCCCTTCCGGGTGGAGGGCTCCTCACGGCATGCGGGGCTCCTCTTCCGCCTTCACTGGGATTCGCTCGATGACGTCGAATTCCCCCACAGCGGGGTGAGGGTGGATTTGGGGGCTGACCTGCAGGAACGGGAACTCGGCGGGGATTTCGACTATTCCCGCTGGCATGCCGAATACCGCCAGCACCTGACCCCCTGGCCCGGGTCCACGCTGCAATTCATGGCCGGCGGCGCGTATTCGGACGGGGATGTCCCCTTCTACGACCTCATTTTCGTCGGGGGGCACTCGTTCGCGGACGCGGCCTCCCGGCAGTTTCTCGGGCTCCGCAGGGACGAGTTCCGGGTACGCCAACTGGCCGTCGTGGGCGTCGGTTACCGGCGCCAGATCTTCGCTCGCCCCCTCAACCTGGTCAAGCGCGGCTACCTGACCGCGACCTACAACGGCGCCTTCCTCGGCGAACGCTCCGCCCCCCCCTACGATTACCGCTATTTCAACGGGATAGGAGTAGGGCTGGCGGCCGACACCATGATCGGCCCGCTCCACGTCCAGGCCGGGTGGGGGGAGGGGGGGAGGCTGAACTTCCACCTCTCCTTCGGCCCCAGGTTCTGACCCGGCGCGGGGGCCGGAACCAGGGCGTCAGTGGATGGTGGGCCCTTTCTTGTTTTCCCGGTCGACCTTGCGCCGGACGTCGCCGTAGTAGACCTCGAACTGGCGCTTGAGCTGCTCCCGCCGCCGCTGCTCGTTGAACTGGCGGTACCTGTCCCGCCAGTTCCTCCCCTTCAGCAAGAGGTAGCCGACCACCATGCCGCCCAGGTGGGCGATGTGGGCCACGCCCGGATCGCCGCCCCGGATGGAGGAAAGGAAAGCCATGACGCCCATGATGAGGACGAGCCACTTGACCTTGACCGGGAAGAGAAAGTTCAGGTAGACGACGCGGTTGGGGTAGGTCACCCCGTAGGCGAGGAGGATGCCGTAGACGGCGCCCGAGGCCCCGATGACGATGGCGAAGGAATGCGGGGACACCAGCCAGGAGCAGACCCCGGCCCCGATCCCCGTGATCATGTAATAGCTGAGGAAACGCCGTGTCCCCCAATACCGCTCCAGCTCGTTGCCGAACATGAACAGGGTCAACATGTTGAAGAAGAGGTGGAACACCCCGCCGTGCAGGAACATGTAGGTCGCGAACTGCCACACGTGGAAATCGCGGGTGACGCGCAGGGGGACCAGCCCCAGGGCCAGGTCGAGAGCGCGGCTCCCGAGCAAGCCGGCCACCTCCTGCAGCAGGTAGACCGCGACATTGACGATGATGAGGGTCTTGACCGTGCGCGTCACGGGCCCGCCGAAGAAATAGGTTCGCATCGATGCAATGCTAGGAGAATCGCGGCCCGAATGCAATCGCCTTTGCGCGCCGAAATCGGCCCGTTCCATTCCCCCGGCGCCGCTGGTATCATGAGGTGCCGATGACGGCACGGGGGGAGCGCCATGAGACCAAGCGGCCGCAGCCAGGACACGATGCGCGAGGTGCGCATCGAGATGGACTACACCAAGCACGCCAAGGGCTCGGTGCTGATTTCGGTGGGGGACACCCGGGTGCTGTGCACCTGCAGCGTGGAGGACAAGGTCCCCCCCTTCCTCAACCACATGAACCAGGGGTGGATCACGGCCGAATACGGCATGCTCCCGGCGGCCACCCACAGCCGCTCGGCGCGCGAGGCCGTCCGGGGCAAACAGACCGGCCGCACGGTCGAGATCCAGCGCCTCGTCGGGCGCTCGCTCCGCTCGATCGTCAACCCCTCGCTTTTGGGGACCCGCACCTTCCTGATCGACTGCGACGTGCTCCAGGCCGACGGCGGGACCCGGACCGCCTCCATCACCGGCGGGTTCCTGGCCCTCTGCTCGGCCGTCATCAGGCTGATGGACCGGAAGCTGCTCCCCGCCTCCCCGCTCCTGGACTGCGTGGCGGCCACGAGCGTCGGCATCATCGACGGGGTCGCCTGCCTGGACCTCGACTACCGGGAGGACTCCCGGGCCGAGGTCGACATGAATTTGGTCATGACCGGCGCGGGGCGCTACGTGGAAATCCAGGGGACGGCCGAAAAGACGCCCTTCGGCGAGGATCGGCTCGCCGAGATGAAGCAGCTGGGGCAGCTGGGGATCCGGAACCTGGTCGAAATGCAGCAATCGATCCTGCAGGCCCGGGCGGACCTCGCCCGCCTCTTTCCCCCGCTCCCGGCATGACTCCCGCCCCCACCCTCGTCGTCGCCACCCGGAACGCGGGAAAACTGCGTGAATTCCAGGCGCTCCTCCGGCCGCTCGGGTGCGACGTCCGCAGCCTCGCGGACCTGGGCATCACGGAAGAGGTCGAAGAGAACGGCGCCTCCTTCGCGGAAAACGCGCGCCTGAAGGCCGTCGGTCATTCCCGCCTGGTTCCCTTCCCCGTCCTGGCCGACGATTCGGGGCTGATGGTCGACGCGCTGGGGGGTCGCCCCGGGATCCACTCGGCCCGCTACGCCGGTCCCGGCGCCACCGACGCCGACCGCATCCGCAGGATTCTCCGGGAACTGGCGGCCGTCCCGGGGGCGCCGCGCACCGCGCGCTTCGTCTCGGCCCTGGCCCTGGCCCGCGCGGGGAGGACGCTGCTCGAAGCCGAGGGCTCCTGCCGGGGCGTCATCATCGACCGGGCCCGCGGGACCAGGGGCTTCGGGTACGACCCCGTCTTTCTCTTCCCCGAACTCGGCAGGACCTTCGCCGAGCTGAACGAAGAGGAGAAGAACCGGTACAGCCACCGCGCGCGCGCCGTGCGCGCCCTTCTCGCCACCGACAGCCTCTCCGCACTCATCGGGCAGCCCGCCAATTGATGACTGGCGGCCCGGAGCGAACTGCGTTAAAATACCCGCTCTTCACCCGGTCGGGGCATAGCGTAGCCTGGTAGCGCGCCTGCCTTGGGCGCAGGAGGTCCCCAGTTCAAATCTGGGTGCCCCGACCAATCCCCCTTCAGTGCCGCCCTCCGGGGACCGCGTGCCCCCACCAGGAGCGATTTTTCGTATTTTCGAGTCATTTATTCTCCTATTTTGCGATTTTGGGGTATTATTTTTGGGTCTTTTGCGCTCGATCCGCCCGTAGACGCGACGCCGGCCGCAGGAGGACCCCGACAACAACCGCGAAGAGGATGAAGCCATGAAACTGACAAGACTGACCCTGAAGATCAACGGCGTGGAACGCGCCGCGGTCTGCGATCCCGAAAAAGACACTCTCGCCACCGTCATCCGCCGGCTGGGCCTGACGGGGACCAAGATCGGGTGCGGCACCGGCCAGTGCGGCGCCTGCTCGGTGCTGCTGGGCGGGAAGGTCGTCCGCTCCTGCACCCGGAAGATGAAGAGCGTCCCGGAGGGGAGCGAGATCCTCACCATCGAGGGGATCGGGACCCCGCAACACCTCCACCCGCTGCAACAGGCGTGGATCACCCACGGCGGCGTGCAGTGCGGCTTCTGCTCCCCCGGCTTCATCGTCTCCGCCCACGGGCTCCTCTCCGAAAACCCCTCCCCGAGCCGGGAGGAGGTGCGCGAGTGGTTCCGCAAGCACCGCAACATCTGCCGCTGCACCGGGTACAAGCCCCTCGTCGACGCCGTCATGGCCGCCGCCCCGGTGGTACGGGGCGAGAGCTCCATGGAGGAGATCACCTACCGGGAGTCCGAGGAAAAGGACATCTACGGGTCGGCGCGCCCCAGGCCGACGGCGCTCGTGAAGGTGACGGGCCTGGCCGATTACGGCGACGACATCAAGCTCAAGATGCCCGAGGGGACCGCCCACCTGGCCGTGGTCATTTCAAGAGTCCCCCACGCGAAGATCCTCGGCATCGATACCGAAGAGGCCGAAAAGATGCCGGGCGTGTTCAAGGTGATGACGGCCAGGGACGTCAAGGGGACCAACAACATGGCCTCCCCTGCCGTGATCCCGCGCCAGAAGGGGAAGGGGGTGACCGATTTCCCCGTCATCGCCGGCACCAAAATCAGCCGGCGCGGCGACGTGGTGGCCCTGGTGGCGGCCGACACCGAGGAGCACGCGCGCGAGGCGGCCAAAAAGGTGAAGCAGAACCTGGAGGTCCTCCCCGCCTACATGACCTTCCCCGAGGCGGTGATGCCCAACGCCATCCAGCTCCACGAGAGCCTGCCCAACTTCTACATGGAGCAGCCGGTCTTCAAGGGGAGGGACACCGCCGAGGTGTTCGAGGAGGCCGCCTTCGTCGCCGAGGGGAGCTTCCACTCGCAGCACGAGCCTCACCTGCCGATCGAGCCCGACGTCGTGCAGGGATACTGGGGCGTCGACGGCATGCTGACGATCCAGTGCAAGTCCCAGTCGATCACCGAGTCCCGGGAGGTCGTCTCCATGGCCTGCGGCATCCCGATGGAGAACCTCCGGATGATGCTCAACCACGTCGGCGGGTCCTTCGGGTACTCCACCAGCTCGAACACCTTCGCCCTGGTCGCCACCGCTGTGCAGAACCTCGGCATCCCCTGCACCCTGACGCTCGGCTACGAGGAGTTCAACCACATGACGGGGAAACGGTCGGCCACCTTCGCCAACGGCCGCATCGCCTGCAACCGGGAGGGGAAGATCACGGCGGCCGAGTACGACATCGCCCTCGACCACGGCGCCTACGCCGTCGTCGCCGGCCACATCTTCAACAACCTGGTCTCCGTCGGCTTCCACGGCTACAACATCCCCAACTTCAAGGCCCTGGCCCGCGGCGGGTCGTCCAACCACGCCTTCAACACCGCCTACCGCGGCTTCGGCTCGCCCCAGGTCTACACGACCACCGAGGCCCTCATCGACATGCTGGCCGAAAAGGCCGGGATCGACCCGTGGGAGTTCCGCTACAGGAACGCCGCCCGCCCCGGCGACCTGACCATCAACAGCCGCCCCTACCACGATTACGTCTATCCCGCCATGCTCGAGCGGATCAAGCCCCACTACGACCGCTACAAGGCCGAGGCCGAGGCGGCGCGGGCCGAGGGCCGTCACGTGGGGGTCGGGCTGAGCATGGGAGGGTTCATCATCACCGTCGGCATGTTCGACTCGGCCGAGGTGGCGCTCGAGCTGAACCCCGACGGCACGATCACGCACTGGAATACCTGGGAGGACATGGGGCAGGGGGGGGACATCGGCACCCTGACCCACACGGTGAAGGCGCTCGCCCCCATGGGCGTCACCGCCGACCGGGTGCGGCTGGTCATGAACGACAGCAAGACCTGCCCCGACACGGGGCTGGCCGCCGCCAGCCGCTCCCACTACATGGCGGGCAACGCCACCATCGACGCCGCCGGCAAGCTGATGGACTCCATGCGCAAACCGGACGGCTCCTGGCGCACCTACGACGAGATGAAGGCGGAAGGGATCCCGACAAAACATGTCGGGCACTACGACCAGTTTCACATCGGCCTCCCCCCGGGACTCGACCCCAACACCGGCGAAGGGGAGAAGAACCCCACCTACATGTACGGGCTCAACCTCGCCCAGGTCGAGGTCGACGTCAAGACCGGCAAGACCCGGGTACTGAAGTTCACCTGCGTCACCGACGTCGGCACCATCGGCAACCGGCTGGCGGTCGAGGGGCAGGGCTACGGCGGCATCTCCCACAGCATCGGTTTCGCCCTCAGCGAGGACTACGACGCCCAGGACAGGCACGGCAGCATGGTCGGGTGCGGCATCCCCACCATCGACATGATCCCGGACGACTTCAACCTCATCTTCATGGAGACGCCGCGGCCGGCAGGTCCGCACGGCTCCTGCGGGTGCTCCGAGGTCTTCCAGAGTTCCAACCACATGGCCGTCATCAACGCCATCCGCAACGCCTGCGGCGTCCGCATCTACTCCCTCCCCGCCACCCCCGACAAGGTCAAGGCGGCCTGGGAGGCGCGGCAGCGGGGGGAGGACCTGACGCCGCCGAAGTACTTCCTCGGTTCCGATTTCGAGGATGAACTGGACCTCATCCGGGCCAACCCGCTGTAGAAGGGAGCGGCGCCATGAAGCCCGAGGACGCCCGCGAACACACCGACCGGTGCTTTCGCGGGGAGCCGGCCACCTGCACCTTCGCCTGCCCCTTCAGGATGGACATCCGGTCCTTCCTGGATAAAGCGGCCCGGGGCAGGTGGCCGGCCGCTTACCGGACGCTGCGCGACGCCGTCGTCTTTCCCGCCGTCGTCAGCGTCCTCTGCGACCAGCCGTGCCGGGGGGCGTGCCAGCGCACCCTGCTGGGTGACGAGGCCCTCGAACTCAGGGAACTGGAGGCCGCCTGCCTCCGGAACGTGAAGGAGCGCAAGCCCGAACGCTACGTCATCCCCCCGAAAAAGGAGCGCGTGGCCGTCGTGGGGGCCGGCCCCTCGGGCCTCGCCTGCGCCCTCGCCCTCGCCCAGAAAAAGTTCCGGGTCACCGTCTTCGAAAGGGGGGAGGGGTGGGGCGGCCGGCTCCGGGAACACCCGCGCTTCGCGGAGTTCGACGAGGACATCGGGCTGCAGTTTTCGGCGCTCGAGGCGCAATTCCGATTCGGGGCGGAGGTCGGCGGCCTCGGGGAGCTCTCGGGGTTCGAGGCGGTCTACGTCGCCACGGGCGCAGGGGGGGACGCGTTCGGGCTCGAGAACTCCTGGAACGACCAGCTCCACTCCACGGCCGATCCGAGGGTGTTTCTGGGGGGGGAGCTGTGCGGATCCTCCGTGATGGAGGCGCTGGCCGCCGGAACGGAGGCGTCCCGGTCGATCGAGGTCTTTCTCCAGACCGGCAAGGCGGCCGCCACCTTCGGCCGCTTTCCCCGGGGTTACGGCGGGCACGCGGTGCCTCACGAGGGGGTGCCCCCCGCCCCGGCCGTCCGGCCGGCCGACCCCTCCGGTTACAGCGGGGAGGAGGCCCGGGCCGAGGCCGCGCGCTGCATGCAGTGCGACTGCAACATCTGCATGGAAGCGTGCGAGATGCTCCGGCTCTTCCGCAAGGACCCGCACAAGATCGCGGTCGAGGTCTACACCGACACCCACGTCAACGCCCCCTTTTCCAGTCACACCATCACCCGCGAGGCCTACTCCTGCAACATCTGCGGTTACTGCGGCAGCGTCTGCCCGGTAGGGGTGAACATCGGGCCGCTCCTGCAGCTCTCGCGCCGCGTGCGCGCGAGCGCGGGGGTGCACCCGGCGGCGCTACACGATTTCTGGCTGCGCGAAATGGATTTCGCCGTTTCCGAGGGGGCCTTCGCCTCCCCCCCCGCGGGACGGGAGGAGTGCGCCTACGCCTTCTACCCCGGCTGCCAGCTGGGGGCGTCGAGCCCCGAACACGTGCTGAGGTCGTGGGAGTTCCTCGCCGCGCGTCACGACGCCGGCGTCATGCTGGGGTGCTGCGGCGCCCCCGCCTACTGGGCCGGGGACGACGACCGCCTGCGGGCCAATATCGAGGAAATCGAACGGGCCTGGACCGGGATGGGGCGGCCGGTGCTCGTGTGCGCCTGCGCCACCTGCCGGACCGTCCTGGCCGGTTTCCTCCCCGGCATCCGGACCGTCTCGCTCTACGAGCTCCTGGCCGAAGCGGAGGAGGTGCGGCCCGCGCGCCTCTTCCCCGAGGCGGCGGTCTTCGACCCGTGCGCCGCCCGGGGGGCGGACCGGATGGAAGCCGCCGTGCGCACCCTCCTCTCCCGCTCCGGGGCCGCCTGCGCCGAACTCGCGGAGAAGAACCGCTGCTGCGGTCACGGGGGGCATATCTACCCGGCCAACCCCGCCCTGGCCGAAGAGATCGCCCGAAACCGCGCGGAAGCGGACGCGCGCCCCTATGTCGTCTACTGCGCCAACTGCCGGGAGGTTTTCGCTTCCCGCGGCAAGGCCTGCGCCCATATCCTGGACATGATCTTCGACCTCCCGGTCCGGGAGGGGGTCCCGGGCCTCGACGAAAAGCGGGCGAACAGCCTGGAGGTGAAAAGGGAGCTGATGAAAAGAATAAAGGGCGCCGACTTCGAGGCCCCGTCGCACCCATGGGACACCCTGACCCTGGTCATCGACGGGGGGCTCCGGCGCACCCTGGACCGGAAGCTCATTTCGGCCGTCGATATCAAGGAAGCCGTCTGGCGCGCGGAGTCCACCGGGGACAGGTTCCTCGACGAGGGGACCGGCGCCTGTCTCTGCAGCATGGTGAAGGAGGTGATCACCTACTGGGTCGAATACCGCGGAATCGCCGACGGAACCTTTGAGATCCTCGACGCCTATACGCATCGCATGCGCTTCACCCGGGGGGAATGAGGCCGATGGAAACCGGGAAGAGACATTGGAAATGCGCCCGGTGCGACCGGGAGCTGGTACCGAAAAAGACGGTGTTCACCTACATGGGGCTGACGCTGGCCCACGAGGTCGAGGTCTGCCCGGGCTGCGGCAAGGTCTTCGTCCCCCGCGACATGGCCGAGGGGAAAATGGCGGAGGCGGAACGGCAGCTCGAGGACAAGTGAGGAACCCATGGCATACGACGCCGAAGACATTATTGCCCTGACCGCCAGGGGGTACTGCTGCAGCCAGATCATGGTCAAGGCGGGGCTCGACGCGCGGGGAGAGGAGAACGAGCAGCTGCTCGAAGCGGTCGCCGGGCTGTGCGGCGGACTGCATTCGGGCCTCTGCTGCGGCATCCTGACCGGGGCCGCCTGCCTGCTGTCGCTCTACGACAGCAGCGCCGCGGCGTCCGCCATGATCCCGGAACTGGCGCGGTGGTTCCGTTCGACCTACGGGACGGCCCGCGGCGGCATCGAATGCCGCGACATCCTCGGCGACGACCCCCTCGCTAGGAGCGAGCTCTGCCCGGGGATGATGGCCGAGACCCTGTCCCGCTGCAGGGAACTGCTGGCCCCTTTCGGCTACGAACTCTGACCGATGCCGCGGACGCCGCTCGATGGCTGGATGGCCCGCAGGCTGCGCGCTCACGGGCTGCCGCCCGGAACCGACACCGGGCTGTACCAGTTGGCCCGGCTCAGGGAAACCCTGGATTACGCCCGATCCCGGAGCCGTTTCTACCGCGACCGCCTCGCACAGATAGACAGCGCCTCCATCCGCAGCCTGGACGATGTCGCCCGGCTTCCCTTCACCTTTCCCGAGGATCTCGCCGCCGGGTTCCACGAATTCCTCTGCGTCTCCCCGAGGGAGGTGGAGCGGATCGTCACCCTCGCGACCTCCGGCACCACGGCCCCGCCCAAGAGGATCGCCTTCGCTTCCGAAGACCAGGAACGGACCGTCGACTTCTTCCATCACGGCATGTCGACCTTCACGGACCGGACCGACCGCGTGGTCGTCTTCATGCCGGGAGCGGCCGAGGGGAGCGTGGGGGACCTCCTCCGGCGGGCGCTCGCGCGCCTCGGCTGCGCCGCCGTCGTCTCCGGCCCCGTGTCCGATTACGGGAGGGCGTTCGAAACCCTCCGCCGGTCGGAAGCCACCTGTGTCGTGGGGATCCCCTGCCAGCTCCTGGCGCTCTCGAGGTACGCCCCGTCGCGCGCGCCGGGAAAACCGGTCCGGCCCAGGAGCGTGCTCCTGAGTTCGGACTATGTCTCCCCGGCGGTCGTGCGGGCGCTGGAGGCCGCGTGGGGGTGCACGGTGTACGGCCACTACGGGATGACCGAAATGGGGCTCGGGGGCGCCGTCGAGTGCCGCGAGCGGCAGGGGTATCACCTGCGGGAGGCCGACCTGCTGTTCGAAGTCGTCGATGGCGCAAGCGGCAGGCCCCTCCCGGACGGGGAATACGGCGAGGTGGTGTTCTCCACCCTGACGCGCCGGGCCATGCCCCTTATCCGGTACCGGACCGGCGACGCTTCCCGCATCCTGCCGGGAACCTGTTCCTGCGGGTCCCCCCTCCGAAGGCTGGACCGCGTCCGGGGCCGGATGCGGGAGGCCGTGGGGCTCGAGGGAGGACTCTCCCTGTCGATGGCCGACCTCGACGACGCGCTCCTCGACGACCCCGGCGTGTCGACCTTCTCCGCCGCGATGGAGCGCCGGGGGGGGCGCGATCGTCTCCGCCTCCGGGTGCGCACGATCCGGGGGCCGGCCGACCCGCGCCGTTGGGCGGCCCGGGTCCGCGCCATCCCCGTCGTGGACGACCTGGTCCGCCGCGGCCGCCTGGAGCTCGACATCCTCCCGGGAGCCGCCGCCTTCCCGACGACCGGCACGGCCAAGCGCCGCATCGCCGATCGCAGGGATCCGGCGCGGTCCGCGAAGCCCCTCGACATCCCGCGGTCGGGGCGTTAATGTTTGCTCGCGGGCGCTTTCGCTGTTATTAGGTATTCATGAGCAGTTGTTCGGGACGGCGTGGCCGCCCGCACGGGCGGCCCGCGCCGGGAAAGGAATCCTATGAGCGACGAAAAGCCACTGGCTGAGCGGGAATGCGTCCCCTGCCGCGGGGGGGTACCTCCGCTCGAGGGGGAAACCCTGGCCCGGTACCAGGCCGAACTGGGGGGCGACTGGAAGGTGGTCGAGGACCAGCGCCTGGAAAAAACCTATAAATTCAGGAATTTCAAGGAGGCGCTCGCTTACACCGTGCGGGTCGGGGAACTGGCCGAAAGCGTCGGCCATCATCCCGGCATCCACCTGGCCTGGGGCCAGGTGAAACTCGCCATCTGGACGCACAAGATTTCGGGCCTCTCGGAGGCCGATTTCGTGCTGGCGGCGAAAGCGGACGAACTCTACCGGTCGTGAGCCGGCATCCGAAGGCGGGCAGAGAAAACATATGATCTATCTCGATCACGCGGCGACCTCCTGGCCCAAGCCGCCCGAAGTGCTCCGGGCCATGGCCGCCTTCCTGGAGCGGGCGGGGGGGAACCCCGGCCGATCCGGGCACCGCCTTTCGCTCGAAGCCGGGCGCATCGTCTACGACGCGCGCGAGGCGGTCGCCTCGCTCTTCGGCGCCCCCGACCCGTTGCGGGTGCTCTTCACCCTGAACGCCACCCAGGCGCTCAACCTCGCCCTCTCGGGCCTCCTCGGGCCCGGGGACCACGTGGTCGCCACCGGCATGGAGCACAACGCCGTGATGCGCCCCCTGCGCCACCTCGAAAGCGGAGGGGTGCGACTCACGGTGGTCCCCTGCTCCCGGGACGGGTCCCTGGACCCGGGGAGGATGGCGGCCGCCATCGGCCCGTCGACACGCCTCGTCGTCATGACCCACGCGAGCAACGTCACGGGCACCATCCTGCCGGTCTCCGACGTCGCCCGCGCCGCGCACGCGCGCGGGGCGCTCCTGCTGGTGGACGCCGCCCAGACGGCGGGGGTGCTCCCCATCGACATGCAGTTGACCGGCATCGACCTGCTGGCCTTCACCGGGCACAAGGGGCTGCAGGGACCGCCCGGCACCGGCGGGCTGATCCTGGGAGAAGGGGTCCCCGCCTCTCGGATGGCGCCGCTGGTGCGGGGGGGAACGGGCAGCCGCTCGGAGCACGAGATCCAGCCGGAGGACTTCCCGGACAAGTTCGAGAGCGGCACCCTCAACGGCCCCGGGATCGCCGGTCTGGGCGCCGGCATCCGCTGGGTTCTCGACCGCGGCATCGACGCGCTGCGTGCCCGTGAACTGGAACTCGCGCGCGCGCTCGCGGAGGGGATCCGCAACATCGCGGGGGTCGCCGTCTACGGCCCGGAAAACCCGGAGGAGCGCACATCGATCGTGTCCTTCACCGCGGCGGGGCGCCGCCCCTCCGAGATCGGCCTCCGGCTGGACGACGAGTTCGGCATCCTCTGCCGGGTGGGGCTGCACTGCGCCCCGGCCGCCCACCGCACCATCGGCACCTTCCCGGAGGGGACGGTCCGGCTGGCCCTCGGCGCCGCGACGGGGATGGCAGAGGTCGAGGCCGCCGTCGCCGCCGTCCGGAAGGTCCTGCGCGCCTGACCCCCGCCCGGCGAGCCGGCCCCTGAATCTCCCCACGGAGACTCCGTCTTTTTTATGAGAATTTCGGTATCGTTTGCGCCCGTTTGCGCATACAATATCCCAGCCATGCCGGCGGCCATCCCACGGATCCCCGGCGCCGGACCGGAACCACGAAGCCACGGAGTCTCGAGACCATGAATTACGACCCGCGCGAAACCCTGGACAAGGCCCCTATGGGGCGGCTCCAGATGTTGATCATCTTCATCATGTTCGGACTCAACGGCATCGACGGGTTCGACGTCCTCTCCATCAGCTACGCCTCTCCCGGGATCGCGGCCGAATGGAACCTCGACCGCGCCGCGCTCGGCATGATCCTGCCGATGGAACTCATCGGCATGGCCCTCGGCTCGATCCTGTTCGGCTGGATCGCCGACACCCTCGGGCGGCGCTCCATCTCGCTGCTTTGCCTGGTGATGATGGCCTTCGGCATGCTGATGACTCCCACCTCCGCGAGCGTCGCACAGCTGTCGGCCTGGCGCGTTTTCACCGGCTTCGGCCTCGGGGGACTGCTCGCGGCCATCAACGCGCTGACGGCGGAGTATTCGTGCGTCCGGCGCCGGCACCTGTGCGTCGCGATCATGTCGATCGGCTACCCCGTCGGGGGGATCCTCTGGGGCAAGCTCGCCACCTGGCTGCTGACGCAGTACGAGTGGCGCTCGGTATTCTACCTGGGATTCGGGGTCACGGCCCTGTTCATCCCGGTGGTCTACTTCCTGGTGCCGGAATCGCCCCACTGGCTCGTGCGCAAGCAGCCCCGCGCCGCCCTGGAGCGGGTCAGCCGGGCCATGCAGCGTCTGGGCCACCCGCCCGTGGGCGCCCTCCCCGAGGTGTCGCTCGAAATGCGCAGGAAATCGATGGGCGACCTCTTCTCCCCCGCCCTGCTCCCCATAACCCTGATCGTGACGGTGGCCTATTTCCTGCAGATCACGAGCTATTACTTCATCCTCAAGTGGGTGCCCAAGATCGTCGCGGACATGGGGTTCTCGGCCGCCTCGGCCGGCGACGTGCTGGTGTTCGCCAACATCGGGGGAGCGGTGGGGGGCGCCACCCTGGGCCTGCTGACGCTCCGCTTCGATCTCAGGAAACTCACCATCGCCGTGATGGCCCTGGGGGGGGTGTGCATCGCCCTGTTCGGGCAGATGCCGGCCGATCTGACCGCCATGTCGGCGGTGGCGGTCCTCTGCGGCCTGTTCGGCAACACGGCCATCGTCGGGATGTTCGCCCTGTTCGCCCAGGCCTTCCCCACCCACGTGCGCGCCTCCGGGACCGGCTTTTCCGTCGGCATCGGGCGCGGCGGCGCCATCCTCTCCCCCATCATCGCCGGGTTCCTGTTCCAGTGGGGGTTCAGCCTCCCCGCGGTCAGCATGATCATCAGCACCGGGGCCATCGCCGGGGCCGCCGTCCTCTGCTTTCTCAAGCTCCAGAAGGCCTGACGCCCGGGGCTCCGGGGCCGGGAAGATTCCCCGAAACGGCCGTTGCACTCGCGGGCGTTTGCTGGGAGAATGTTCACCGCGTCCAACACGCCGACGGGGGGGGCGGAAGGCAAAGGAGAGGGTGTATGCAGGAGGGGAACCTGGTGACTGCGGCGGAGATGTCTGACGGGCAGAGTGGGATCGTGACCCGCATCGAGGGGGGCCAGAAGATGCAGAGCCGGCTGGAGGCCCTCGGCATCCGCCCGGGAAGGAAGATCAGGAAAGTGAGTTCCGCTTTCCTGAAGGGGCCCTCCGTGATCGAGGTCGAAGGGTGCTCCATCGCCATCGGGTTCGGCATGGCCAGCCGCATTTACGCCAGAACGGAATAGACCCCTCATGAAGATCCTCCTGGTGGGCAACCCGAACGTGGGGAAGAGCGTCGTGTTTTCGCGCCTCACGGGGGTCCACGTCCTTTCCTCCAACTACCCCGGGTCCACCGTCAGTTACACCAACGGCTTCATGAAGCTGGGGGAGGAGCAGGTCGAAATCACCGACGTTCCGGGCACCTACACCCTGGACCCGACCTGCGAGGCGGAAAAGGTCGCCCGGGAGATGCTGGGGCACGGGGACCTGATCATCGACGTGGTGGACGCCACCAACCTCGAGCGGAACCTCTACCTGACGCTGCAGCTGCTGGAGCGGAACACCCCGGTGGTGGTGGCGCTCAACGTGTGGGACGACGCCCGGCACCATGGGATCGACATCGACCTGGGAAAGCTGGAAGCGGCGCTGGGGGTCCCCGTCATCCCCACCGTGGCGGTCTCCGGCGAGGGAATGAAGCAGCTGGTGGAGGCGTTGCCGCGCGCCGCGGTCCCCGCCCACCCCGCGCGCTCGAGCGCCGAGCGGTGGATGGCCGTCGGGGAGATCGTCGGGCGCGTGCAGCAGGTGTCCCACCGACACCACACCTGGAGGGAACGCCTGGCCGACGCCACCCTCCGTCCCGTCTCCGGGGGCCTCATCGCCGCCGCGGTACTGGCCGGGATCTTTGTCGGGGTCCGGCTCGCCAGCGAAGGCCTCATCGCCCGGGTGATGGACCCGCTCTTCGAGGGGGTCTGGGCCCCGGTGGTCCTCCAGGTCAGCCGGCTCCTCGGGGGGGGCGGGCTGCTGCACGACATCGTGGTGGGGGACCTCGCCGGGGGAAAGGTCCACTTCGTCGAATCGTTCGGCCTCCTCACCAGCGGGCTCTACGTCCCGATCGCCATGGTTTTCCCCTACATCCTCTCCTTTTACCTGGCCCTGGGGCTGCTCGAGGATTCCGGCTACCTGCCGCGCCTGGCGGTCATGCTGGATACCCTGATGCACCGGCTGGGGCTGCACGGGTACGCCATCATCCCCACCATGCTCGGTTTCGGATGCAACGTACCCGGGGTCATGGCCACCAGGGTCCTGGAGAGCCGGCGTGAACGTTTCATCGCGGCCACCCTCATCTCCATAGCCATCCCGTGCGCCTCGCTCCAGGCCATGATCTTCGGCCTGGTCGGCCAGCGGGGGGGGCGCTACGTGCTGCTCGTCTACGCGGTGCTCTTCCTCGTCTGGATGGGGCTGGGGTTCGTCCTGCGCCGGCTGGTGCGCGGTTTCACCCCCGAACTGCTTATCGAGATCCCCCCCTACCGCCTCCCTTCGCCGCGCGCGATCGCGCAGAAACTGTGGGCGCGCGTGCGGGGGTTTTTCGTGGAAGCCATCCCCCTGGTTCTGGGGGCGGTCCTCGCTGTCAACCTCCTCTATTCCTTCGGCCTCTTCGACGCGATCGCCGACTTCTTCGCCCCGGTGGTGACCACGGTCCTGGGCCTGCCCAGGGAATCGGTCGCCGCCCTCGCGGTGGGATTCCTGAGGAAGGATGTCGCCCTGGGGATGCTGGCCCCCCTGGGCCTGACAGCGGGGCAACTGGTGGTCGGGAGCGTGGTGCTGGCGATGTTCTTCCCCTGCATCGCCACCTTCATCGTGCTCCTGAGGGAGATCGGGCTCCGGGGGCTCGCCAAGTCGACCGGCATCATGCTGGCGGCGACACTGGTGACCGGGGGGATACTGAACCTCCTGCTCGATTGAACAAGGGCCCGGAACCGGGCGGAAAGGAGCCGACTAAATGGAACATGTTCTCCCGGTCATGAGCCACGCCCTGCTGATCACGGGATTCGTGGCCATCATCATGCTGGTCATCGAATATGTCAACGTGATCAGCCAGGGCGCCTGGCAGGAGAAGCTGTCCAGGCACCGCCTGGGGCAGTACGCGCTGGCGACGCTGCTGGGGCTCACCCCCGGGTGTTTGGGCGCCTTCGCGGTGGTGGCCATGTACACCCACCGGCGCCTGACCCTGGGGAGCGTGGTGGCGGCGATGATCGCCACCAGCGGCGACGAATCGTTCGTCATGTTCGCCCTGATCCCCCGCACCGCCTTCCTTCTGCACGGGATCCTCTTCCTGGTGGGACTCGCGGCGGGGACCCTGACCGACAAGCTGGCGGGAGCGCGCCTCACCGCGTTCCTCTCCTGCCGTGAGGATTTCCAGCTCCACTCCGAGGAGCACCGCCGCATGTTTTCCACCGGCCGCTTCCTCGCCGAGTGGAGGAAATGCTCCCCCGCCCGGGGGACCCTCGCCTTCGCCCTGCTCGGCTTCATGACCCTGGTTTCCCTCGGAAAGATCGGGCCGGAACAGTGGGACTGGGTCCGGGTGACCCTGCTCTTGACCTCGGGCGTGGGGCTCTTCATCGTGGCGACCGTCCCGGACCATTTCCTGGAGGAACATCTCTGGAAACATGTCGTCCTCCAGCATACCCCCCGCATCTTCTTCTGGACGTTCGGCGCCCTCTTCCTCCTGCACCTCATCATTCATTACTGGCGGGTGGGGGAAACGATCCAGGGGAGCCCATGGATCGTCCTGGCGCTCGCCGGCCTGGTAGGGCTGGTGCCGGAATCGGGCCCCCACCTCATCTTCGTGACCCTCTTCTCCCAGAACCTGGTGCCGTTCGGCACGCTGCTGGCGAGCTCCATCGTCCAGGACGGGCACGGGATGCTGCCGCTGCTGGCCCACTCGCGCAAGGCCTTCTTCATGGTCAAGCTGATCAACCTGATCGTCGGCCTCGCGGTCGGGGCCGTCTTCCTGGCGCTCGGGTCCTGACTCCGGCCGGGCGCCGGCTACACCTCGAAGGACAGTTCCCGGAGCACTCCCTCTCCCAGGAGGTCGAGGAGTTCCCCGTCGTACTCCTCGATCCTGCCGCCGTCGCACAGCGCCGCCAGCTTCGGGTCGATGGGGATCCGCGCCAGCAGCGGAGCCCCTGTCTCGCGCGCGATCTCCTCGGCGCGGCTGGGGCCGAAGATCTCGATCTTCTTGTCGATCTCGGGGACGTAGAGGTAGCTCATGTTCTCGACCACGCCGAGGAGGCGCTTTTCCATCTCCGCCACCATGTTGACCGACTTGCGCACGATCATCTCCACCAGGCTCTGCGGGGTGAAGACGACGACGGCGCCCGTGACCGGGAAGGACTGCATCAGGGTGAGCGGTACGTCGGCCGTGCCCGGGGGAAGATCGACGATCAGGTAATCCAGGTTCCCCCAGAGGACATCCTCGCCGAACTGCTTGATGGTGTTGGCGATCAGCGGCCCCCGCCACATGACCGCCACGTCCTCGGCCTCCAGCATGAGGTTGATCGAGATGATCCCGATCCCCGATCCGGACACGACGGGGAGGATGCCGCTTTCGTCCCCGCCGGGGGGGAGATAGGCGCCGAACATCCTGGGGATGCTAGGCCCCGTGATATCGGCGTCGAGGATCCCCACTTCGTGCCCGCGGCGCCTGAGTGCGATGGCCAGCAGGCCGGAAACGAGCGATTTCCCCACCCCCCCCTTGCCGCTCATGACGGCGATGATGCGGCCCACCCTGTTCAGCTCCTTCGCCTTGAAAGCACGGTATTCGACCTCGACCCCGTCGACCCCCTCGAGCGGCTCCAGGGCCTCCCGGACCCGGTCGGCGATCCAGTTCCGCGCGCCCGGGATCAGCCCGGTCGACGCCAGCAGGACCTTCGCCCTGCCCCCCTCCAGCTCGACGCCACGCACCAATCCCATCGCCCCGATGCCGCGCCCGACGCCCGGCACCACGACCCCGTCCAGGCTCCTCAGGATCCGTTCCTCGATTTCCATAAACCCTTCCCTTTCCAATTTCAGGCCCGCTGCGGCTTCCAGGAGGCGAAGCGGTCCAGCGATTCGGTGTCCCCCACGAGGATCAGCTCGTCGTCCTCGTGCAGGATCTCGGAGGGCTCGGGGTTGACCGTCATTCCCCCGTCATGCTTGACGGCGATGATGCTGCAGCCGGTCTGCTCGCGGACCGAAAGCTGCAGGAGCGAGCGGTTTTTCAGGCGTCTTCCGGCGCGGGCGACGAAAACACTCACGTTCTCCGACAGCATGACCAGGCTTTCCGGCCGGAGGAGGTTGACGATGGTGGAGCTGGTGATGGTCCCGTAGGACATCACCCGGCTGGCGCCGGCGCGGTAGAGGGTCTTGACGTTCCGGTCCAGGCTGGCCCGGCTGATGATCTGGGCGTCGGGGCGCAACCGGCGGCAGTAGATGGTGAGGAAGACGTTCAGGTCGTCCTCGTGCGTGGTCACGATGATGGACGGCGTCTGCCCGATCCCCGCCTCCTCCAGCGTTTCACGATCCGCCGCGCTCCCCACGATGACCCGGGCGTTCCCCTTGCGGATGTTTCCGCGTTTTTCCACGATCCGGTAATCGATCCCCCGTTCCTCCAGCGTCTCGGCCACCGCCTGGCCCACGCGTCCCCCGCCCAGGATCAGCACCGGCCCGTCCTGCCGGTCCTGCCGGTCCGGGGGGCGCACCAGCCGCTCGAAACGGCCCAGCTGCTCCGCGGTCCCCGCGAGCACCAGGACCATGGAGCTTTCGATACGGGTGTCGGGCGTCGGGAGCCTCAGTTCCCCCTTCCCCCAGAGTCCGACCACGTTCACCCCCACCCGGCTGCGCAGGCGGCTCTCGGCCAGCGTCTGTCCCCCCAGCGTGGTGGCCGCGGCGGGAACCTCCGCGATCCTGAGCGCGCCGAAGCGCCCGATCACGTTGGGTTCGAGGCTGGTGCCGAGCACGCGCCGCGCCATCGCCCTCCCCAGCAGCTTGTGGAACTGAAACACGTGGGTGCTGCCGGCCAGCTCGAGGATGTCGAGGGAATCGTCCTGGTCGGCGTTGGTCACCGTCACGACGTGCTCGCACCGCTCCCGGATGGTGTAGATGATGTTGGTGCTGGCCAGGTCGTTGTTCAGGACGACGACCAGTGCCGCCTGGTGGACCTGCAGGTCGCGGTAAGTGTCCGGGTTGTTCAGTTCGCCGACGACCACCTGGTAGCCGCGGTCGAACAGTTCGAGCGCCTGCCGGAAATCGGGCACGAGCACCACGGCGGGGATGCCCAGTTGCCGCAGCCGCCCGACCAGGTTGGCGGCCGAATTGTTGAAATGGGTCAGGATCACGTGGCCGCGGGTCCCGGGGGGGAGCCGGCGCGGCGCGCGCGCCCGGTTCTGCGCCTCCAGCCACGGGGCGTAGAAGAAGTGGATGAAAGCGAAGGGGAGCACCACCAGGAGGGAAAGGATGCCGCTCAGGAGGACGACGACGGAGAAGGCGCGCCCCAGATCGCTCGAGAAGGTGATGTCCCCGAACCCCAGGGTCGACATGACCGTGAGCGTCCAGTAGACGCCCGTGATCCAGGAATACTGCCGGCCCTCCATCAGCATGAGAGCGTGAAAGGCGGCGCTGTAGAGGATGATGATGGCGGCCAGGAGCCCGAGGTAACGTCCCAGCATCCGGAGGTCGCTCTTGCCCCCGGCACCGTGCATCAGGGAAACAGTCTGGGATATCAGGGATTTCATGTCCTGTCCCCGGTCGGGCGCGTCATCGTCCGGGCTGCGCCCCCCCCTCCGGCTCTTCGGCGCCGAGAATCTCTTCCGCCCAGTACAGGGCGTCCATCATCATCGGCAGCCCGATCGCGGTCGGTGCCAGCAGGATGGCGTGGCGGATCTCCCCGGGCGCCACCCCCAGGTCCAGGGCCTTGCGCACCTGGGACTTGACCGAGCCTTCGGCGTTGCTCCCTATGGCGATGCCTAGTTTGATCAGCACCCGTTCCCGGTCGCCCAGGGGGCCCGCCCGGTGGCACGCTCCCGCGTATTCCTCGTAGGCCCTGGCGACGGCCGGATAACGCCGCACGAACTTCCAGAATTTCTCCGGTACCTTGCTCATCCCGATCTCCTGCCGAAGGCGCGGCCGTGAAGACGGCCGGCGGGTTATTCCGCGGTCACGGCCGTGCCGCTCGCGCTCACCATCAGCATCGTCCCCTTGCCGATGGTCTCGTAATCCAGGTCGACGCCGACCACGGCGTTGGCCCCGAGCCGCGCGGCCTCCCCCTCCATCTCCCTGAGGGCGATCTCCTTCGCCTTGCGCAGTTCCTGTTCGTAGGCGGCGGAGCGGCCGCCGACGATGTCGCGGATCCCTGCAAAGAGATCCTGGAAGATGTTGGCGCCCAGGATCGCCTCGCCGCTGACCAGGCCGTGATACTTCAGAATTTTCTTCCCCTCCAGAGACGGAGTCGTCACCGTAAGCATGGGTCCCCCCTTTCTTGACCAGCTACTATACCACCCGGGAGGGGGAATCGGGTTGAAGTTGAACAAAAACAGGGATGCCGGGAAGGAAACTGCGGAAGGGCCGGGGTCGCTCAGAGCCCCATGCTCTGCCGGCCCTCCGCTCTCCAATGGCTAGAGATGGCACCATATTACATCAGACATAATCGGAAAACTAGTTATTTTTTGTTAATTTTTGTTATCTCCGCCCGGAGATCCAGGCGGCCATGACAGGAGCCCAAAAAAGAACGGCCGCGGGATGCGGAGGCTCACGCCCCCGCCCCCCGCGGCCGGCCGTCCGTCATCGCGGCCGAATCAGAACTTGTAGCGCATGTTGAAATACCAGTTACGGCCGGCTTCCGGGTAGCCCGGGGTGTAGTAGTAGTTCCGGTCGAAAAGGTTCTTCAGCCCGACCTGCAGCGACATCCCGCCGTAGATGGGCGCCACCGCCCCGAGGTCCACGGTGCCGAAGGATGTGGAGTTGATCGGGGGGGCGACCCGCGGCGTTTCGGGATCGCCGTCATGATCGACGCTGTCGTTGGTGTCCTGCATGTGAAGCCCCCCTTCGAACCGCCAGGTCCCCAGCAGCAGGATGTCGAGCGGCAGGTTGAGGGCCGCGTTGGCGATGAGCTTGTGCTTGGGGAGGGTGGGCAGGATCATGTAGTCGGGGTCGAACAGCTGGATATCGGGACTGATGGTGATGCTGCGCTCGAGGTAGCTGTAGCTCCCGTCCAGGGTCAGGCGCGAAAAGGGGGTGCTGCGGAGGCTCACCTCCACCCCGTAGTGATCCTCTTCGGCCACGTTGGCGAACTGCTCGCAGGCGCCCGGGACGTCGCTGTCCCAGCAGAACTCGCCCGGGTCGGCGACGAAGACGTCATTGATGGCGTCCCGCATGTCGCTGCGGAAGAACTCGACCTGTCCCATGGTTTTCGACGAAAAGACGTGGGACCAGCCGAAATTCCAGTTGCGGCTGTGTTCGGGATCGAGGTCGGGGTTGGGCAGCCTCTGCCCCAGGCCCGCGGTGTAGAGCTCCTTCATCAGCGGGAAACGGCCCCGGTCGGAGAAGGTGGCGAACAGCTTGTCGTTCTGGGTGAAGCTGTAGGAAAGCGAGACCTGGGGGCTGAAGACCCAGGCGTCGGGCGTACAGCCCGCGAAGCTGTCGTTGTCCGGGTTGGACTCGCAGATGATGGGCCGGGTCGACAGTTCGTCGTCGGTCAGTTCCATCGTCTGCAGCCCCTTCAGGTGATCGACGTTGAAGCCGACGATGGCCTGCACCTTGGGGGTGATCGTGATCACGTCCTGGAACCCGAAGGAGAAGGTCTGGATCCGGTCCAGCGTGGTGGCGGTCCGGAAGGGGACCAGGTCGGTGGACTTGTGCGTGTCGTCCTTGAAGAAGAAGGAGGCGCTGATGTTGTTGCGCGGCAGGAGCCGGGTATTGAACTCGGCCGAGGCGCCGCCGGCGTGGTCGTCATAGACGGAGAAGAAGGCGTACCTTCGCGTCAACGTCGTGTAGGTGTCGTCGTCGTAGCTCCCCAGCGAATTCTTGAACTGGTCGTAGTAGAGGCGCAGCTTGATGGAGCTCGCGTCGCCGATCCCGGTGTTGGTGATGACGTAGTAGCTGGTCTTGTTCCATTCCGGCCATCTCCAGTAGCGGTTGCGGGCGTTGGCCCCGTAGCCGGTGTAGAGCGGCTGCCCCTTCTCCCCCTTCTGGTTGATGTAGCTGAAGACGTACTGGTCCTCGCCCCGCGGGGTGAAACCGATGCGGCCGCTGTACTTGGCGTCGCGCGAATCGGAATGGTTGAGCTTATAGTCGGGCTGGTTGGGCGCCGGCGCCGCAAAATCGCCCGAAAGGGGGATGTAGTCCTTCTGGTTCCAGTCGAGCGAGCCCTGGAGGTAGAACTTTTCCCAGCGGGAGCCGAGGCGCATCGAGGCCAGCAGGGCGTCCCCGGAGCCGGTCCCGATCATGGCCTCCCCGTCGAGCTTGTCCTCCGGCTGCTTGGTCACCAGGTTGATCGACCCGCCGAGGTTGTTGGCCCCCATCAGGGGGGAGGAGTACCCCTTGGCCACCTGGATCTCGGAGATGTCGCCGGTCAGGAAACGGCTGAAATCGAGGGTCCCGTCATAGGGCACCTGGATCGGGATGCCATCGAGGTAGAGGGGGATCTGCCCGCGGTTGGAAAAGCCGCGCAGGCGGATCTGGGCCTCGTTCCGGTTGGCGCTCCGGTCGAGCGACACCCCGGGCACGTAATCGAGCGCCGTCCCCACGTTGGTCAGGTTGAGCTGCTCCAGCTTCTCCTGGTCGACGCTCTCGGCGATCGGGGAGAGGGGGGAGGCCTCGGAAGTCACGCTCACCGTGGTGACGCCGAGCTGGAAGGGGCGGGCAGGGTCTTCGGCGAGGATGGCCGTCACCGCCGTCTTCAGGTCCGTGACCTGGCTCCGCAGCGCGGCCGCGTCCCAGGGGCGGGCCGGGGCGGCCTGGAGAGTCACCGCCGTCTCGGGGTGCATCCGGATCCAGAGCTCCACCGCGGAGCGGATCTGTTCGATCCCGTCGGCCTCCCGCGCCAGGTCTTCATCGGCGACCCGTTCGAGATAGTTGAGGTCCTGCACCCAGGTCATGAACTGCTTGGTCTGCGCCTGGAGACCGCCCCCCGCCGCGAGGACGAGCAGGCACGCGAGCACCAGGCAGGATCCCATCTTCATTTTAAGACTCATTGTGGACTCTCCTAATTATCGGTTTTGCTTACACAAAACCACAATTAATAACAAATTATTACCGGATTGCAATAGCTAAGCGCAGAAAGTGGCCGCCGCCCGCGGGAGGGGAGCGCTAGCGGGCAAAGGCTTTCGCACGCGCGCCGTGGCGGAAGAGACGCGTGGCCAGGGCCTTCATGGCGGGGGAGCACGCCGCCTCCTCGTAGGCGGCGCCCCGGGCGGCTTCGCGCCAGAAGGGGGGGAGGAGGTCGATTCTTCGGGCCATGCCGCCGTCGGGGTCGATGGCGGCGTAGTACACCTTCCTGAGGCCGGTGTTGATCAGGCGGGTGAGACACATGGGGCAGGGCTCCATGGAGCTGTAGAGCACCAGGTCCCCGGTCTCCCGGGGGTTGGCGGAACCCCTGAGGAGACGGATCCGGTCCTCCCAGCGGTTCAGCACGTCCATTTCCGCGTGCAGGTCGCTGCGCCAGTAGGGGACATACTGCCGGTTGCGCCCCCGGGCCACGATGCCGCCGGACCCTTCGTGCGCGAGGCAGGCCCCGACGCCCCCGCTCCCTTCGCGCTTGGCGACCACCGCCTCCTGGAGGGTGACCAGGATGAAGGGATCGTGCGGATACCGGGAGTCGGGGCGGAGCGCCGCCACCTCCGCCTCGAGCGCCGCGATCTCCTCCGTCCCTTCGGCGTGAAGAGCGGCGGGGAGGCCCAGAAGGGCCCAGAGCACGACCGCCTTCGGGAAAAAGAATGACCCCAGATCACCCATGATCGTCACCGAGAGAAAAAAATCAGATGATACCCGGGCCGGACGGCGCGGGAAAGGGGAAAGTGCAGCCGGGGGATGAAGGCAGGACTATTCCGTCCGGTCGGGAAGGGTGAAGTAGAAGGTGGACCCCCGCCCGGGCTCCGATTCCACCCAGATTCTCCCCCCGTGGCGCTCCACGATCTTCTTGCACAGCGCCAGCCCGATGCCGGTCCCGGGGTACTTCTCCCGGGAATGCAGCCGTTTGAAGATGACGAAGATCCGCTCGCCGTGCTCCCGTTCCATCCCGATCCCGTTGTCGGTGACCCGGAAGAGCCAGCCGCCGCGCTCCCGCCGCGCGCCGACGTGGATCCGCAGGGGGTCGGCCGAGCGGAATTTGATCGCGTTTTCCACCAGGTTCTGGAATACCTGGCAGAGAAGCGTCGCGTCCGCGTGCACGACCGGCATCGAGTCGGTCGTAATCACGGCCCCCGATTCCCCGATCATCCCCTTGAGGGCGTCGAGCGCCCGGTCGAGGGAATCCCGCGCGTTCCCGGGCTGGATCGACAGCGCGCTCCCCACCCGCGCGTAGGCGAGCAGGTCGTCGATCAGCTGCTGCATGCGCCTTGCGCCGTCGACGGCGAAACCGATGTACTCGTGGGCCCGGGCGTCGAGCTGGTCGCGGTACCGGTCCTCGAGGATCTGGACGAAACCGGTGACCGTGCGCAGCGGTTCCCTCAGGTCGTGACTGGAGACATAAGCGAACTGTTCGAGGTCCCGGTTGGATCGGGCCAGTTCCTCCGCCGTGTGCCTCAGCGACAGCTCCCCCTGCATGCGGATCAGGGCCGCCGCCACCTGGCCCCCGATCGCCTTCATGAGAGACACGTCATCGGGGGGAAAGGCCGCCTTGTCGCGCGTTCCGAACGAAAGCGTCCCCAGGACGCGGCCGTCGGCGGCCTCGAGGGGGTGGCAGGCGTAGGCGCGCAGGCCCGCACCGCAGAGGAGGGCGAGTTCCCCTTCGGGTTCCGCAGGAATGTTCTCGGCCACGACGCGGCGGCCGTCCCGGGCGGCCACGCCGCTGATCCCCTGGCCGTAGTCAAGCCACTCGATCCGCTCCCTCTCCCCGCGCGAAACGCCCAGGGCGACGGCGAGCCGGAGCCGACCCGATCTTTCATCCGCGAGGAAACAGAGCGCCACCTGGCAGGAGAGGTATTCCATCACCCTCCGGCAGATCGACTCCACGGCCGGCTGCAGCTCGGCCGACCGCAGCAGCTGCTCCGCCGTTCCCGCCAGGAGTTCGAACCGGCGCATGCTGCGCTCGAGCGCCTCGTCGGCCAGCTTGCGGGCGGTGATATCGAGCACCATCCCGACCGACCGGGTTACCCGTCCCGTGGCGCTTCGCGTGTGCTGACACTTCTCCAGCACCCAGCGGATTTCACCCGTCTTCGGGCGGAGCACCCGGTAGGCGATCTCGTACCCCCCGCCGCCCGGTCGCAGGGAGCGGGCGTAGGCTTCCCGCGCGGCTTCGCGGTCCTCGGGGAAGACCCTTTCGACGAACGCCCCGTAGGAGGGGGCGAACTCCCCCGGCTCGGCGCCGAAAATGCGGTAGGCTTCGTCGGACCAGGAAAGGGTGCCGTGGACGAGGTCCAGTTCCCAGCTGCCCATGTGGGCGATCGCCTCGGCCCGGGCGAGTCTCAGCTCGTGCCCCCGCCGGGGCCTTCGCCCCGGGCGACGGTGCCTCTCGCCTCCGCCCTTCCCGGTTCTCGTGTTGGGCATACGCGTCTCCGCGCGCTCGTGGAAATCCGGCCTATCGTATCACGGGTCCGGTTCCGGTTGACAGCGCGAAGGGGAACCGTTATATTGTTCCTGTTTTGGGGAACTATAATACTATGAAACATGGAAACCCTAGCAAGTCGGTGATGGACAAAATTTTCCGGATGCAATGCTCCATCTGCAAGGCGCTGGGGCACCCCCTGCGGCTGGCCATCGTGGACCGGCTCAGCGGGGGGGAGGCCCCCGCCGCGGACCTGATCGCCGACCTGGAGCTTTCGAAAGCGACGCTGTCCAAACACATGTCGCTGTTGACGCGCGAGGGGATCGTCGAGCCGCGGCGCGAGGGGAGGCGCATCTTCTACCGCCTCACCGACCCGGAGATCCACAAGGCCTGCGCCATCATGCGCTCCATCCTCTACCGGAGGCTGAAAGCCGGGGAGAGGCTGGCCTCCGCGATGCATCCGGCCGCAGTCTGACCGCCGGAAAAGATTCGAACCCATCGTTCAGGTGCGACCATGCATACGAAACCCAGACTACGGACCCTGTCCATGGCGCTGCCGTCCATGGCGTTGCTGTCCATGGCGCTGCTGTCCCTTCCACCCGCGGCCGCAGCGGCGGACGAAGAACCGCTCAGCCTGGCCGAGGCGGCCGAGCGGGCGCTCGCGCACAACCCGGACCTTGCCGTCGACCTGCCGGGACTCGAGGCCGCGCATCTCCGGTTCGAGGGAACCCGGGCGGGGTACCTCCCCCGGATCGATTTCCAACACTCCTACGAGGCGGGCGACAACCCGGTGTTCGTCTTCAGCACCCTGCTGGGCCAGGAGCGGTTCACGGCCGCCAACTTCGCGCTGGAGGAACTCAACACGCCCGACCCGCTCGACAACCTCAAGACGCGCGTCACGGCCAGGCAGGTCGTGTGGGACTTCGGCCGGACCCGCAGCCTGAGGAAACAGGCCGAAACCGGGATCGCCGTCGCCGATCTCGCCCACGAGGCGCATCGGCAGCGGGTCCTGATGGACCTTTTCCAGGCCTACTACGCCCATTCGCTCGCCCGGGCGGCCCTCGAAACCGCCGGGATCGCCCTGCGTTCGGCCGAGGCCATAGAGTCGCAGGCGCGCACGCGCGTGGAGAGCGGGGTGGCGGTGGATTCGGACCTGCTCCGCAGCCAGGTTCACCTGTCCGAGGCCCGGCAGCGCCTCATCCAGGCCGAGGGCGACCTGGAAAGCTCCCGGGCGCACCTGAACCGGCTGATGGGACGGCCGCTCGACCTCCCTGCCGGAGCGACCGCCCCCCTCGCCCCGACGCTCCTCCCCCTCCCCGCGGAGGAGGGGTTGCTTTCGGAGCAGAAACGCCGCCGGCCGGACTACCAGGCGCTCCTCGCCGAACTGCGGCAGGCCCAAGCCCTGGCCGACTCGAGGAAGAAGGAGTTCTACCCCGTCATCGCGGGTTTCGGCGCGTGGGAAGCGAACCACCCCTCCCTTGACGGACCGGGGGGAAACAACTGGAGCGCGGGGCTCTCCCTCGACTGGAACCTGTTCGCCGGCGGCGCCGACCGGGCCGCCCTCGGGGCGGCGAGGCAGGAACAGGAACGGAAAAAGCGACAGGCGGAGGCCATGGAATCGGCGATGGCGCTCGAGATCAGGAGGGCCCTCATCCGGCAGCGGGCGGCGGAAAAGCAGGTCCAGGCGGCGCTTTCCGCCGAGGGGCAGAGCGAGGAAGGCCTCAGGATCCTCGAGAACCGTTACGAGGCGGGCCTGGCGACGATGACCGACCTGCTGTCGGCCGAGGCCGCCCGCAGCGGCGCGCGCACCCGGCTGGCGGAGGCCGTTTACCGTTATCGCGTCAGCTGCGCCGAGGTGGAATACGCCGCGGGGACGCTCGCGCCCTCATCCCCGGCGATGAGCCTGCGGTAAATACCCTCACGGGAGAAAAGGACCGACCTATGAAAACCAAAACCTTGCTCTGGACCGTTCTGGCGGCCGCCATGCTGCAGGGGGCGTGCGGCGGACGGCCCGAACCGTCCGCCGGCTCCGCCCCGGAGCCGGTCGCCGCGCCCCTGGTCGAACTCCGGCCGGAATCGGTCCCCACCGTCGCGCAAGCCCCCGGGAGCGTCCAGCCCAGGGAGCGGATCCGGCTGGCGTCGCAGGTCCAGGGGCACGTCCGCGCGGTCCACGTGCGGGTCGGGGACGCCGTCCCCCGGGGAAGACTCCTGGCCTCGCTGGACGCGAGGGACGCCGAAAGCCAGAAAACGGCGGCGCTCTCCGCGATAAGGGAGGCGGAGGGCGCCCTGTCGGAAGCGCGGAGGGCGCACCAGGCCGCCCTCGAAATGAAGGCGGCGGCCGAGGCCTCGGACGACCTCGCGACCCAGACCCTGGCCCGCTATGAAAAGCTTTTCTCCTCCCGCTCGGTCTCCCCCCAGGAAATCGACGAAGTCCGCATGCGGCAGAAAACCGCCAGGGCGGAACTGGCCGCGCGCGAGGCCCAGGCCGCGGCGGCGATGGAGCGCATCGGGCAGGTCGAGGCCCGGATAGCCCAGGCGACGGCGCAATCCGGGCGGACCGACGTGCTGCTGGGCTGGAGCGAGATCCAGGCCCCTGCCGCCGGGAGGATCGTCGAATTGTCGGTGGACCCGGGAACCGCCTTGTTTCCCGGCACCCCGCTGCTGGTGATCGAGACCACCGACCGTCCGCAGGTCGTCGCCCACCTCCCCTCGGCTCATGCCGGCGCCCTCCGGGCGGGGATGAAGGTCCGGGTCCGGGGCGGCGCCGGGGAGGACGCCATCGAGGGGCGGGTGTCGGAGATCGTGCCGGTGTCCGACCCGGGGACGCACACGGTCGAGTTCAAGGTCGATCTGCCCGCAGGCGCCTCGGCGCCGAGCGGCCGGTTCATGAAGGTCGAGGTGCCGGTCGGGACCCGCAGCGTCCTGCTGGCGCCCAGGGAAGCGGTCCGGACGACGGGCCAGCTGACCGGGCTGTTCGTCATCGCCGCCGACTCGAGGGCCTTCTTCCGCCTGGTCAAGCTGGCCCCCTACGACGAGGCGCGGGTGGAGATCCTGTCCGGCGTGCGGCCCGGGGAAACCATCGTGGCACGCCCGGACGGAGGCATCACCGACGGGATCCGGGTACAGGCAGGCCGATAAGGAGACTCTCCTCATGAGCAAACCGCAGATCGCGGGCCGGCTGGCCCGGGCCTTTATCCACTCCAAGCTCACTCCCCTCATCCTGCTGGCGTCGGTCTCGCTCGGCGTCGCCGCCGTGGTGATGCTCCCCAGGGAGGAGGAGCCCCAGATCATCGTCCCCATGATCGATGTCATGGTCTCCTTCCCCGGCGCCTCCGCCCGGGAGGTGGAAACCCGCATCACCCGGCCGATGGAGCGCCTGCTGTGGGAAATCCCCGGGGTGGAGTACGTCTACACCACCTCCAGCCCGGGGTCGAGCATGGCCATCGTCCGCTTCTACGTGGGGGAGGACGAGGAAGAGAGCATCGTCCGCCTCAACCAGAAGATGTTCGCCAATTTCGACCTGATCCCGCCCGGGGCTTCGCAGCCCCTGGTCAAGCCCCGCTCGATCGACGACGTCCCCTTCCTCGCGCTCACGCTCTGGAGCCGGGAACTGGACGGCTTCGCCCTCCGGCGCGCGGCGGCGGAACTGCGCCACGACCTCGAGCGGATCCCCGACATTTCCGAAACCCGCATCCTCGGGGGGCAGCGCCGCATGGTGCGGGTCGAGCCGGACCTTTCGAAACTGGCCTCCTACGGCATCGGACCCACCGAGATCGCCGGGCTGCTCGAGATGGAAAACCGCGAGGCGCACGCGGGCACCGTCACCCGCGGTGACGAGGCGATCGCCGTCCACATCGACGGGTTCTTCAGGGACGCCGGGGAGCTCGAGCGCCTCGTCGTCGGCGCCCGGGACGGCGTCCCCGTCTACCTCGGCGACGTCGCACGCGTCATCGACGGGCCGGAGGAACCGGCCGATTACGTCCTCTTCTCCCCCGGGCCCGCCGCGGAAGGGACGGGGGTCGGGGCCGGCGCCCCGGCGCCCGCCGTCACCCTCACCTTCGCCAAGCGGAAGGGGAAAAACGCCGTGGCGCTCTCGGAAGCGGTGCTCGAGAAAGCCGAGCGCTTCCGCCGGGGGCATCTGCCCGCCTCGATCGAAATGACGGTCACGCGCAACTACGGCGAGACGGCCGCGGAGAAATCGAACGAACTCCTGCTCCACATGATGATCGCCATCGTCTCGGTGACGCTGCTGATCTGGCTGGCTCTCGGGTTGCGGGAGGCGGGCGTCGTCGCCGTGGCCATCCCGGTCACCCTGGCCCTCACCCTGGTGGTCTTCCTCCTCTACGGATACACCCTCAACCGGATCACGCTCTTCGCCCTCATCTTCTCCATCGGGATCCTCGTCGACGACGCCATCGTCGTCATCGAAAACATGGTGCGGCACCGGCGACTGCCGGAAAACCGCCATCGCTCCTTCACCGAGGTGGCGGTGGAGGCGGTCAACGAGGTCGGCAACCCGACCATCCTCGCCACCTTCACCGTGATCGCCGCCATCCTGCCGATGGCGCTGGTGCGCGGGCTGATGGGCCCCTACATGCGTCCGATCCCGATCGGCGCCTCGGCGGCCATGATCTTTTCCCTGCTGGTGGCCTTCGTCGTCACCCCCTGGGCCGCGGTGCGCCTGATGCGCAAAATCTCCCCGAAGCACGAGGCGGGGGAAAAGGAGGACCGCTCGACCCGGCTCTACCGCCGCTTCATGGGCAGGGTCCTCTCAAGCGACAGGAACCAGTGGGCGTTCCTGGGGCTGGTCCTGCTCCTGCTCCTGGGGGCCATGAGCATGGTCGCTTTCAAGTTCGTCATCGTCAAGATGCTCCCGTTCGACAACAAGAGCGAATTCCAGGTCATCGTGGACATGCCGGAAGGGACCAGCCTGGAAAGGACGGCGGCCGCGACCCGCGCGCTGGCCGTGGAACTCGACCGGATCCCCGAGATCACCGAGACCATCAGCTATATCGGGACCGCGTCCCCCTACAATTTCAACGGGCTGGTGCGCCACTACTACCTGCGCAGCGGGGACAACGTGGCCGACATCCAGGTCAACCTCGCCCCCAAGGGGGAGCGCTCCCGGCAGAGCCACGACATCGCGCGCAGGGTGAGGGAGATCCTCGAACCGGTCGCCGCCGCCCACGGGGTCCGGATGAAGGTGTCGGAAGTCCCCCCGGGGCCGCCCGTGCTCCAGACGCTCGTGGCCGAGGTGTACGGGCCCGATTACGAACGGCAGGTCGAGCTGGCCGCGCGGTTGCGCGCGATGATGGCGGAAACCCCCGGCGTGGTCGACATCGACTGGTACGTCGAGGACCCGCAGCCCGAGCTCCTCTTCCGGCTGGACCGGCTGAAAGCGTCCCTGGCGGGGGTGTCGGCGGCCGAAGTCCAGCAGGCGGTGACCATCGCCCTCGGCGGGGCCCGGGCCGGGCTGCTGCACCAGGACCGCGAGGCGGAGGACGTCCACATCGTCGTCCGGCTCCCCCTGGCCGACCGCTCCAGCGTGACGGCGCTCGACAGTCTCCGGGTCGCCTCGAGTTCCGGGGCCCTGGTCCCGCTCGGGGAACTCGGGGAGTGGGAGCGGGGGGAGCGGGAGCGGAACATCTACCACAAGAACCTGATGCCCGTCGTCTACGTCACCGCCGATGTCGCCGGGCGCGAGGAGAGCCCCGTCTACCCGATCCTGGCCATGAACAGGAAGATCGCGGCGATGGAGCTCCCCGAGGGGTACCGTCTCGAGACCTTCACCGCCCGCCAGCCCTCCTCGAGCGACCGGCTGGCGATGAAGTGGGACGGGGAGTGGCACATCACCTACGAGGTCTTCCGCGACCTCGGCCTGGCCTTCGCCGCCGTCCTCATCCTGATCTATATCCTGGTGGTGGCCTGGTTCCAGAGCTTCAAGACCCCGCTCGTGATCATGGCCGCCATCCCCTTTTCCCTGGTGGGGATCCTCCCGGGACACTGGGCGATGGGCGCCTTCTTCACGGCCACCTCCATGATAGGCTTCATCGCGGGGGCCGGCATCGTGGTGCGCAACTCCATCATCCTGGTCGATTTCATCGAACTGCGCCTGGCGGCCGGGGTGCCGCTCGCCGAGGCGGTGGTGGACGCCGGCGCCGTGCGCTTCCGCCCCATGATGCTCACGGCGGCGGCCGTGGTGGTGGGGGCCGCCGTAATCCTGGCCGACCCCATCTTCCAGGGATTGGCCATCTCGCTGATGGCGGGGGAGGTCGCCTCCCTCCTCCTGAGCCGGATGACGGTCCCGATCCTGTTCTACCGGATGCGGCGGCGGGAACTGCGTCACGCCCCCGCGCCGGTCAGCCAATGAAGGAGTTCCCGATGACGACGATGACGATGGAAAGATGGATCCGCCTGATCGCCGGCAGCTTCATTCTCCTCAGCCTCGCCCTGGCCCACTGGGTGCACCCCGGGTGGCTCTGGTTCACCGCCTTCGTGGGCGCCAACCTCCTGCAATCGGCCCTGACCCGCTGGTGCCTGATGGAGAACATCCTGGCCCGCCTGGGCGTGGCGAAAAAGCGGAACCCGTGACCCCGCCGGGCGTCTTAAAAAGGGGCCGGGCGTCTGGTACCCTTAGGCGAATGGCGGGCGGATCCCGTATTGGAGGCAGAGTCGCATGAAGAGAGTCCTGTTGTTTCTGGTAACCAACGTGGCCGTCGTCCTGGTGCTCGGCGTGGTGCTGAGCCTCCTGGGGGTGGACCGCATCCTGGACGAACAGGGGGTCGGGCTCGACATGAGGAGCCTCCTCGTCTTCGCCGCCGTGTTCGGCATGGGGGGGTCCTTCATCTCGCTCGCCATGTCGAAATGGACCGCCAGGCGGATGATGGGGGCCCAGGTCATCGCCTCCCCCCGCAGCGAAACCGAGATCTGGCTGTTCGAAACGGTCCGGCGCCAGGCGGGGCAGGCGGGCATAGGGATGCCCGAAGTGGCGGTCTTCGACTCCCCCGACCCGAACGCCTTCGCCACCGGTATGCGGCGCAACTCGGCCCTGGTGGCCGTGAGCACGGGGCTGCTCCGTTCGATGAACCGGGAAGAGGTCGAGGCGGTGCTGGGCCACGAGATCAGCCACGTGGCCAACGGCGACATGGTGACGCTGGCCCTGATCCAGGGGGTCGTCAACACCTTCGTCATCGTCGCCTCCCGGGTCGTGGGGCACCTCGTCGACCGCGTGGTGCTGAAGACCGAGCGCGGCCACGGGCCCGCCTTCTACATCACCTCCATCGCCGCCCAGCTCCTCTTCGGACTGCTGGCCAGCGTCGTCGTCTTCTATTTCAGCCGGCAGCGGGAGTTCCGGGCCGACGCCGGGTCGGCCCGCATCGCCGGGCGCGAGCCGATGATCGCCGCCCTGGAGAAACTCCGGCGCGCCTCCGGCCGGGCCGGGCTCCCCGACCAGATGGCGGCCTTCGGGATCTCGGGGAAAGGGGCCGGCGGGATCCGGCGCCTGTTCATGACCCACCCCCCGCTCGAGGAGCGGATCGAAGCCCTCCGGCGTCTCCACTGACAGGGGGCTGGACGCCCGCCTAGGTGTGGGCGTAACATTTCAGCTGTCCGTAGTGCATCGCAGTACCCTCTCGGAAAGGGAGTTGACCGTATGAAGATCTCCAGCCGCATCCCCCGATCGATGATTTCGGCGCTGGCTTTTGCCTCCGCCCTTGCCCTGCCGGCCGCCGCGCAGCTCCTGCCGCCCGGAGCCGCATCCGGGGAGGCGGGGCCGGTGGTGGTTTCCCCGACCCAGGACCGGTTCCTCATGCTGGTTCAGCCCCGGGACCTGACCGAGATCGACCGCGACATCGAGATGGCCCGCCAGCTCGAAATCGCGGCGAGGGAAGCGGAACGCGTAGCCCAGGCGGGGCGCGAGGCCTCGAAATCAAGGATCGACGAAAAGAAACGGGCGCTCTCGGACAACAAGGACAGACTGAAGGCGGCCAAAGACGCCAAAAATCAATCCGAGGTCCTGCTTCTCGAATCGGAGAAGAAAGCCCTGGAGCGCGACAAGAGCCTGCACGAGGAGCGGGAGTCGCTCCGGGAGGCCGAAATCGACCTTGCGAAGAAGCGAATCGAGCTGGCCGCACGGATGAAGCAGGCGTTCGACCTGGAGCGGCAGCTGGTAATCAAGCGCGGGGAGCAGGCGGATATCAACGTCAGCGGCCCCGAGACCGCCCGCGCGGCCAGCATCGTGGCCGATCTCGAGCGGGCGACGCTCGAGATGCAGAAGAAGGTGGCCGAAAGCCAGGGGGATGTGGCCGATCGGGCCAAAAGGGTCGTGGACCGGCAACTGAAAACGCTCGCCGCTCAGCAGAAGGTCTTCGCCGGCCGATAGCCGGCATGTCCGCAGGGGCGGGGCCGGCTCAGTCCGGCCCGCCCCGGACGGTGAAGCGGACCCGGTCGACGGTTTCCCCGTCCGCGCTTCGCAGCAGGAGCGTGTGCGCGCCCGCCGCCGGGGTCCAGAACAGCAGGCTTCCGGCACCCCCCATGGCCGCGCCGTCCAGTTCCCAGGAGAGGTCCGCCGCCGGCGGGCGCGCCTCGAAAAATACCTTCTGCCGGTCGGACGGGATATCGGGGTCCCAGGCGATGATCTCCCCGTCGGCCGGGGCGAGGATCCTCCCCCCGGGGCCGCCGGCGGCCGCTTCCACCACCTCCATCTCCGTCCCCGCGAGAAACCATTCCCGCCCCGTGATGCCCAGGTCGGGCAGCGCGGTTACCCGGGCGACCAGCCCCGGAGGCGGTTCGCGGCGGTGGGCGGGATCTTCCCGGGAGAGGTCGTGCATGATCTCCGCCCAGAGGGGGGCCGCCCCGGTGACCCCCAGGACGTTCCACATCGGTTCGCCGGTGAAATTCCCCATCCAGACCCCCACGGTGTAGCGGCCGGAGTACCCGACGCACCAGTTGTCGCGCATGTCCTTGCTGGTGCCGGTCTTGACCGCCGCCTGGAACGGGGTGGCCAGCGGGCTGTCCAGCCCGAAGGCGTAGCTGCGGCTCTCCCGGTCGGACAGGATATCGCCGACGATGAAGGCGGCCCCGGGGGAAAAGACCCTCCGCCCCTCTCCCGGCCCGGGACCCCCGGGCAGGAGGCGCAGGGGGGTCCACACGCCCCCCGCGGCCAGCGCCCGGTAACCGCCCGTCAGGTCCCAGAGGGTGATGTCGGCCGAGCCGAGCGCCAGCGAGGGACCGTAATAATCCGCCCGGCGCAGGCCGCGGAACTCCATCCGCCGGAGCCTGTCCAGAAAGGGCTCCACCCCCGTGAGCTCCAGGACCCGGACGGCCGGGATATTGATGGAGGAAGCCAGGGCGATGCGGGCGGTGACCGGCCCGCGAAAACGGCGGTCGTAATTCTCCGGCCGGTACATCCCCCCTCCCGCCTGGGCGATCTCGAGCGGGGCGTCCTCGAGGATGGAGGCGGCGGTGATCAGGCGCCGCTCGATCGCGAGGGCGTAGAGGAAGGGCTTGAGCGAGGACCCCGCCTGCCGGAGGGCCCGGACGCCGTCGACGTGCCGGGCGCTGGAAAAATCCCCCCCGCTCCCGGCGTAGGCCAGCACCTCACCGCTCGGGTTGTCGACGACGAGCACCGCGCCGTCCCGGACGTTGCGCGGGGCGAGTTCGGCCAGGCGGCGGCCGAGCGCTTCGACCACGCGCCGCTGCAGCGCCCCGTCCAGGGTGGAGCGGACCGTGACCGCGCCGCCCCGGCCCGGCGCGGGCCCCTTGCCCCGCCACTCGGCGAAAAGGATCCGGGCGGCGTGGGGGGCCCACCGGCTCCCGTCCGGGAGTTGATGGGCCCGGCGGAAAGCCTCGCGGCAGCGCCGCTCCAGGTCCGCGGCGGAGAGCCGCCAGCCGAGGTTGCGCCCCAGGGCCTCCGCACGCGCGCCGACCCTGGCCACCGGGGCGTTCGGGGCGCGGATCAACGCGGCCAGGATCGCCGCCTCGGCCGCGACGACGCCGTGGGGCGCCTTGCCGAAAATGCCGAGGGCGGCGGCCGTGACCCCCTCCAGTTCGCCCCGGAACGGGGCCAGGTTCAGGTAGGCCTCGAGGATGTCGCCCTTGGTCCACTCCCGCTCCAGCCGCCGCGCCAGGCGCATCTGGTCGAACTTATGCCCGAGGGTGCGGCCCGGGGGCGGGGGAACCGATTCGGGGAGGAGGAAGGAGACGAGCTGCATCGTGATGGTGCTGGCGCCGCGGCGCGCCCCCCCGCCCAGGCTCCCGGCGGCGGCCGCCAGGGCCGAGCGCCAGTCGACCCCGCGATGCCTGTAGAAGCGCCGGTCCTCCGCCTCGACGACGGCCTCGAGCAGCGCCGGGGACATCATCGAGAGCGGGGTCCATCCGGCCCTGCGCCCCTCGTAGGAGAGGCGCACCCGGTCGAGTTCCTCCCCGTTGCGGTCGAGCAGGACCCCTTCGCTCGGAAGGTAGCGGGCGCGCACCTCCTCCGCGGTCGGCAGGTCCGGCCCCGCGTCGAGCCCGAACCGGGCGGCGAAGACCGCCGCCAGCGCCGACAGCGCGAGCAGGGAGACGAGCAGGATCTTCCCGCGAAGGGCCGCGATGAGGATCTTCATCCCTGTCGTTCTCCTCTCCGGTCCGCTCAGGGGAGGATGGTCACCGGCGCGTTCGGGCTTTCCCCCAGCATCTCCGGCGCGTAGAGCGCCTCCACCCGCGTCGGCGGGAGGTTGAAGCTCCCGGGATTGTCCAGTCGCACCGTGTACTCCACCACCCAGGCCCCCTTGGGAACATAATCGTAATAGGCGCGGAACGCCTCCCGGGACCGTTCCTCGAAAGCGGGCCAGGTCCAGCCCCGCCGCTCCTCCCCCTGGACCGCCAGCCTGGAATCGCGTCCCAGTCCGCCCCCCAGGATGGAGGCGCCGCCGGGGATCGGGTCGTTGACCGCCACCCAGCCCATGCCCGCCTGGGCTTCGCATTCAAGGCGCACGCGCGCGATATCACCGCGGCTCCAGGCGCCCGGGCGTTTCTGCACCACCGGCGTCATGATTTTCCTGACCCGGTACCCGTTTTCGAAAGGGGCCTCGAGCGGCACCGCCGCCATGGAGGTGACCACCGCCCACGGTTTGCCCTTCCCCGCGTGCTCCAGTTCGACCGTCCCCCTCCCTTCCGGCCAGGGGAGGAGGCGGGTCGCACCCCCGGGTTCCTTCCCCCAGTCCCAGACCTCCCGCCGCCCGCCCAGCCGCGCCGCGGTGGCGTCCGTCACCGGTTCTCCCTCGAAGCGGCGGGAGAATCTCTCCAGCGCCAGCACGCCCCAGGCGTTGGCCACCGTCGTCAGCCACCTCCCGCGCCGCTGGCGCGCGAGCGAGCCGCGCACGAGCCGCGGCAGGTCCCCCTGCCAGGAGGCCGCGTCGAGCACCGACAGGATCAGCCGGTTGGCGTTCGAGTCCCCCTCCGCCATCAGCCACCAGCGGGCGTCGCCCGCCTCGGTGGCAAAGCCGAGAGTCGTGCCGCGGAGATCGAGCCGGGCGCCCAGGATCCGCTCGACCTCGGCCGAGCGCCGGGCCGCGTCCGGAATGCCCGGATCCCGTCGGAGGATGTCGCGCCAGTCGATGAGGGCGGAAGTCGGCCAGGAGTTGGGATCGATCCTGAGGGTCCGCACCCAGTCCACGACCGGGACCCGGTAACGGGAGAGCGCCTCGAGCGCCAGGAGCTTGTGGATGTCGAGGTCCCGTCCGCCCCAGGAGTCCGCGCCGGGGATTTCGCCGTTGAGAAAGGCCCGCAGGCCCGCGATCAACTGTCCCCGGACGGGGTCGGGGACGGCCCAGCCCGCCTCGTGGCCGAGGCTCAGGACGTAGGCCGTCAGGGCGACATTGCCCCACCGGGAGGAGGGGAAATATTTCAGCAGGCCGTGACCGTCCAGGTAAGCCGGCATCCGGTCCATGACGAAATCCCAGCGCGCCCTGTCCCTCAGGCTGACGGCGCGGGAGGCCTCCTGCTCCAGGCAGGAATAGGGGTAATTCCTCATATAGTCCAGCACGCCGGGGAGCCCCCCGGCGAGGTCGGGCTGCAGCCGGACTTCGATCCCACCCGGCCCCGCGACGGCGCCGGAGGGCCGCTCCACCTCGATCCGTTCCTCCCGGTCGAGCTGCACCAGGGTGGCCTGCCAGGGCCTGACCGGCGGGTGCGCCAGGACCTCCTGCCGGACCCGGATCCGGTCCCGGAGCCCGGAGGAGGCGTCCACCTCCACCCGGTAGTCGATCTCCGCCGCGCCGCGCGGGACCGCGATCTCCCAGCTGGCGACCGAGGCTTCGTCCGCCCCGAGCGCAAGCCGCCGCGGCGGGAGTTCCCGCCCCAGTGCCGGCGCCACCAGCCGCGCCTCCACCGATATCGTCGCCGCCGTGTTGTTGCGCACCGTGAAGGAAGCGGTGAAGCGGTCGCCCTCCCGGACCAGGGGCGGAATGCCCGAAATCACCATCAGGTCCTGCCTGGAGCGGACGGAGCGGGACCCGGTGCCGAAGCGGCCGGCGCCCTCATGGGCGACGGCGACGATACGGAAACCGGTGAGGGAGTCGTTGAGCGGTATGTCGATGCGGGCCTCCCCCGCGGCATCGAGCGGCACACGCCCCTTCCAGAAGAGGAGGGTGTCGAAGAGCTCGCGCGTCGGTTCGCGTCCGCCCCCGCCCCCCGTCGGCACCGCCTTCAGGCCGAAGTGGCGCTTCCCCACGACGTGCATCTGGGACGTGGCGTTCGAAACCGAGTAGGACCTCCGCCCCATCATCGCGTCGAGCAGGTCCCAGCTGTCGTTGGGCAGGAGCTCTAGCAGCGCTTCGTCCACCGCCGCCACCGCCACCTCCCCGCCGGCGGCCGACCGGCCGTCATCCGCGCGCCGGACGCGGATGTGCACCGGCACCTTTTCGCGGACCTGGTAGACCTCCCGGGGGGTCTCCACCTCGACCTTCAACTCGTGCCCCCGCCAGCCGACCTCGATCCCCGCTATCCCCAGCTTGTAGGCGGGCCGGCCCAGGTCCACCACCGCCGTCGGCTGCGTTTCCCCGGTCCGCCCGCGCACCGCGAGCACCGAGACATAGATGTTGGGGGCGTAGCCGGGCCTGATCGGCACCTCCACCACCGGCTCCCGGGCGGTCAAGGTACGGACGTAGACGTCCGACACCCCCTCCCGCTCCACCGCCACCAGCGCCGTCGCCTCCCGAAACGGCATGCGCACCTGGAAGCGGGCGGTCTCCCCCGGCTCGTAGCGGGTCTTTTCCGGGAGCAGGTCCATCCGGTCGTCGCTCGACGCCTCGAACCACCACCCCTCCGATCCCGCCACCCATACCCCGCGGTTGGCCGCGCTGGGGTTCCCTTCGGGATCCCTGGCGCGGGCCACCAGGATCACGTTCCCCTCGACGGGGGAGGGGGCTTCGCACCGGAGCAGCCCCCGAGTGTCGGTCACACCGCTGCAGAACGGCCCCTCCCTTTTCGTCTCGACGACCGATTCGTAACCGTAAAACCCCCCGACGAGGCGGCTGCGATGGGAATAGTATTTCCGGGTGAAGAGGTCCACCTCCACCGGGGCCCCGGCGACCGGTTTCCCCCCGACGTCGATGACGGCCGCCTGGATCTTCAGCTTGTCGCGCGCCCCCACCCAGTCGTCGGGCCGCACTCCCACGAGCCACCGGGAGGGGTAGATCGGGATCCGGCGCGATACCGTCTGGATCCCGCCGGCGGGGTCCGGGAACTCCATCTCCGCCAGGATGGCCTTCGGCCGGTCGATGGCCGGGATATCCGCGATCTCGACCCGCGCGCCGCCGGCCTTGTCGAGCACCAGCTCCCGGCTCTCCAGCGCCGGGAGCCTCCCGCCCTCCTCCTCGTAATCCTCGGCGGAGGTGCGGGTGACCCCCTCGCTGACCGGGCCGTTGGCGAAGACGAACCCGTCGAAACCGTCCGGCGCCGGGGCGCGGGAATCCTGGAGCTGGTGGCGGAACCGGACGGTAAGCCCCGCGGCCGCGCCCCCTGACAGGTAGGCCGCCTCGAGGCCGCAGGAGAGGCGGGAGGGAGCCACCGGAGCCTCCGCGGGGGGCTGGATCGACGCCCGCAGGACCGGGAGGCGGAATTCCTCCACGCGGAAGGTGCCGGTGTAGAGGCGCGGCTGGTAGTAGCGCTCCGCGGCGAGGGGCATGGAGATCCGGTAGGCGCCGAGGTGGGCGCCGAACGGCACGGTCCACTCGCTTTCGGCCGATCCGTCGGCCCCCCACCGGAGCTCGATCTCGTACTTCCGGTCGCTGCCGAGATGCTCGATCTCGACGCTGGCCGGGCGCTCTCCCGGGAGTGCCAGCCCCTCGAGCACCCGGCTGCGGAGGAAGTGCTTCATGTGCACCGTATCCCCCACCCTGAAGAGCGGCCGGTCGAGCACCGTGTGGGCCGACATCGACAGGTTGTCGCCGTACCCCCCCAGGTTGAAGCGCCAAGGCTCGATCCCGTCGTTCCAGCCGGAGAAGACGAAGGAGAAGTCGTCGGCCTTTCGCGCCGTGATCATCAGCCCGCCGCCGAGGCGGCTCGGGAGGCAGTCCTCGAGTTCATCCTGCTTCGGCAGCCCCGCAGGCCGGGCGATGCCGTCGGCATCGGTCTCCCCCCGCCACAGCACCTCCCCCGCGCAGTCGCGCACCTCCACCCCGGCACCCCCGACCGGGCGGGCGCCATCGAGCGTCGTCACCCAGACCAGGGAGGACTGGGCCCCCCACTTGAAATGGACCCCCAGGTTGGTCACCAGGGCGGCCGTCGAGACATACATGGGCCGCGGCTGCCCCAGCAGCGCGGCTCCCAGCACCTCGCTCCGGATTTCGACGACGTAGAAACCGGGCCCGCCGAGCGGAATGCCCATGACCTCGAAGCTCCGGGCCCCCTGGATGCGGGGGACGGAGAGGGACGTCGACCCGGCCGCTCCCCCGAGCAGCGGTTCTCCCCGCTTCCCCCCGGGGCCGGAACGATCCGACATCTTCTTCAGCCAGAGCCGGACCTGGTTCGGGCGGTCGGGCGCGATCCGGAGGATCCGCGCCTCCATCGCCTCCGCCTCGCGGGCCTGGTCGGGGTTGAGGATCCTCCGGCCCCGGCCGGGATCGAGGACCTCCGCGGGGTGGATGCTCCGGGCCCCTTCCCGCACCTCCAGGAGCGACCCGGCCAGGGTCGGCTCGACGTTCCGGACGGTGACGGGAAGGACGGGATCAGCGTTCCGTTCCAGGATCCCGAAATCGGCCGCGAACTTGATCAGCGGGGGATATTCGTCCACGGGGATCTCCAGGGGAAAGCGCCCCTGGTTGTCGAGCGTCCGCCCGGCGTCGTCCCTGAGCTCCGGGGGGAGGACGAGGCGCAGGGTGGCTTTTTCCGGAAAGGGGCCGATGAAGGTCACCGCCGTGACGTGGTCGGCCGTCTCCTCCCCCCTGGCGGGCGCGTGCCGCTTTCCCCCCGGCTCCTCGAGCACCGCCCCCCGGACCGAGTCCCAGGCCACGGGAGAGGTGAACTCGAGTCTCAGGGGCGTCATCGGCAGGCAGGGGGCGTCGGCGTTGACGCGCCGGCATTCGACGCCGGCGCGGAAAACCGGGCGCACCTTGAAGCGCAGGATCCGGTCCGCCTCGTTCGTCAGTCCGGAGAGCGAACGCACCTGGCGCCCCCAGACCAGTTCCACCCGGGACCCGTTGGGAAACCGGCGCCGGGCTTTCAGCAGGAGGAGCGGGGCATCGGGGGCCGCGCGCAGGCCGCGCACCGCCGCGAGCACCCTGGACCGTTCCTCCCCCCCGAGCACCCGTACACCCACCCGCTCCCCGATTCCGTCAACCCGGAAATGGACCGACTTGAGGACGGAGGCTTCATCCGGATCGCAGTCGAGGCTCAGAACGAAAACCTGTTCCTCGTCGATCGAGGAACTCCCCTCCCAGGGGCGCGAGGTCCGGACGGCGGGGCCGCCGGTGTGGAAGGAAAAGACGCGCCCCCCTTCCACCTGCCGGCCGGCGAGGGTCATGAGGCCGGGGCGCACCGTGAAGGTCGCGCGGACGCCGCCCGGGAGGTCCTTCTCGAAGTCGTAGACCCAGTGGGTCTCGTCCTCCCACTTGCCCGACCCGGCGACGGGGGCCTCGATCAGGAAGGGGCTCACGCGGTCGCGGGGGTCGCCCAGGGGCGTCATGGCCTCGGAAAAACGCGCCCGCACCTGGCGGACGTTTTTCACGAACCCTTCCGGGCCGAACGATTCGATCACGGCCGGCGGTTCCTGGGCATGAGCCGGGAGAACCGACAACCACGCAAGCAGAACGACGAGTCCGTAAAGTCGCATATCCCCTCCGGCAATGGTTTCCCCGGCCCTCCGGTCCCCGCCCCCTAACGCCCGGCCACGCCGTATTCCTTGAGTCGGTACTGCAGGGTGCGCAGGCTGATCCCCAGTTCCTCGGCCGTGGCGCGCCGGTCCCCCCCGTGGCGCTCGAGGGCGGCAAGGATCGTTTCCCTTTCCGCCCGCGCCAGCAGTCCCGTCCGCCCGGGTCCGGCAGCGGCGGCGGCCTTCATCGGAAGGCCGTCGGCGTCGATCGCCCCGGTCGGCGCCAGGATCAGGGCGCGTTCGACGGCGTTCGACAGCTCCCGCACGTTCCCGGGCCAGTCATGGCGCAAAAGGAGTTCCCGGGCCCCGGCGGTGAACCCCGGAGCCGGCTTCCCCATGCGGGCGGAGAGGCTTCGGGCGAAGAAATCGGCCAGCGGCAGGATATCCTCGCGCCGCTCGCGCAGCGGCGGGATGGGGATCGGGAAGACGTTCAGGCGGTAATAGAGATCCTCCCGGAAGCTTTTCCCGGCGATGGCCTCGCGGAGCGACCGGTTGGTCGCGGCGAGCACCCTCACGTCCACGGCGATCGACCGGTCGCCGCCGACCCGCTCGAACTGCTGCTCCTGGAGCACCCGCAGCAGTTTCGCCTGCAGGTCCACCCCCATGTCCGCGATTTCGTCCAGGAAGAGGGTGCCGCCGCTCGCCAGTTCGAAGCGCCCCCGGCGCGTCTGCGTCGCCCCGGTGAAAGCCCCCTTTTCGTGCCCGAACAGCTCCGATTCGAGCAGCGTCTCCGGGATCGCGGCGCAGTTGACGGCGACGAACGCGTGCGCGCGCCGGGGACTCCGCCGGTGGATGAAGCGGGCCACCACCTCCTTGCCGGTCCCCGATTCCCCCGTCAGCAGGACCGTGGTCGGCTGCGGCGCCACCTGCTCCGCGAGCCGGAAGACGCGCTTCATGCCGTCGCTCTCGGCGATGATGTCCGCGGGGAAGGCCGCGTCCGTCTCCTGCTGGTGGAGGAGGCTGCGGTCGCGCAGGCCGCTCCGGCCGATCACCCTGCCGGCCACGACCCGCAGCTCCTCCGGGCTCTTGAGCGGCTTGGTCAGGTACTCCTCCGCCCCCAGCTTGATCGCTTCCACGGCCGTTTCCACCGACCCGTAGGCCGTCAGGACGATGACGGGGGTCTCCGGGGCGTGCTCGCGCATCCACCGGATCAGCTCGATCCCCCCCATGTCGGGCATCCGCTCGTCGGTGATCACCAGGCTGAAGCTGCGGGCGGAGAGGAGCTCCGACGCCTCGCGCCCGTCGGCCGCCGTCACCACCTCGTATTCGCGGGCAAGCGCGCCCCCGACAAACTGCCGCTGGCCCGGCTCGTCGTCCACCACAAGGATTCTGTGTTTCATAAGGCCCCGTTCGAAGCTATCCCGCTCTCCGCACACTCACCGCGGTGCTCCGCAGGATCCAGGCGGTCGCGAGCACGGCCAGCGCGAGCACGACCCACACCAGGCGCTGCCCCTCCGGGGCTCTCTCCGGCGGCCGGTCTCTCCCGGTCAGTTCCACCGGGGATACCCTGGCCAGGGTCCGGACGTCCAGGGAAGCGAGCGCCCGCGCCGACTCGTAGCGCGGCGCGGGGGCCGAGGCGTTTCCCGCGTAGAGGCGGAAGCGCGACTGGCCCGCCGGCTCGAAGACGAGATAGACGGGGGCGGCATAAGCCGTCACGCCGGCCACTTCCAGCGGGGGGCCGTCGCGGCTTTCGATCTCGATCCTGAGGTAACGGAATCTCGAGGGGACGGCGAGGCCGAGCGACAGCTCCCCCCGGACATCGCGGCGGATCACCCCCTCCCCCAGCCGCTCCCAGGGAGTCGCCACCCGCCGCTCCTTGCCGTATTCGCCGCTTTCGAACCGGACCCTCTCGGCCCGCTCCAGGCTGTTGCGCCCGGAAACGACGCACCGTTTCTCGAATATCCTGCCGGGGTCGCGGCCGAGCAGGAGCCGGAAGCGCCCGATCGACAGGTTGCGCCGTCCGAAGTCCGCCTCGATCACCGTCGCCCCATCCTCGATCCGCGCCTCGAGCAGCGCACCGCTTACGGCCGTCTCCACCGGCTCGACCACCTGCCGGTGGACGAAGCTCACCCGCCCGATTTCGGGCGGGCCGGTCTCCTCCGGCATCTTCTGCACGGAAAGGCGCAGGTAGCGATAGGTGTTGAGGCCGATGTCGAAAGTCTCGAAACGCCGCTCGGGCGCCGTCCCCGCCGCCATCGCCCACCCCTCGGGCAGGAGCGTGCTCCAGGCCTCGAGCGTGTCGCTCCCCTCGATCTGGACCCGACGGCGGAAACCGTCCCCCTCCGTCGGGACCGTGATCCGGTTCTTTTCCACCGGGGCCCCGAAATCGACCGTGACCCGGCTGGTGGCGCCATCGGGATATTCCCGGTTCAGCACGGTCCCGGCGCGGACGGTCTCGACCGACCGGCCGGCGTCGTGGACGACCGCGTAGGGGACCTCGACACCGCGCTCGTCCGTTATGCGCAAATCCGAAAGGTCCCCCTTTTCGCAGCGGTCGAGGTTCTGCGGGGACAATACCAGGGCGGCGAAGCCCGCCTCGGGCGCCTCGAGGGCGGCGTGATATCTCCACTCCCCGAAGTCCCCGGCCGCGGCGGCCGTGCCGGCGCCGAAGATGAACAGCAGTACGAAGATCATGAATCCTCCCGAGTATCCGGTTCCAGGTCCCCGGCGCGCCGTCGTTCGCGCCGGCTGTAGGCGTAGGAGCAGGCCATCAGAAGCGCGCCCAGGGCCAGGAACGAAACGACCCGCCAGATCTGCCGCACCTCGGCCATATCCACAAACACCACCTTCAGGAGCGTGAGCCCGAGCAGGGCGAGCGCGAACCACCGCCAGGCCGGCAGGCTGCGGGAGATGCCGGCGGCCAGCAGGGCCGTGGCCCAAAAGGCCCAGGCGACCGAAATGAGAGCCATTTTCAACCAGCCCCGGCTCGCTTCCGTCCACGCGCCGGGATACGCCCCCTGGCCCAGTTCCGCGGCGACCAGGACGGCCACGAGGAAGTGGGCCCCCAGTTCGAGCGCGGTTCTCCGCTTCCCCCCCGGCTCCATCCGGGAAGCGAGGAGGTAGACGCCCGCCGGCAGGAGGAGCGCGGCCCAGAAGACCGGGTTGAGGAATACGATGGAATCCCGGTGGTGCAGGTCGGCCAGCAGGGCGAGCCACGCCAGGCCGAGAACACCGTAATGCACCGCGGAAAGCGCCTCGAGCCGCGCCGACACCCTCTTTCGCAGCAGCCACAGCCAGGGGAAGGCGGCCCAGAGGACGCACAGCACGATCGTGCGTCCGTCGCGCAGGGCGTCCGCGTCCCCGCCCGCCCCGATCCGGCCCCGGAACCACGCCCACGCCTCGGCGCTCAACAGAAGGATCAGCATGAAGCTGGCCGCGACCTGGAGCGCGGTCCCGGCCGCCGCCCGCGCGCCCTGCCCGGCCCCGCCGGACCCATACCGGCGTCCGACCAGGAACCAGGACACTGCCACCCCCAGCCAGGCTGCAAAGACGGGGTTGGCCGCCGGGACGAACACGCCGGTGTGAAAGACGCCGCCGGTCAGCCCGACCCAGGGTCCCGCCAGCAGGCAGAAGGCGGCCGCACCTTCGAGCACCGCGGCGCGCGCGCGGATTCCGATGCCGGCGAAGACGACGCCGGCCAGGGCCCAGGCGAGCATGGCGCCCTCGGCCCGAAGGACCGCGGGGATCACGACGAGGAGCGACCCGGCGGCAAGACCGAGGAGGGTCGATTCCAGCGGCGGCGAGGACGCCCGCCTCGACCGGGCCGCCCGCAGCGCGACGAGGGCCGCGAGCGACAATCCGCAGAGCGAGAGTCCGAGCGCCGCCTCGTGTCGCTGCACCAGGAGGTCCCACAAAAACCAGAGTCCCGAGACATGGGCCGCGGCCGCGACGACACATTCTTCCGGGCGGACGCCCTTGCGGTGCCGCACCCCCCGGCAGAGCGCGGCGGCGACAAACAGGATCACGAGCCCCGCCGCCCCGGTCACGGCGGTCCCCAGCCGGTCGGGAGCATAAAAGCGGACATACCATCCGGCGTAGTGGGCCAGGCTCAAGACGAAACCGAGCGGTACGATCCCGCGCCAGCCGCAGAGGACGGAGACCCCGGCCGAAGCCGCGGCGAGGATCGCGAGGTAGGCGAAGAGGATCTCCGCCTGGTCCTCCCCGGTCGAAAGGAGCCAGGGGGTGAGATAGGCGCAGAGGAGCCCGAGATAGGCGAGCACCGGGGCGCGCCGCGCCACCGCCAGCAGGACGGTGAAGAGCGCGAACCAGCAGAGGAGGCCGAAGGTGGCCGCCCGGCCGCCGAAATCATAGAACTTGTAGCTGAGGAAGGTGGTCAGAAAGAGCGCGCCGCACCCCGCCGCGGAGACCGACTGGGACAGGAGCGGGTGAAACCGCCTCAGGCGCAGTTCGCCCAGCCAGAGCAGGGAGACGCCGATCCCCATCCCGATCGTCACTCGCCCGGCGGGGCCGATCCAGCCCCGGTCGTAGAGGAACTTGAGCAGGAAGGCGGTGCCGGCGAGCGTCACTAGGGCCCCCACCCAGTTGAGCCAGCGGGTCCCCACCATCCGCTCCAGGGCGTCGAGCCGCTCCGCCCGGGTCTTCACCGGCCGGACCGGCGTCGCCGCCGGAGTCGGCTTCAGCGTGGGCGTCGCCGCCGGAATCGGCTTCGGCGCGGGCGTCTCCGCCCGGGGGGCGGCCGCTGCGGGCTCGGCCGCGACAGGGGCAGCCGCCCGGGTTTCCATTCCCCCGGCCGACAGGCGAGCCTTCAGGCCCCCCAGTTCCGCCTCGATCCGCGACAGGGCCACCCGGGTCCTGATGACGGAAACAAAACAGAAGAGGGTGATGCCTATCCAGGAAAGAAGGACGCACAGGAGCAAGACCACCATTTCGGTTTTCCTTCTGAATGCCGGCAGTATACCACACGCGCCCCGTCAGGGAGCCTCGGCCCGGTGCGTCATCTCGCTCGCGTCCCCGAAGGCGCCCTCCGTCCCCAGGTGTTTCAACCAGAAGGCCTGCAGTTCGCCCGTCGGCGCGGTAAGGACGATGTCGCCGTCGATCGTTTCATGGCCGAGGGCCTCCGGGTGGGCGGCCAGGAACCGCTCGAGCCAGTCCGGGTCGGGCGCCCGCATCCGGAGCGTCGGCGCGATCCGCTCGAGGTGGAGAAAAGAGTGGACGGGGAGGAAATGCAGGTCGTGGATCAGGTTTCCCCTCGCATCCGGGCCCACCGGGACCAGGTCCAGGAAGAAGACGTCCCCGATTTTCGCCAGCCCGGACCGGAAGTCCCCCCGCCGCCCCTCCTCGTCCGTGTGGACGAAGAGATAGCCGTTCGCCCCCTCGCGGGAGAATGTCCAGACCTCCTTCGAGCCGGCCTCGGACCATTCCCCCAGCAGCGCCGGCTCGAACACCAGGTCCCGCTCCATGTAGATCGGGTGGAGCGACCGCACGAAACACCCCGAACCCAGCACCAGGACAAAAAAGAGGAAGACCGCAAGCGTTTTCTGCATGACCGTCACCCCCTTTGAATTGAACGCGATGTTCCTTCCAGTATAAGGCGCGAGGGGGTTCATTTGAATCGCAATTTTGTATATGATGGCTCCCGTGAACAGCGCCGGTCCTTTCAACGAACCGTCCCGGGAGGCCGCCCCGGCCACCCCGGTCGCCGTGGCCTTCATCTGCGACCGCCATTACGTGGTCCCCACCGCGGTCGCGATCGCCTCCCTCCTGCACCACCGCCACCGGGACACCCGCTATGAGATTTACATCGTCGCCGCCGACCCTTCGGCCGACCTCGGCATCCTCGGCGCTTTCGACGCTCCGGGCGCCACCATTCACCTCGTCGAGGCCCCGGCGGGGAAATACGCCGGCCTCCCCGACGCCTTCCACGTGACGAGCGCCGCCTGCCTGAAGTTCGACCTGCCGCATCTGCTCCCGCACCTGGACAAGGTGCTCTACCTCGACGGCGACGTCCTGGTCCGGGAAGACCTCCGCGCCCTGTACGAGACCGGGCTCGGGGACCGCCCGGCGGCGGCCGTGAGGGACATCGGCCTCGACGACAACGCGCTCGGCATCCCCGATTACTTCAACGCCGGGGTCATGCTCCTGAACCTGAAACAATTGCGGGAGGAGGGGGCGCCGGCGGCCCTGGAGGAGATGCGCCGGACGAGGACCGACCTGACCTACATGGACCAGGACTGCTCGAACATCCTCTTCGCCGGCAGGGTGCGCCTGCTGCCGATGCGGTACAACTGCTTTTACAGCATCTTCCTGCGCCTGAAACGCCGCTACCCCGTCCGGCGCATCAACCGCTTCTTCGGGACCTCCTACCCCACCCTGGAAGCCCTCGGCGAGGATGCGGCCATCCTCCACCTGGCCGGCCACGACAAGCCCTGGCTCTATTTCGACAGCGTCTCGACCCCCCTCTGGGACCGCTACCGCGCGCTCTCCCCGGCCAGCTCCTTCAGGTTGCGCCGCCGCTCCATCCGCCTGCGCCCGATCGGCACCTTCGCCCGCTACCTGCACCGGCACGGCCCCGCGGCCGCCGCCGGCCTGGCGCGCCGGAAACTGCTCGCCCTCCTGCGCCCCTCCTCCCCTGCACGCGGGTAGCAGTCTCCTGCCGGCATGAGCCCTACCGGGGCATAAGGAGGAGCTGTTTTCTCTGCTGATGGATCGCTTGAAATCGTCGGGTAACTCGGGGAGTATTCCGCCGGCAAAAGGCGCTGGTTCCACCCAATCTCTTGTCTTTCCCGGGCCGCCACGCAGGACACCGATCCCGGTGCTTGAAATCGGTGTCATGCGTAAAATCGGTGGCCGGCAGAGTCAGTACTCCGCCCCGTTCTCCCAGCCGGATTTCGTGCCCGGCGGAACGGTTTCACAATAAGCCTCGGCGGCGTGCATCTTGCCGTCGAAGATCTTGAAGGAGTGCCACACGTCCAGTTCCCCCTGGCCCGAGAAGAGGGAGCCGGGGCCGAAGTTCATCCTCACCGCCACCACCCCCAGTTCCTCGTCGACCGCCATGACCCGGTACCGGATTCCCGCCAGTCTCGGGATCGTCTGGGTCTTCATCACGTCGCAGCCCTTGAAGAAGGTGCAGCCCGGGCCGGCCATGAGGTTCCCGTTTTCATAGCGGTAGGCATGGGGCACCATGGGGGAATCGACCTTGACGAAGCTTCCCACCTTCAGCCCCTCCGGGTAGGTGACGGCGATCTTGATCATCTCTTCACGGGTGTTCAGCCGGCCCTTTTCCGGTTTGGCCAGCATCTCCGGGCGGACCGTCTTGAGGTTGTCCGGGTTGAACAGCATCCCCTCCTCCCTGTTCATCACGGCCGTGCTCTCGATTTCGGTGATTTTGTTGTCGGCGACCTTCAGTCTCACCACATAGAGAATCGGGGCGTTGTTCTCTTCCAGCACCAGGAAGGAGACCGCAACACCCTGGCGGACATCCAGGATGTCCCTGCGGTACCGGGTCGGTTTCAGGTCTTTCTTCCACATGCCTTCGCCCGGCTTCAATTCCTTGGTGTCTTCGGTGAACCTGGCATCGGCGGCCAGGGGCAGGGCGCCCGGATTTTTGGCCAGAAGCGCGTCGACATACCCGGTGACGAACCCGGCAAGGCACTCCCGGTCGCACGGCGCCGCCTGCGTGGCAACGGGCAAAGCCATCATCAGCAGTGCGCAGATAACGAGGGTGTTTCTCCTGATCATTCCATCCTCCTTGGAAAGGTTTCCTGGATAAAGCCGGTACAGCATAACCCAAAAAGCCAGGTTTCAAATGTCAAATGTTGCCGTTTCCAAATGATAGCAGGCACGTCACATAATAGCTGTCACATCCTTGTGCCAAATTTCTTGACAAGGCGTTGACGACTTCTATAGCCTGCTGTCCAAGCGGGAAAAACGACCTGCACGCCGCCGCAAGGGGCCGACGCCGCCGAAGCAGAGTGATGATGGTGCCTTTTTCGCAGGGGACCCCGTCCTTGGAAACCATTCGGAAAGGGAGGGAATCATGCATACAACGAGAAGACTCTTCCTCAAAACCACCGCCACGGGAATAGGCTCGGCCGCGCTGGCGGGAATCAAAGCCGTGGAAGCGGGCGTCGTGGAAGCGGATCAGATCAGGGAGTGGGACCTTGAAGCCGGGGTCGTGGTTTTGGGCCTCGGCGCGGCCGGTCTCATGACCGCGATCACGGCCCGTGACCGCGGGGAGGACGTTTTGATCCTGGAGAAAGCGCCCGAGGCTCACGCCGGCGGCAATACGAGGGTCAGCGGCCAGGGCTGGTGGTGTCCTCCCGATTCGGACAAGGCCGTCACCTACCAGATGGCCATGAGTGACGGCTACCCCATCCCGGACGATGTAGCCAGGGCCTTCCATGAACACTCCATCCAGGTGACCGAATGGATCACGAAAATGGGCATGGATGTAAGAACGATGCCCACCCAGGGCGAGTACCCGGAATTTCCGGGCGGCGCCGGAAACGTCTGCTGGTCCGCCGAGGGGAACGGGTTTCAACGCCTGTGGCTCCTCATGATGGAAAACGCTCTCCGGAAGCCAGGGATCCGGGTTCAGTACGAGACACCCGGGGTGGAACTGATCCGGGACGTCAAAACCGGAGAGGTCCGGGGGGTGATCGCCGAAAGGGGGGGGAAGAGAATCTATGTCAAGGCCAGGAAGGCCGTGGTTCTCTGCACGGGTGGTTTTGAAAACAACCAGGAGATGATCCGCGATTACCTCGGCATGCCCTACGCCTATCCCAAGGGGAGCCCATACAACACCGGCGACGGGATCCGCATGGCGATGGCCGTCGGCGCCGATCTCTGGCACATGGACAATCAGGCGGGACCCGACTTCAATTTCAGGATTCCGGGGAAGGATTGGGCTTTCGGATACAATTTCGCCCCCCCGGGAAACGGCTGGATCTGGGTCGCGAAAGACGCCACCCGGTTTACCAACGAGACCTATTTCACCAAGCACGGCAAAATCCCCTTCCACGGCATCTACATCCACGTGCCCACCCCCCTTCCCGTCCACCTGGTCTTCGACGAGCCGATGAGAAAGAGCGGACCGCTGTACCCGAAGAATTATTTCTTCTGCTGGTGGGCGCAGATAGAAAAATACGACTGGAGCGCCGACAACCTGGCGGAAATAGAAAAGGGCTGGATCCTCAAGGCGGACACCCTGAAGGAACTGGCCGCGAAAATCGGGAAGGATCCCGAGGCCCTCGAGAAAACCGTGGCCGCCTGGAACAAGGCCTGCGCGGAGAAGAACGACGCGGAATACGGCCGCGACCCCAAAAGGATGGCGCCGATTCAAACGCCCCCCTTCTACGCCGCGGAGTTCGTCCCGGCATTCACCAACACGCAGGGAGGGCCGAGGCGCAACGCCAGGGCCCAGGTGCTCGATACGAATCGCAAACCGATACCCAGGCTCTATTCCGGCGGGGAACTGGGGGCGATCTACAGCTGGGGGTACCAGGGCGGCGGCAACATCCTGGAGTGCATCGTCTTCGGTCATATCGCAGGGGAGCAGGTTGCGGCGGAAAAGCCCTGGAGTCAGCGTCCATAACGCCGTAACGGAAGGATCCGCCGCCCGATCGTCGCGCCGGCGTGATTGCGCAGCCATCCATAATTTTAAGGAGGTTTTTCATGAAGCGATTCACCAAGCCGAATTGGCCACTCGGGGCCGGCTGCCTGCTCTGGGCGGCAATGGTACAAACGGCCATCGGGATTCTTCCGATGGTGCCTTCCACGGGGACGGCGGCGGCGTATGCCGCGGTCACATTGCCCAACCATGCACCCGCCGATTTCATCCAGGTCCGGCCGGGCACACCGAAGGGCAGCCTGGAAACCCTGACGTACCATTCCAAGAGCATCGGCGTCGACCGCAAGGCCGTCGTCTACACCCCCCCGAATTACGATCCCAATCAGAAATACCCCGTCCTCTATCTGATGCACGGCATCGGCGGCAACGAAACTCATTGGACCACCCTCTGCGCGGCGAACAAGGTCCTCGACAACCTCATCGCCGACAAAAAGGCCGTGCCCATGATCATCGTGATGCCTAACGGCCGGGCTTCCGCCGAGCCTCCCTCGAGCAATTTCATGGCGGATTTCAATCACTACGCCACTTTCGAGAAGGACCTGCTGCAGGACCTGATGCCCTACATCGAATCGCGCTATCCCGTGAAAGCGGACCGGGACCACCGTGCCATCGCCGGCCTGTCCATGGGAGGCGGGCAGGGTCTCAATTTCGGAATCAACAACATCGACAAGTTCGCGTGGGTCGGCGGCTTCTCCTCCGCACCGAATCTCCAGCAGCCCGCCGTCCATATCCCCAAGATCCAGCAGGCCAAAGACCCGCTGAGCCTGCTGTGGATCGGCTGCGGCGACAAGGACAACCTGATAACGGGAAGCTGGAATCTCCACCAGGCCCTGGTCAAGGCGAACCTGGATCATGTCTGGTATGTCGACACCGGCGGCCACGAGGTCATGGTGTGGAACAACAACCTGTACCTGATGGCGCAGATGCTGTTCCAGCCGGCCGGCTCGGTCACGCCCCCCCCCTCCATCGGGAGCTATAACGGAGAACCGGTAGGGGGCGGATTCGGCGGCATGGGCATGGCCGGCGGCAGGGGGATCGGCGCGGGGCGCGGCATGATGGGAGGGGGCGCCAGTACCGAACTCACCGCCAGGAAGGAAAAAGGCGCCGCCGCACCGTCAGGGGCTGCGGGGAAATGGCTCATAAAGGATGGCGACGGCGAAATCGAGCTGGAGCTGAAGCCCGAAGGCTCCAGGTGGACGGGAACCATCGAAAACCGTCAAATGCCCGGGGCGATCGAGTTCAAGGACGGCAAGGTGGAAGGAAACCAGGTTTCCTTCAGCTATGTGCGTCAGGTCAACGGCCAGGATATGACCATATCCTGGACGGGAACACTCACCGGGGACGAGATCAAGTTCAAGCGCGAGGTAGGGGGCGGGATGGGCATGCCGCCCGCCGGCCGCGGAGCCGCTCCGAAGACAAATCAGGCCGAATAACCAGGGAGAGGGGGGCTTTCTGAAAAAGCCCTCCTCCATTGATGTTTTCCGCCCGGTCCCGTGGTATTCTGCGCCCCTCGAGAAGGAGCAAACCGCCATCCGATGGCTACCAACGGAAATTTTCATAAGGAACCGACCATGGCAGTGCCCAAATTCGATCCCAAGGAAATGGAAGTCAGAGAGGAGATCCCCGCATCCCCTTTCATGCCTGCGCGAAAAATCTACAGCTATCCTGTTTCACCCAGGGAAGCGGTGAGAGGCCTGCTGAGAAGAGAACCGGTCTGGCAGGTCTCGGACATGATCGAGACCCGTCTGCTCAGCCCGAGAATTCTCCCGGACGCGATCGCCCGTTCGTTTGTTTTTGAAGCCGATCCCTTTGACCCGAATACGGGCGGCGGACCGGACATGTTTGGAATGATATGGGAGTATGTCCCCGTGGCCGGCGGCTCCATGATCCGTCCCGGCAAGCCGTTTATGGAGGACTTCAATGAATGGCCGGACAAGATCGTCTGGCCCGACATCGAGGCCTGGGACTGGGAAGGGAGCGCCAGGGCCAACGCCTCCTATCTTGATGACGGCAAATTCAACGTCTGCTGGTTCATGACGGGCTGGTACGAGAGGCTGATCACCTTCATGGAATTCGAAAACGCGGCCGTGGCCATGATCGACGAAGACCAGAAGGATGCCATCAAGGCCTTCTTCGACAAGGCGACCGATCTATACATAAAAATCTTCGATAAATTCTGCACCCATTTCCCGGCGCTCGACGGGTTCTGCATCCATGACGACTGGGGCTCGCAGAAAGAGACCTTTTTTTCTCCCTCCGTAGTCGGTGAAATGATCGTTCCCTACATGAAGAGGGTGACGGATTTCCTGCACTCGAAAGGCAAATACTGCGATCTGCACAGCTGCGGGCAGCTGATGAAACAGGTTCCGAACATAATAGCCGCGGGCTGGGATTCATGGTGCCCGCAGGCCATGAACGATACCCATAAGATCTATGCGCTGTTTGGTGACAAACTGCTCATAGGCGTGATGCCCGATTCCTTCGATCCGGCGACCTCGACGGAAGAAGAGCAGCGGGAGGCGGCGAGGAGATACGCGGACAGGTTCTGCAATCCGCAAAAGCCTTCCTATTTCAACCTGAATGCCCTGAACCTGTCCACCCCGGCCTTCTGCGAGGAGCTGTACCGGCGATCGAGGATGAATTACGGCGGGTGACAAACGGATCCCCCGCAACAAGCCTGGGCGGCCGGGTACCTTCCCCGCTGCCGGCGCCGGCCCGGCCCGGCCCGCGGAAAGGGTGAGATGATCTTTCGCAAGATCCGACATCGTCTCGGCCGTTATCCCGCAATCCGGACTCTCGCCCTCCGGACCCTGCACCGGCGGGCTTATCGGGAAGACGTCAGGAGGCGGCTCACGCCGCAGCGCCGGCTGTCCTATTTCATCCTGAACATCCTGGACCACTGCAACCTGGGCTGCGCGGGGTGCGACCATTTTGCGCCCCTGGCGGAGAGGAGATGTGTGCCGGTCGAGGACATCGCCCGCGACCTGGCCCGCATCGCGGAGATTCTGCGCGGGGATGTCGCCAGCATAGGGGTTATGGGAGGCGAGCCGCTGCTGCACCCCCGGCTGGAGGAAATCCTGGCCCGGACAAGGCGGTTTTTGCCGGAAACGGACATCATGCTCGTCACCAACGGGATCCTGCTGCCGAAAATGGGGGAGTCGTTCTGGCGTGCCTGCCGCGAAAACGACATCGTCATCGTCAACACGAGATACCCCATAAACCTGGATTACGGGGCGATCCGGCAAACCGCGGCCGCTCACGGCGTCCGCTTCCGCCATTACGGCAGGACGGATGCCGTCATCAAGACCTCCTACCGGATGGCCCTCGATCTCCGCGGCACTCAGGACCCACGGCAGAGCTTCAGGAACTGCTTTCATGCCAATACCTACCCGCTGCTCGCGCAGGGGAGGCTCTACGCCTGTACCGTCGCTCCCAACGTGCGCCATTTCAACCGACGCTTTGGAACCGGCATGCGGCTCGAGGAAGGGGACTGGCTGGACATCCATCGCCCCGTAACCGCCGCGGGCATCCTGGAGTTCCTGAGCGAACCCAGGCCCTTCTGCCGCTATTGCCGGGTCTCCCGGCGGTCCTACGGCCACCCATGGCGCCGATCCTCGGGCGACTTCCATGAATGGGTCGAGCCCCCGCGAAGGCTCTTCGGGTTCCCGAGGACGGGCTCGGACACGGCCGCCGGCATCCGGCCTCGAAGAAACCCCGATGGAGCTTGTCGGAAAGACTCTTCCCGCGTCTGAATGCGCGGTGTTCCCGCACAAGGGGCCGCTCGCCGGCAAAACCGGCAATATCAAGGGTATCTGCGCCTATGGCACCTGGTCGGCGAAATCCCGGCATGTGAGTCCCTACAGGCGGACTCTACGGCAGAGTCCGGGTGCGGGGAGCGGTGAATCGCCGGAACTCCGAGGAAAGGGGTTGCGGACATTTGTATGGAAACAGGAATTCATTGAGCCATGGTGCAGGCGCCGGGCCGGCGCAGGAACTGGTTCTGAGCGGGAGAAAGGCGTCACCGCAGAGGCTTTTGCCTGCGCCTCTGCAGTGACGAGGGGCTTATGACTTTCTGGATGTTTGCACGTTCGCGGACAACACTTCTTCAACCTTCCTGCTTCCGCATTCGGGGCAGGAGAATCCATCCTTCTGTTTCTTCTCCCAATCGCTCACGGGGATCATTTCCTGGAATTTGTGGCTGCATTCTTCGCATTCGAATTCATAGACGGGCATGACGATCCTCCTTGCTTAAGGGGGCCGGCAATTCCGGCTGTGGTTTATACGATCATGATAGCATTGCGCATGAGCTCCTCAAAGGCGCACAAGGGTCCGACCCGTTCCGTACCGGTGCACGTACCGATATATTCCCGGTCGACGCCCCGGCATGGATGGCCGTGTCGATCCACCGATAATCCGGGTACACGAGGAGCCTTCCGGGATATCCGTGCGATGGGATCTTCGATGCCTGGGAACTCTTTGCAGGCCGGCTTTGCGGCGGAATCCAGGTGCGGGAAGCGGATAAGGATAGGAAGGTTCAGCTGCCGTTTCTCTCCGGAGGCCGGTATCTTCTTCCCCCTCCTGCCCATTGAGAATTGCGGGTGGATGCTGCGGGAACACTGGGACCTCGGCCCATTGATTACTTCAACAGGATCCCCTCCGCCAGCGATCCGGCCTCTTCCTCGGTGAATTTGCCGCTGATTATGGCCCGGCCACCTGTGATTTCATCCATGATCCTGGGTGCCGAGCAGACCCGGCCGTCGAGCATAATGGCCAGAATCTCCCCGATATGGGATTTGGTCAACCGCGCCAGCTTCAGGGACCCTTCCTCCGTGAGCATAAATCCCACACCGAATCCGTCCGCATCCGCTTGAGGCCAGGCGCGGGCTATATCGGCGTTGGTCAGGGCAGCTTCGGGCGAAATCCACACGGGAGTCTTCGGCGGTCCGGGAACGAGGCCGATCTCCCATCCCTCCACTTTTTCATAGGAAGCGAGCCGGAGTTGGAAGTCAATCTTCCCGGGTTCGACTCTAATTTTCCGTTTTTGGTCGCCGGACAATCCCTCCGCTATCGATTCGGCTTCTTCTTCAGAAAAATTGCCGATTATCATGGCCCGTGAACCGGTGATTTCATCCACGATCCTGGCGGCCATGGCAACCCGGCCGTCGAGCATAACAGCCACGAATCTTCCGACGTGAGACCTGGTCAGGCGTGCCTGCTTCAGCGCACCTTCCTCGGTGAAAAGAATTCCCAGGCACGGCTTGCCCTCAGGCGTCCGATCGACATAGGCCAGGGCTACATCGGCGTTGGTCAGAGCCGCTTCGGGCGAGATCCATAAGGGAGTTTTCCCCGGATCGGGCCCGGGAACCATCTTCCACCCCTCCACTTTGTCATGTGAAGCGAGCCGGGCTTCGAACGTATGATTGCCGGTCCGGTCGCCGGACAACCCTGCCGCCGTTAGAGCGGTTGTGAAAATAACCGCAAAGGCCAGGACTGTATAGAGGAAAAGACAATGTTTTTGTCGATTCACGCGGACGGTCATAATCCGTTCCTTTCGATAGTGGTCGTGAAATATCTTTCTTCCAGTTCAGCCAGAGGAAGGTCCAGCAGGCTGAGATTGAAGCTCAGCTGAGAAGGACCGGTCCCATAGAGATTCGGAACCACTTTTATCTGCCCGTTGAAATCGACCACAAGGAGTTCGTCCCGATTGGCGCGGGCATAGTCACGCAGCCGTTGGATGGCTTCCGGATTCAGTTCGATCGTAAGACGCACGTCACGGGGAATGACCGAATCTGGATGGGTCAACTGTTCTCCCCGGACCACTCCGGCCACGTCTTCGGTTTCGGTCAACGGATCCCTACCATGCGGACCTATCTGCAGGGTGACGCCGGGAGCGAGCCCGGCATCTGAATATTCCGCCGTTTCAGCCCGGGTGCGGCTGAGGCCCCAGCTTTTAGGTACGGCAAGATCAAAAAGGCTTTCATCAAGTGGAACATTCCACCGGAAGTCCGAGTATTCCGTACGCATGTTTTGTCCCTGGGGATCCCGAGACTCCACCTCAATGAGCAGGGGCGCACCGCCGTCGGCAGACGCCCAGAGTTTCGCATGGACCTGCCTTTCCGGATTGACGTACACCCGGTCCGGGATCTCGAATTCGAAGCCGACGGCGGGGATGCCGTTGATTACCCGATCTCCGATACGCCTGGTTTTGTCCGCCGCGGTTTCCTTCATCAGTTCCCAGTTAAACGAAGCGAGATCCATGGGAGGCTGGGAAGGCGGCTTGGTTCCGTCCGTAAGGACGACAGAATCAAACAGCTCCCCCCGACCGGCCCCGGGGTACAGAGTCACCCCCTCATTACGGCCCGGTTCTCGTCTGATGATGGTTATCTTCCTGGGTCCTTCTTTTACCGGGCCGGAACCGGCATCCGGAGGATACTCCTCAGATCTTGAAAGCCCGGGGTCCTTATAATAGACCTTGTTGCGTCCGGTTACCTGCATCCCGGTCCTGGTAAGGCCGTTGAAGGTCAGGGTGTGGACCTGGTCGAGATGCCCCTGCACGTCAGCCCAGACGATACCGGCCGGCGCCCCACCGTTCCAGACTGCAATAAAGAAGAAAACCAGCGCTGCGGCGGCGGCCAGGGCCCATACAGTCCGGCGACCGGGAGGGATGTTCTTTTTACCGGACCCCTGTTCCACTTCGAACAGTTTTGACCGGATCCCGGATTTCAGATCCTCCGGCATCCGCGGCGCCGGCTCGCCCAGCCTGAGCAACCGATCCAGGTTTTCGTCCAGGCGTTTCTGATCATTGTTTTTATCCATGCCGCTCATGGGGTTGCCTTCCCTTCTCCCTGGCCTTTGAATATCGAAGCGGATATCGTTTCAAACGCGGCTCGAAAAGCCAGCTTTGCACGGTGAAGCAGAACTTTCGCGGCGCCCTGGTTGATCCCTTCCATAGCGGCTATCTCATGGAGCGACAGTTCCTCAAAGTAGCATCTGCGCAAGGCCGTCTGGTACCGTAAAGGCAGGTTGGTCAACGCCATGCGCACCAGTTCCGCAATCTCTTTTTGCGCCAGAAGTTCTTCCGGGAAAATATGCGAGCCCATGCCCATAATCGCCCGGGCGAGTTCATGATCCACGGCATTCCAGAAATCAGGCAGGGCCTCGTCCCTGCCCCGCCTGCGCAGGGCTTTTCGGATGCAGTTCCGGGCAATGTACGTCAGCCAGGGAAACATCTCGCCCCGGCGCGGGTTGAATCGTTCAATGGTTTCCAGCGCAGAAACGAAGGTTTCCTGGGCCACGTCACCGGCCAGATCGGCATCCCGTCCCACGCGGTAGAAGATGAAACCGTAGACCGGATCGGAATAGGCGTCAAACCAGCGCCCGACTTCTTCCTTGTCCCGCCGGCGAAGCCTGCGGAAATCGATCTCCGGTTCGGATTGGGCCGTTGTCCTTTTCACCATGATGGATAATGTCCCGGTAAGCGGAAAAGGTTACAGTGCATCATGGCTTTTCGATGAAGCCTCCGTAAAACCGATGTTCGTACGCGGGAGAACTGGGACACGCAAAGTATAGGAATCTTCAGCTGCGGTTTCTCTCCGGCAGCCGGCACCTTCTTCACCCTCCCTTCTTCTGATAACCCCTAATATATTGCCTGGGAATGCTACATCTTGACTATGGAGGCATTTTAGCTGAAGATCGGGGCGCCAAATAAGGTCTTTACACCGGTATTTATTGCAGCCGATGCGGAGCTTCCGGAGCACTGATTTGCGCCGGCGAACATCTACAAGAGGCAATACATGCGATTTTTGACAATCCCGGCACTGTTGCTGTTTGTGAACATCTTTCCCGTATCGGCGGAAAATGTGGCCGACGGCCCATGGAACGGCGGGCCATTCGCCGGCACTCCCCAGGAAATCCTGGCGGCTGCCGGGAAAATACCGATCGACGAAAACTATGAGGCCCAGATCTTCCTGGAAGAGAAGCGGTTTGTTCTTGATGAATCCGGCCGCGTCGACAGCACCTACAGGCTGATATATCGCGTGGATTCCGCCGGAGCCATCCCCTCCTGGTCCCGCGTGAGCGAGACCTGGCGCCCCTGGTACCAGGATCGTCCGGAAATCGAGGCCCGGGTCATCACCCCCGACGGCTCCGAGTACCGGCTCAACCCGGCAGACCTCGGCGAATACAACGACGCCGAAGACGGACCTCAGGTTTACGGCGACGAAAAAACCCTGAAGGGCCCCCTTCCCGCCGTGGAGGTCGGGGCGATCGTCGAGGAGATTCACCGGATCCATGACAGGGAATCGTATTTCCCGGCAGGAGTCGTCGGCTTCTTTTCCTTCGGCGCCTCGGTCCCCGTCCGGAAATCGCATGTGATTCTCGACGCACCGGCCGCCATCCCGATGAAATATGTCGTGCACAGGCTGCCCGGGCTTGAACCGGCGCGGGAAACCAAGGCGGGCAGGATTCGGCTTCACTTTGAAACCGGCCTGCTGGAGCCCCAGGATGAAGACCTGGACTACGCTCCCGCCGACATCGCCCGGAGACCGGTTCTCCGTTTCTCAACGGCATCCTCGTGGAATTCGATCGCGTCCTCCTATTCCGATATTGTCGATGGCCGCATTCGTGCCGGAGAGCTTCGGGAGTTGTCGGCCGAAATCGCCGGCGATGCCGCAGACCGGGATGAGAAAATCAACCGTTTCCTCTCATTTCTCAAGAAGAACGTCCGCTATACGGGCGTCGAATTCGGCGACGGCAGTATCGTTCCGTCAACGCCCGTGGAAACCATGGAGCGGCGTTTCGGAGACTGCAAGGACAAGGCGACGGCGCTCGTTGCGCTGTTGAGGGAAGCGGGCATCGAATCCTTCGTGGCGCTGCTGAACACCGGTCCCGGCAACGATACGGACCCGGGGCTCCCCGGCATGGGTCGATTCGACCATGCCATCGTTCATATCCCCTCCAATCCGGAATTGTGGATCGATCCGACCGACGAGTACGCGCGCCTGGGTGAACTTCCGGACCACGATCAGGGCCGCCTGGCCCTTGTCGCTTCGCACGGGACAACCGCGCTGATCCGGACGCCTCAAAGCGTGCCGGCTCAAAATGTCCAGAGCGAGCAGCGCGAAGTATTCCTCGCCATCGAGGGAGGCGGACGCATCGTGGAAACGACGACCGTTTCCGGATCCTTTGAACGGAGCTACAGGAGAACTTTCGGCAGAAACACGGAAAAGGAAAACCGGGAACAGCTCGGGCGATACCTCAAAAACCAGTTTCAGGCGCAGTCCCTCGGAGAGATCCATCTATCGGACACGGAGGACCTGTCCATACCCATGTCGCTGCGGATTGAAGGAAAAGATTGCGCTAAATTATGGACCGCGCAAACGGCGGCATCGGTTCCCATTCTGTCAGGCAATCTGATCGGCAGCCTGCCGGACATTTTGAAGCCGGACGATTCCGACGCCAGGAAACCTGAAAAGGAGAGGAAGTATCCCGTTCTCTTGCAGACCCCCTACGTGATGGAAATCCTCTACCGGATTCATCCGCCCCCGGGATATGCGGTTGCGTCCGTTCCGGAAAACGGAAAACGCTTTTTCGGGCCGGCGGTGATGACGCAGGAATATGAAACCTCCCCGGACTCCGTTGTTACGGCGCGCCTGCGCTTCGACACCGTGAAGGCTCTCTACTCGACGGAAGAAGCCGCCGCCGTCAAATCCGAAATCGGCCGGTTCTACGAGGAAACGATGCCTCAGGCCGTTTTTCATCATGTGGGAGAAGCCCATCTGCAGGCGGGCCGTATTCCGGAGGCGCTCAAGGAGTTTCAGGGACTGGTGGAACGTTTTCCCGACACGGCGCTCTATCGCACCCAGGTCGCCCGCGCCTACCTTGAAGCCGGGCTTGGAAGCAACGCCCGGAGGGAGGCAAGGCGCGCCGTCGAACTGGCTCCGGAATCCCTCGTCGCGCAGAGAACTCTCGGGATAATCCTGGCGCATGACGAACTGGGCCGGAAATTCATGAGCGGCTTCGAGTATCAGGGAGCCGAAACAGCGCTCAGGAAGGCCAGGGAGATCGATCCGAAGGATTTCTCAGCGCGCGGAGAACTGGCAATCCTCCTGGAACACGATGCCGACGGCCATCGGTACGGTCCCGGTTCAAGACTTGACGAAGCGATATCCGAATACACTTTTCTGAGATCGGACCTGAAAATCGAGAATCTGACCACGAACCTCATGGTAGCGCTCCTCAACCGGTCCCGATTTGCCGAACTGCGCGAGCTCTGGAAAGAAGCGCCGAAAAATTCCTATCGGAACGGGCTGTACCTGGCCGCGACGGCCGTCGTCAATGGAACCGACGAGGCGGTCCGCGAAGGGTCGCGCATCGCCGACCAGGCGGAGGCCTATCGGGAGATTCTCGGGATCGCGGGGAATCTTCTCACCGCCAGGAGATATTACCCTGAAGCCGCCGAATTGCTTTCGGCAAGCGCCAGGGGCGCCTCCGATTCTGTTGCCCGCCTGTCCCTGGCAAATTTCATTCGCGATATCCAAAGGCACGAGCCTGCCGATCTCCAACCGGACGATCCCGAAGATGTGATACGCTCGTTTACCCTCGCGCTCCTGTCGGGCAAAAACACGGCGCCGGAAGAGCTGCACCGGCTGTTTCCGCCCTTTCTGACGGACTCGATCGATATCGACAGGTTTTCCGGAGAACTGGAAGCTCTTCGCGAAGTATTCCTCCGCTTGATGAACCAGCAGGATTTATCCGAGGACCAGGTTCTGGATATGATGTTCAGCCCCAACAGCATTTCCCTGGAAGGAAACCCGGAAACGGGCTATCGCGCCCGCGTGAAATTATTCGGGCTTCCTGCGGGCAACAATGCATCGATCCATATGTACCTGTTCCGGTCCGAAAACGGATATCGAATCGTCGGATTGGGCAGGACGACGGCGGTGATCGGCAAGCTGCTGCTCCGGTGGATTGAAGAGGATCGAAAGGAAAGGGTCCGGCAATGGCTGGACTGGCTGACCGAGGACACTTACAGCGCGAACGCCAGCGATGTACTGGACCGGACTCCGCTGGAGTGGATCTGGACCGAAGCGGGGAAAAACAACCGGGAAAGAATGCGCCTGGCGGCCGCCAGTCTCATGGACGACGGGACCTACGGGGAATTTCCGGTCCCGGTCATACAAAAAGGAATCCGTTCCAACCTGGGAGGCGACATCAACACGGGGCTGAATATTGCCCTGGCGAACCTGGGACAGTCGATAAAAAAACCCGAGATCCTTTTGAAAGCCGCTGAAAGCCTCCTGAAAGCCCATCCCCGTTCCATGGAAGCATTCGGGCTTAAGATATTGGCCCTGCAGCATTTAAAACGCTTTGTGGATGCGGAACGGGAACTCTCGCGCCGCATGGAGCGCCAACCCGGAGAGCCGGTGACCGCCAGCCTGTATGCGGAAATACCACGCTGGAAGGGTGATTTTTCCGAACATCGAGGGCGCCTCGCCAGCCTGATCCAGTCAGGCCGGGCGACCGCCATGGAATACAACAACCTGGCATGGCTCGATGTCATGGAAGGAAGCACCTCGGCCGATACCCTCCAAAACGCCCAGCACGCGGTCACCCTGACGAATCATTCGGATGAGGCGTCCCTGCATACGCTGGCCACCGTCTATGCAGAATTGGGACACGTGACCCAGGCGCGCGATGTCCTCATGGCCCTTCTGAAGAACAGACCCAGCAGGGAGCTCGAATCCCCGGACTGGTACATTATAGGCCGGATCGGCGAACTGTACGGCGTGCCGGACGCCGCGATCGAAGCCTACGAGAAAGTGGAACCGCCCGCTGAAGGGGAAGGAACGGATTCGTCCACTTACGCCATTGCATCCCGAAGGCTGCGGGCACTGGGGAAAGATCCCGGAAAGTAAACCGAGTACGGCGGATCGTCATAAGGATAGGAAGCATCAGCTGCCGTTTCTCTCGCAGCCGGCATCTTCTTCACCCTCCCGTCTTCTGACAACCCTTGATAGGTTGCCTGTAAATGCTACATCTTGACTATGGAGGCATTTTAGCTGAGGATCGGGGCGCCAAATAAGGTCTCTACACCGGTATTTATTGCAGCGTATCGGGGGGGCGACGGCTCCGGGGCGAAAACGGCAGCGGATGCGTCCTGTCCTGGTGCAATCCTTAAAAGCCCCTCGTGCAGTCCCGAGAAACACAAAGCCGCGGCGCGGAGGTCCGAACGTTTCCCGCCGGGGCTTGATTTGCCAAGCAAGGCTTTGCTCAAATAGCCAAATCGGGCACGGCAAATCAGAATTTTCTCAGTTCCCGGCGCAGGATTTTGCCTTGAGGCGTTTTCGGCAGGTCCGTGACAAAACGTATCGCCTTGGGCACCTTGTAGGACGCCATGCGTTCCCGGCAAAAAGCCAGCAGCGTCTTTTCGTCCACGTTCTTGCCCGGTTTCATCGTCACGAAGGCGGTCACAGCTTCTCCGTACTCGGCGTGCGGCATGCCGACAACTCCGCATTCGTTGACGGCCTCATGCTGGTGCAGCAGATCTTCCACTTCCTTGGGGTAGACGTTTTCGCCGCCGGTTATGACGATATCCTTGATGCGGTCGACGATATACAGATACCCCTCTTCGTCAAAGACCCCGACATCGCCGGAATGAAGCCAGCCGTTGCGCATGGCGCGCGCGGTTTCCTCTGGCTGTTCGTAATACCCTTTCATGATATTGGGGCCGCGGATGATGATCTCTCCCCGCTCCCCCGTTTTCATTTCTTTGTCGTCCGCGTCCACGACCTTCAGTTCGATGATGCCCGCCGGCATGCCTATGGAGCCGATTTTGTGACGGAATAGATGGTTGAAGGTCACGATCGAAGCGGTTTCCGTCATCCCATACGCCTCGTGAATGGGGATGCCGAACATGTCCACCCATCGACGGACGATTTCGGCGGGAAGGCTGGTGCCGCCGGAGAAGACGTAGCGCAGACTCTCCAGATGCTTTTTGCTCTCAGGGGAGTTGAGGAAGCGGATGAATATGGTGGGAACCGCGTAGAAACGGGTCACGCGGTGCCGCCTGACGGCCGCCACGATCCCGTCCATGTCGAAGCCCGGAAAAAGAACGAGGGTCCCGCAGCCGCCGAAGAAGGTGTGCATGATATGGCACTGGGCGAAGACATGGTTCAGGGGAAGGAAACAGGTCCCGATATCGGAAGGCGTCATCCTTTCGTGAAAGGATACATTCTGCGCGCTGTAGAGGAGGTTACGGTGCGTCAGCATGGCGCCTTTGGGAATTCCCGTCGTCCCCCCGGTGTACAGGATGGCGGCCGTATCGTCGCCTGATATGGCTGGGCCGGTTGTTACGGCGCCGGTCAGGGCGGGCGGCTGCCCGTTCCCGTGGAGCAGTCTCCGGACAAATGCATCTTCTTCGACGATGATGGTGTCGCGGACAAGCGGAATCTCTTCCCGTGACGGCAGGTGCCGGAGCAGCGAGCGGCAGGTCACGATGACGGAAGAGCGTGAATCCACGACCACCCCTTTCATCTCTTCCTTTTTGTAGGCCGCGGGCACGCAGACGGAAACAGCGCCGATCCGGGCGATCCCGTAGTAGAACACGATCCACTCGGGCCGGTTGGGCATGTAGATGGCTATCCGGTCGCCTTTTTCGACGCCGAGATTCCGCAGGCGGCCCGCTGTTGCAGAGATGAACCGTTCCATGTCGGCGTACGTATAGCTGCGATCCTCGAAGATGAGAGCCTTTTTCCCGGGGCAGTAAAGGGCCGCGTTCCTGAACTCGTCGGCGATGTTCATGGTTGGTTCCTTTCGCGGTCATTATAAAGAGTATGCCTCCGACCGAGTAGCCTGATTTGATCGCTCCGACGGGCCGCGTCCCGAGCGGGTCGATCGAGGGCGGCGGCGTGAGGAAAAAGAAAGATTCCTTTTTGTCATATGGTATTTTTCCCACATGAAAACGATGGAAGGGAAACTGGGAAGAGTCTTTGTGGTGCGTCTGGAACAGGATGATCCGATACCCGGGTGCCTGGAGGATTTCGCCGCTGAAAAGAAGATACGATTCGGCCAGGTGGTGTTCATCGGCGGGATCTACCGGGGGAATATCGTGGCGGGCCCGCGGGTCACGGCCGATCCCGAGCCGGATCCGATTGTGCTTCCAGTGAGCGAGGCCCACGAAACGATGGCGGCGGGCCTCATCGCGCCTGATGAAAACGGGCGTCCGGTATTGCACATGCACGGCGCTCTCGGACGGGCGGGACAGACGACGGCCGGCTGTTTCCAGCGGGGTCTGTCCGTCTGGCTTGTCGGCGAAGCGGTCATCCATGAAATCCTCAGTGAAGCCGATGCCGCAAGGGCTACGGACAAGACGGCGAAGCTCACCCTGCTCGAAATCAGGGACTGATCACACCCCCTGTTCCGTGCCGGCGCAGGCTTCAAGGTCGTTTTGCCGACCGGGCCGAGCCAGGGCGTTGAGGCCATCGTCATGGGCGGAGATCCGCAGAGCCTGCAGGGATTTTCAAATGACTTGGGGCGAGCGCCCGGCGTAGCATCAGGAGATGAGTCCCGATGGAGGCATTTTGGCTGAAGATCGGGGCGATACATATGGACCTTTAACGCACCGGTATTTGTTGCAGCCCGCCGGGATGGCGGCGGCCTTCATCGGTCCGTTCGGTGTCATGGCGGAACCCTCCCAACACCATCAGACGACAGGGCGCGGAAAGGGTGTCTGAATCCGGGATGCGCCATATCCAGCGAGTCTGTTACAATGGGCCCATTTTCACGTCCCTTGCACGGGTGTGGCCTGGAAATCATTCCGGCCCTGACCCTGCGGAAGGCGCGAGGGGAACAAGCCGCGGGAGAACCTTTTATGGAACTCGCCATCGAAACCAGGGGGTTGACCCGGTTTTTCGATCAGTTCTGCGCCGTTGACGGCATTCATATCCGGGTGGAACCGGGCACGTTCTACGGATTTCTCGGTCCAAACGGGGCGGGGAAATCCACTACCATCAAAATGCTGACGGGCCTGCTGGCGGCCTCGGGCGGCGAGGCGTTTGTCCTGGGCAAAAACATGTTCGATGTCCGGGAAGCGCTCGAGGCCAAGAGGCGGATCGGGGTGGTGCCCGAGGATCTGGCCCTGTTCGAGAACCTGACCGCGCGGGAACACCTGACCTTCATCGGGCGCATGCACCTGATGCCGGTCGGCCTGATCCGTTCGCGCACGGATGAGCTTCTCCATTTGCTGGGACTCGAGGATGCCGGGCAGAAGCTCACGCTCGAGTATTCGCACGGCATGAAGAAGAAGCTCGCGATGGCGGCTGCGCTCCTTCCCAACCCCGACCTGCTCTTCCTGGACGAACCGTTCGAGGGGGTGGACGCGGTCACTTCCCGCACGATCCGGGATATCCTGAAGGACTATATCCGGCGCGGTTCCACGGTATTCCTGACCTCCCATGTGCTGGATGTCGTTGAGAAGCTCTGCACGCACGTGGGCATCATAGCCAACGGCAGGCTGGTCGAACAGGCGGAACTCGACACCCTGCGCCGGGGAAGCTCCCTGGAGGAGCGCTTCCTGCAAAGGGTCGGGGTCGATGAAGAAGCGACTCACAAGCTTTCCTGGCTGCACGAGGAAACACCGTGAACCGGGAACATCTCGAGACCTATGTCTGGGTAAGGTGGCGCCTATCCGCGAACCAGGTCCGCCGATCCGGTTTCCTGGGAGCGATCCTTGTCGCCATCATGGCCGCAGCCAGGGTGATGGGCGGAATCGTCGCCTTCATCGCCGGCCTGCTTGCCGGCCTGCTGACGCTGCGTCATGCCCAGCCATGGGCGCTGTTGGCAGTTTGGGACGGCGTGGCCGCCGCTTTTCTCTTTTTCTGGCTGGTCGGGCTGATGGTGGAATTGCAGCGAACGGAGTTGCTGTCGCTCGACAATTTCATGCACCTGCCCGTATCGCCGGCCGGCGCTTTTCTGATCAACTTCGTCGGTTCCAGCATGGGGTTGAGCCTGATCCTGTTTTTCCCTGCGATGCTGGGTCTCGGGACGGGCATCACCCTGGCGCGGGGTCCCGGGATGATCCTGACGCTTCCGCTCGTGACCGCGTTCTTCCTGATGATTACGGCGGTGACCTACCTGTTCCGCGGGTGGCTCGCCGGCATGATGACCAACCCCAGGCGACGCAGGACCATCATAGCCGTGCTCACGCTGCTGTTCGTCCTGGCATTTCAAATCCCCTATTTCCTGGCCCGGCTGAATCCCGATGCAGGAGCCGGGCGCCGGGCGATGCGGGACGCATCAGGGCGGATCGCCTCACTGGAGGAAGAGCATGCCGAGGGACGGATCGGCCTGCAGGAATACGAGGAGCGACTTGCGGCCGAAAGGAGCGCGTGGGAAGCGGCGCGCGACCGGCAGAAGGACAGGGACCGGGAAATGCTGAGGTCGATCAGCAGGACGGTGCCGCCGGGCTGGCTGGCGTACGGCGCCGCCGAAGCGGGCGCGGGGAGGGTGTTTCCAGCGCTGGCCGGGTTTGCCGGAATGAGCCTGATCGGCATCGCCAGCCTGTGGTTTTCCTATCGGAACGCCATTCGCCTCTATACCGGCGGTTTTCGCCGGGGGAGGTCCCGGGCGAAGGGCGCGGAGAGGGGAGAAGCAAAGCCGCCCGTGACGGGTGGAGCCGGGGACCGAGGCCGGGCGGGGCTGCTGGAGATGGGAATTCCCTGGATACCGGAACAGGCCGCGGCGGTCTCGCTCGCGGGCTTCCGCGCCCTGATGCGCGCGCCCGAGATGAAGATGATGCTCCTGACGCCCGTGATCATGCTCGTGGTTTTCGGAGGGGTGGCCGCGGGCGGGAAGGGGGAAGCCGCTGTGTTTGTCCGGCCGCTGATCGCCCTGGGGCTGGCCGCAGGCGTTCTCGTGTTCGGTTTCACCGGGTTCGTCGGAAACCAGTTTGCGCTCGACCGTGGGGGATTCCGCGCCTATGTCCTTGGCTGCGCGCCGCGTCGCGACATAGTGCTGGGAAAGAACCTTTCCATGCTGCCGATCGCCGTTCCGTTGATGGCGTGCATGGCAGGGCTGTCGCAATGGATGCAGCCGATGCGGCCGGATCACCTGGCGGCCGTCCTGGTGCAGACGATTCCCATGTACCTCCTGTTCTGCCTGGCCGGCAACCTGCTGTCGATCCTGTCCCCGGTGGCCCTCAAGGCGGGTTCCAGCCAGCCGGCGCCGCATCAGGGGATGCGGGTGCTCCTCCAGGCCGTATTCATGTTGGTCGTGCCCCTTCTCCTCGGGCTGACGCTTGCGCCCCTGGGCATCGCGACCCTGCTCTCCCTGGTGCAGGGGGTCGCATGGTTTCCGGCTTTCCTGGTATTGGGAATGCTTCAGGCCGCCGGGGTACTGTGGCTGTACCGCGCCGCAATCCCCTGGCAGGGGAGCCTGCTCGAGCGGCACGAGAAGAAGATACTGGAAGTCGTCTGTTCCAAGGTGGAATGAGAGTGCGCCATGGGGCCGCACGCTCAACCCCGGCAATAAACCTGCGATGGTCCTTGATCTGTCTCTTGCAGAGAAGGATAGGAAGCATCAGCCGCCGTTTCTCTCCGGCAGCCGGTATCTTCTTCCCCCTGCCGTCTTCGAATAACCCTCATTGTGTCGACTGCAAAAGCACCACCTTGACTATGGGGCGCATTTTACCCGAAGATCGGGGCGATCGACATCGATTTTGGCCGCACCCGTTTGTATTGCAGACGCACCGGCATGTTTTGCAGCGGCCTCGGAACTATCGCGAGGCGGTTACCGCCCGTTGCGCCACTCACTCCAGGAATCCCCCTCGCGTTGTTGAGTCAGACGCCCAGCCTCCCCCTGGCGGCCATGGTATCTGCCATCCTCTTCATGCCCAAATCTTCCAAGGTCTTTCTGGTCGGCCAGCCGTGGTCGGTATCCCAGCCCTCCAATTTGTAGAAGTGGGTTTTAAACCGCTTCATTCACGAAGCGCACCGAAAACAGCATTGTAATGCGGTTCTGG
>ENA-UOXR01000054-UOXR01000054.1-bioreactor-metagenome-genome-assembly--contig:-NODE-54-length-131473-cov-39.248109_pt1 | contig 131473 bp, 100 predicted proteins | sample MGYA00238164_ERZ764825 | MGnify/ENA primary metagenome ERZ764825 (study PRJEB28920, sample SAMN05720171) | bioreactor metagenome | isolation source: Anaerobic biogas reactor | place... | reverse complement strand
CCAAAGTCTTCAAATTCAGAAACTCGGCTGTAGAATACAGCATCAAAAAACAGTATCCAAAACGAAAAGAAACGAAAAGAGGCTCCTCTTCAGGCAGGTCGGTCTGCGTGGCAGTGGTAAAATGCTCGTGCAGGACCACAGTGCGGATCATCTCCATAACCAGTCCCTGATGCTCTTTGAAGACATCATTGCCAGACATCTCCTTGGGCAGATTGAGGATGGCGAGCATGGCATCCGTTTCAACTGGGATCGAGATCACTGACCTTTCCTCATCAGCTCTGAAAGCTCAATAGCTCTGCGACCAACCTGCTTTGCCCACTTGGAGGCTAACATGTTGTTGGCAGCTCGTTCCCAGTCTCCCGCACCAATAAATGCCAGAGTATTCTTGAACTCCAGGAGTCCCTTGATACCGAGATTGAAGCACATGTTGAGCAGCACGGATTGCCGCACCTCGTCCAGATTGTTGTAGATTTCCGGTATCTCGTCAATCAGCCGCTGTTCGCATTCCAGGATATCCCTCTCCAACATGGCGTATGCTTCTTTCTGAGAAATACCGCAGTCATCAAGATTGCGTCCGATGCCAATGGTCAGTTTGCCTTCTGTACAGCGGTAGGGTTTCAGCTTCAAACCTTCATGTCTGACCAACTGGGCTTTGATTCGGTTCTTAAGCGATTCGGTCATGTCTTCTCCTTGGTTTCGATGTAATCTACGATCCAGAGCCAGAAAAGCATTGTCGTCTATGTTGGCAAATAAGGATGCATAACGATGACATTGAATTTGTATTGACAGATTTAGTGTCAGATATAGCCTTGTAAAATAAGAAAATGTCTGAGGAGAATTGCATAATGAGTAATGGCAACGGTGCCGTAATTGGTTTTGAAAAGCAGCTATGGCAAGCGGCAGACGCTCTACGCAGCAATATGGATGCTGCAGAATATAAACATATCGTATTGGGATTGCTCTTCCTCAAATACATTTCAGATGCGTTTGAAGAGCAGTACCTGAAACTAGATGCTGATAGGGATAATGGTGCCGACCCCGAAGACCCAGACGAATACCTTGCCAAGAACGTATTCTGGGTTCCGCAAGGGGCAAGATGGTCGGTGTTCAAAGCCAATGCAAAGCAGCCAACCATAGGGAAACTGATAGATGATGCCATGATCGCCATTGAAAATGATAATCCAGCTCTTAAGGGAGTTTTACCCAAAGATTACGCTCATCCCAGATTGGATAAACAACGCCTGGGTCAGTTAATTGACCTGGTAAGCAACATCGGACTGGGAGATAAAGAAAACCGCTCCAAAGACATGCTGGGCAGGGTATATGAGTATTTTCTATCCGAATTTGCCAGTGCAGAAGGCAAACGAGGAGGTCAATTCTATACACCTCAATGCATTGTCAGGCTTTTAGTGGCAATGCTCGCGCCCTACAAAGGAAGGATATTTGATCCTGCCTGCGGCTCAGGGGGTATGTTTGTCCAATCTGAGAAGTTCGTGGAAGCCCACGGTGGAAAGATCGGAGACATCAGCATCTATGGTCAGGAATCAAACCATACTACCTGGCGATTGGCTAAAATGAACTTAGCCATTAGAGGCATTGACGGCAATCTGGGCAAAGAACATGCTGATAGTTTTCATAAAGACCTTCATCCTGATTTAAAAGCGGACTTTGTCTTGGCAAATCCTCCTTTTAACGATTCTGACTGGCGGGGAGACCTGCTCAAAGATGATAAACGTTGGAAGTATGGTACACCTCCCCCCTCTAATGCCAACTTCGCCTGGGTGCAACACTTTATTCATCACCTTGCCCCAAACGGAATGGCGGGATTCGTGCTTGCCAATGGTTCCATGTCCACCACCACCACTGCAGAATTGGGAATCAGAAAGAATATCATCGAAGCAGATCTAGTCGATTGCATGGTAGCGTTACCCGGACAACTCTTTTACTCCACGCAGATACCAGTTTGCCTCTGGTTTGTATCTCGCAATAAAAACAACGGAAAATTCCGAGAACGCAGAGGGCAAACTCTCTTCATCGATGCCAGAAAGCTGGGGACTTTGGTTGATAGGGTACATCGAGAACTAAGCGATGACGATATCAAACAAATTACTGATACCTACCATGCCTGGCGTGGAGATTGCGGATCTGGGGCTTATGAGGATATTCCAGGTTTTTGTGGAAGTGCCACCATAGCAGATATCAGAGGACATAATCATATCCTTACGCCTGGGAGATATGTAGGAGCTGCCGTTCTTGAAGATGACGACGAGCCCTTTGAAGAGAAGATGGATAAGCTGACGGGTACATTAAGAGAACAGATGGAGAAGAGCGGTAAACTCAATCAAATTATCTGGGAAAACCTGAAGGATATAGGATATGGTGAGTGAGAGGCAGTTAGTACCATTTGCTGATGTTGTAGAAATAATCAGTGGCGGGACACCAAAAACAAGTATTGCAGAATATTGGGGCGGTGACATTCCATGGCTATCAGTCTCAGATTTCAATACTGGATATAGGTGGGTTAGTTCATCTGAAAAAAGTATTACTGATTTTGGTTTATCTAACAGTGCTACAAACATACTGGATGCTGGAGATATTATTATATCTGCACGCGGCACTGTTGGTGTTATTGCTCAGCTTGCTAAACCTATGGCCTTTAACCAATCATGTTACGGGATAAGAGGTAAAAAGGGTGTATCAGACACCAATTTCATCTATTATGCATTAAAGAATGCTGTTTCTCAGATGCTTCAAGTAGCGTATGGCGGTGTTTTCAATACAATCACCCGGGATACCTTTAAAATAATTAGCACTAGGTTACCATTTCTTAAAAAGCAAGAAGCCATAGCTTGCATCCTTGGTGCCTTAGACGATAAGATCGAACTAAATCGCCAGATGTGCAAAACCATGGAGGATACAGCCCAAGCAATCTTCAAAAGTTGGTTTGTTGATTTTGATCCTGTTCATGCCAAAGCTACGGGCAAGCAACCTCAAGGTATGAATCCAGAGATTGCTGCCCTTTTCCCAGATTCTTTCGAGGATACAGATTTAGGTACTATACCGAAAGGGTGGAGATTAGGTGGATTAGATTCTTTGGGTGAGTTCTTGAACGGCCTTGCACTGCAGAAATATCCGCCAACAGAGGATGAATGGTTGCCAGCGATAAAAATCGCCCAACTGAGAACTAATGATACTAGGAATGCCGATAAAGTAAGTTCCAGCATTAGTGAAGAATATATCGTGAAAGATGGTGACATTTTGTTTTCATGGTCTGGCTCTCTTGAATGTGTTGTTTGGACAGGAGGAAAAGGCGCATTGAATCAACACCTATTCAGGGTAACATCAGACGAGTACCCGAAATGGTTTATATACTTCTGGATTCATTATCATTTGCCTGAGTTCAGGCATATTGCAGCAGGAAAAGCAACAACAATGGGTCATATTCAACGTCATCACTTAAGAGATGCAAAAGTTGTTATCCCTTTACCTGATATTCTCGATAGAGCACATCGGACAATAAATCCATTATTAGAAAGCATGGTTATTAGATATTTAGAAAACAAACAATTAGAATTTCTAAGGGATTTGTTGTTACCTCAGTTGGTATCTGGTAAACTGCAGGTATCAGATGCTGAAACAATCATTAAACGGTGCAGTTAACAGATATGGCAAAAGAGATTGAGACATTTTCTTTGCATGGAGTCCGAGAGGTAATGCCATCAGAGGCAGTACATTTAGAGAGAATTGTAAGTGCTCTTGAACAGGCACTAATTGAAAACCATGGCCTCGCCTTTGATTTGTCAAAATCGCTTATTGAAACAGCATGTAAGACGATCATCAAAGATAGGGGACATGAGCATAGTGCAAATGCAGATTTACCTCAGTTAATACGATCAGCAATGGACTTGGTGTGTATTATTCCTGATGAGGTTGATGATTCAAGTGAAGCCAAGAAGTCTCTAAGAAAGACGGTTAATGGCATAATGACCTCAATACAAGGAATATGCGAGTTGAGAAGACTGTTTGGAGAAGCCTCTCATGGTCGAGACGCTTACTTTTCACAACTCGAAAGTGATCATGCATTTATGGTTGCCCGATCTGCAGATGTTATTGTAAATTACTTGTTTCGCATGCATAAGTCCATTCCTCTACGTCTAAGAAACACTAGACTATTTTATGGCAAGAATAATGATCTCAATGAATGGATAGATGAGCAAAATGAAGTTGTTAAGATTTTCAGTTTTGAGTATAAGCCAAGCGAAGTTCTATTCAACATAGATCATGAAGCATATCGAAACCTTTTAATTGAGTTTGAGTCAGATGGATCACTTGAAGAGAATCATGACGAAAATAGTGCTGAGGGAAGTAACTTCGATGAATAAGCACTTTACGGAATCTGTTATTGAGCAAGCCACTTTGGCATGGTTAGAAAGCATTGAATATCCGGTTGTTTTCGGACTGGATATAGCACCTGATGGGGCATTCTCTGAGCGAGAAAACTACGAACAAGTAGCATTGATTAACCGACTGCAGCAATCTCTGATAACTCTCAACCCTAAAGTGCCTACTGATGCAATTGAAGAAGCCTTGCGAAAGTTGACCAAGCTTGATTCACCATCTTTGATCACCAATAACCATACTTTCCACAAGTATTTGATCGAGGGCGTTCCGGTTGAGTATCCCAGAGAGGATGGCAGTATTGCCGGGGATTACTTACAGGTAATCGATTTTGACAATCCGAACAACAACGACTTTCTTGCGGTAAACCAGTTTACTGTGATGGAAAACAAGCATGAGCGCAGGCCTGATATCGTGATCTTTGTAAATGGTTTGCCGCTTGCCGTGATAGAGCTTAAGAATGCTGGAGATGCTAAGGCGACGATTTGGACTGCCTATAATCAGCTACAGACATACAAAAAGCAAATCCCCTCTCTGTTCAGCTACAATGCCGTTCTAATGGTTTCCGATGGTCTGTATGCCAGAGTTGGCACTTTAACCGCCAGTAAAGAGTGGTTTATGCCTTGGAGAACTATTGATGGTGAGGGCTTGGATGACAATCATCATACTCAGCTACAGGTAGTGCTTGAGGGAGTGTTCAATAAACAAAGATTCCTCGATCTCATCAGGTACTACATCGTGTTTGAAGATGTTGGTGCTGGAAACCTGGTCAAGAAAATGGCAGGATATCATCAGTTCCACGCTGTGAGACAAGCAATCCGGTCAACTGTAAGAGCTGCAGGGATTAGGGGTGATAAGCGCATTGGTGTGGTGTGGCATACTCAGGGTTCCGGTAAAAGCCTAACGATGGCATTTTTTACGGGAAGGGTTGTATTGCACAAGGATTTGCAGAATCCGACTATAGTGGTCCTTACAGATCGTAATGATCTGGATGATCAGTTGTTCGGTACCTTTTCCCGTTGTCATGAATTGCTCAGGCAACAGCCAGTTCAAGCCCAGAGCAGGGATCACCTCAGAGAATTGCTCACTACAGCATCCGGAGGAGTGATTTTTACCACTGTGCAAAAGTTCTTCCCCACAGACACTGAAAGGGCTCATCCTCTGCTTACCGACAGAAGAAATGTAATCTTGATTGCTGATGAAGCCCATCGCAGCCAATATGATTTCATTGATGGCTTTGCCAGACACATGCGGGATGCTTTGCCCAACGCTTCTTTCATCGGCTTTACGGGAACTCCCATAGAATTGACCGATGCAAACACCAGGGCTGTTTTTGGCGATTATATCAGCATCTATGATATTGAACAAGCTGTCCAAGATGGTTCTACTGTTCCTATCTACTACGAAAGCCGCTTAGCTATGCTTGAGCTCGATGAAATGCACAAACCTATGATAGACGATGAATTTGAAGAAGTTACGGAGAGTGAGGAGTTTGATAGCAAAGAGAAGTTAAAGACCAAATGGGCTACTCTGGAGTCTTTGGTCGGATCTGAACATCGTCTTCAGATTATTGCGGAAGATCTTGTGAAGCATTTTGAAAATCGGCAAGATGTTCTTGCAGGTAAGGCTATGATTGTCTGTATGAGCCGGAGAATATGTGTAGAACTCTACAAGGCTATAATAGATCTGAGACCAAGCTGGCACGATGACGAAGATTGCAAGGGAAGGATGAAAATCGTCATGACCGGCTCTGCAAGTGATCCTCTGGAATGGCAGCAGCACATAAGGAGCAAAACCAGAAGAGAAGAACTGGGGAAAAGATTCAAGGACCCGGGTGACCCTTTCCAGATAGCCATAGTAAGAGATATGTGGCTGACTGGCTTTGATGTGCCATGTCTGCATTCAATGTATATTGATAAACCCATGCGGGGTCATGGGCTTATGCAAGCTATCGCCAGAGTCAACAGGGTTTATAAGGATAAACCAGGTGGCTTGATAGTTGATTACATAGGGCTTGCAGAACAGCTTAAACAGGCACTTTCCAACTATACTGAGAGTGGAGGCAAGGGTCAAACAGCCATTGATCAGAACGAAGCAGTAGCCTTGATGATGGCTAAATACGAAGTGTGCTGTGATATGTTTCACGGCTTCAATAGAGATGTCTGGATCATCGGCAATGCTCAGGACAGGCTATCTTTGCTGCCCAGAGCTCAAGAAAACATTCTATCTCTTGAGGACGGTAAGAATCGTTTCGTAAGGGCAGTGGTTGAGCTCACAAAGGCTTATGCCCTATCGGTGCCTCATGAGAAAGCCCTCGAGATTAGCGATGATGTGGCATTCTTTCAAGCTGTTAAAGCTGCACTCGTTAAAAGTCAGCCAGATAAACAGCGATCACAGGATGAGATCGAGCATGTAATCAGGCAGATCATTTCTAAGGCAGTAGTAACAGAAGAAGTGATAGATATCTTCTCAGCTGCAGGCATTAAAAAGCCAGATATTTCGATTCTATCGGATGAATTCCTGGCTGATATTAGAGGCATGGAGCATAAGAACCTAGCAGTTGAGCTTTTGAAGAAGCTTCTTGATGGCGAAATCAAGATACGTGCCCGTAAGAATGTCGTTATGGCTCGTTCTTTCACAGAACTATTAGAGAATGCTATAGCTAAGTATCATAACAGAGCTATTGAAACTATCCAAGTGATTGATGAGTTGATAAAGATTGCAAAAGAGATGCGGGAGGAAAGTACAAAAGGAGATAAACTCGGATTATCTGATGATGAAGTAGCTTTCTATGATGCACTGGGCGTTAACGATAGTGCGGTTGCGGTATTGGGTGATGATCAGCTACGTAAGATCGCTCAGGAAATCGCAAAATCAGTAAGGAATAACGTCAAAATCGATTGGGCTATCCGTGAGAATGTGAGGGCAGAAATGCGAGTGATCGTAAAACGGATCTTGCGTAAGCATGGATACCCCCCGGATAAACAAGCTCAAGCTACTGAACTGGTGCTTGAACAGGCTGAACTGATCTGCAGAACCGAATAGAAGTATGTTTCAGGTATGTTTAAGAATTTGGACTTTTCATTCTATGGAATTCAAAACGCATGATTCGAGGATTAATCATTGGACTATCAGTATCGAAGCATTATCATTTATCTCCAAGAAGGGCAATTACTGTGTTATCGTCACGTATCCCAGTTTGACAAAAATACGGTAGTAGTGCGGTTTCAATTAATAATGGAGGTATGAAAAGATGTCTAAAATGAGAAACGGTCAACCTAAGTTACGCATTATAGCTCAATTAGTGTTATTTTCGTCTTCTTATCTTCCCTTATCACTCTTATTACTCATTCGCATGGTGTTTAGTGATTTTAGTTTTATCAATAGTGTTAGTGAGATTACTCTCCAATCTGTACTCATCTTTATGACTACCTTGATATTAGCAATAATGTTCCTTCTAGGATCTGTAGGTCTTTGGTTGTTTATCAAGCAAATGAAGAGAGACGTGTCAAATGGGTTTCCACAAATAGTCAAAGAAGTATATAACAAAAAAGCAGAGACTATCGGTTATATTGCGACATACATAATTCCATTTGTTTTTCAGACTTTAGACACATCATTTGAGTATATCGCATTACTGCTATTCTTAGGCTTGATCTTCTCAATTTACCGAGACTCGGTGCTTCTCACAATAAATCCAATATTGTGTTTGTTTTATTCGACATATGAAGTTAAATACGAGGAGAACGGAATAGCAAAAAACGGGATTTTAATAATTGATGAATATGATTTGGTAGAAGAGGATAAAGTGATTATGTATAAAATTGGCAAAATGCTGTACTTTGGAAAAACCATCAAAAGGGAGGAATCGTGAGTATACAGTTAATCAGAAGAGTTATCGATGATTCGAATGAAAGTAGTATCAGATTGTTCTTTGTTACAAGAGGGGTTAAGCAAGAGAAGAGGAAAAGGGTTAATTTCTATAGGACTTTGAGTGTTGATATAGAAGACGCAGTGAGAAAATCACTCTGGGAAATTGTGAAGCAAAAAATTCAGATCTCTTCAAATTCAAAAGATGTTTTTGAAGACTATGTTCTAGTGGCTGATGAACACCAATCGAAATTCAAGTACGCTAGAAAAGAAAAGCTTCATGCGTTTCTGAGTGTTCTTGATCATGATCTTATTAATCTATCATCTCTGCCAAAGTTCAAGGGGATGGAATCCCTGCAAGGAGACAGTTTATGGGCTTATTGCATAGGTTTTTTCAACTCAGAGGATACTTGGGTTTTTGCTTTTTCAAGAATTACACAAAGGATTGAATTGGATAAGCAAGGTGGTTTTAAGAAGCTTTTTGCTAGTATGGGAACTGATTCAACAAAGCTACAAATTGTAAAAGGTGAACCCTATAGCTTAGACAAAAGGATAGATACAATCTATTACAATAAAGAATTCTACATATTTCAAAAAAGAAATTTTGAGGAGATAACTGGACTTAAAGAAGAGCATCAAGAAGTTGCTAATGTTGAACTAGACAGTATGAAGAACAGAGGCTTTGTACAGGGACTTGATGGCATACGTGAAGAAGTAATAGAGAATTCCAGGCTGGTGTCCAAGTTAAATTTACTACAGCAAAATACTATTTATCAAGAAGCTACAAACACTGACATTCTTCAGAAACTTAAAGAAACAGCCTTCAGACTAGGAATTCAATTGCAGTTCAGTGATATCAATGTTGTGGTTAATAATAAAAAGGACTTCGAAGCCTTAGTCAAGATTCTTACTGATTATTATAAGGAAGGGACTTTTACTCATGCAATTTATGGCACTTCTGCCGGTAAACGTGTAGATCCATCAGCAGAATGAATGCAATTTTATGATGCTATTGTTTTATATAAGGCCATATATATTTAACTACAGATAGATGATTTCAGTCGTCGTCCTACACTTCCAATGAAATGGGGGAAACGGCGTATGCGCTCCGGAGACTCCTACCGGGTTCATCTCTGAGTCGTATTCGATCTGATCCTCTTTGATCCAGGGTGCGAGCGCTTTGATGTATTCTCTGGCATCATCCAGGCTGCTTGTCTTGGTGTCCAGAGCCATCAGGTTATCCATCACTTCCAGAGCATCATTGAGAGGATTGATCTTGTCCTGGGCAGCCAGAGCCCGGCAGATGTCGCTGGTGCGATCATCAAGGATCACCACGAGTTTGTAATATTTGACTTTGGCTTTTTTGTAGCCCTGCAGCCTGCCGAACTCCCTGATTCTGAGCGCAGTATGCTCTGCAAGTCCCTGCCAGTAGTGGGATGAACGATTGACGATATCATTGAACTGATCTTTGAGAGTATCAGCCAGCATCTCTTTAGTATAACCCTGCTCGATAGCTTTAGTGAGGGTATCTGCAAAGCTCTGCCTGACATCGGCTTCGAAGTGATTCCCGATCCAGAACAACTGCTGCTTCTGGATGGTGGAGGAGAGATGCTGATCTTCGATGCCCTAGAGCCCGATGCTGGTTTTTGTGGGAGCTTGCACTTGCACGTCTCTCAGTCCGAGCCGCACACAGCGGTCTATTATCGCTTTGACGGGCTCATTGACCAGAGCTGCGAAGTCATCTCCCAACTGAGTGTTAATGACGCCCATCAGCTTATCTATGGAGTTCTGGTTGAGTTTCTCTGCTTTTGGCATGTCACTCAGCATCTGGATGGCGAGCCTGGCAGCATCTCTGATCTCGGTTTTCCAGGCATTGTTGAGGACCCGATAGTATTCAAGCATTAGCTGATCATAGTATGTCATTATTGGATACCAGCCTAGGCTAGTACAAGCCTCTTAACCTTCACTCTGTTCTTGCCGATATCGTATTCCGAGAAGCGTTCCAGACATCCAGCCAGAGCATCACAACCATCGATATAGCCATCAGGATAAGTGAGGAACTGGCTGATCAGGGTTGGTGTATCCTGTCCTTCCGGAAAGAGTACTTTGGCGGTCTCGATGATGGTCTCGGTTCTCTCAATGCGTAGATTCTTATTCTCTTTATTGTCTATGCGCTTGATGCGGTGACTGATAGGCGGCAGGTGGTTATCTGTAGCCCACCTGTCGAAGTCAGCCAGGATACGTGCTTGGCCGTAAGTGGTTTCGCAGGCAGCTCTTGCTTTTACTTTGTAGGTTCGTTCAAGCTCCTGATAGGCATCGTAGTAGTATCTAAAGAACTTGGTATTCTCGGTCTGGCGGACCCAGACATGAATCACGTAAAACCTATTGCCGTCATAGCCAATGGAGATAACAGCCTTGTAGCAGCCTTTCTCTCCCCAGGCAGGATCGGCATAAAGCCAGACTCGTTTCATCTGGGAAGGTTCCGGCAAGCTCCGGTATTTTGTGAACCAATGGTTTTTGAAGATGTTGCCTTCAATGACCGGCTGACCCAACATCTCTCTCTGATAACCGGTATGACCGAACTTGGCCCTGAGTCCCGGCAGGGAACTTGTAGGGTACTGTTCCTCCCATGTGGACTTGCCCCTAACATCTTCCAAGGGAAAGCGCAGAATCGCTTTCTGGTGCGTTTTCAGAACCGGCTGGTATCTCAAGTCCAAATCGGGATTATCAGCCCGTATTTCGCTTAATATGAGCTCCTGAAACTGACAGATGGAGTAATTGGGATGTACGAGGTTACCGAGCCAGATGATCCGACCGCCACCCTCGGGTGCCAAGGCCCCAGCAAGCTCTTGGGAGATCTTCTCCATACGTCTCTTGCCGATGGACTGGTTGCCCATGTTCTCTTCTTTATCGATATCGTCACAGACGATCAATCCGGGCCGCTTGGCAGTCTTGGGATTAATGGTTCCCCTGTGAGACTGCTTGATGGAGCGTGCTCTGATCCTTGCCTTATTCTTGAGGTAGAAGTCCAGATCAAAGCTATCCATCGGCTGCAGTTCCGGATAATCGATGGTGAGCCTTTTATTGTTCTGCAGTTCGTGTAAGGTAAACGCTGTCCTCTCTTGTGCCAGATCAATGTCGGCGGCGGTATGGATCACGTAGCGCTCACCTTTGATGATCATCCAGATCGGATAGACCACTCCCATAAGTACCGTTTTGCCCAGCCCACGAAAGCCGGTAATGCCGATGATGCCTGAGCCCTTATCAGTTTCATCAAACATGGTCTCGTGAGCTGAGCAAAAAGGTAGCGGGAAGATATGCGGGAAATAGCTGTGACAGAAAAACGAGAAGGCATCCCAACCCTCTGCTGTTGTCCTTCTGATTCTCTCTGCCTTGGCTTCTGGATTATCGTCTATAAACGGCAAGACGGAGATCGTTTTGGATGCGATCTCCGTCAGGGCCTTGTTATGCCGTTGGATGAACTTCTTAGACATAACCGTAAACACCCCCGACGCCTGGAGGCGAAGGCGTCGGGGAACCGGATGGGGGAGGCAGGGTCCGGGATCTATGTAGCTGGAGATACATGGTTAAAGGGATCAGCGGAGCCGGTGGGAGCTGCTCCGCTGTCGTGGAGGCAGGATGTCGTAGAGTTGCAGAAAGCGGCTCTACTATTTGGAGGGTAGGTAGGGTGAGGAAAAACCTTTTCGGGCTATCCATTTCTTGTCCTCAAATACTCGGCTAAGTCCATTACTATGCCTTGGAATTGCTTGAGCAGCGTCTCATAGCCTTTCTCGATCATGAAGTCGGTAGCCTGATCCAAAAAGCGCACGATATAATCATTCAGCTCTTTGGAAGGCTCCCGGTCTTTCTGATCCTGCTTCATCATACTGACCAAACTTTGAATCGCAGTATCGGCAGGGTTCTTGGCGTATTCGCGGAGTGCTTGGATCAAAGCCCGCTTGCGCGCAATGGTGATTTCATGGTCTAACTTGCGTTCTTCTTTGAACAGCTCATCCCATTTACCGCTCTTGATCCATTTACGGACGGTAATATCGGATACGCCAAAGATCATAGCAAGTTCCACCGGATCGGTCTTACCGTTCAGATAGCTGTCTTTGCAGTTGTCCCGCTTGATGCGGAACTCTTTGCTGTTACTCATACTCCGGACGCACCTTATGCTTGTTCAGATAATCGTTTAAGTCCTTGCCGGAACAACGAAGCTGACCGTTTTCCTTGGTTCTAAAAGCGGGCAGAGGATCGAGGATATCCCTGATCCAGCGGTAGACACTGGAACGGTCAACCCTGAGGATTTCGGCTATTTCATCCGTTCTGTAGTTGCGTTCATCTTTGAAGATACTCATCAGCTCCTCTGCGGTATTTGTAGTTATAGATGCCATTATTTATTCTCCTGTATTTTGGGCAAAATGAGATACATTAGGATGCCACTGTTTTTATAGAGCGGGGAAGTTAAGGACGATCTGGCGATATTGCCCCGATTCGTCACGTTCATAGAAGTTGATGTACTGTTTGGTAGCCACCACTTGAATAGCCTGATCGATCAGTTCCATAGCTTCTTTCCAGGTTTGATCCTTGATGTTGTAACGGCGCAGGCGCAGAATGCGGTACTTGGCGATCTCGCCTTTCTTGTCGACTTGGAAAGCCTCGGTGATGATCGCTCTGAGGTTGACATTGGAGTCGGCAGACCAGGCTTTAAGGCACTCATCAATCTTCTGTTTGGCAAGCTGCAGCTCTATACCGAACTGAATGCGTTCCTTGAATCTGATCTCAACTCTGTATTTGCCGTCAAAGCTGTTGAGTACGGCATTGCCCTTCCATTCCAGCCCATTCTTCTCCGCTACCTGTTGGAGATATAGCTCCAAGTCTTCGAAGAACTTGTCTTTATCGGTTACCATCCGCTTGTGCAGTTTGATAGCCCGACTGATGGTCTTAGATACGATAGCATCCTGTTTGAGGATTTCGGGACGGATGATCGAGACTGGAATGCTCTGTCCATTGGCATCGGTGCGGGTGGGGATAGGCTTTTTAGCCTTGGGGGTTTGTGGGGTGTCCATTAGGTGTCTCCTTGTTAGTGGTATTGTTGTTTTCTTGTTGTTTGATATAGTTTTGCAGCATAGCGATCACCGCTCTGCGCTCTTTTTGATTGAGTATGTTCCAGTGGCTTTTCTTGTAGTGGGTAATCATAAAAGTTCTCAGTTCATAGATGCTCCACCTTGCGCGCTTCATCAGGGCATGCATGTACATTCCCTGTTTATCGTAGGTGTATTCGTCAGGACGGCTTGCTTTACGGAATTGCATGAGGATTAGCTTGAGTTCTGTCAAGGCAAGCTCATCCAATGCCTTTAGTGAATCACCCAATCCCAAATGCACCAACAGTCCTTTGAATTCCTCAACTGTCCAACCGAACTTGGTGACCCGGAGGGAGTGAATATCTTGCCGTAGTTGTCGTTCTCGCTCTTCTCGCTTCATAAAATACCTCCTTGCTTGGATTATAGGTAGAAGATACGTTGGTTTTTATTTAGAGTTTGCATAGTGCCTTGATTATAGCTATCAAAGGCTTCCATTTCCTTTTCCAGTGGTTCCGGGCTTTTCGATTTGAGATGCCAGGTATCCAATTCTTCTTGTATCTGCTGCCGCTTGCGAAGTTCGGAGACGTGGGAGTGTAGATCCTTGAGGATGCCGCGTTTGATCTTGACGCCCACATTGCCGACGTCCTTTTTGTTTAGCACGCAGTAGCCATATTGGTTAACGCCAATCACGCCTGCCGAGGCCAGGGCTTCCAGATAGACAAAGACCCACTGACGGCTTCTCCCAAAAACTTCGGCGATGCTTCTGATCGAAGTAAATCTCCCTCGTTCGATCAGATTGATCAAGGCCAGAGCTGCCTTGGGATCGAAGTGCCAGTTGGGGCGTATCTGCCTGTCCACATTGGTGTTGAAGCGATTGCTGCGGGCATAGATAGGCTCTCGTTTGCTGGCTAATTTGATGGTCTTGTCCTCTATCAGTTCGGTAATGATCGGCTCAACTTCCTTGATCTCCAACCCCGTCATATTGGCGATCAGAGCTGCATCGAAGGGCTTGTCGTACTGGTTGACGAAGTTCAATATGAGGTCTCTGGGAGTCATAGGTCTCTCCCCAGATCGAGGTCTGCGATACTGAGCTGGGGATTGGTAGCTTTAGCCCGTTCGATGATGTACATGATCTTCACTGCTTTGCGGAGATTGCCTTCGCAGTTGAAATCGATCTTGTTCACCACCGACTCATCCACGGGTATCTCCATTACTTCCTTGGCGATCTTGCGGATATCGTCTTTGCCCACTTTCTTGAACTCGTAGAAGTAGTTGCAGCGGTCGAAGTAGTGGCGGTTGATGGCTGCCAGTTTGTTTCTGGCATCCTGCATCCCCACCAGGACCACAATGGTGAGGGTGACATCCACGATGTCCCGAATGGCACCCAGGAGCCGTTCATGCTTAAAGGCATAGTCGATCTCATCGATTACGATCACTGTCTCCGGATTGTCATCCAAGAGCTTCAAGCAGTACTTGAAGAGGTTATTGGTAGTGCCACTGGGTATGAACTCGCCCATACCGAAGCGGCGGTAGAGTGCGGTCAAGAGATCGACCGCAAATGACTTGGGAGTGGTGGTAGATTCCAAGCGCATATAGATGTAGCCTCGCATGAAGGCGATGCGGGTGGCATAGGTGGTCTTGCCCAGGCCGGGCTTGCCGTAGATCAGTCCCAAGCCCACCATCTCGGTCTTGGGGCGGTTCATCAAGAACTGGATGCAGGCATCGGCCCTGACAACGTTTTTGATTTGTACGAGCTTGTTAGCTTTCATTTATCCTCCTTATTAGATTATGCCGGTCTTTTTCAGCATGCTGTAGAAGCTTTCGTCATCATCATCGTCCTGCTCGTCTGGTTCAGCAGATGATGTCTCATCAGAAGTGTTGTTTTCGATTGGTCTTCCCGTTCCGAAGTTCTGTTCCTCTGGGGTAATGAACTCTAATTCCGGCAGGCTCTTAACGAGTTCCTGCTCCATCTCTTCGACGCGGTCAGGAGCCTCAGGTTTAGGGACCGTGATCAAGTTATTTTGCTTGAAGGTGGGATTATCTGCGGTTAGGGTAGCCTGTACATAGGGTTCAAGCAGCTTATCCACTGACTCCTGGTTGCGCAGCACAAAGTCTCTGGCATGCTCTTCGGTGAGCTTCTGCAGCTTCTTGATCTGATTGTACTCCTTCTTTAGGGACTGATGCGAGATCGGGTTGCTCTTATCGAGATGGATGAAAGGATGCTGGCTGCGTCTCAGTTCTGCCTGGCAGATGAAGTTGTCTTTGGTATCGTAGACCAGTATCCACCTGGCTTCGGCATAGTCGTATCTGATGATTACCGGCTTGCCTATGTTGTCCATCAAGGCGATGTGCCAGTAGAGCAGCTTGTTGAATACGATGCCATCGCTACGGACTGATTTGCGTTCAGTAGCCAGCATCATAAAGTTTAGTTTATCCGGCCTGAGCATTCGTTCCTCCGGGATAAGGGCTGAACTGAAGACTTGCCAGGGTGTCTTGCCCTCAAGTCCGCTATGTTCGGTCTCGCCATAGATGTACCTGACATAGAAACCGATCATCTGCATTGCTTCCTGAATGGTGGGTGCCTCCCGCTTGTATAGAGCTTTCGCCCACTTCTCATTGCGCATTAAGGTCGCCGGCTTATTGGCTATATTGGCTCCCCGGAAGCTGCTGATGAAGCGTTCAAACTGTTCCTGGAAGGTCCTGAAGAAGCGTTCGATCACTTTTGCCTTGGCATTGTAGCTTTCGGCGAAGTGGGCTTCGATGCCTAGCTTAGGGAAGATCCCACCCAACTCTAACTCCAGATCATGACCTTCCCAGGATTCATGGAACAGCTTAGACTTGAAGGCTTTGCCATTGTCGAGATAGACCGCCTCAGGCACGAAGGCGAAGGGTGGGCGGGTTTGCACCGTATTGCCCTCGTCATCAGTCTGCAGATACCAGTGTGAGGTATTGAGGAAAGCGTTGCGGAAGGCGGTTAGGATGTGTTGGCTATCCTCAGAAAAAGCGAGTGCGGCACCCACCGGGTATCTGGAGGCCCAGTCGAAGACCATGATCATGGTCATACGTTGGGCTTTACCGGTATGGGGGTTGATAATATCGAAAGCGGGAGTATGTCCATCTGCCACGAGGACCTGACCCACACGCAACAGTCTGGCATCCCGGTGGATGGTCTTTACAATGTGCTCTGCCACGTATTTGCTGCCTTTCCGGGTCTGTTCCCAGGTTGCCAGGTGATTATCTCGCCATTCTGTACACCATCTTCTCAAGGTTGGCTTGCTTGTGGGAGACTCGTAGTAACCTAAACGGGCTTGAGCTTTGAGCATATTGATGGCACTCCCGATGGTGATCTGGTTGGGATGCAGCAGGAAGCTGAGCAGGACATTGGCCTCTGTCTCGGTTACCTTGCGCTTATGGTTCAGATTCTTGCCTTTATGCAGCAGTGCGAACATGTCTTGATTGGATTTGAGATATTGGTCGAGCCAAAGCCGCAGCGCACGTTCCTTGCGTTCTCCCCTTAGTTTGTATAACTCTGGCACCAAGATGCCATTATTGTACTCCTCAACTATCAGCTTCCACTCCTCGACCTTGGAGTGGCACAATGCCAGCCTTCTAATCACGAGATTGCAGAAGTACCCCAGAAGTCTGGCTTCCTTCTCATATTTGAGAGGCAGAAGCTCCCGGGGACTAAAGTCGATGTACTCTGGACTATCGCTATCCGCTATAAGCGGCTCTGCGGGGGCCGAATCGGGGGTGATGACCTGCGGTTTCTCTTCCTTATATACAAGAGGAGTGACCTGAGTTTGAATTCGGCTTCCGATAAGTTCACCTATGCGGGGAAACTTTTTCCTATCAGAAAAGTTCTCTTCGTAAAAAGCCGCATATTCTTCAGGGCTTAGTTCATAGGGTTTCATAATAATCACCATCCTCCGCTGTAGCTGTTCTGTACGTATAGATAAGAGCGCTATTGAGCATTGTGCCATCAATCTCGACACCGGTCTCAATGAATTCGGCTGGGACCAGGCCCCTGCTCTCGCAGTCTGCCATCTCCAGTCTGTAGATGGCTGGGTCGGTCAGCAGGAAAGATTTCATGATCTTGCTGCTGCCTTTCTTTATCTGCTCTTTATGCACTATCATCTTAGTTCTCTTTATATATCTCCATACTGTTCTGGTGGAGCAGTTCATCAACTCCGCCACCCGTTCGACGGTCAGCCAGACCGCCCTGATCTTCCGCTTGCTCATCCTAAGTCTTCTCCAATAAAACTCGGCTACTGGTAAAAGCACTGTGACAGTTCCATCATGATGATGTGTCACAGTGCTCGGGCTACCTGTCACAGTGGTCGGTAAATTTGGCAGCACTGTGACAGATAAATGGCATTTTTGGCTGTCACAGTGCTCTAAGTATCTACTGATCAGCATCGGCAGCTTTTCCCCCCGATTGGAAAGCACTGTGACACCTGTCACAGTGGTCGGGTTGTCACAGTGGTCGTCTTTGACCACCGCTTTCTCAGGCTCGTAACTGGTCGCTTTCATAAGCGCCTCCCATTAGTTATTGTTGGGTGCTACCTATCTGCAGTGCAATAACTTGGGAAGTCCTTTCTGCGACTTTTGGCAGCTTTTGCAAACTATCTGATACCAGCGGAAGAATCCGCCGCCGAGTCACACTATATAATTTAGTCTTGACAGAAAAGATAGACAATTTATCTTGTCCACGGATGCATAATCTTACCCATACGGCAAAATGTCAATTAATAATTTATCCCTGGAGGAAGAATGATGGACCCTAACGACATCGGCAGCAGGCTGGGAATGCTCATCAAATCAATGAAACTGAAGCAATATCAGTTTACCGAAAAATTTGGCATTTCGGCTAATTCTCTTGATCGCTACAAGAACAATGAACGTTATCCGGACCCTCAATTTTTGGCTCGTTTGATCGATGGAGGAGTGAACGTGAACTGGCTATTAAGAGGTGAAGGCAGTATGTTCATCATGGCTCCCTGGGAACTCGGACCGGATGTCAAAACGACTAAGAAAGTGCAGATAGTGGATGGCAAACCAGTCTTAGTGAATGATTTTGATACCACTTACGTGCGGACTTCTATCTTTCCGATCGTGGCGGAAATATCCGCTGGACCTCCCCTCGATGTTCCAGATGGCATCGAGCCAGCGGAATCAGTCGAGGTCCCCACTCGCTATATTCCCTTTGGCACTGACAGCTATGTAGCTTTCCGCATCAATGGAACCAGTATGGAGCCGCAGATATTACACGAGGACATAGTCTTAATCAAGAAGCAAGCCACCTGGGAAGGCACGGATGGGAAAATCTGTGCCATCAGATATGAATCCGGTATCACATTGAAAAGAATACACTTCGATGAGACACGCAGGGGAATTGCCCTCCAACCTCTTAATAAAGACTTTCGAATCGAGTTTATAGACGCTGATCAGAGTCAGTGGCTCACTATGGTAGGGACTTTGGCACTTCAGTTACGGCTTCATTAAATGAGATAATATTTTCAAAAAATCTGATGATCTAAAAACACCCTGAAATCAGTCCAAATTTGCAAAAAGGGTGATCCTGAAACGTCCATAAACGTCCAAAGACCACTGTGACACGCTCTAAAGCCAGTCCTATTCATCTCCCTATTCTATAAACAGTTACGACCACTGTGACAGGTGAAACCCATTTGCAAGTTTGGGTGATACTTTATACCTATTCATAACCAAACATAAATGGGGTTGAAACAGAGCAGAAAGATTTTTCCAATGGCAAAAAATGATTGACAAAAAAGGGCATGATCCAAAGAGCTTCATAAAGTTTCGAGTTTGGTTTTGAATACCTCGCTTGGAACGGATCACCCTGCCAAGGAGATTGCATGTTTGAATTTTTTAAATCTTTGCCCGGCTTATATTTAGCCTGGGTGAAAAGCTATCCGCTGGTGTCCGCGATGATCCAATTTGCCATTTTGGGCACCTTGGGCGAGATTATTTCCAAATGGATTATCCAAAAAAGCTTCCGCTATCCTTTCACAGTGTTTCTCACATTTTGGAAAATGCTGGTGTGGGCGGTGCTGGGTGTCGCCATCAAATACGCTTTTTTGGGTTTCACCGGTTTTGTGGAATACTTGGAAGCCCACCATTATTTGCCTACGCTCGGCAACTTTGGCAAAGCCTTTGCAATATCAGCCTTTATGAACCTGCAGTTTGGGCTTTTGCTGGTGGTGTTGCATCGTCTTTTGGACAATTTGGGAGAACGGAAAATGAACTGGACCGGCATCCACAAAAGCATGCTTTCCCTGTTGTGGTTCTGGATTCCGGCTCACACTGTCACCTTTATGCTGAGCCCGGATTTGCGCATCGGATTGGCAGCAGTCTGGTCTTTGGTTTTGGGCTTGATTTTGGGTATGTTCAACCGGCGCTAAGCCAAGAAAAACTTAAGTTCGGATGCAGAGAAAAGAGCCGCCGGCACCGCTATTGTTCCCGGTTCTGGCTTGGTGCCTGGGCATGCTTTTGGCAAAAACCCTGGCTCTCACGCAATGGTGGCTCTGGCTGTCAGGTGGGCTGTTCCTGTTGCTGGCCTTTGTTTTCAAGCCAGCGCGAACCCTTTTCCTGCTGCTGCTTTGCATGGTTTTGGGTGCGCTTCGCTGGCAGGTTTCGGCGCAGCCTTCCGCGTTGGATCAGGTTTTGGAAAGCAGGGGGCACGTGCAGCAGGAAGCCGAATTCACCGTCACAAAACTGCTTTCCAAGGATGGCGGTATCCATGAAATCCGGCTGGAAGAGCTTGCGGGAATCAAGGTTGCAGAGCCGCTAACGCTGATATACTCTCCGGAACTGGAGCTTGGGCATTCATACAAAGCGCTGCTGGAGGTGATTCCCGGCACCCAAGATCCAATTTTGGACACCTTTCCCGCCAGGCATCGCGCTTATGTGCGCCAAGGCTTGACGAAACTGAATAAACCCAGGGGGGCTGTTCCCATCGCACTGTGGCGGGCGGCGCTATTGAAAAGGCTGGACGACAGGCTGGGGGAAGACGCGTATCTTGCCAAGGCACTGATGCTTACGGACACACAAAGCAAAGGGGAACTGAGGGACCCGCTTACCCGCAGCGGAATGGTGCATCTGATAGTGGTGAGCGGCCTGCATATTTGGTTCATCTATGCGGCGTTGATGGTTCTCTTGAATTTCCTGCTGCCTAGGCGGATTGCCGAACTGGTTTTTTTGGTTTTGATCGCTTTTTATGCAGCCCTGAATCATTGGTCGCCTTCGGTCACGCGCGCCATTTTGATGATCGGATTGATGATTGTGTCACGCTGGCGCGGCATCCGCATTGGCGGCGCGCAGCTTCTGGCTTTGAGCCTGCTGATCATCACTGCGGTTTCTCCGGATCAGCTTTTCAATATCGGTTTGCAGCTTTCCTTTCTTTGCATCGGGGTGATCATTTTGGGGCTGCCCAAAGTTCAATGGATCAAGGAAAAAGACCTGCCTGCGGAACTGCCGCGCAGCAGGCTTAACCGCTTGTTTAACTTGCTGTTGCTGAACCTGACCGTAGGCTTGGCAGTGATGCCGGTGACCCTGTATTATTTTGGCACCGCTTCGCTGAATGGGATTGTGGGAAACCTGCTTGGCATTCCGCTGGCTTCCGCCCTGCTATTGGTTTCTTTTTTGGTGCTGCTGGTCCCGGGCGGAAACTTGCTAAGTGCAAGCTATGTTTCTGCTTACAAGGTGCTCATGAGGGTTTTTCTGGGCTGGACCGATTTGGTTGCCAGCCTTCCTTTTTATCTGGAAAACTCTTGGATAAACTGGATTCAGCTTTTGGGCTCCATGCTGATGGTTCTGGGCTTGCTTTGGATGCTGAGGCGGCTCAAACTAAGCTGGAAGCCTTTGCCCGCTGTGGCGCTGGGTTTGGCGCTTGTGCTTTTTCCAAGATTTTCGGCTGGGCAGGAAGCTGGAATCTACGTTTTTGATTGTGGGACAGGGGATTGCATCCTTGCATGCTTCGCCGATGGCAGCAAATTGATGGTGGATACTGGTCCCAAGTGGCACAACGCCGAGAACAGTTGGGCAACGCGTAAGCTGCTGCCCTGGTTGAAGAAACAGAATATCGACAAATTGGATTGGCTGGTCTTGACTCATTTGGATGCAGACCACAGCGGCGGTTTTCCCGATTTGGCAAAGCATTTGAAAATTGAGAACATGGCCATCACAGACGAGGTTGCTCAAGACAGCAGATGGGAAAACTGGCAGCATGAGGGTCTGTTGAAAGATATTAATTTGCTGATGGTTACGGATACCCTGAGTGTTCACACCGGCGGTGCCCGGCTGAAATTTCTGCATCCGGACAAAGATTTCCATGTGGAAAACAGCAACAGCGGCTCCATTTTGTTTCGACTGGACTATCGTGGGAAAAGCTATCTCTTTACGGGAGATGCAGATATAGGTGCTGAAACCCATCTTTTGGCAAGCTATCCGCAGGAGTTGAAGGCAGACTTTTTGAAAGCCGGACACCATGGCAGCCGAACTTCCAGCAGCAGGGAATTTGTGCGCACGGTTAGCCCGGAAGAAGTGTGGATAACCGCCTCGGAGCGAAATCAATGGGGCTTTCCACATCCCGAGCCCATGAGCCATTTCCGCCGCTATGCCAAACGCATTCGCAGCACCTCCAAGGGCACGTTTTTTCAGCCTTTTGCACAAAAAGATTGACAGCCTTCCCGGGATGTGGCATCATGTAAAAAACGCTTGGAATGACACATGAACATTAGATCGCAAACTGCCAAAGCCTTGGGGTTGAGTGAGATATTCAATCTCATCGGCATTGATGGAGAATATCCTGCCGAGGTGAAAAAGCAAGAGCTGCAGCGCACACCCCGCCCGCTTGGCGAACTGAAATCGCATTTTGAACGCCTGCAACAAATGATTGATTTTCTGAAAGGGCGGGAGAACGAAATGCGCGAATTGAAAGAGCTGTTTGCCCACATTCCAAAGCTGGAAATACCGGCGAAAAAGGGCAATCGGATCTTTGCGCTGCATGAACTGTTTCTTTTCAAGCAATGGCTTTACCACTATGGCAGGCTGCACTCATGGCTGCGTAAAAAGGCTTGGCTGGGTGAGTTCATCCTGCCGGATCTGAGTCAGGTTTTTGCGCTCCTGGACCCCGAAGGCGGTGCCTTGCCGTCATTTCATCTTTCTCCAGCTTATTCCCAAAAACTCGGCGAAATTCTGCACAGACAATTCCAGTTTGCAAACCGCTTAAAACACAGCAGGGCAGAGTTTTTGGCAACTGCACGCGAAGAACTTGACCTTCCGCAGCTCAAGGAAGAATTTACCATTTCCCGCGCTGAAACCCAGTTGGCAAACCGCATTTTGCATTCCCCCTTTTTTGTGTTAAGTTCTGAAAGCGTAGCAAATTACAGCTTTGTTCTGGCGGACGATGAAGGCAGCCTGGAGCTTAAAAAAGAACTGGCGCTGCTGCAGGAAAAGCGCGAAGCCGAGGAGGCTCAGGTCCTCAAAAAACTGTCCATCTCTCTGGGTGAATATTTGCCATCCATGTTTGCGGCACAGGTGCTTTTGAACATATATTGTTGGCTTTTCACCCTGGCGGATTTTGCCATGCGATATGGCTGTTCCATTCCAAAGCTTTCCAGGAAAAGGGTTTTGCGCATCAAAAGCGCGGTAAACCTGCCCTTGAAATTGCATTTGGAAAGCTTGGGAAGACGCTGGCAGAGTGTGGATTACGATTTCAATAAACCCGTGTCGCTGCTCACGGGACCAAATATGGGCGGCAAAACCACGGTGCTGAAAACCGCCGGTCAGCTTTGCTGGCTGGCACGGCTCGGCATTCCGCCGCCCTGCGAAGAGGCGGAGATTCCCTTTTTCGACCACATCTGGTACAACCAGTCTGAAAGCGGCTCGGAGGCTGATCTGAGCAGCTTTGGCAGGGAAGTGGTCGCCTTTTCAGAAACCCTGAAACAGGATGGCAACACCCTGTTTTTGCTGGATGAATTTGCCCGCGGCACAAACCCCACCGAGGGTGAAAAACTGGCTTCGGCGGTGTTGAAACATCTTTGTGACAGCCGCCATTTTTGCCTGGCATCCACACACTTCACGGCGCCGGCATTGCTGGAAGGCGTTGCCCACTATGGCATTGCCGGTTTGGACCCCGCAATTTTGGATCAAAAGAAACCGCTCAGCCCCTCGCAGCGGCTCAAAGCCCTCAATGAGGCCATGAACTATGAATTGCAGCGCTTGAAAACGAATCAGGCTCCGCCTTTGAGCGCCATTCGTGTGGCTCGCGCCCTGGGCTTGCCCCAGGAAATTTTAAACTTAACCCAGACAGAGGAATAATGGCAGTTTTAGACATCAAGGAAACCACCAGAATAAGTCTGGAAATTGGTCGCATCCTGCTTGAAAACGGCGCCACCACAAACAGGGTGGAGCTGATGATGCGCAAGGCGTGCATTGCATTCGGCCATCCGGACACCCATGCCTATGTTACCCCCACAGGAATTTTCATCTCCGTGCAGAACGGCGATGATGAACTGTCCACCAGCATCAGACGCATCGAAAGCAGGCGTATCGATCTGGGAAAAATCACTCGGGTGAGCAAACTGGTGAACGACATGAGTAAAGATATTTGCCAGGACGGAGTTTGCCGCCTCAATTCAGACGAGTTTTTGGCAGAATTAGGCCGCATCGAGACGGAAAAAAACTGGCCGCTGTGGTTTCAGGTTTTTTGCGGGGGCATCACCAGCGGTTGTTTTTGTCTGCTTTTTGGAGGAAGTTGGCTTGAATTTGCAGTTGCTTACGGGGTTGGAATCCTGGTGAGCCTTTCCCTGCAGCTTTTGGGCCTGCTTCAGATCAACAGTTTCCTGCTCAACCTCGTGGGCTCCGCGCTGGTGGTGTTTTTTGCCAAGACCCTGGATATCTGGGTGCCGCGCATCAAGATAGACAACATCATCATTGGCGGAATCATGCTTCTGGTGCCGGGCTTGAGCTTTGTGAACGCCATCCGCGACACCATGAGCGGAGACCTCGTTTCCGGCACGGCGCGCGCGGTTGAAGCCATTTTCATCGCTGTGGCAATCGCCACCGGCAGCGGTGTGATGCTGAAACTTTGGGCACTTTGGGGGCACTGATGATGAGACCTTTTGACCAACTCACCCTGATGCAATTCACCTGGGCGGCACTGTCCATATTGGGTTTTTCCATCCGCACAAACATGCGGGGCTGGAAGATCCTGCTTTTGGCTTTGGGCGGCGGTCTCAATTGGGCAGCATATCTGATTGTGTTATATTATAGTGATGCCCTGCTTTTCTCAATTTTTTGTTCCACCCTGCTGGTTTGCGTCTATAGTGAAATCGTGGCACGCTTGGTGAAAGTGCCGGTATCGGTTTTTGTGACCTGCGTGATCATTCCTTTGGTTCCGGGCAGAACCTTGTATTATGCCATGCAGGGTTACATTGCCGGAGATTCAGCCGCGGCATCTGAACACACATACAAGCTGCTGCTCATTTCCGGCACCATTGCCATGGCGATCGCCGTGGTGAGCAGTCTCACAAACATACTGTTTCGCTTAAAAAACAGGTTTTAAAGGAGTTACATGAATAAATCATCCAAACAACTGGCTTTGGAAAAAAAGATCTTGAACATGCTGAAAGGCAAGCCGCTGAAGGCTGCAGAATTGCTGTTTTCGGATCAGGAACTGCAAGCCACACAAGAGTTTGCAAACATTGTTTCCATCAAGCGTCTGGGCTATAACGACCACGGTCCGGTGCACATGCGCAAGGCGACCCTGAATGCGATAAAAATGTTTACACTTTTGCACAATGCCGGCATTCAGATGAACTTGGAGCAAGAGGCTGCCGGCACGGCGGAGGATTCCCTGACGGGGGTTTTGCTGGCTTCCCTTTTGCACGATTTGGGCATGAGCGTCGCCCGCCATGCTCATGAACTCATTTCAATCCAACTGGCTCTGCCATTGATAGATAAGATTTTGGATGCCACCCACGAAAAGGATGAATATCTCACCAAAGCAGCCATTCGCTCAATTGCCATTGAGGGGATTTTTGGACACATGGCAACCCAGCAAATCAATTCTCTGGAAGCGGGATTGGTGCTCATCGGAGACGGCAGCGACATGGAAAAGGGACGCGCACGCATTCCCACCATCCTTTCCAGCGAACCGCGTGTGGGCGACATTCACCGCACTTCCGCAGGAGCCATCCAGAAAGTCAAGATCCACAAGGGCAAGGAAAAACCCATTGCTATCACGGTTGAAATGAGCGCTTCCGTGGGCTTTTTCCAAATTGAGGAAGTGCTTTTCCCAAAAATAAATAAAAGCCCGGTGAAACCCTATATCGAATTGTATGCGGGGGTTACAGATCGGGAACTTTTGCGCTATTTATAAAATTGCATCGGAGAGAGCCACAGCTTCGGGGCAAACTCTTTTTATGATATGCAGTTGGTCTAATTTTTGCTTGACTAAATATGCCTTTACTTTTTTTCAGCATAAATGTGGCAAAAAGAGGCGGTTTCTCCCCGTTTTGCCGAGAGGAATTTGAACATAACAAGAATAACCATAAGGAGTTATTATGAAAACAAGCCTTAACAAGCTCGTGCTCCTGTTGATTTTTTCGGTAATGGCTTTTGCCGTTTTTGCTGAGGTGGATGAATATAATTTCATCGGCGCCGTCGGCACTTACACCGAGATCACCGGAGGCACCATCCTGGGTACCAACGCGAATGACAATGAAAACTTCAATGCCATCGACCTGGGATTTACCTTCACCTACAACGATGTGGAGTACACACAGGTCAGTGTTCAGACCAATGGCTTTTTGGCCATGGGACCCGAAGTGGTCACCAGCAACCTGGCCATCAGTGCTGCCACTGGCACAAACAACATTGTTGCTGCCATGAACCGCGACCTCAAATCCCGTGACAACGGTGAATTGATGTATCTGCTCAGCGGCACCGCACCAAACCGGGTTTTCACGGTACAATGGAAAAACTACCGCCGTTCACCCACCTCCTGTGCAAATGACATTCTGAGCTTCCAGATCCAACTGCACGAAGATGGCAACAAGGTTGTGTTTGCCTATGGTGGCAACACTGCCATGACCGTCTCCACCGCACAAAGCGTGCAGGTTGGTCTGCGTGGTGATTCAAACCTGGATTTCAACAACCGCAGCACCACCGAAGATTGGACTGCCACCACAGCGGGAACCGCAAACAATGCTTCCTGCAGAATTAACGCTGACATCTATCCCCCCGAAGGCTTAACCTTCACTTTTGCTCCCCCCGCGCAGGGAACCCCTCCCAGCCCGGCTGTGAACCCCATTCCTGCTCTCAACGCCACAAACATTGCTATCAATACAAACCTCAGCTGGTCCACCGGCGGCGGCACTGTTGACGGCTATAAACTGTATTTTGGCACAAACACTCCTCCCACCAACCTGGTGAACGGAACAGTTATGACCGAAACAGTTTATGACCCAGCATCAGATTTGAACTACAGCACCGTTTACTACTGGCGGGTGGTGCCCTTCAACGCTGATGGTGGCGATGCTGAAAACTGCCCCATCTGGCAGTTTACCACTTTGGCTGACCCCACTGTCAACACCTTCCCCTATGTGCAAAACTTTGACGATGTCACAGCTCCCGCCCTGCCTTTGGGCTGGTCTGCCATCAATGCAAACAACGATGCCTACGCTTGGGAAACCTATGCCGGCAGTGCAGACACTGCTCCCAACGCTGCCCGCATCCGCTACAGCACCACCCAGGCCATGAACGACTGGCTTTTGACCCCGCCGCTGAACCTGGATGCTGAAAACACATATCTGATCAGGTTTTCATATCGCGCCAACAGCGAATCCTTCCCGGAAGCCCTCAGCGTTTACACTGGAACCGCTCCCACTGCTGCGGCTTTGACAAACCAGATCTTTACAAACACAAATATCACGAACACCGCCTATCAGCAGGCGCAGATATTCTTTACCCCCGCCACCAGCGGCACCCACTACATTGGCTTCCACGGCCACAGCCCAGCCAATATGTTCTACCTCTATGTGGACAGCTTCTCCATTATGGAATCCACCGATTCGATGGATCCTCCCACCCAGCTCACCGCCACCGCGGTAAACAACAGCTATGTGGCTCTGGACTGGCTGGCTCCTGGCGACACACCTCCTCCGCCTCCTCCAACCGAGATCGATGAAGGCTTTGAGAGCTATCCCGACTTTGCCCTCACTTTCGATCCTTGGGTTTTGGTGGACGTTGATGGCAGCGGCACCTATGGAGTCCAAGGCTACAGCTGGCCGAACGTGTATTCTGCCATGGCCTACATGATCTTCAACCCCAGTGCCACCACACCTCCTTTGGCATCTCTGGAAGCCCACAGCGGCTCCAAAATGGCTGCTTCTTTCGCTTCCACCCAAAACGCGAACAACGACTGGATGATCTCCCCGGCATTCACCCCCGCAGCCGGACAATTCCTGAACTTCTATGCCCGCTCCTACGTGTCAGACTATGGCTTGGAACGCTTCAAAGTTGGAGTTTCCAACGGCGGCACCGCCCCAGCCAACTTCACCATCATCAGCGGCGCAAACTATATCCAGGCTCCCATCAACTGGACGCTTTACAGCTACGACCTCAGCAGCTATGCCGGTCAGGAGATCCGTTTTGGCATCCAGTGCTTGAGCGACGACGCCTTCTTCTTCCTGGTCGACGATATCACCGTTGGCACACCTCCTTCTGCCAAGACCGTGATCGCCTCCACCGTTCCCACCGAAGTGGGCCGCAGCACCGGAACCCCGGTTCCCGCACCGCGTACCGCCACCCGCGAACTGGAAGGCTACAACGTCTATCGTGACGGCGCCCTGCTCAGCTTCGTGCCCGGCGCAGGCGTGACCAGCTATGAAGACCACAGCGTGACCGTTGGCACCTACAGCTACACCGTGACCGCAGTCTACACCTCCGGCGAATCCACTCCCGCCGGTCCTGCCAGCGCCACGATCCACCCTCCCAACCAGCCTCCAGTGAACCTGACCGCCGACGTTGAAGGCAGCGATGTCACCCTCAACTGGGAAAGCCCGGAAGCTCCCCAGCAGGGTGAATGGATCACCTGGTGCAACGAAACCACCCTCGGCAACGCCATCGGCACCAACGGTGTCGTGACTTTCGACGTTGCCCACCGCTTCACCCAGAGCGACCTTACCGCTCATCAGGGTAAGCTGATCACCCAGGTGCAGTTCGCACCCCACCATGCCGCCTGCGTTTACACCATCAAGGTCTGGACCGGTGGCAGCGCCAGCAACGCCGGCACCCTGGTCTCCTCCCAGGTGGTGGAGAGCCCCGTCATGGACGAATGGAACCTGGCTGTTCTGAACACCCCTGTTCCCGTGCCCAGCACCGGCGACCTCTACGTTGGCTATGAATGCAACACCCAGGGCGGCTACCCCGCCGGCTGCGACGCTGGTCCCCAGATTGAGGGCAAAGGAAACATGATGTATATCGATGGCTCCTGGGCCACCCTGACCCAGCTTGCTCCCAGCCTCACCTACAACTGGATGATCAAGACCTTCGTGGCAGAAACCAATGGCATGAAAGCCGTTGAACTTAGCCCGATTGCCGAACACGAAACTATCAGCTACAGCAAGGCTCCTTTGGCTTTCAGCGCCAAGACTGCCGAGCAGGCTGAAGCCAAAGCCGACGAACGTCTTGTGGCAGGCTTCAAGGTCTATCGCGATGGCACCCTCATCGCCACCTTGAACGATCCCTCCGCCGCCCAATACACCGACTACGGCGTTCCCAACGGCACCTACATCTACGGCGTGACCGCCGTTCACACCACCGGCGAATCCGAGCCTGCACAAATCGAAGTGACTGTTGACCTCCAGCTTGCCGAGATCGTCTTTGAAGACGACTTTGAAAGCTACGACAACTTCACCCTGCAGTTTGCACCCTGGACCCTGCTGGATGTTGATCTTTCCGAAACCTACAGCATCCAGAATGTGGACTTCCCGAACGCAGGCGCCCCGATGGCATACATGATCTTCAACCCCAGCGCCACCGTGCCTGCCGTCACCGGCATTCAAGCTCACAGCGGTTCCAAGATGGCTGCCAGCTTTGCCGCGGTGAACGGCCCGAACAACGACTGGCTGATCACCCCGCGCATCCAGATGGGTACGGACAGCTCCGTTCGCTTCTATGCCCGTTCTCACACTGCGCAATATGGTATGGAGCGTTTCCGCGTTGGTGTTTCCATGCTTCCCAACGTCATTCCCCAGGGCTTCCAGTATGTGAGCCCCGGCAACTATGTTGAAGCCCCCGCCGGCTGGATGGAATACATCTACGACCTCTCCGCCTACGACGGTCAAACCGTCCGCATCGGCATCCGCTGCGTGAGCGACGACGCCTTCATCTTCTACGTGGACGACTTCTCTGTCCACAGCGATGGCGGCACCGTTGACATCGATGATCCCGGCATGCCTGCCTTGGTCACCGAGCTTCAGGGCAACTACCCCAACCCCTTCAATCCCAGCACCACCATCCGCTACAGCGTTAAGGAAGCCACTCCTGTCACCATCGGCATCTACAACGTCAAAGGCCAGTTGGTGAAAACCCTGGTGAATGAAGACAAGAGCTCCGGCAACCACAGCGTTGTTTGGAACGGTCGTGACAACAACAACCAGGCTGTATCCAGCGGTGTCTATTTCTACAAGATGCTCGCCGGCAAATACAGCAGCACCAAGAAAATGATCCTGATGAAGTAATTCATCCGAGTCATACATTTACAATCAAGCCCCGGGTTTCCCGGGGCTTGTTTATTATGCGTAAAAGTGACTTGACAGGAAATGACGATGTGGAATCAATGAAATTGGAGAGAAAATATGGGAAATATGAAATTTTGTCTTTGCTTGGTATTGTGGCTGACGCTCATGGCTTCAAGCTTTTTATGGGCACAGAAAATCAGCAACGTGCGCGTGGAACAGGACCCTGAATTGAGATATTACAAGATTAGCTTCGATTTGTCCGGCAATGCCAGTGATGAGTATCTTGTCCAAGTAGTTCCTTATAAAAATAATAGGGAACTTTCCAGATTATCCTTTCTGACTGGAGCCGGGATTAGAGAGCCAATTTCATCAGGGAAAAACCACTGTATTTTTTGGGATGCCATTTTGGAAGGATATGAATCGGAGGGCTGGCAGTTTCGAATTTCTTCTGTGTTGAGTTCCAAAGACATGGTTCTGGTGGAGGGTGGCACTTTCATGATGGGCTCCAATGACGGTTATGATGATGAAAAACCGGTTCATGAAGTTACGCTTTCTTCGTTCTGGATTGGAAAATATCAGGTAACCCAGCAGGAATGGATGAAGGTGATGGGGAGCAACCCCTCACTTTGGAAAGGCGACCGGCTGCCTGTTGAAAATGTAAGCTGGTACGATGCAGTGGAATATTGCAATAAACGAAGCATCCGCGAAGGTTTGACACCCTGCTACAGAGGCAGCGGAGACAATATCACCTGCAGCTGGAGTGCCAATGGCTACCGTCTGCCTACAGAGGCGGAATGGGAATATGCCGCTCGGGGAGGATTGAAAAGCAAGGGTTGTAGATTTTCGGGTTCAAATGATATTAGTTCAGTTGCATGGTATAGCAGTAATTCACAAAGTAAAACACACGAAGTAGGCACCAGGCAACCCAATGAGCTTGGCATATATGATATGAGCGGCAACGTTTGGGAATGGTGTTGGGACATCCATGGTTCTTATCCCAGTGGCGCGCAGAGCAATCCTCATGGTGCTACGAGCGGTTCCGCCCGTGTGGGGCGCGGTGGTAGCTGGGGCAACAGTGCCGGCACCTGCACCGTTTCGAGTCGGGGCTACAATTATGCCACGAGCAGCCACTACGGCTTTATTGGCTTCCGCGTTTGCAGGGTTTCCCCTTGATTTTTTTTTCTCCTTTTTGCCTTTTGAAGTTTCAGAAGCAAGGGAGATTAAAGTTTTGAAGCAAGAGCAAAAGAGGGGGTGCAGGGGGATTTATACCCCTGCCTTCCGTTAAAAATTTTGGTCGTAACTGTGAGGTAATAATAGTCTTTAGACTGATGTTGGTTCTTTTTGATCGCGATCATGGAGAATTCGATGATCGTGAGTTCAACAACTTTTACCCAGAGCAAAACATTGTGCGCATCAACAAGGAGTTTATAAATTTCAGCAGTCACTACAATGTCTTACCGTCGGCGTTCTTAGTCACCGACTATTTTCAATCCATTACTTTATCTTCTGCCAGTTGAATTGAGTCAAGAAAAGTTTGCATCGGTGTTTTAACCAAGCAGTATTTTCAGTTCAGGTTCAAATATTGTGGCAGAGACCTTCTATTCGGCATCATGTTTCAGGGTGTGCCCTGTCCTGAAATTAGTTGACTCTCAGCCGGTTTTCAACTCTCCAGAATTTAAAACGACATTCTACTTGACAGAAAAACACATAAATTTTTAACTAAACAAAACGGTAATTCGAGGTCAGCATGAAACGTAAGACCTATATAATGCTTGTTATTCTATTTGCAGCAAGTTCACTGGCAGCCAACATTTTGGAAGAAGCTCGAGCCATAAAAAATTGGCTGGATACTCCATTTTCCTCCATCGCCTTGGACGCAGAATTGAACTCCCGCATTCAAGCTTTGAAAAGTCCCGTGAAAGATGAGTTTGAAACATCAGTCCAGTTCGAACAACGAAAGAAGAATTACGAAAACCAGATTCAAGCAATCAGGGCGGAATTTACTCAGAAAAAAAAGGACGCTGCCGCTGTTCATGATCGGCAGCGAGCCAAGATTTTGGAACGTTTTCAAGCTCTTATGCGGCAATCACGTGAAGATGTTGTGGTTACAGGTACTTTAGGCACTTATGATGCCGACACACAAAAATTCCGCCTGATTACTGTCGGCCGGAATTACGAAATTGTGGTTCCTCTAGATAAGGGAAAACAGGTGAAAGACAGTTTTTCCCGTTATGAAGTCAAGGTCACGCGGCAACTGAACGAAAATCTACAGTGGAACTATCTGGAAGCTCGGATCAGCGGTCCTGCGGGCACTTTTTCATCCACAGACAAGGCTCCTGCCTTGTCTGGTTCACGGCAGATAGCTTCTTTGGTTCCGCCGGATTTGGTTGCCAGCGTAAGCTTCAGCGAACCAAATGGAAACGATATGCTGGACGCGGAGGAAACCGCCACCGTCACCATCACGATTAAAAACAACGGCAAGGGCAGCGCCCATATGGTTGAAGCCAAGTTCGAACTCGGCAACCTGAGCGGCGTCAGCCATCCCGGCAGTATCTATTTCGGTGAGATCAAACCCGGTGAGAGCGTAAGCCGGGAGGTGAAGCTAATTGCTGGCATGGATATCCAGAATGCCCATGCCCAGCTAAAAATCAATTTCAGCGAACAAAACGGTTTTCCCCCAGACGACATGATCATCAGTTTTTCCACCCGCGCCATCCAAGCCCCGGAACTCTATGTTGCTGATATCGGCATTGACGATTTCAACAAAAACGGCAAGATCGAACCCGGCGAAACGGTGGAAATCCGCATCCGTGTGCATAACCGTGGACAAGGCAAAGCTAAAAACGTAACTGCCCGCATCATCCTGGGGGATATGGTTTTTTTAACCGGGAACACTCAGACCGACACCTATAATTTGGGAAACATGGAAGCCGGCGAATACAAGGATATTGTTATGGATATACTTACTGCAAAAACGGCAACCAAGCTGGATATCAAGCTTGAACTAAAGGAAAGTTACGGTCGCTTTGGCGTGGATGCGCAGCCGCTGAACCTTGCTTTTAACCGGGTGGAACGCACTGCTGATCAGATGGTGGTTTTGGGCAGGGAATCCAACTCTGCCATTGGCTTGGCTCCAGCACTCTCCGTGGACGTGGAACAGGATATTCCCGAACTTGCAGATCAGAAAAAGAACCGCTGGGGCGTGATCATCGGCATCGAAAATTATCGCAACGTTCCGCGTGTGGATTTTGCCCGACGTGATGCTGAATTTATGAAGGAGTATTTCACCAAGGTTCTGGGCATCCCGCCGGCAAACATCTATGTGAAAATCGACGATGGCGCAACTTTGGGCGAATTCAAGGCAATTTTTGAATCCGGAGGCTGGCTGCACAAAAATGCCAATAAAAAAGACAGCGAAATCTATATCTACTACAGTGGTCACGGTGCTCCAAGCTTGGACGGCGATGAAGCCTATCTACTCCCTCAGGATGGAAACCCAAATTATGCCTCCAACACCAGCTATCCTCTGCAGCAGCTGTATTCAAATCTTGGAAGCTTGAAGTCAAAGGATATAACCGTTTTTTTGGATAGCTGCTTCAGTGGCGGTGGACGCAGCAACGAATCAATTCTGGCAATGGCAAAGCCGGTATTTTTAAGCCCGGAACTTCCCGTTGCGGCTTCCAATATCAGTATTTTTTCCGCTTCCCATGGAAATCAGATTGCCAGTTCCTACCCGGATATGCAGCATGGACTTTTCTCATATTATTTGATGAAGGGTCTGCGCGGCGATGCTGATGCCAATGGCGACGAAAAGATCACCCAGCTTGAATTGAACGATTATCTGGTCGAACATGTGGGCAGCATGGCACGCCGCATGGGACGCGAGCAGGATCCCCAGCTTCAGAGCGGTGATCACAACAGAGTTTTACTGCAATGGTAAAGTGGCTTTTACCGGTTCTGATGGTGCTGTTGCTTCTTGCAGCGGGATGTGCCACCACGTCCAAAAAAGCTAAATCGAATGATGCGGAGGCTTCACGTTCGGCGGCGGAGAAGGCTTTTCAGGAAGGGGCGTCTCCGGCTTTGGAGCCTATCCAAAGTCCAGGCAAAGCGGCTTCCAAGCAAACTCAGGAAACTGTGAGTGGATTAAAAGTTCCCGGTTCCAAAGTTACTGTGGCCATCGATACATTTTTTGTGTACGGCCTAAGTACATCGCCACGTGAGGCAAGGGAAAAGACCCTGGCGCAAGTTCGTGAGTTGGCTTTGCAAAAGGCTTTGCCGATGGATGTATCCATCAGCACCATGGTCACGGACATGTATGTGGAAATAAACGAAAAATTCGACGAACATGCAGCAAAAAGCGTCTTCATGCTTTCCTCCTCAGCAGGCCGCTTTGAGAATGAACTGCTGCTTGGTTCCAAAACAAGTGTGGAAGATGCTTTTCTGCGCTGTGAAATCAAATATAAGGCGGAAATAGTCCAGCTTCCCAAAGCCTATAATTCCGAGTATAATCTGAAGGTGGAACTCAGCGAGACCCTTTTGCGAGATGGCCAGTATTTTTGGGTGAGTGCCACTGCCAACCGAGACGGCTACCTTTATGTTTTCGATGTGTTGCCGGATAACAGCGTGACTTTGATTTTTCCCTCCCAGCTTTTTCCAGACAACCAAGTTTGGGCGCAGGAACCCTGGCGGCAAAGATTTGGCGCTGCCACAATGCCGGACCGGGAATATAGCATCGAAACGCTTTACTTCATCTATTCGGCACGCGAGATTTCCGGTTGGGAGGATTTTTCAAGCAACCATGAGCTTGAAAGACCCTCAGATTTTGATGAAAACCAAAGCTTTGTCCGCTTCCAAAAATGGCTTGGCCGCAGTGACCCCAATCTCAGAGTGGAAAAGCTTGCTCAATTGCATATATTCAGATAAAAAACTATATAGAAGCCGGCTGCCTTTGGAGCGTGCCGGCGTAAAAGGAGAATCAATGAAAACAGAAAAATGGCTAATCATCATCGTAGTGGCGCTGCTGACATTGGCAGCATGCAGCAGCAGTCGGGTCAAAATGGATTTCCCCAAATGGTGGGAACTTCAAAATGACAAGGACAACATTTGCACCTATGGCATGGCCACCAAAGCCAGCCAAACCCTCAGCATCGAAGCCGCTCGTGCGAATGCACTTGCAGAAGCTTCCCGCTACGTGGAAACCCAGGTAAGATCGATGTTGAAAAACTATGAAGAAGAAGCCGGAGTTACCAACCCCCAAGTACTGGCATTGACCCAAAACGTGGTCAAGGTGGTTTCCGAAGCAAAATTCAGCGGAATTCTTACCGGTCAAATGGAAGTTTTCAAAGAAACCATTGCAAGAGATGTTCGCTACACCACCTATATCCAGATGAAGGTACCCAAAGTGGAAATTTCAAAAAACCTTATCGAAAACATCCGCAATGAAGAAGCCCTTTATAATCAGTTCAAGGCTTCTCAGGCCTTTATGGAGTTGGAAAAGGAGTTTGGCAACTAAGCCTGATGCCCTTGCCCTTGACCCCAACCTTAATACCACCTAAACATTCCTCAAATGCCTCTCAAGATTTTTTTGGGAGGCATTTGAGAAGCAATCCAGTTTCTCTTGAGCTGGAGCCAAGGAGGAGCCTGCCCTAATGGAGGTGACAAAAGGTTTTTTTCTGTGTCCTTGATTTCCCAAAACCAATTGATAACTGGTTTTCAACGGGAAAAATCATTTTCTCAAAAAAAGATTGACGGAAACAGGCTGAAATGGAGTATAGTATAATATAAAAGACGTGGAGGTTCCCAATGATAAAAATGAGAACTCTGTTGCTGGCGATGCTGGTGTTGACAGTCAGCTTTGGCTGCGTTTGCAACAAATGCAAAAAGGATAAAAACCCCGTGGAAAAGCAAGAAATTGAATTGACAACGGTAAGTGAACAAAACAACGCTCTGGCTTTCAAGCTGTATGAAATGGCGGACAAGCCCGGCAAAAATATGTTCTATTCGCCTCACAGCATCAGCTCGGCGCTGTCGATGGTGTATGGCGGAGCACACAAAAACACTATGGAGCAGATGTCCAAGGCGCTCTATTTTGGGCTTCCCCAAAAGGAACAACACCAGGGATATCTGGAACTACAAAAAGAGCTGAACCGCATCACTGAAGGCGGGAAGGCTGAACTGAACGTTGCCAACGCTGTTTTTGGCTCCGAAAGCCGCAAGGATCTGGTGCAAAAAGACTATGTGAAGCTTGTGCGCGATTTTTATCTGAGCGACTATTACAACCTTGATTTCAAGGACTACAGCGGCACCGCCAAATTCATCAACAGATGGGTGATGGATAAAACCCGCGACCGTATCAAGGATTTGGTGAATGAAGACCACATCCGCGGCAGCAACGAAGGCATGGTGCTGGTGAACGCCATCTATTTCAAAGGCAGTTGGCTTAACGAATTCGACCCCAAAATGACCATTGAAGACCAGTTTTACGTGTCTTCCAAAAAACGCGGCGACGAATATTCCCGCCCGGTGGAAATGATGAGCGCCCGTGCCAAGTACCTCTATGGCACAGCCCCGGGTGTGCAGTTGCTTGAGCTTCCCTATGCGGAAAAGGATTTGGCGATGCTTTTTGTGCTTCCCGATGAGATTGACGGTTTTGCCAAGCAGTTGAACCCCGCAAACCTGAATAAATGGCAGGAATCCCTCTCCCAGCGCGAAGTGCAGCTCTACATCCCGAAATTCAAGTTCGACATCACTTTTGAGGGTTTGACAGACATCCTGAAAGCCATGGGCATGACCGACGCTTTCGATCCCCTCAAGTCCGATTTTTCTGGCATTATTCCGAACGAGACCGGACGCGGCCTCTATATCTACGACATCATCCACAAAGCCTTTGTGGAAGTGAGCGAAGAAGGCACCGAAGCTGCTGCCGCCACCGGAATCGTGGTTGCCACAAAGATGTCTATGGAGCCGGAGCAGACCATCACCTTCCGTGCGGACAAGCCCTTTGTGTATATATTGCTGCACAAACCCAGCAACACCGTGCTTTTCATGGGTAAAATGAACGAACCGCCCAAAGCATAAATCATCTCCTTTGCCAATCGAAGCGCACCTTTTTGGGGTGCGCTTCTTTTGTTGGTTTGAGAAAAAGATTGACGGAAAGCGGCGCTGAGTGAGTATCGTTTATAAACCTGAAAGGGGGTTTCACATGAAAAAAAACCTGATACTGACACTGCTGGTGATCAGTCTGAGCTTCGGCTGCGTTTGCAGCAAGTGTAAAAAAGGTAACGATTTGAAGGAGCCACCGCCATACCAGGAGATTGCGAACGAAGTGGGCACGCCAAACAATGCCCTGGCTTTCGATTTTTTCCAACTGGCGGAAAAACCGGGGAAAAATCTATTCTTCAGCCCCTACAGCCTGAGTTCCGCGCTCAGCATGACCCAAGCCGGCGCCCGGGGCGAAACCGCCAATCAGATGACAAAGGCGCTGCATCTTGATCTTTTAGGGGCGGATCAGCATCAAGCCTTTCTGGCGCTGCAGGAAGAGCTGAATCTCATCGGCAAAAGCGGGAAAGCCGAGCTCAGCGTGGCAAACGCACTTTTCAACGCTGATAAAAACCAAAAGCGGATCAGAAAAGACTACGTTAACCTACTGCAACAGTGTTATTTAAGTGATCTCTACTCCCTGAATTTCAAGGACTTCAACGGCACGGCAAAGTTCATCAACAACTGGGTGAAGAAAAAAACCAAGGACCGCATCGATGAATTGGTGACACCTGATCATATCAAGGAAAGCAATGAAGGTCTGGTGCTGGTCAACGCCATCCATTTCAAAGGAAACTGGGCGCAGGAATTCTACCCCAGCCGCACCAAGGAAGACGTCTTTTGGACTTCCTCAAAACTGCGTACGCAGGATTATAAGCGAACCGTGCAAATGATGAACGCCAATGGGGATTACAGTGTTGCCTGGGATGCTGGAGTCCAGATTTTGGAGCTGTCTTACTCTCACAAAGATTTGGCAATGCTGTTTTTACTGCCGGATGAAATTGAAGGCTTTGCGAAACAGCTCAACGCCGAAAACCTGCAAAAATGGCGCTCTTCCCTGCGCACAACAGATATGAAGGTGCAGATCCCCAAGTTCAAGCTGGAATATGGGTTAAGCGATATCAAGAAAATGCTGGAAAGCTTGGGCATGGTTGACGCCTTCGATCCTATGCTGGCTGATTTTAGCGGCATCATGGAACCGGAAGTTCAGGAATTGATTTTCATCTACGACATCATCCACAAAGCCATGGTGGAAATCAACGAGGAAGGAACTGAAGCCGCCGCCTCCACGGCTGTGATTATTGGAAGAGAAGCCTCCGCCGCTCTGCCCAGCGAACCGGTACTCTTCCGTGCGGACAAGCCCTTCATTTTCATGATCATACACAAACCCAGCGGCAGCCTGCTGTTTGTGGGCAAGATGAACGACCCTTCCTGAATTTGATTTGAAAGCAAAAAAGGCGGCTGTTGATGCCGCCTTTCTTTTTATGCGAAAAAATCAGGGCAAAAAAAATGGCTCCGGAAGAGGGATTCGAACCCCCGGCCTAGTGGTTAACAGCCACCCGCTCTACCGCTGAGCTATTCCGGAACTCATTGTATGGGGCAAAATCCTTGCAGGCGGAATTCTGTCAACCAAAATTATCGTTTTGACCCCAAAGCTGAGGTTCCAGCGGGATTTGGATATTCAAAAACTCATTCAGCCACCGCGAAACCTGATGGTAAAAAAGCGATTTCAACTCAAGGAAAGCCTCATCGTTCAGTTTGGAGGTCCACTCATCCATGAAGATCTTTTTGAATTCGATCGCCAGGCAGATGATGCGCTCCGGGTCAAGGCTATTCACCCAACGGGGGAAATGTCCGCCGGAGAACTTTACATCCATTCTGCAATCCAGGGTTTGGCTTTGCCAGGTTTGAGTGTTCAACAGTTCTCTCAATTCCTGCGCAGCAGGATAATGCTTTTGAGGAAGGTTGCTCCTGCCGATGATGATGTCCGGGTTTTCGCTTTGGGGGTCGGGTTCAGCATTTGGTCCTTTGCGGCGATGGTTGTAGCTGTGCAGGTCGAGCAGCACCAGCTTGGGATGTTCGCCTAAAAGCTTGCGGATTTGATATTCCATCAGGCGATGCCAGGATTCATAATCCCGATGCAGATGCTGCAAAACATCAGCCGGGATGGGGACATTTCGAGCCTGCAAACCCCAGCAGTCTTCAGGGTTTTGGTAAACCGCCTTTTGCTGAGGACGGTTCAGGTCAACCGCAAAGCGGGAGCTTTCCAACACCACGCTGTTTGGAAAAAGACCGGCAATTTTGCCGGTGTGGGGGTCTTCCTCGCGCAGGCGCTCCGCTGCCGTGATGCCGCTGATGCGCTCCAGTTCCGGAGGCAGCCTGTGTCCGTTGTGGATGGCAGTTGCCAAAAGCGGCAGGCCTTCGTCCAGGATGCGAATGCTGGAATGAATCACGGGCGCCGCCGCTTGTTTGTTTTATTGAAAAATGAGCTCAAAACTCCATGCCCTGTTCGCTGCGCAGGGTTCCGGCATCCACGCCGTGCGGTCCTTTGCCGCTGAATTTCACAGGATTGGATTCCGTTTCCACGCCTATTTCCACGCTTTCCTTGCCACCGGAGCTGCTTTTGAAGGTGTTCAACAGGGTGATGGACTGGTTTTCCTCCCAGGGGAAGAGGAAGTGCGAGCCTTGCTGCCAATAGGTGTAGTCTGAAGGCATATCCGCCCAGTAGGCACGGACCTGGGTGCTGGAATAGGCTTTGTAATAGCCGGTGTTGTAGAGCACACCATTGCCAGGGATGCTGATGTCGTCCATGCTTTGCGCTCCCAAACTCCAGTTTACATACAACGGATGCAGGTTGTGGCGTCCGGTGTTGCGCATTTTCAGGAAGAAGAGGTCCGAATCCGTAATCAGACTGGTGGTGTAGGAATCACCGCTGATGTTGCGGGTGCGGCTCCATTCCACCACAAGGCCAATGCGGTTTCCGTCGGCGTCGCTGCCCCAGGTTTCGGCTTCATAGTGGTAGGAACCATCATTGCGGTTGATGCTGAAGCTCACCGTTTTTCCGGGAGCAACCACTTTTGTGCCATAACCCTGCACCGTGACGCGGATATCCGTGTAGAGCATGTTTTGGAAATAAGCCACAAACGGGGTGGGATCCACATTGGGGGGATTCACCACCTCAATGATGCATGAGGTCAAAAGCAATGCCGACAGGGTCAGAGCATAAAAAATTATCTTGCGCATGGTAAAACTCCTTTGGCTTGCCGCCTTTCGGGGCGGGAAACCACACTCTTTTCAAACCCGGATTCTGTTTTCATCCTCGGGCTTTCAAACATAATACTCCGGGGAAACCAAAATCCTGCCAAAAGATTTTCTTTTTTAGCGGGAGGCTTATTTTTCCAGATATGCCAGGGCTGTTTTGCGTGCCAAATCCCTGATTCTGCCGATGTAAGCGGCTCTTTCCGTCACGCTGATCACACCGCGCGCATCCAAAAGATTGAAGTTGTGCGAACAGCGCAAAAGCTCGTCATAGGCGGGGAAGGGCAGCTTTTTTTCCACCAGCGCCAGGCACTCTTTTTCATGATCGGCAAACAGCCTGAAGAGCAGCCCGGTGTCGGCAGCGTTGAAGTTGTATTGGGAAAACTCCTGTTCCTTGTGGAAAAACAGCTCTCCATAGCTCAGGTGGTCGTTCCAGCGCAGCTCACGGTAGTCGTCCACATCCTGGATATACATGGCCAGGCGCTCCAATCCGTAGGTCAGTTCCACGCTCACGGGGAAGCAATCCTCACCTGCAACCTGCTGGAAATAGGTGAATTGGCTGATCTCCATGCCGTCCAGCCAAACTTCCCAACCCAAGCCCCAGGCGCCCAGAGTCGGGCTTTCCCAGTCGTCTTCCACAAAGCGGACGTCATGCTTGGAAATCGTGATTCCGATGGCTTCCAGGCTTCTGAGATACAGGTTTTGAATGTTGTCCGGTCCGGGTTTCAGGATCACCTGAAACTGATAGTAATGCTGAAGCCGGTTTGGGTTTTCGCCATAGCGTCCGTCTTTGGGACGCCGGCAGGGCTGGGCATAAGCCACGGCGGTGGGTTTGGGTCCCAGGGCTCCAAAAAAAGTGGCGGGATGAAAGGTTCCGGCTCCCATTTCCACGTCGTAAGGTTGTAAAACAGCACAACCCTCTGCAGCCCAATATGTTTGAAGTTTGAAGATGATGTCTTGAAAGGTCATTTTTTATACTCCCGGAGGCGGCGGCACTCCGTTCTGATTTCTTCCAGCCGGGAACGCAGGTCTGCAAGCACGCGCGTGGTTTCAGGGTTTAGCGGTGAAGCATTGGTTTTTGGTTTGGGAATTTCCCCCGCGCGAATCCGGCGGCGTTCCTCTTTCAGTTTCAGCCTTGCACCCTCAATCGTAAAGCGTTGATTGTGAAGCATATCCTGAATCCGGCGCAAAAGCTCCACATTTTCCTGGGTATATTTGCGAATCCTGCCTTGTTCCCGGCGGGGACGCAGAAAACTGAATTCACTTTCCCAATAGCGAATCACATGCGGTTTTTCACCCAGCAAATTGCTGACTTCGCCGATGGTATAGTAATATTTTTTCATTTGGCGCCTCCAGGTTTCCTAAAACGGGCAAGCAGCGCCAAAAGCAGCGCAATTGCCACAAACACAAAGGGATAGCGATGAATCCGGCGAATGAACGGAACCTTGGCTGTCGTATAAAGGGGTGCGCTGATGTTTTTCACCTCAAAGAGCCGGGTCTGAGCCAGAAATTTGCCCTTGGGATCAGCGATCAGCGAGATGCCGGTGTTTGCGCTGCGATAGATCTGGATTCTGTTTTCCACGGCGCGGAAGCGGGTCATCACGGCATGCAGCCAGGGTCCGTAGGAACTGCCGAACCAGGCGTCGTTGGTGATGTTCACCAGGTAATCCTGCTTGTGAAATTTCCCCGAAAGCGAATCCCGCGGAATCGCCATGCGATGGAAGATTTCCGGAAAAGCCAGTTCGTAGCAGATGGATGGCGAAAAGCCGAATTCACCACTTTCATCAAAGACAAGTTCGGTGCCAAACTCCCAATTGGCCTGACCCAGATTGACTTTCCACAGAACCGGAAACAGGCGCAGCCAAAGCATCCGTTCGCCCACGGGAACCAGGATGTTCTTGAAATAGATGGGCTTGTTGAAATTATCCGGTTGAAACAGCGCGGAGGCATTGTAACTGCGCACCCCCACCGGGTGTTTGGGGTCGGTCTCATAATGCTGAAACCCTGTGTAAACATCCAGTTGAGCCTGCTCCACAAGCTCAATCATGTCGTAGCGTCCCCGGGAATTCCGAGCCAGCGGGGCAACCATGGCGCCTTCCGGCCAAATGATGATGCGGGCGGAATCTGCCTTGGCTTCCAAAGTGAGCTTCCTAAAGATCTCCAGGGATTTGAAGTATTGACTGTCATCCCACTTATCTTCCTGCGGTATGGAAGGTTGCATCACAAAAATCCCGGCATCGTGGCGGGTCAATTCCAGATTTTTGAGGCAATATGCCCCATAAGACAGCCAAGCTGCAAAAATGAGCACTATCCCAGTCAAAAAAGGCAGCATCCTCCGAGGCTGTTTTCGGGCTTGCAATGCTTTGTATAGCAAGAGGTTGATTGCCATGATGAGGATGGATATCCCCACCACCCCGATCAGATCCGCCGCTTGGATCAGGATGCCATAATCCGCCAGAGAATAGGCTTGGTTGAACCATGGAAAGCGGGTTTCGCCAAAGTTTTGGATGAATTCGAAGGTCACCAAAACGCTCACAAAGCCCAAACAAGCAAAACGAGGCAGGGTTTTAAAGATGCGATTGATGGCATAAAACACCAGATAGTATGCAAATACGTAAAAAAGCATCACGCCCACGAGAGCGCCCACATTCACATAGATCAGCCAGTAGAAAACCAAGGCACAATAGACCACGGACATCATAAAACCCATCTGCAGCAGGCCTCTGGATTTGTTTTCAAGATTTTCAAACACATAGAGCAGCGGCAGCCAGCCCACAAAAGCCAGCCAGCCCAGATGCAGCGGCAGCCTGGAAAGCGCCAGCAGCAGCGCGCTGAGCAAAGTCAACAGCAGTTTATTGTTTTTCATCCTTGGCACCGGTGTAAACCATTTTCATTTGCCAAATGCCATCATCCCAAAGCAGGGTGGCGATGTTTCCTCGCGCGGCAATGGAGATGGGGTTCATGCCTTCTCTGCCAGGGTCAAAAAGGCTGCCGCGACCGATGACCCAGGGATATGGCATGATGGAAAGAAATTCCCCCATCAGTGTGAAAACGCGGGTATCGGGCACCATAACACCATATTGCCATTGCATCAAGCCATGTGACCAAAGAAAATCCTTGTCGCAATCAATGCTTTGAGGGCGTTGCAGATTAAAGCGGCCGAAGCGATACATTTCACGCCCATCCAGAGGAGAAATACAAACCAGCTCGTCTGGCGCGGCATCATAAACGAACAGTGTTCCATCCGGGGCAACGCAAAAAAGCTCTGGCTGCAGAAGCTTGGTAAGTGGAAAATCGGAGATATACTGACCTTCAGGGCTGTATTTGCGCAAGAGTTTGAGTGAGGAATCCAGCGCCAACAAGCCACCATCGGCATCAACGCCTATATCGCTGAGCCGCTGGAAGTTGGAGCGGTCAAACCCTATTCCGCCCACGCTGTTGAAACGCTCGCCATCCAAAAAGATGTCGATTTCCTGGCTTTCACGGTTCAGGGCATACACCGTTCTGCCGCTGGATTCGCCAACCGCTTTGATGTATGGTCGCGGTGAAACTATTATTCTCAGAGGTTCCAGCCTGCCTTTTGCGAGGTCCAGCTTGGGTTTGTTCACGGCGCATCCAGCTGCCATGATGACCAAAATAGCCAGAATCGGCAGGCGGAGCTTTCGCTTTCGGTTAAAAAACATCGTTACTCCTTCAGACGCAGGTCTTTAAGCTTGCCCTGGATACTGGTTTTATTGCCAAAACGGTTGAATTCCAAGGTGTAGGTGATGTCCAGAATGCTATTTTTCTTCAGAAGTGGCAGCATATCGCCCAGATTGTAGCCGATAAGGTCCAGCGCTACTCCATCCTTAATCACCTTCAATTTCAAATGGTTACGGCCAACTGTGTAGGGGTAGTTTGCCACGGTGACTTCGCGCGTGAGCAACACCGGTCTATTGTTATCCGGTCCAAAAGGCGCGAAGCGGTCCACCCAATTCAGCAAAAACTCGCTGATGTCGTAAAGTTCCAGTTCATAATCGATTTCCAGCGGGGTGGCAATCTGCTGCGGCTCAAGGTGTTCCGCCACATAGCGCGCAAGTTCGTTTTCAAAGCGGTCGATGTATTCCTGCAGGATGGTGAAGCCCACGGCATATTTGTGTCCGCCGAAACTGTGGAGGTTGTGTCCGATGTGGGTGAGCGCAGCAAAGAGGTCAAAATCCGCCACGCTGCGTCCGGAGCCGCTGCCAAAGCCTTCCTTGAAGGAAATCATGATGACGGGGCGGTCATATTTTTCCACCAGTTTTGATGCCACGATGCCGATCACGCCGGGGTGCCAGTCGTCGCTGGAAACCACGATGCAGGGCACGGACGCCAGATCCTTATATTTTTTGTCGATGATATCGCAAGCTTCGTGGTAGGTTTTTTGATCTTCCTGCTGGCGCAGGGAATTTTGGCGCTCAATGATTTCGGCAAGTTCCTTGCTTTGCAGGCGATCCCGGGAAATCAGGAGATCCACCGCCACGGAAGCTGATCCCATGCGTCCGGCGGCGTTGATGCGCGGTGCGATGCCAAACACGATGTCGGTGGTGTCGAGGTTTTTGGCGTTCAAGCCGGAAATCTGCATGAGGGCGTTCAGCCCCAGATTCTTTTTGTCGATGAGGTGCTGCAAGCCGATGTGGGCAAAAATGCGGTTTTCACCGATGAGCGGGACGATGTCTGCAATGGTGCCAACCGCCACCAAATCCATATATTTGAGGGTGTTTTCCTCGCTGGCGACACCCCGGCGCCGATAGATCGCCATCAAAAGTTTGTAAGCCACTCCAACCCCCGCCAAATGTGGGAAAGGATAGGGACAGTCCGGAAGCTTGGGATTGATGATGGCCAGCGCGGGAGGCAGTTCTTCCTTGGGGTTGTGGTGGTCGGTGATGATGATCTCCATGCCCTGGGCGTTGATGGCTTCAATCTCTTCCAGGGCGTTCACTCCGCAATCCACACTGACGATCAGCGAAGTGCCGTTTTCTTTGAGTTGATCCAAGCCGCCCAGGGAGAGGCCATAGCCGTCGATCATGCGGTGGGGGATGTAAAAATCGATGATGGCGCCCAAACGCTTGAGCCCAAGATAGAGCAGGGTTGTGGCGGTGGTGCCGTCCACATCATAGTCGCCATAAATGGTGATGCGTTCGCCGGAATCGATGGCTTTCAGGATGCGCTGCACCGCTTTTTCCATGTCCGGAAACAGGAAGGGGTCATGTTGATGCGCAAGCTGTGGTTCGAAAAAGTCATTGATCTGCCGGGGCGTGCGAAGCTGCTTTCGATACAGCATTTCCGCCACCAACCGCGGGCAATGCAGCTCGTCAATCAAAGCCTTGATCTGGTCTCGTTGGTCGGAGTCAAATTCATCCGGCATCAACCATTTCTTTTGCATCTTTATTTCACCTTATTTATAACTATTTGCCACACAACATGTTGGCGAATCTTTTCTGAAGCATGGCATCAATATCCAGCGCTCATTTCAGAGCCCAAGGGAAAGATCCATGCCTGAAGGAGCCATTCTCCATAGCCTTTCTTTCTTGTAAAGGGAAATTTATCAAAATCACGAACAAAACCGCTTCCTCCTTGGCCCGAGCCCGACAGCCACCCATCCCGCACCCATGAGCCTCCCGCCTTTGGACGGGTGGTTGACGGGTATCGGCACAATGGAAGGCGCTCACCTATCAAGGAGGACGCAGGCTTGGGCACTTCTTCCTTGTCGATGTTACCAATTGATAAATATGGACTTAGAGTTCCGGCAACAATCGTTCCAAGAGTTTGGACACGATAACTGCACAGACCAAAGCAAACCGGTTCCAGAATCAGAGGTTCGCATATAGCTGGAAAACTGAATTAAAAAGGGTTTGATGCGGCTGCTGAAAGTTTTTCATGGCGAAAAAACTTCCTGTAAAAAACATTTGACAGAATCACGGGTTGAGGATTTACAGCCTTATAGGATCAATGTGGTTTGCAGAATACCCTTGGCAACCACAGAGGCTGAACTTTTTCAGGTTCCTGGAGGGACCAAAAAGAACATAGGAGTTTTCTGATGCACATCCATCTGAGGGGCAGGGTGCTGCTGCTGACAGCGGCGATCCTTGTCTGCGTTTTCGCTCTTTCTGCCCAAACCCGGCAGATCGAGGTCTCACAATCTCAAAACCAAGTTCGTCTGGGTAACAACAGCGACTTTGGTTTTGACGTCAGCTACAGTGTTGGTGACTTGAAGATTCGTGAAGTCCAAACCAAGGAAGGGCTCTTTGACGAGCTTTTCATCGAGGGTTGGGGCCACACGAACGCCGTGGGCGAGCCCAAATTGCCCATGCGGCGCGAGATCATCGCAGTCCCTCTTGGCGCCACTGTGCGCTTGAACATCAATTCCCGCAGCACGATGGAACTGGACTCTGCTTCCAATCAGCTTTTGCACCGCGTGATGCCGGCTCAGGAGCCAGTTTCCAAATCTGCCGACCTCGAAAGCATTCCCTTCGTGGTGAATGAAGAAAGCTATGGCAGAAGCGGATACAACAACCGTGACTGGGTTCAGGTTGAGGAACTTGGCCTCATGCGCGGCGTCAGGGTCATTGCCCTGGACTTTTTCCCCGTGCGTTACGATCCTGTGACGGGCTCACTGCAAGTGATGCGGAGCCTCGACTTGAGGGTCGATTTTGACAATCCGGACCTCATCGCCACGGCGGATTTGCTTGCCAAAACAGCTTCCGTGGAATATGATGCGTTGTATGATAATGTCTTTTTCAACTGGGATGCAGATTCACGCGCCAACTATATGCGCCATCCCACCAAGTATGTGATACTTTGCCCTCCCGCTCAAGCCACTCAAATGCAGGAGTTTGTGGATTGGAAAACACAGCAGGGCTATCATGTGATTCTCACCACCGTGGGCACAGGCGGCACCGTGGCAAACACCACCACCGCCATCAAAGCATATATGCAAGGTCTTTGGGACAATGCGACCGAATCTGACCCCGCGCCCACCTATTTGCTCATTGTGGGTGATGAATCCGGCAGCATTGCCATTGCCACCAACACCGGTGCCACAGACAGTCACGTCACAGACCTAACCTATGTGCGTTTGAATGGGACTGACTATTTGCCGGACATGTATTGGGGACGTTTTTCAGTTTCCAGCACCACAGAGCTGCAAAACATCATAGATAAAACCGTCACCTTTGAAAAGACGGCAATGCCTGACCTCAGCTATCTGGGCAAGACCATCCTCATCGCCGGAGTGGACTCCAACTGGGCTCCTTCACATGGCAACGGTGCCATCAACTATGCCACCAGCCAATATTTCAACACTACCCATGGCATCAATTCAGATAACTACCTCTATCCGGCTTCCGGACAGAGCGCGGCCGAAATCAGAACCAAAGCCAATGAAGGCCGTGGCTATATCAATTACACCGCCCATGGCAGCTATACAAGCTGGGCTGATCCCGAGTTTAACACCACTCACGTGAACGCCATGACCAACACCGGCAAATACGGCGTGATGATTGGTAACTGCTGTATTACCAGCTGGTTCAACTACAGCTCTCCCTGTTTTGGCGAAGCGGTGATCCGTAAAGCCAACGCCGGTGGTGTGGTCTATATCGGCGGCATCAACAGCACTTATTGGGATGAAGACTACTACTGGGCTGTTGGCTACAAGACCCCCATCAATGGCACTGCCCCCGCTTATGACGCAAACAAGCTTGGTGCCTACGATGCCGTGGCTCATAGCCATGGTGAGGCTTATGAAAATTGGGCGATGACCGTTGGCGACCAGATTTATATGGGCAACATGGCTGTCCAGCAAAGTGGCAGCTCCCGCACCAATTACTATTGGGAAATTTACCACATCATGGGCGACCCTTCTTTGATGCCCTACATGGGTGTGCCCACAGTCAATACTGCCACCTTCCCATCCACCATCCTGATTGGAACTCCCTCCATCAATATCACTGCCGAACCCTATTCCAGAGTCGCGCTTACCAAAGACGGCGTGATTCACGCAACGGCGATGATGCCCGCCAGTGGAGTTCTGAGCCTGCCCATCACTCCCTTCACCACCGTGGGCACCGCTCAGTTGGTGTTTACCGCTCAAAACAAGATCACCCGCATTGAGAGCATCATTGTGGCTCCCAACGCCGGTCCCTTTGTGACCGTGGATGCCATCAGCTATGCGGATAATAATAACAACACACCGGAATACAACGAAGCAGGACGCTTCAACGTCACCTTCAAAAATGTGGGTAATCAATCTGCTTCGAACGTGACTGCCACCCTTACCTGCAGCACCGCCGGCATCACCATTACCGATAACAGCGAAACCATCGCCAGCATCGGAGCCGGTGCCAGCATTGTGCGCAACAACGCCTTTGCCTTCAACATCGCCAACAACGTCGCAGACGGCACCGTGGCAATGTTCAAGATAACCATGGTCTCCGGCAGCGAAACTTGGGAACACAATTTCACCCTCACGCTCAACGCCCCCAAACTGGTTTTTGGAGATTTCACCGTTACCGAGACCAGTGGCAACAACAACGGTAATCTGGATCCCGGAGAAAGCGGCACCCTCACAATGACTTTGCACAACAATGGCAACGCTGCCTCACCTGCAGGAAGCGTGAATCTCAGTTGTTTCCTTCTTGGGCTTACCATCAACCCCACCGATGTCAGCTTCTCCGCCATTCCCGCCTCTGGCAGCACCACCCTCAACTTCGGGCTCACCGCTGCCAGCTTTTTGAGCGTAGGAACTTTGGCAAACCTCACCTTTACAGCCACAGCGGGCAGCTACAATGCCAGCACTCAGGAGCAAATTGAAATAGGCGCTCCCGATGTGATTATCATCGGCAGCGGCACCTCCACACAAGGCCAGCCTCTGAATAGATACTATAACTACAGTGGACATGAAGCGATCTACCTGGCTTCAGAACTGCAGGCTGCAGGCACCATCAAGAGCCTTGCCTATTATAAGGCAAGCGGCGATGATCAAAGCCCCATCGAAGCCGTGAAGATTTACATGAAAAACACCTCTGATGCTACCCTCGCCACAGGTGATTACAGCACGAATGGATATACTTTGGTTTATGATGGCAGCTTTACGAACGACGACAGCAGCGGCTGGATGGAAGTGGATTTGGATACCAGATTCAGCTATACTGGCGGCAACCTCGCCATCCTGATCGTGAAAGGCCATCAAGCCTACACTTCCAGCTATCCCATGTGGACTTATGGCACCAGCTCCACCGCCCGCATCCGTCAAAGTCAAAACGATTACTCCCAACCCACTTCACTCACTTCCACAAACAACCTGCCCAATATGCGCCTCAAGGTTTTCCCAGCGCAGGGCTTTTTGTATCCCGCCCGCGATCTCACCGCCGCCGCCAGCCACAACAGTGTAAAACTGGATTGGCATGCGCCCATCGGTTCCGGTCAGACAGGATTTAAAATCTATAGAAATGGTAGCCTGCTAACCACCGTCACCGCTTTCACCTACACAGACACGGCAGTGACCAATGGCACCACCTACAGCTATTATGTGAAAGCAGCTTACAGTTCCGGTGATTCTGAAGCCACCGATACCGTCACCGCCACACCCAACCTGATCGCTCCCACAAACCTGGCTGCTTCTCCTGGCAATAACATAATCTCTCTCACCTGGGATGGCGCCACCGGACGTGGCATTGAAGAAACTCCAGTACTGGGTGCGAAAATGGATGAAGCGCGCGCCATCAGCGGCTACAAGGTCTATCGCAATGGCAGCGCCCTCACCACCGTCACTCAAAATTCTTATGTGGATAATGCGGTCACCAACGGCACCACCTACAGCTACTACGTTACCACTGTTTACACCAACCCAGCCGGCGAATCCGCTGCCTCCAACACCGCCACAGCAACTCCCAACCCGATTGCTTCAGTAATCATCGGCACTGGCACCAGCAGCACAGGCAATTATGACGCATCCCCCATCAGCCTTTGGTACCAAAGCCTGCACGGTCAATCCGTTTACACCAAGACAGAGTTGAATGCCGCGGGTGTGATCGGTCCCAATTATATCACCCACCTGGGCTTCAACGTGACCGGTTTACCCGCACATGCCATGCCCAACTATATCATCCGTATGGGACACACCACTTCCTCCGACGTCCAAAGCTGGATCAGCACCGGCTTGGATCAAAACTGGCACGCCACTTCCTATCAGCCCACCCAAACCGGATGGGACATGATCCAGCTCGCCACTCCCTTTTTGTGGAATGGTGTGGATAACATCGTGCTGGACACCGCCTTTGGCAAATCTGGGAATTATAGCAGCTCCGGTACTGTGCAGTACACCACTGTCACGAATGGATACAGATATGCCCGCAGCGATACAGCAGATCAAACCGACGTCTTCACAGGCGGTTCTCTTGAAAACAACCGCCCCAATATCCAACTCACAATCATGGGTTTGCAAAGTGATCTCTATCCACCCTTGAATCTTATCGCTACTCCCAGTCATCGCAGTGTGCATTTGGAATGGGCAGTTCCCATCTCCGGCACTCCCACTGGATACAAGGTGTTTAGAAACGACAGCCAGGTTGGCACCACTACCACAGCTCTGACCTATACGGATACCGGTCTCACCAACGGCACCACATATACATATTATGTGACAGCCACTTACAGCGATGGCGAATCCGATCCATCCATTAGCGCCAGCGCCACTCCCAACCCGATGCCTCCCACAAACCTGACCGCCATTCCCGGCAACAACATCGTCCAGCTCAGCTGGGATGCTGCCGCAGGACGCGGTGAAGAAGCCCCTGTGTTTGGTGAGAGAACAGATGAGCAGCGCATCATCAGCGGTTACAAGGTCTATCGTAATGGCACTGCTCTCACCACCGTTGCACAAACCACTTATGCGGATAATACAGCTAACAATGGCACCGCATACACCTATTATGTCACCACCGTTTACACCAACCCGTCGGGTGAATCATCAGGTTCCAACAGCGTAACCGTCACCCCTTCACCGGTGGCAATTATTGGAACTGGAGACGAATCCACCGGCAATAATGTGGCTTGCCCCATCAACGTCTATTATCAGAGCTTACACGGGCAATCTGTCTATACCAGGACAGAATTGAATGCTCTGGGTGTCCCAGCCGGTTCCTACATCACGCATATCGGGTTCAATGTCACCGGCACACCTGAACGCGCAATGCCAAACTACATCATCCGCATGGGACATACCTCCGCCACCAATTCTCAAGCGTTCGTTTCCACTGGTCTCACCACAGTGTGGACCGCCACCAGCTATCAGCCCACTTCCACGGGGTGGAACATGCTGACTCTGGATACCCCCTTCCTCTGGAACGGAGTGGAAAACATCGTGGTGGATACTGCCTTTGGTTTGATTGGCAGCTATAACTCCAGTGGAACCGTACAGGCAACCAGTATGGATTACGGCTACATCTCCCTGCGCAGTGACAGTGTGGATCAAACCGACGCCTTTACCAATGGTGGCACCCACAGCCTGCGCCCCAATCTCCAGATCATGTTTACCAGCTCAGGCGACCTTCCGCTTATAGCGGTACAGCCCACTTCCCTAGCTTATGATGAACTTGCGGTGGGAAACACAGAGGTCAAACAATTCACCATCAACAACGTTGGCAACCAAGCCCTGACGGGCACCATCACCACGCCCACCGGCTACACTGTGGCAGCGGCAAGCAGATCGGATGAGAGCTTTGCCAAACAGGATGATGAAGAGCGCAACGTTCTTTCATTTACAATCCCGGCTCAGCAGAGCAAGGTCTATAATCTGAGCTTTATCCCAACTGCAGCAACGACATACAACGGCAACGTTGTGATCAGCTCCAATGCAAATAACAGCCCAACCGTAAATATCGCCGTCACAGGCAGCGGGTTCATTCCCCCCACCATCAGCCTCAGCAGCAATTCCATTTCCTGCGTTCTTGACCCGGATGATGAAACCACCCGCATCCTCACCATCAGCAATACCGGCTCCCGCACCCTGGAATATTCCCTCGTGATGGAAGAGCTGGTGGCTGCAGCCAGAGGAAATCAACTGACGCTGTCAGACAAAGATCGCAGCATTGCCGGCAGCACCTTGGTGGTTGATGCCACGAACTACCTGCCCGGCGACACAGTGGATTGGACCTTCACCGTCACCAATGCCAGCACCGATACCGAATGGCTCAAATACGTGCATATCACCTTCCCCACAGGTGTCACCGTGAATAGCGCCACCAATTTTGTGGGCGGCAGCGGTGGCGATCTGAACCCCAACATTACCTCCGGGAACGGTATCACCATCGATTGGTTTGGACAAAGTGGCAACTGGGGCGTCATCCAAGGCGGTCAAACAGCTTCAGCAACGGTGAATGTGACCATTGGCTCCTCTTTTGGGGGCAATCTCAACCTGCCTTTCACCATTGATGGAGACGTCTATGGCGCCGAACCTCACACGGTTTCCGGCACCATCACCCTGCTCCAAGACAGCTTCCCCATCGATTGGGTACACGCCACGCCCATGAACGGCAGCATTGCTGGTGGTTCCAGTGCCCAGGTCACTCTGTCCTTCTCGTCAGATGGCATGGCGGCTGGGATTTATGAAGCACTTTTGACAGTGTTTTCAAACGATCCCATCAATCCAAGCCTGGATGTGGATGTGAGTATGACTGTAACAGGCTATATCAATCAGCCTCCTGCGTTCGACCCTCCGGAATATCTCAGCTTCCCCAAAAACGGCAGCCTGCAAAGCAACTTCGGACTTTGGGCAAGCGACCCTGACAGTGATCCGCTCACTCTTACCTGCAGTGGAAACAGCAACATAAACGTGGACATCAACGGCTTGATGGTCACCTTCAGCGCAGCCCAAAACTGGGTGGGACAAGAGCTGCTCACCTTTGGCGTCAGCGATGGAAGGCTCACCACCTACGGCGATATCCTCGTGACTGTGGAGCCTGTGGCTGGTCCGGATTGGACACCCACAGTTTATCCCAATAACTCTGTCACCGTGCTTGGTGTGGTCACTCTCGACTGGGTGCCTGCCAATCTCAATGACGTGGTTGGAGCCTTTGCGGGCGGCGAATGTCGCGGCGTGGCAGATGTTACCGTTAGCGATGGTCAGGCTTATGTGACCCTCCTCGTATATCTTGCCACAGAGAATGAACCCATCAATTTCGTGCTCTACAACTATGCGGATGGTGTCAGCTATCCCATCACGGGAATCATCAACCCTGGTTTTGGAGACGTGATTGGTGACCCCACTCCGTTGGCTCTCAACGCCCAAACTCTCACTGATCTGGATGCACCTGTCATCACCAGCTGTGAAATGACATCCACCGGCTTGAAGCTGGAATGGAACCCCGTGCCCAACGCCGGCCAATATCAGATCTGGCGCAGCACCGACCCTTACGGTGATTTCGTGTATCTCACCACCGTTTCCACCACCAGCTTCACGGATAACTACCTTGGTGACAGAATGTTCTATCACGTAATTGCCATCACAGGTGGCGTTGCCAAATAAAGACGATGAAAAAACCACTATACATCATTATTCTGATTCTACTCTCCCTGCCTCTTTTGGCGGGGGAGTGGAATCAGTATTACTTCCGCTTCCAGCTTTCAGACAAAAGCAAGCTGCAAGAGCTCACCAACCTTATTTCCATCGATAAAGTCAGCGGACACTGGGTTTATGCCTACGCCAACGACTGGGAATGGGATGAATTTTGCCAATTGGGCTATAACTACAACATCCTGCCTGCTCCATCCTCAGAGTTTCCTGCAGTGATGGCAGCAAGCAAAAGTCAGATGCGAGATTGGGATGCATATCCCACCTACGATGCCTATGTCTCCATGATGAACAGCTTTGCCGCCAATTACCCCCATCTTTGTAAAATCTACAATGTGGGAACCACGGTAAGCGGGCGCAGCATTCTGATTGCCAAGATCTCTGATAACGTAAATGTTGACGAAAACGAGCCCGAGGTGCTTTTCACCAGTACCATGCACGGTGATGAACTCACCGGTAAAATGCTGATGCTGAGGTTGATAGACACCCTGCTCAGCCAATATGGCAGCGATCCGCGCATCACCAATATCGTAAATAACATGCAGCTCTATATCGGGCCAAACACAAACCCCGATGGCACTTACTATGGCGGAAACAACACTGTTGCCTCTGCCCGTCGTGCCAATCAAAACGGTTACGACTTGAACCGCAACTATCCCAAACCCGATGGCAGCACAAACACCGGCCCCATCCAGCCTGAAACCCAGGCCATGATGGATTTTGCCAATGCCCATCACTTTGTTTTTGGCGTCAACTACCATGGCGGCGAAGAAGTGGTGAATTATCCTTGGGACTTCATTTCCACCACACATCCAGACAATGATTGGTTCATCTCTTCCAGCCTCGTTTATGCCTCCAACGCGCAAAACGATGGCCTCTCCGGTTATTTTGCCACCCTCACCTCAAACGGAATCGTCAGAGGCTCGGATTGGTATATGATTTCCGGAGGAAGGCAGGATTGGATGAATTACACTCGCAACGGACGTGAAGTCACCATCGAGTGTTCACGCACCAAGATGCCCTCCGCATCCACCATGCCCAGCTATTGGAATTACAACTACAACGCCATGCTCAGCTATCTGGAAGAAGCCCTCAAGGGCATACATGGCACTGTGACAGACGCTTATGGAAATCCGTTGGTGGCCGAAATCAGCATCGCTGGCTATGACAACAGCTATTCCATCGTGGACACAAACCCCATCCACGGGGATTTTTATCGCTACCTGAATCCGGGAACCTACACCCTCACCGTCAGCACCGCAGGCTATGAGTCTCAAAATGTGCAGGTCACGGTTTCGGCAAGCGCTGCCACTCCAGTCAATATCGTGTTTGGCGAACTGCCTCACCAGCAGCAGATTTCCCTCTCCGCGGGCTGGAACCTGATCAGCCTGAACTCTGTTCCCGCATCCTACAGCGTGGAAGACGTATTTTCAGGTCTCAGCGGACTTCTGCAGGTAAAAAACATCAGCAAAAGCCATCTTCCCTCCGTGGCAGAACATTTCAACACCCTGAAAACCATGGCAGTTGATGAAGGTTATTGGGTGAATGTGTCCCAAGCCACAATGTTCAGCATCACCGGAACCGAGATTGTGGCATCACAAACGCCCATCAATCTCAAAACCGGCTGGAACCTGATCTCCTACCTGCCTCAAGCCCCCAAACCCACTTCCACAGCGTTGGCATCCATTTCACCATGGTTGCAGCAGGTGGACCATCTGGGCATCCAACCCACACAGATGGAACCCGGAAAAGCGTATTGGGTCAAGGTTTCACAGGACTGCACCCTGACATATCCAAATTGACCTAAAAACCTCATTACCATAGGGATGGGACGCTCGTTCCATCCCTTTTTCCTTGGGCGGAACATTTGATCAAAAAGACGGGCGAACCCTTCCCTCAACTTCAACAAAACCAAAAACAGCTTGGCAGAATCCAGCATCCACCTATAATATTAGAAAAGTGTGAGATCAAATCACACTAAAAACAGAAATCAGGAAGGAGGATCAAATGAATCCAAAACCTTTAGTACTGTTCTTGGCACTTGCTCTGATGGCGGGTGGATTGTTCGCAACGGACAGTCGCATGACCGCTTTGGGCTACCCATATGGCGTGATCCGGGACGATACCGACATTCACTTCTTTCCCGGCACGATATTTAAATACAACCGCGGCATCTACGGTGAGCTTTATTCCAACGGCGACGATTGGAATTGGTCTCTGGGTGCCAATGTCCCCATGAAAACAAACGTGTTTGGACTCTATCTTCATCTTCCCAGCGAAATTGATATGGACGAACATCTGAACTATAACAGCAATCTGGAGCTCTACCACAAGGTCCAAGCCTACTATGGCTTCGCAGAAAAATTCGCTCTGGGCCTCGCTTTCGGATTCGACAGCGCCATAGAGGATTATGACTCAGGCAGCAGCAAGACCAGATTTGTGGAAAAACAGCAGGGACAGTTCGTGGAACTCAAATTTGGCATGAGCGATGAAAAGCTGGATTTGGGAGCCAAGGTTCTTTATCAAGGCGCCAAAATAAACGAAAAAATAGATAACACTTCCACTGACGTTGCCAGCTATTCCGGTTTTGGCGTCGATCTGGGCGGACGCTATTTCATCCAGGAAGACAGTATGCTGGATCTGGCAATCTTTGGCGATTTGGGCTATGAAGCTCTCACCGACGAATATGAGCCAACGGGCGTCAAATCGACCCTGAAACTGGCGCACTCAGACATCAATGCAGCTGTGGGAATCGGCGCAAACTACAAACTTGCCCCCGGTCACAGCATCATCATGACCTTCAAGCCGATTGGTGTGTATTCAGCCAATGTCAAGGACACCAACAATTTCAACAACAATGTATTTAAAAACACACAGACCTATTTGACCCTGCCGGAATACACTTTGGGTGTGGAATCACGCATCACAAAATGGCTCACCGGCAGAGTTGGCGCAAGGCAAAACTTCGGCATTTGGACTTGGAAAGACGAGGCGGAATTGGAATCCAACGTCGATTTGCACGATATTTGGAGCGAATATGAAGCCGACTTCGACATGAACCTCGGCCTTGCCATCAAATTGGACAAATTCACCATCGATACCGTTTTCAGCAAAAACTTCCTGCATGATGGCCCCGCCGTCATCGGCGGAAGCACCAAGGGCTTAAACAGCCAGGTTTCGCTGAAGTTCGAATACTAACCCAAAGTAGCACTGTGCGTTAGCTGGCAATGAGCGCGGTGTTTAAATATTGAAAATTGCCTACAAAGACCGTTTCCGGCGGAATACGATACCTTCGGAAACGGTCTTTTCTTGTAGGGTGGAACGTATGCAGATAAACCTCTTTTGAAGCCAAGCATCGTATCTTGAAATGTATTGTAAGATATGGGATTGTGTTCTGTACTGAAACTCTCGAAATAAAACTTGACATAAAATAAAGATATGAAAACACTGTAACCAGTTTTTTAGCCATATATGTATTGTGAGTAACGAAGAATGACGAGCCCCATCAGGGAACCTAAAACAACGAGTTAGAGTTTTCACCTTAATTGGTTAGACCGAACTATGGACGACTGCAACATATTATCATTTATAATACAGATCTTTTGGAGGAAGACATGAACAATTACACAAAACTCAATTTGTTAATGCGTATGATGAACGAAATGAACAGACCAAACGCTGCGACCCAACAAAACACAGAACCCCAACAAAACATGGTGCCACAGAAAGCATTGACACCTGAGCAAGAAGATTCTAGAGCACATGCAATAATTGTCAGTGAATTCGAGACACCCAATGCGTCTGTTCAATACGTTGCTTACAAACATACAGGCAAAATCTTCGTATATGAATATGGAGGTTACAGAATAATTCAGATTGATACTAATCTTCACGAACCCTTCCCACCTTCATCATTGGAGGGATTGCTTGTCTGGTTAAAATGTGGACCCGTGTGCTACAAGCCAGAGGTGCGAGAATGTTATGAAATCTTAGTCTGGCAAGAATTAGAAGAGGACCATAATGAAGACTATGATGAAAACTATGATGAAGACGAGGACTGGAATTACAATGAAGAAGAAAATGAAAATTAAAATATTAGAATAAGGTTTAATACAAAAACAATAAGTCCATTCCAAGGGTTCTGAGGTTTTTGTAATCGAAATGAGCCGTCGCTAAAATCCTCTTGACAGGAAAGCGCTTTAAGCTCAGTATATACATAAAAGCATTTATGCAAATAAGGATGAAAGATGAAGAAGACAATCCTATTTTTGGTATTGATTTCACTGGCATTGACGGCTTTTGCCCAAGCTGCTCCCCGTGGATTTTCACAGCCGGGTGCCCCTTACGTGAAGCGGCACGAAGCCTTGGACAAATATCCCCTGAAAAACGGCGGTTTGGACCAACTTGATTGGAAGGATTTCGAGCTCAAGGGTCAGGTGCGCAAGATGTATGTTCAAAGCGGCGATCTGCTGTGGGAACCCGCCATGTTGTTCGACCACGTGATTGTCCGTTTCGACAGCCTGGGAAAAATGCACAGCAGCATCACCTATGGGCACGACCCCATCCCAAACGGTTTTCGCTACCACTATCGCGAAGACGGACAGCTTGAGCGGGTACAAAGATATGCCTGGCATGATGGCATGGAAAACGGAACTGACGATCTGGACGACATTTATCCCATTCAAGGTGACGCCGCTCTCTATCATTATGACGATGAGGGCTACCTGACTCGGATCGAGTTTTTCGACTCCGACGGCAATATCGAACTCCAGCATCTATATACATACACTGCAGACGGTTACAATATCGAAATTCAGTACACCACGGAAACCAGACGCCTTCGCAACCAGCGTTTTTACTATAACCGCCAGGGCAAACCGTCAGGTATCCAAAAGAAGGGTATGGATGGAAAATTCAACCAGACAGCGTCTTACAGCTATGACAGCAAATCAAACACGGTCACTATCCTGCAGGACTATCTGAACGGCCAACCCACCCAAAAAACCTTGGAAAGCTACGATGCAGCCGGGCTGCTTAAGGAAAAAAAGGTGACCGATCCGCAGGGCAACCTGATGCGCAAATACAGCCATAGCTACAACGGTTCAGGCTGGCTGACCAAAACCGTGTACGATTCTCCAAACGACAAAATGACAGACAATTACAGCTATGAGACCGATGAACACGGCAACATCACGGAATATGTGGTCACCAACGGCAAAGGCGAGGAAAGCCTGCGACTGAAAATCCGCTACGAATACTTTTAATCAGGCTTCGCCCTTGAGCCCAACAGGGTAACAACATGGATCCTTCTCATAAGCCTCCCAAGTTTTTATTGGGTTGCCTTTGGGTTGTCTTGCGGTGGCTCATTGGCTCGGGCCAAGGAGGAAGGCAGGATGAGGCTTCTTGGGGCATTCTCCACGGTGGCTGAAAGAAGAATCAATCCGGCAGTTTATCCCAAAGTCCTTCATAGCTGCCAATCCATTTTCCATCTTCCCACCGAACCAGGGTGATGGTGCGGACGCGATTACGCTGGTCTTCTTTCACCCATTCTTTCCAAGTGGGGCTAACAACATAATTCGCAATCGATTGCGCTGCCGGCTCGTGTCCCACCCAGAGGAATTTTCTGCCCAGGGAGCGCAGTTTTTCTGCCAGGCGCACGCTGTTTTCCTGGTCGTGATTTCCAATCAGAAAAATGCTGTAACCTTCGATATCCAAGTCATCCAAAAGCTCAGGAAGTTCATAGTAAACACCATCGCTCCAGCCACGGGGATATTCACGCAATACAATTTCCACCTGCAGACTATCCGCCTCGGAAAGATCCACCCGCCTCATCTGGAAAGCGGTTTGACTGTCTGAAACCCGGTATCCTGCCTGGAGATAATACTCGCCCTTGGGAGCGCGGAAAGTGTAAACTCCGTTTCCTTCATCCTGCATTGGATCACCTTCCGGCCAATAGAAAGCTCCGTCCTGAAAGACGATCAATTCCAGATTCATGAGGTAGGAAAGGCTCAGCGGCGCACCGTCCTCGTCTGAAGTGAGAACCCGCAGTGTGCAAAACGCCTGTTTGTCTTCCGGATCCACTTCCGGAGCGCATTTCATCAGATCATAATATCCATAATAATCGTCGTCAAAACGCACATTAAGCAGATTTGGGCGTCTGGAAAAACCAGCCGGTATGGCATTCGCTCGTGCCAGGTTTGTGGCCATCATTCTATACTGCACGGGGCTCAGATATTTTTGCCGCACGGCGATATCCAGGGGCAGGAGTCCGTCCAAGGCTTTGGCGGCATTGATCTTATAGTTCTTTTTCATCCAGCGGGCTGCCTTGTCCAGACGCTGAATGACAGTTTTACCTTTTTGATAAAACGCTGGTGGATAGATGCTTGGCTTGCCGTTTTGGAAATTGTTTACCTGGGGCAGTTCTTCATAAAAAACGCTGGGGTTGATGATGGTGAGCATATCTGAGTAATAATAATCCCAAAATTCTTCCTCATCCTCATCATTGTATTTAAACCATTCAAAATAAAGGGCTTCAATCTGATCCGCATTTGCCTGCCAGAGGAATTTGGAGTCAAATTTCTCATCGTTTACCACGTCGCTGAGAAAGTTTTCATCCGCGTTGGGGTGGCGACGCAGAAATTCCTGCGCCTGAGAGTGGTTTCCACGCGCGGCGATGATGAATCTTTCCTGTTTGGGAGCGGCGCCAAAGCCGAAACGGTCTGCATAGGAACGGTCAATCGCAGCCCAATAGTCCTTTTGCACTTTCACGCCCTCATCCCAGGAGGCTGGCGCCTGTTTCCATTCAAAGGGATTGGATGGATAAAAGAGCATGTCGTTGCGGTCTGCCAGCGGTTTTTCGCTGAGGCTGAGCTGACAATAAAGATCCTCATCTTCCGAGGAGGGAACCAGTTCCAGCGCGCTTTTCCCATCTTTGAAAGCGGAAAGATAGAACGCGCCCCGTCCCACGCTGAGCGTGTATTTGCCAGCGGAATCGGTCTTTACATAGATTAGCGGGCGCAGGGTGCCCCAGTTGTAAACCAAAATTCCCACGGAGGTATCCGCCAGCGGATTTCCTTCTGCATTAAGGGTTTGGATCTTCAGGTTGCGTGTGCGCTCACCGGCATAGTTGCGGATGGAATTGATGGTGCAATCATAGCGCCCGGAGCGCAAAACTTCGTCGTTTTCAGCAGGCAGGGAACCGTTTGCCAGGATGAGAACGGTTTTGTCTATCATGCCGCTAAACCAGGTCTGATCGGGATGATAGGCGGCATCCATGTCTCCCGTGTAGTGCCAGGCGCCGTCCAGCCAAACTTCAGCCCAGGCGTGATTGTTGTCCTGATGCGGCCACCAGGGTGTGCTGGCAGGTCGCGCTGGCAGTCCAACGGTGCGGGCGGCTGCCACAAAGAGGATTTGCATTTCCTCGCAACGGCCATATTGGCTTTTGAACACAATATCCATCGGGCTTTGGTCGCGTCCGGAGGTGGGCTGAAACTGCAGGCGTCCCACGCACCATTGGCAAAGCTTGCGATAGATTTCCATCTCGTCTTCGCTGCCATCCAAAATTTCCTGCAGTCCGTCTTTCAGCAGTGCATCCCGGTAGGGCTCAATTCTTTCTTCGGTCACGGTTTGATGAGCCACATAGGAAAGGTAAAATTCGGGCTCCAGGCTGGTGCCGTGGGTATTCAGAAGTGTACGGACCTGAAGGTAGTTGCTCATCACGTCGTCCGGATTGGCAATCTGGAGAGCGCCATCGCTTTCATAGGCAAGCAGATACGCCATCAAAACATCATTATTATTCTTGAGCATGCGGCGGTATTGGCTTTGGTGACTCCTATCAAGCTTTTTAAGATTGTTCAAAGCCAAGCTGTGCAGTTCTTTATAAAGTTTGGGATTGCCCTTGGCGGTGAAAGCCGGAGGGAGCGCGTTCAACAAAGTGAGAGCGCAGAAAAGGAGCAGAAAAATCAGGGTGCGTTTTGTGAATTTTGGCATGCCAATCTCCATGGTTTTGTTAATTTGCCAGTTTCAGCATTTTGCCTTGAAGGCGGTTTTCGGCGGCGATGAGACGCCAGAAATAGATGCCGGGGGCGGTGGGATTATGGTTTTGATCACGACCATCCCAAAAGAATTGCCGGTTCCCGGCGGGAAGTGAGCTTTGAACAAGTGTTCTCACTTTTTGCCCGCGCAGGTTGTAGATATCCAGCGTCACATCCGCGGCTTTGGGAAGCTCAATATTGACGTAAATCCCTGTGGTAAAGGGGTTAGGGAAGCTGTTGGCCTGCAGTTCTGCCTGGGGAGTTTGCATATCTTCCACAGCCGATGGCAAGAACGAAATGAGACCGAATTTATCCAAAATGATGGCGAGCATGATGTAAAGCTCGCGATGGGGAGCGCCGCCTTGAACTTTGGACAGTTCAAAGCTGGAAGCGATTGTGGTGTAGGTGTTTGTCCGATTCAAAATTCCCACTGTCTGGCTGGGGTTTTCACCGGTGAAAAGAGTTTGGGCATCAGGCGTAGCGGCTTGCAGGAGTTGAACTTGAGTGTTTGCGGCATCGTAGCCCCAGGTGTAAACATGGCCGGCTTGGACGGTTTGAACCTCGTGAAGAACAATGCTTTGCCCTGCCGGAGCGGAGGTGCCGAATTTCTGCCATAAGGGATTGGCATTTTCCCAAGGTAAGTCGCCTTCCATATAGACGTTACCTCCCGCATCCAGATATGAAAGCAACAGATTATAATCCAACGAACCCGGACTGGGAACGTAGGTTGCCGAGCCTGTGCCAAAGAGGCAGAACACGGCGTCGAATTGGTTGATGTAGTCGTAGTCCGGAATGAGTTTATCGGTGTGGATCACATTGAATCTGGTGCTGATGAAGCAATCCACCAGTTCCAGGCTGTTGGATGGATTGGGTTCATAAATCAGGATTTGCCCAAAGGGAGTTCCCGCACCGGTATGACCGATGGCGGGGTCACCGTAAAGCATATATGTATAAACATTTTGCAGCTCCGGCCAGATCACGCCGCCATCGTCCAGAGGATCGCCAAAAAGATAGTATTGTGTGTGGATGAGCCCTGCCAGAGCATGCGCCGCACCCAGGGAAAGCTGATTGCGGGCGAGGTTTTCCAGCCAATGGTAGTTGTAGGAACTCAATCCGCCCCAGCCGGGATTGCTCCAGCCCATTTTGTACCAGCCGGTGCGGGTGGCACCGATGGAGGCAACTGTCTTTTTCAGCAGGGCATATTCCGCCAGGCAGGGTTGGGAGCCGTCGATTCTGCCATTGTAGCAGGAAGCGGCAAAAAGGATGCTGCCATCGCCGTTTGCCAGGTTGTCAAAGCTTTGGCGGTCAACCATGGAACGCCACTGCATTTCCCAGGGATCGGGCTGATTGTTTCCATTGTCATCAGACATCCAGACCTTGCGGGATGAGGATTCCGCAGAGCCGTGTGCGCTCCAGTTCAAGATTCCGTAGCTTTGGATGCTGAGTTGATTGTACAGATCGTCATAATCCAGCGGCAGAGTGGAAGGATAAGATGGCAAAAATCCCGTTTGCTCATACATGGTGTCGCAGTCCCAATCGCTTAAGGCGGTTGCTTTTACATATTCCATGAAGGTGGCGCCGTCGGTTTGCAGATAAACCGGTTCGGGTTCGCCGCCATAATTCAAATATGCCGCGGGCAGCAGGGCTCTTTTTTTCCAGGGGGCGCTGCTTTGTTCGTATGCCACGGTGCGTTCTGCGATCTGGCTTACCTGGGCTGCATTGTTTGTGGAAATGCGTCCCACCAACACCTCCGGCGTGAAGTCGCAGAGGAAATCCTGCAAGCCCTCCCCGGGCGAATATTCTCCCAGGAGTCCGTCTCCATCGGTGTCGATTATACTGCTGAGGTCACCATAGAAAAAGTCGGAAGGGACGTTGTTTTGGGCGTCCGGTTCCGGGCTGAGATAGAGCACGGGCACGGTGTCGTGATCGCCCACCAAAAGCAGGTGGGAAAAGGGGCTGTTATTATATTGTAAAATCAGGTGGTTGCGAAGCTTTTCGCCGGGAGTGGCGCCGGTGCCTCCAGCCAAGATGGCTGTGATATCCTGAAAGGCGGTGACAAAGCCCTGGCCTTGCCTGAAACTCTCCAGAGGCGCCAAAGCCTGATACAAAGCGGGTGTGGAGATGATGAGATAGTCGTAGTTACGCGTATTGGAGCTTTGGTAATATGAGTCCAAATCCTGAGGATTCACGAAAAAGTTTTGAGGATCGAAGTCCTTGCCCGACAGATGCTTCCAAACCGGAGGAATGGCTGGGTTTTCCTTACTTTGCCCCTGGCTCCAATTCAATTCCAGATTCAGTTTTTGCCAAGCCTGCCAGTGGCTGCCATCATGCACGGCGGGGAGAACGCCAAAGCTGGCATATCTCACATCGCCCCAATGCTTTATGCCATAAAAAACCACTTGGGGAGCATTGTGACGGCTGGGACTGCCGGTGAGCAGGCTCTCCTGATTGAAAAATGGAGAGTTCAGTTCGGGGGCAGGAGCCGCGATGGTTCGCAAATTGGAAAAATCGGCGCTGTGGGAGATGTTTTGGGCATCAGGAGGCAGAAGCACATTGATGGTGCGCAGCGGCAAACGCGGCGAACCGGGACTGGAAAGGCTTCCCCAGCCGAGTGAAAACTCGCCATTCAGAGGTGGCTCAAGTTCAAGCGAGATGGAAAGATGCGCCGCCGAAACGATCAGCGGAAAAATTAGCAAAAGGAAAACGGATAATAGTTTATTCATCGATTTCAACCTTGGTGGGTCTGTCTTTTTTGTTGCGGTGAGCGGCGGGTTTGCCGGTTTTGCTGATGGCGCGGCGGAAGCGCTTTTTCTTATCTTTGTTCATCTTTTCGGTGGCATACTGAATGATGATGGGCGCGGCTTGATCCTTGTGGATAAAAAGGAAGTCCTCCACTTCGCGGGGATGGATCTTCCAAAGTTCGCGCAAAAACCAGCCCACGCCTTGATGAACCGGGCGGGTCTTGTCTTGCAAAAGCGGAGTGACATATTCCAGCAGGGTTTCCACTTCAACGCGGTTGCGGAGATAGAGCAAGGTGACTGCCGACACGCGCCGGGTCCATTTGCTTGCGGAGAAGCGCCAGGGCTCAAAGTCTTGCAGGGTAACCAGTTCCAGTTCCAAAAGCACGGGTGTGAGCTTGGTGCCAATGATGTCGGCATGGGTCCAGGTTTGCACCACTTCGTCCAGGCTGCGTTTCAGGTGGGCAAAAACGCCACGTTCCAGGCGCGGACGATTCTTTTTCAGCATCATCAGGCCCAGACTGCCAAATTCATATTTCCCCGTGGCCAGAAAATGGTATGCCAATTCAGCCATTTCGGGCATGCTGGGCTGAAAGCGCTGGAAAACTTCGTCCCGCAGATGGCGTAACTGATTGTCGTCCAAGCCGAAAGCATCGTAGCCTTCCGTGAAAAAGCGGGATTGTTTCGCCACGTAGTTGGGGTTTTCGTTAGCAAAGAAATGGTCTTCACAAAAGCTGAAAATTTCTTGCTGACGGGGTGTAAGTTCTGTTTTTGCCGTCAGTAACGTCATGTTTATACCTCTATCCAAAATCTTTGGAACGCATCCCGGAGTAGCGCTTTTACAAATGCCTTATTCGGTTTCGTCTTCATCCGTTGGATCGGTGTGCGTGCGTTCATAGCCCATGCCTTTTCCGGTTGTCAGCACGTGCCAGCGGTTAAAAAGCTGCCGGAAGCGCCAAAGCATGGTTTTATTAGGGTTTAGCTGGGCCAGCATCTTCGCCAGAAAGTTTTCCCAATTGGTGGTTTCATGGCTGCGGAAAAACCCGGCGGATTCCATGACATCCAACATATAGGTCTTCATTTTGTCAAGCTCAAATCCCGGTGCGGCAGGCAGATGGATTTCCGGATCCGCCTTGCGGGTGAGTTCCCAAAGTGCCACGGTGACCGCCTGAGCCAGGTTTATGGAGGGAAAATCCGGATTTGCGGGAATGTGGCAGCGCAGGGGGCAAAGCGCGGCTTCCTCATCCGTGAGTCCATAGGTTTCTCTGCCAAAAACCAAGCCTATCTCCAAGTGGGGTATCTTTTTACAATATTGCGCCAGTTCGGGAGGATCCAAATCAATGGGCTTCAATTTTCCCAAACGGCGGGAAAAAGCGATCACGCGGTCAAGATCGGAGATGGCATCCTTGAGGGTGGGAAAAACCTGCGCCTCATCCAAAAGATGCTCCGAATGCATCGCCAGATAAAAGTCGTTTTTGCTGGGCACGGCGCCCACGATGCGCAGGCTGCTGTATCCAAAATTGTGCATGATCCTGGCCACGGCGCCCACATTGCCTTCATAGATTGGCTCCACCAGGATCACATGAATCATAGGTCCTTGATCAGTTTTGAAAGTTTGTGACCCAGCTGCGCCACGGCGGGATCGGGGTCGGATTTCCAGTTTTGCGCCACGCGCTGGCTCACGCTGGTGAATTCCCGGGCTTTGTCCCGCATATTCTTTTGCGAAAACAGGCTGGTGAGTTTTTTGAGGGTTGCCCAGAGGGTTTTGGCGCGGTTTTCATCACCTTCCAAAAACCAGGTGCGCAGGTTTGCATAGGTGTGTTGAGGTCGCATGCGCCCAACCTGAACCAGGATGTGGCTGATTTTCTTTTGCACTTCCTCATCCGGATCGTCAAGCAGGCGACCCACAAAGGCAAGGGCGTATTGCGGACTGCGGCTGGCGATGTTTTCCATGCCGTGCAGAGACATTTCGCGCTTTTTGGGATTGGGCGATTCCGACCATGCCGGCATGTATTTTTTCATCACTTCCGGCGCCTTTTTCCACATCTCAAAGCAGATTGTTTCGCTTTCCCAGGGAACGGTTTCGCAGGTGCGGTCAAGGGTTTCGGCGATCACTTCGGGGTCTTCCTGATGCCGGTAGTAAAAATAGAACAGCGCGGTGGCACGGATGCCATAGAGGTTGTGAGACAGCATATCGCCGCAGATGCGTTCCAGCTTTCCCTTGCCTTCGTATGCCGCCAGGCGTTTGCCCAGTTCTTCGCGCACAAAGTAGTTCGGCGTGTTTGCCAGTTCGTGGATCAGACGCTCCGCAATGCCGTTGTTGCCTTTGTCCAGATTCTTGAAAATCTTTTCAACATGCGCGTCCATTATTTTATAGTCGTCCAAATTCAGACGTCCCATTGCTTTGATCATATTATTATGCTCCAAAATCCCGGTGTGGGTTCTGAGATGGTAAATTTTATGCCTGCAATCCAAAGATAATTTGGATATTTGCCTTGTTCATTTGATTTATTGATTCAAGTTTTGAGGTGTGAGCCTTTCTGTCAAGTCATTTATCGGCGGAAGGCTCGAAAATATCCCGGGCACGAACCTCGCGGCTGGTGACAAAATGCAGCTTTGCAACTTCCGCCAGGCGTTCCCAGCCAAATTTGTCTGCAAAAGTGCGGGCGGGCTCAAGCACGTTTTTGCCGCTCCCCAGGGGGAATTTCATCCCGAAATGTTTGGCCATGGATGCCTTGGCCTGCAGAAATTGGTAGCGCGCAATGATGGAGGCAGCCGCCACAGCGGGATCAGCCTCGGCCTTCACACGTTCCTCCACCGGGACGGGGATTTCCTTGCCGCTGAGGAGTTTGCTGACTTTTTTGCCATGGCTGAAGCGATCCACCAAAATGCCGTGGATATTGGGAATGCGCTGCAAAAGCTCCATGATGGCTTTGCCATGTTGCCAGGCAAGGAGGTCGTTCAGGTTTTCTGTGCGGGATTGCATGTCTGCGATGATCTCGTTGTAGCGCAGGGGCTTGATCACCACGCAGGAGATCTGTTCCGGAAAACGTTCATAGAGGCTGTGGGCGATGCTTTTGATGCTTTGATCCGTCAGGCGCTTGGAATCCATAACTCCCAGCGAGCGCAGTTCCTCCTCCATTTCCTGATCCATGGCAAACGCCGCCACCACCAGGGGTCCGAAGTAGTCGCCTTTACCTGCTTCATCGCTGCCGATCCAGCGCTCCCAAGTGTGAAATGCGGTTTCCGTTTGTTCGGAATTACGAGCCAAGAGCAGGCGCAATCTGGCTTTCAGCGGGGTTTCTTTGCCAGCCAAAACCTTGCTCACGCCTTTTTTCTCGGAATAATACAGGTTCAAAACGGATTTATGTTCTTTGTCCTGCAAATGCAACTGCCAGCCGTAGTCAATTTCTTTTTGGTCTTGGATTTCAATTCCTTCGCGGGCGAGTTCAGGCATCAGCCAGGCGAGATATTCCCCGATGTGTTTGTTCATTTGGTTTTCCAGAGCTTTCTTTTGGGCAAGGGAATCTGCGCCGGGAGAATTGTCAAATGTATTGTGAGCGGCGGAAAAAACGGTTTTTGAGAAAGATATTCAAAAAAGGGCTCGAATTCACAGGATTTGAGCAGAAAAGCGCTTGACCAAAATCTGCCTTTCCTTGAAATGGAATCCATGGATACAAACAGAGGAAAGCTGTGGCTGGCGCTTCGCTATCTGAGGGGCCAGGGTCGCGGCTTTATCCACCGATCCCACTGGCTCACCATCGCCGGAATCACGCTTGGCGTTACAGCCCTGATCTGCGTTGGCGGCGTGATGAACGGCCTGCGTGCCGATATTCGCAACCGCGTGACCAGCACGCTCAGCGAAATCAGGATCACAGCCAGGGGCGGCGAAGCCATGAGCGGATATCAGAGCCTTGTGGACAGCCTGGATGGCATGGGCTACAAAACAGCGCCTGTGATCCGCAACGACCTTGTGATCAAAAAAGGTGAGCAGATTTTTTCCACGCAGTGCTTTGGAATCGACCCGCAAAGGCATGCCCGCATCAGCGCGGCGCTTGGGCAAAAAACACTCACCCCGGATGGAAATGTGTTGGGCATCCTGAACGGCGATGTTTCGGGTCCTTTTTTCAACGAGGGTGGAATTGCTCTGGGAAGCTCTCTGGCGTTGAATATGGGGGTTAAAGTTGGCGATGAGATTCAGCTTCTTTCCCCGGTTTTTGATGTCCCCACTGCTTTCGGGCTCCTGCCCAGGGTCAGAACCGTGCACGTGGCAGCCATATTCAGCACTGCCATGCCGGATTACGACTATTCTTTCAGCTTCATTTCCCTGGAGGAGGCAAGCTTTTTCAAGGATTATAACGGCGAGATTGACTACATCGAAGTGAAAACCCCTGATGCCACCTCACCGGAAGCGCACACAAAACGGATCAGAAACCACTTCAAAGATTTGAAAGTTGAGGATTGGGGCGCCTATGACGCCAGTCTCTACAGCGCCATCCGCTTTGAGAAATATCTGATGTTTGTGATCATGCTGTTCATGTATGTGATTGCCAGTTTCAATCTTACGGGTTCCATGCTGAAAACCATCGCCCAAAAGCGGCGCGAACTGGGTTTGCTGAAGGCGTTCGGATATCGCGATGCCGATCTCAGTGGGCTTTTTCTGAGGCAGGCGCTGATTTTGTCCAGCCTGGGAATAGCGTTGGGGCTCGTCATTTCCACAGTTTTGCTGCTGGTGCAAAAACATTTTGGATTGCTTTCGATGGGCATGGGAGATGCCGGACCGCTGCCCCTGCCGGTTGTGTTCAGTTGGAAGGACTATCTGAGCGTGGTGCTGGCTTCCTTTGCCATCACCCTGATCAGCGTGCTGCTGCCTCTGCGCAGGCTGCACAGGATCAACCCCATCGAATTGATCCGTCAGACCACATAAATAAGGAAGGAAAAAATGGATAAAAAAGAACTTTACCTCCTCGCCCTGGCGCAGGAGATCCGCTCTCAAAAGCTTTACGACGCCTTGGCGAAAAGCTTCAAAAACCCACAAAACAGCGTCTTTTTCCGCGAATTGGTTTTGCTGGAGCAAGCCCATGAAGCCAGGCTGCGCGAGAGCTTTGGCCCGGAATTCCCGGATGCCGAGCCCGAAGCCAAGGCTCTGAAGGACAAAGACCTGCAAGGCCTCGATTTAAACGATCCGGTGGCGCTTTTGGAATATGCCGCTGAGCGCGAAGCAATTGCCCAAAACCACTATCTGGCCTTTGCCGAACAGACTTCCGAGCCCGAACTGAAAGCAATGCTTTTGGAACTGGCGGAGGAGGAGGACAAGCACCGCAGTTTGCTGTTGGTAGAACTCCAGCGCATCCAGGGTTCCCTGGATTGGTATGACCCCAGCGAGCTGGCAGGCTTCATGGATTTTTGAGCCCCACAGTGAAAGACGAGCAGACCGATTTACTGAATTCCGCTGAAAATACAGAACGCGATGCACCTCTGGCAGAGCGTTTGCGTCCAAAAAGCCTGGACGAGCTGCGCGGGCAGACCCAACTGGTGGCGCAAAGTTCCCTTTTGCGGCAGATGGTGGCAAGCGGAGAATATCATTCCTTCATTCTTTGGGGTCCGCCCGGAACCGGGAAAACCACCATTGCGAGAGTGATCGAAAGCGTTTCGGGACATCGGTTTGTGCAGTTCAGCGCGGTGCTTTCCGGGATCGGCGATGTGCGCGCTGTGATGAAGGATGCCGAATATGCCCACCGGCGCAGCAACCAGCGCACCATCATCTTCATCGACGAAATTCACCGCTTCAACAAGTCGCAGCAGGACGCATTTTTACCGTTTGTGGAAAGCGGTGCGGTCATTTTGATCGGTGCCACCACAGAAAACCCATCCTTTGAGGTGATCCCAGCCCTGCTTTCGCGCTGTCACGTCTTCGTTTTGGAAATGCTGTCCGAAGAGGATTTGCAGGAAATCTTGGCAAAAGGCATGCGGGAACTGGGTTTGGAGGAGGATGCCGAAGTTTTGGGATGGCTTGCCCAACAGAGCGGGGGCGATGCCCGCAGAGCCTTGAACCAGCTTGAACTGCTGGAACCCTGGCTGAAGGAGAATCCGCATCCCCAAGTGAAGGAAATGGCGGCGGTTTTGGAAAAGAAAACCCTGTTCTACGACAAAAACCGCGAGGAACACTACAACCTGATCTCTGCTCTGCACAAGTCTTTACGCGGATCGGATCCTCAAGCCGGGCTCTATTGGCTTGCCCGGATGCTGGAAGCGGGGGAGGATCCGCGCTACATCGTGCGCCGGCTCATCCGCTTTGCCTCCGAGGATGTGGGTTTGGCTGATCCCGCTGCCCTGACCCAAGCCATTGCAGCCAAGGAAGCGCTCACCTTTTTGGGCATGCCGGAAGCCAACACCGCCTTGGCGCAAGCGGTTGTGTATCTTGCCACTGCGCCCAAGAGCAACTCACTTTACAAGGCTTATGGTCACGCTGCCGAGGATGCTCGCAAAACCAGCCATTTTGGGGTGCCGATGCACATTCGCAATGCGCCCACCAAGCTGATGGAAGAACTGGACTACGGTAAAGACTACAAATATGATCACGACTTTGAACATGGCTATGCCTACCAGAAATATTTCCCACAGCAGATGCAGGAAAAGAGCTATTACGAACCGGGAGAATTCGGCTTTGAAAAGGAGATTGCCAAACGCATACAGTGGTGGCTGAAACTGCGTGGGGACAAAGAGGCTTGAGGCGTTCGGCTGTTATGCAGGGTTATAAAGCTTCATCGCCACGCTGAAATAGACGATCAGGGCCAAAACGTCCACGATTGTGGTGATGATGGGCGCAGCCATGATGGCAGGGTCCAGCTTGAATTTCCGCGCTATGAGGGGCAGGGTTCCGCCCACGACGTTGGCAATGATCACGGTGAAAAACATGGCGATGGACACCGAAAGACCCAGCATCAGGTCTTTGTTGAACATCCAGATCCGCAAAAGATTGACCACCGACAGTGCCAGACCCACCACAAGGCTCACCCGGATTTCTTTGAACAAAACTACAAAAAAGTCTTTGATGGAAATTTCGCCCAGCGCCATACCGCGAATCACCAGGGTGGCGGATTGTGAGCCTGCGTTTCCACCTGTGTCCATCAGCATGGGGATGAACGCTACCAGGATCAGCATGCCGTCGATTGCCAAGGCACTTTCATAGCGCTGGATCACAATGCCGGTGAAAGTGGCGGAAATCATCAAAAACAACAGCCAAAATATGCGCTTGCGTGCCAGGGTCATCACGCTGCTGTCCAGATATTCCGTTTCACTGTGGGACAGCGCGCTCATGCGCTCAAAGTCTTCCGTGCTTTCGTCCACCACCACGTCCAAAACGTCGTCTGCAGTGATGATTCCCAGCATTTTATGATTTTCATCCACCACGGGGATGGCGGAAAAGCCGTATTTGCGGAAAAGCTGGGCAACTTCCTCCTGGTCCATATTGGTGGGAACGCTCACCACGTTTGGGTTCACCAGTTCCGTTAAGGGCAGGTTGAATTCGCTCATCACAATGTCGCGCAGCGAAACCACGCCTTTCAGCTTGTCATCCGGGTCGAGCATATACAGATAGTTGATGGTTTCAGCGTCTTCACCGTTTTTTTGCAGATATTCCAGGGTGTCTTTAACCGTCATCTGTGCATTCACGGGCACAAATTCCGTGGCCATGATTCCGCCGGCGGTTTCGGGGTCATAGCTCATCAACTGTTTGATTTCCTGGGCTTTTTCCTCGTCCAAACTGGAGATCAGTTCATTGACTTCATCGTCGTCAAAGTGTTCCATCATGTCGGCAACTTCGTCTGAAGCCATTTCCGAGATGATATCTACTTTCTGATCAGTGGAGAAAAGACCCAGCAATTCACCCTTGTCCTCTTCCTCCGCTTCTTCCAAAATGCCTGCCAAAATATCGGTGGGAATCCGGACCAAGAGGTTGAAGAAATCGCCATCATAGTCTTCCATGGCGTCCAAAATATCAGCGGGATGGATGTATTCCAGTGCCTCTTTCAAGGCGGCCGGGCTGGTGGTTTCCAAAAACTCAATCAATTCTTTTCCAGTCAGTTGCTTTTTCATTTTTTCCTCCCGCATTTTTTGATTTAATCATAAGGATTTGAATAGCCCGCCCTGTCAAGTAAATAATTGTAACCCTGATCCAGCCTGGGTTTGGCTTGTCCGGCTGAAAAGTGAAAGTGGGTGGTTGCTGGCTTAAATCCGGCTGGGAGTCAACCTGGTTCAGGACGGGTCACCCCTTGCCTGAAAGCGTTAATCAAGTGATCATCAAGTCTTAATCAAGCGTTAATTATTAAGACTTGATTAAGGCTTGATTAAGAAGTGATCGACACCTTGAAACAGGGGGTGAACCGATTTTCATGATGGTTTTGAGGCACTGGTTTTGAGACACCATACATCAAAGGAAGGCGGCTGTTGAATTAATTCCAATCCCTTCTTTTCTCTCCAAACACGGATCAAACCTTGAAATAAACACAATCAAGCATTCGGAAACCCCAAAAGTATTTTTAGATTTTCGGGTTTTCAGAAAGATTTTTCTTGACTATTCAACCGATTGGTACATATTGGTCGAAGAATCGAAAATGACCTTTTTAAGAAGGTCGTTATTCGTTATCCCAAGTGGGTTTAAAACAAAGTGAGGTGGATAAATGAACAATGCTAAAGACAAAAGGAAAGAACGTATATTGGAAGTTTCCATAGAGCATTTCACGCGCTGGGGCTACAATAAAACCTCGATGGAAGAGGTTGCCCGGGGTGCGCGAATTGCCAAAGCGACCATTTACTACTATTTTCCGAGTAAAGAGCAGCTTTTCATAGCTGCAATACGTACCAAAGCGGAGGAGCTTTTTATAAAGTTGGAAAAAGAAATCAACTCAGCAAACAATTTTGAAGACAAGTTTTCCAGCTTTCTGCGCCTGCCCATGATCTATATCTTTGAAAATATGCCCATCCTGATCGAGGCGATGCATCAAAACCCATTCGACGGCTTTGAGAGCTTGGATCAAATTCGCACCGAATACCGCGACCGCATGGGCATGCTTTTATCTGGCATCATTGTGAGCGGAAAAAAAGAGGGTTTGGTAAACGATTGGGTGAACCCACAACAATTCAGCCTGATGTTCCATGAATGGTTTATGTTGGGGGACAACTGGATTGACCTTGAAGACAAAGACAAGATCATCCGTCGCATCGAACGCGACCACGATCTCATTGTGAGGCTGATACTATTTGGCATTATCAAGCCAGCCCGCAAGGAATCCCTAATTAATGAAATCAAAAAAGAGGAATAGGCCATGAAACGTATCTTTTTTGCACTTATAACGCTGACCTGGGCACTTGGCCTGTCCGCCATCGGACTCCAGGAAAGCGTTACCATAGCCCTGGACCAAAATAGCTCTCTGTTGATGGCGCGCGAGGAAGTGGCCATCGCAGAGCAAAGCCGTGCCCAAGTTCAGGGCGGCTTGTATCCCCAGCTCACGCTCCAGGGAGGATATAGCCTGGCTCGCACACATCTGCCAAAAGCTGTACAACTGCCTCCGGTGAATATTGGCAGCTACCTGGATCCTGAAAGCTCCACCGCCAACGACTATTTGTTAGCTGCGGCAATTTCGGGCATTGCGAACAATTTGATCCCAGATTCTCCCAAGGACGAAGGTTCGCTTGCGGCGTCGCTGCAACTGGATCAGGTGCTTTTTGCGGGAGGAAGGCTCGCCAACGGGATCAAAGCCACCGAGCGCTACCGCGAAATCACGCGCCTGAACCTGCAAATGAAGGAACAGGATGTGGTGCTGCAAACCGAAAAGCTCTTCTATTCCTGTCTGTTGACGGAAAAGGTCATCGCCTTGCAGGAAGAGGCTTTGGGTCTCGCGCGGCGGCATTTGCTCCGGGTGGAAGCCTTTTATCGTGAAGGAATGGTGTCTGAATTCGACGTTTTGCGAGCGCGATTGGAAGTTGCCAAGCTGGAACCCCAGCTTTTGGAAGCGCGAAGCAATTATGATCTGGCTTTGGCTGCTTTTCGCACTCATCTGGGCAAGGCGGATGAAGATCTGACCCCCGAAGGTGAATTCGAAATGCCTCAGACTTTGGAAATCAGCTTGGACGAGGCTTTGACCTTGGGAACGCAAAACAGGGCGGAGCTTGCCATGGCTTCCATGGCTTCTGAAGTGAAAGAGCTGCAGTGGAAGGTGGAAAAAGGCGCCCTGATGCCAAGCGTGGGTCTTCAGGCCAGCGCGTCGCTCTATACGGCAGCTCAGGATTTTGCCATTCACAAGGACGATTTTGGCACCAACTTCAGCATTGGCGTGGGAGTTTCCATTCCCATTTTCGACGGAATGCAAAGCTTGGCAAAAGTTCGCGCAGCGAAGCACGACTATATGCTTTCCCGGCTGCAGCATCAGGATTTTGAATCTCTGATCCGGCTGCAGATCACTCAGGATTATAAAAAACTGGACCATGCACTGCAAAACCACAGCGTCCATGAGAAAAATATCGAAATCGCGGAGCGAGGCTTGGAACTGGCTCGCGTCCGTTATGAAAGTCAGATGGGAATACAGTTGGAAGTTTTCGACGCTCAAACCACCCTGTCTGCCATTAAATTGCAATATTACAACTCGATCTATGAAGTGATTTCCGCCACTCGCGAGCTTCAAAGATCGCTGGGGATTAATCTTTATAACGGAGACAGATCATGAAAAAAGTAGTCATCATCACCATAATCTGCCTGGGTTTGTTCATGGGCGCCTGCGGCAAAAAAGGCCAGCAGGGTAAAAGCATGGAGCAAATCCAAAAGGAAGAGGGAATCCCGGTCCGCGTGGTCACCGTGACCGAAGATAGTTTTAGCGAAGAACTGACCTACAATGCGGTTTTGGGTGGAAGTTCCGATTCCTACGGCATATCCATGCTGGCAGATGTTGTGGCAGGGGTGCATGCCAAGGTGGGGGACAGAGTTTCCGCCGGACAGGTGATCGTATCCTTTCCCAAAACCACGCCCTCCGCGCAGTTTGAACAGGCATCCACAGGCTACAATGCCGCCCGCCAAGCTTATGAAAGGATGAAAAAGCTGCACGAAGAAGGCGCCATATCGCAACAGGATCTGGACAATGTGGAAACCCAGTATTTGCTTGCCAAGGCAAATATGGAATCCAGCCGCAAGATGATCAATGTGACCGCACCGCTCAGCGGAGTTTTGACCAGTATGGCAGTCGCACCGGGGGAGATGAGCTATCCCGGACAAATCTTGTTCCAAGTCTCTGCCACTGCGGGCTACAAGGCAAAATTCAACGTTCCGGACAAAGTGGCGCGAAACCTCAAGGTTGGAACGGCTGCCACGGCAACGGTTGGCGATCTCAGCCTCGAAGGCAAGGTCAGCAAGGTTTCGCTGGCTCTTGATCCTCAAACGCAGGGTGTGCCGGTTGAAGTTAGTTTTCCCGCTGGAGGCCAGCGCGTGAGCTATGGTGTCACAGCCCGGGTTAAGCTGCAAACCCAATCCCGGTCTGGTGTCATCGTCGTCAATCGTGAACAAATCGTGTCCGAAAACGGCAAGAAATTTGTTTGGCTGGCTCAGAAAGGCCATGCCGTGAAACGTGAAATCGAAACGGGAATGGACAACCAAGTTCGCTTTGAAGTGATTTCGGGATTGGAGCCTGGAGATATTCTCATCACGGAAGGGATCGCTCTGCTTTCGGAAAACGACCTCATCAAAGTGATCGAATAAGGAAGCCGCCATGTTTCTCTCAGATTTATCGATCAAACGACCCATCCTGGTGTCGATGGCGCTGTTGGTGTTCATCGTGTTTGGCGCTCTTGCCTATTTTGTTTTGCCGCTGAACCTGATGCCAGACATCAATTTGCCCTTCGTCCTCATCCAAACTGTGTATCCCGGGGCAGGGCCTTCCGAGGTCGAAACCCAGGTCACAAAAAGGATTGAAGATGCCCTCGCCACAGTTAGCATGGTGGATTACACCCAATCCTATTCGATGGAGAATGTCAGCGTGGTCCTGGTTGCTTTCAAAATCAAGAAGAACGTTGATGTTGCCAACCAGGAAGTGAAAGACAAGGTGGATGCCATCCTGCGTGATTTGCCAGAACAGGTGGAAAAGCCTGTGGTGATGAAGCTTAATATGAATACCCGACCATTTATGGACATCATTTTAAGCGGAAAACTGGATGCTCGTGAGCTGCACGAACTGGCGGATACCAAGCTCAAGGACCGCTTTGGCCAAATCCCCGGTGTGGGCGAAGTTGCCATCACCGGTGGAGCCAAGCGGCAGGTTGACGTAACCCTAAAAGACCAAGTGGTTTATGAGAACAGGCTGTCCATGATGCAACTGCTTCAAATCCTGGCAGCCCAAAACCTTGATATGCCGGCGGGAAACTTCAAACGTGGAACCCAAGAATACTCTGTGCGCCTGAAAGGTCAATATCAGGGCTTGGACGAAATTGCAGATGCGGATATTCCCACAGCTTATGGAGTTAAAAAGCTGCGCGACCTGGCGGATATCACAGACAGTTCCGAAGAAGTGCGCTCCAGAGCCATCTTCCACAATATGGACGATAAAGTCTTGCAAGACAACGTGGTGCGCATTTCGCTGACCAACGCTTCAGATGGAAACGTGGTCAGCATTTCCAAGGAAGTGAAAAAAATCCTGCCCGAGATCCAAGCCGATCTGCCCGAAGGGGTGAACCTGGACATCGTGCAGGACGGCTCCACCTTCATCCGTGGCACCGTGGAAGACACATTTGTGAATATCGGCTTGGGAATACTTTTGACCGGACTGGTTTTGTTGCTGTTTTTGCACGACTGGCGCTCCACCTTCATCGTGGCTCTGTCCATGCCCATTGCCATCATTTCCACCTTCGTGTTCCTGCAGGTTGCCGGATACAGCTTCAATCTGCTCACCTTGATCGGGATTTCGGTTTCAGTTGGAATTCTGGTCACAAACTCAGTGGTTGTGATAGAAAACATCTTCCGTCATAAATCTCTGGGTTTGAACAGTCGGGATGCTTCAGCGAAAGGCGCGTCCGAGATCGCCGTGGCGGTTTTGGCAAGCACACTCACAAACGTGGTGGTGTTTTTGCCAATCGCGTCCATGAGCAGCTTGGCAGGCCAGTTTTTCCGCGAATTCGCGCTCACCGTCACCTTTGCCACCATGATGTCTTTGTTGACGGCTTTCACGATCACACCCATGCTGGCTGCCCGCATTTTGCCGGAAAAGTCCAAGCCAAGCCGCTTTGGTGAGAAGTTCGACAATATCTTCAACAAATTTGCCACCTGGTACAGAAAGTTTCTGGGCGGCGTGCTCAGCAGTAAAAAACGCAGCCGTACCATCATTTTCGTCACCCTGGGCATCCTGGTCGCCAGCCTGGCCCTCATCCCGGTGGTCGGTTTGGAGTTCATTCCGGAAATGGATCAGGGTGAAATGTCCATCACAGTGGAACTTCCGCAGGGTTATAACATCGATCAGACTGCCCAAACCCTCACCGAGGTGCACAAACGCCTGGAAAAACACAAGGAGATCGACCATGTGATCACAAACCTGGGATCTTCAGGCACGATGAGCACCGGTACAAACCTGGCTTCCAGCACCATCAAGCTGGTGGACACCAAACACCGCAAGCTCAATTCCAGACAGGTGGCGGACCTGGTGACCCGCGATCTGGCCGATATCCCGAACGCCCTGATCAAGGTTAGTGCGGTCAGCTCCGGTTTTGGGGAGGATACCGGCTTGGAATTCTATCTGCAGGGACAGGATAATGCCCGCCTGGAGCAGCTGAAACACAAGGTGACCGAGCTGATCAAAGACACGCCCGGCCTCATCAATCTGGATACCAGCACCCGGAGTGGCAGGGCTGATATCACCATCAGACCAAAACGCGCTGAAATGGCTGCAGTGAATGCCACCACCTACGAACTGGCGCTTGCCCTGCGCGGTGCCATCGAAGGCTTGGTTTCCACGCAATATCATGAAGGCGACAATCTGTATGACATCAAGCTTTCCTTGGAAGATGAATCCGTGGATTCTCCTGAAAAGCTTGAAAACCTGAGCGTTACCATCAACTGGCAGCCCTACCCGCTTTCCCAGCTTGCCGAGATTTCTTTCGATGAAGGCACGAACCTGATCACCCACCGCGACCGCCGTAAAACGGTGGTTTTCACTGCTGGTGTGGCGGAAGGAGCGCGCATGGGCGACGTGATGAAGGATGTAAATAAACGCCTGGACGGATTGGAGCTGCCCAAGGGTTATCGCATCATCTGGGGCGGCAACGCTGAAATGATGAGCGACATGGTTTCCGACATGGTGAAAACCTTGCTTCTGGCGGTCTTGCTCACCTATATGCTGCTGGCGGCAATTTTGGAAAACTTGCTGCAGCCCTTGCTGATTCTGGGAACGGTGCCGCTGGCCATCATCGGGGTCATTTTGTCGCTTCTGATCACCGGTCAAACCTTCAACCTGGTGTCATTGATGAGCATCGTGATGCTGGTTGGCATTGTGGTGAACAACGCCATTTTGATGCTGGATCACGCAAACGGTCGCCGCAAGGAGGGAGCCGGCATCCAGGAAGCCCTGATGGAAGCGGGCGAAGTGAAGCTGAAACCCATCATCATGAGCACTTTGGCCATCGCCATTGGCATGCTGCCCATGGCTTTGGGAATCGGTCCCGCGGGCCTTGAACTGCGCAAATCCATGGGTATCGTGATGATTGGCGGACTGATCGTTTCCGCATTTTTGACCCTGGTGATCATCCCCGCCTTCTACTACCTTGCCGTGAAACAGCAGAAAACGAAAGTTGAGGTGGTTCCAGACGGCAATGTTTAGAGCCACATAAAAGTCATGTGAACAAAAAAAGAGGGCGCGAAGCCCTCTTTTTGTTTGGTTAATAACGTGTCTTAGAACAATACATAGCTGAAGCCAAGCCCCAGCACTTCACGCCACTGGATGTTCGGGCTTTGTTCCTTTTCATAGATGAAATCCAGGTTCAGGTTCAGGCTCAACAGCTTCCAAAGCTTGAAGCTGAGCATGTTTTCCCACTTCACGTCGGGGGCTTTCCAGTCGTCATTGCCTTCCACGGCGTCGGATTTGAAAAGCGCCTGGTAGGCTGTGAGTTTGGAATTGTAGCTGGCATTCATCGCGCTGATGATCTGTTTGTATTCAGCGATCCCTTCCACACCGCCGTCGATGGGAAGTTTGTCGTTACGACGATTCCAGGTTTCACGCACAGCACCGCCAAGACGGACGTTCAGCTTGGTCTTTTCGGTGTTTACGATGGTGCGCATGATACCGGCGCTTTCGGTGAATTTGATGGGGTTCACGATATAAGTGTCCAGTCCGGTTTGTTGATCCAAAAACTGTGAGTCCATGCGCAGTGATACGTATGGGTCCACAAAGGATTTCAGAGTGAACTGCATAAGGGATTCAAAAGCGATCTGGTCCGTGGATTTCTGGGGCTTATCCCATTCCAATTGGCCGGCAGCATCTCTTTTTTGCATATGGGTTTGCCCAAATGCCAGCTTCAGGCTGTTTTTGTTGTTGAGCCAATCTTTCAGCTGTTTTTGAGCCACGGTGTTCGAGGTGGCGGTCCAGGTGATGTTGCTCAGCTCGCTGCCAGCCCAGTTGTCGCTGAATTGGCTCTGTGTAAGGTTCACCAGAATATCGGAATCGACGTCCCAACCTTTGGCGGCCAGAATGCTCAAGCTCATCAGAGCCATGATGATCAGTATCAGTTTGGGGGATTTCACGTTTACTATTCTCCTTTTTTAAGCCCAGATACCGGCTTCGGTGAGGGCCTTTTTCAAATTTTCCAAAAGGTCGGACTGCACGGCGCCCATTTCAGGATTGTTCACATGCACTGCCAGGCCATACTTGATCTCGCCGGCATTGGCGTCTTCGATCGAAATGGAAGGAGCGGGATCTCTCAGGATGCGGCTTTCGGAATTCACCACGTTCATGATCACGTCGCGACCCTTGTTCAGGTCAACTGTTCCAGGAGCAGCCAGGCTCAGCTCGATCTTGCGGGTGGGCATGGCGCTGAAGTTTGTGATGGCACCGCCGGAAATGGCGCTGTTGGGAACGATGATTTTCTTGTTGTCGCTGGTCAGGATGGTTGTGCTCAGGATGCCAATGTCTTCCACCTTTCCGGTTTGACCGCCGGCGTTAACCGTGTCGCCCAGTTTGAAGGGGCGCAAGCCGATCAGCATCACGCCGGAGGCAAGGTTGCTGAGCGAACCCTGCATGGCAACGCCGATGGCCAGCACTGCGGCGCTGACGATCATCATGAAGGAAGATGTTTTCACGCCCACCACATTCAGTGCGCTGAGAACAATGATTAAAAGCAGAACGGCATAAAGCATATTCCCCAGGAAACTTGCCAGGGTCTTGTCTGCCTTCCGTTTAATCATGAAATTGGTGATTCCCCTGCTGATGGCTTTGGCAATCGCGTTTCCAATCACAAAAATTAATATCGCAATGACCAGCTTGATGCCAAAATTGGCAAGTTTGCCGGGCATCTCTGTCCAATCCATGCTCAAAAAGTTGATACTAGGCATTTTAAACTCCTTATTTCTAAGTTGGAAATCCAACCAAGATTTCCAAGTCAATATAAACCAGATTAAATCCATGTCAAGATATATTTGGCTTAAATGTATTTGCCATAACGAAATATAGCTCCGAAATCTCAGAATCTCGGATTCATCCTTGACAGCAGCGCATTGTCCTCAAACCTTGCTTATAATATGAAACAATCAGAAGAAATCCCCGAATATCCCCAGCGAGATTTGCTTCGCATCCGCATCAAAAGGCTGTTTTACGAAGATTTGGAATTGGTGTCTGATATCGACTTGAAAGTATCTTCTGGCGAGAAAATCCTGCTCACCGGCAGCACCGGAAGCGGCAAAAGCTCATTGCTGAACACCCTGAACCTGATGAATCAAAACTATGAGGGCGAGGTCCTATTTCAGGGAAAGCCTGTCACGGAATATATTCCCCAGGTTCTGCGCAGCCAGATTGTGATGGTGATGCAGGAACCCTGGCTGGGCGAAGGCAGTGTGAGCGAAGTGCTGGACGAAGCCCTGGCTTTTTGCACCAACAAAAAACGTCTCGATCAAGACCAAAATCAACGTATCCACCAGCTTTTCAAGGCTTTTGAACTTCCTGCGGATTATCTGCAAAAGAAAGCGGATCAACTTTCCGGCGGAGAAAAGCAAAGGGTGGCGCTGATCCGTGCGATGCTGCTCCAGCCCCAGGTTCTGCTGTTGGACGAAGTGTCGTCTGCCCTGGATCAAACAACCTCCGGCATCATTTCGGATTTCATTTTCGAAAGCTGCGGCAGCACTGTGATCGCCATTTCTCACGATCCGCTTTGGCAAAGCCGCTGGCAGCGAAGGTGGCGGATTCAGGATGGCAAAATTCACGACAACGGAGGCCATTGAAATGGATATAAGTTATTGGGGCCTCTTCTTTTCGATGCTGCTTCTGCTGTTTCCGCTGGCCATCTTTCACCAACTGAAGTTGCAGCTCACCAGGCAGCTTTTCACGGCTTTCGGACGCATGATCGCTCAGCTTGCCCTCATCGGACTTTGGCTGCAGTTTTTGTTTCAAAAGGACAATGCCTGGCTCACCCTGCTTTGGGTGCTGATCATGCTCAGCAATGCGGTCATCACTCTGCGCGGCAGGATCAAATTCCAGCGTCGCATCCTTGCTCCCATCTTTTTTATGGCTCTGGGGGTGGCTTCCCTGATCGTGCTGCCCTGGCTGCTTTTTGTGGTGATCCGTCCGCGGCCTTTTTTGGCAGCCACCATCGTGATTCCCATCTATGGCATGGTTTTGGGCAACACCATGAACAGCTGCGCCCTGGCGATGGAACGTTTTGAAGGCAAATTGAGCGACAACTGGAAGGCATATTTCACCCGCATCACCCTGGGTGCCAGCCACTGGGAAGCTGCGTTGCCCGCCTTCCAGCAGGCCATGCACATTTCGCTTTTGCCCAGGCTTCTATCCATCGCATCCATGGGGGTGGTGAGCCTGCCCGGAATGATGTCCGGTCAAATCCTGGGCGGAGCCTCGGCCGTGGTGGCCATCAAATATCAAATGATGATCATGGCAGCCATTTTCACCTCGGTCACCATTGCAGACTATCTCGCCATCCGGCTCTACCTCAAGCGTCGTTTCGATCAATATTATCTGCCCAAGGGGGAACCCAGGAAAAAGCCCTGACCCCCAGGCCGAAAAGCATTTGCCAATCAACCCAAAGGCATCCTGAACAGCTTTTGGGATGTGTTTGGCCTGCATAGCCGATGTTTCCAGCTTGAGCCATGAAGTGCCGGTGTTTGAAGCAGTCAAGCGCACTGAACACAGGGCAATTTGATCCAATGAAGCGCCTAAAAGCTTGCCAAGCCTTTCCAAAACGAGATTTTTCTTGACACAGAATCCCCCCGACAAAAATGGAAGAGTTGTGCCAGATGCGTTTGCAAACGGCTAATCCTTGGCTGTGCAAGCAAATCCGGCTTAAAAAAAACAAAATAATATCAATAAAGGGAACCTTGATGAGCCAGATTGCACAAAACCTGAAAAACGTGCAGGAAAAGATTGCCCAAACCCTGCGGCAATGCGGTCGCGATGGTGAACACATCACTTTGGTGGCTGTCACCAAGACCCATCCTGTGGAGCTGATCGACGAAGCTTTGCGGCTTGGCATCACCCACATTGCGGAAAACAAGGTGCAGGAAGCCGAACGCAAGATCCCGCTTTTGAGCGCTCCCTATGAAGCTTTTCATTTCATCGGCCGCTTGCAGACCAACAAGATCAACAAGCTCCTGAGCCTGAACCCCGCGCTTGTTCAGTCCGTTGGCAGCCTGTATCTGGCGCAGGAACTGAACAGATCCCTGGGCAGAAAGAACCTGACGCAGGACATCCTGGTGCAGATCAACACCACCGCCGAAGAAACCAAAAGCGGGGTGGATCTGGACAACGCTGAAGACATGATCTGGCAGATCGCATCCCTTTCCAGCCTGCGCATCCGGGGTTTGATGACCATGGGCGTCATGAGCCTGGATCCTGAAAAGACCAGACCCTTTTTCAGGCAGCTTTTTGCCCTGAAGGAAAAACTGGAAAGCCAAAACATCCCCGGAGTAAGCTGGGAGCACCTTTCCATGGGCATGAGCGGCGATTTTGAAGTCGCTTTGCAGGAAGGTGCGAACATGCTGCGTCTGGGTTCGGTCATCTTTGGCCAAAGGAATTACGGGTGAAGCCTTGAATATCCTGATCATGCTGATCATCTTCGTGACCGCCTATTTTTATGGCTGTTTTTCCACTGCGCGCGTGGTGGCTCGCACATTTCGCTCTTTGAAGATCCAAAAAATAGGCACCGGACTGGCAGACACGGAAAACATCTATCGCAACGTCAGCAAATCCATGGGCATCGTGGTGGGCGCGCTGGACATGACCAAAGCCCTGCTCTTTTTGCAGGTGGTGGAAACCCTGATGAGGCTTTTGGCAGCCCATGGCTCCATTGCCGGAGCAGATCTGCTCTACCACAAAAATGTGATGCTGATCTATGGAACAGCCATGCTGATTGGTCATTGCCTCCCAGTTACACACAAATTCCGCGGCGGACGCGGCGTGTTCACCTACACTGGCTATCTGCTCTATTTTATGCCGCTTCCAATGGTGATAACCCTCGTGGTGGCGTGGCTGATCGTGGTTTTGTGGAAGCAGTTCCGCTTTGCGCAATATGTGGTGGTGATCCTGCCCGTTTTGCTTTCCCACTTCTTTTTTGCCTTCATCCCCAGTTTCAGGGTGGATTTACCCCGCTTTTTTGTTGCCATCGTCTGGAGTAATGCCATTTTAATGGGGATCTTGAATTTTGCCGTGTCCAAAAAACTGGGGGAGCTGTAAATGCGTGAACATGCAGTTGCACACAAAAAGAAAAACCCAAGCTCTTTTTTGAGCGCCATAGACATCATCACCCTGGCATATTGCACGTGGTTTGTTGTCTATATGAGCATCGGCATCTTTTTGGGCAGGGTTGAAAATGCGGAAAAACACCTGCCCGGCCATCTGCTGGTGGCGGGCGCTGTTTTGATCATGGCGTGGGCTGAAAGGCATCTGGATTTCACCAGGAAACCCATGCTGCTTCGAGCCTTGCAGTTTTTGCGCGGGGTTTACCCAATCCTGCTTTTCACCTATTATTATGGCTCGCTTCACGCTGTGGCGCGCATTGTGTTTCCCGATTGGCTGGATCCCTGGTTCATGGAACTGGATCACAAAATCTTTGGCTACTACCCCTCTCTGGTTTGGGGACAAAAATTCAACCACTGGCTCACTCAGGAGCTTTTCCACTTCGCCTATTTTTGCTATTATCCCATGATCGGCGGTCTGCCCGTCTATTTCTATCTGAAAAACAAGCCTGCCTTCAAGGAATTGATTTTTAATCTCACCTTTGTATTTTACTGCTGCTATGTGTTTTACAGCCTGATCCCGGTGGTGGGAGCCCGCATCCACACCGATGCGCTCACGCTTTCGCAAACCTATCGGGGCGGGCTTTTCACCCGCATCATGGCTTTGATCTACAACCGCAGCAACCACTGGGGCGGAGCTTTTCCCAGTTCCCACATCGCCATCGCGATCGTGCTCACCATCGCCGCCTTAAAACACGTTCCCAAAATTGGCTACCTGTTTGTCTTCATCACCTTTTTCCTGTCTGTGGCAACGGTTTACTGTCACTACCACTGGTTTGTGGACGCCCTGGCGGGAACCTTCACCGGCATCGCAGGCTGGTTTGCGGGAAGCTGGACCCGGCTGAAGCTGGAAAGGAGCGCAGCTTGAAAACACTGACAGCGTTGATCTTATCCCTGTTGATCCTGCCTCTGTGCGCATGGTGGGACATGCCGAATCTGCCCATCACTTCCTTCGATTATGGCAGCCCTGCAGGAAATGTTTCCCCGATGGCAATCGGCATGGGCGCCCTGAACCTGACCAATGCCGGAGATTTTTATGCCAGCCACTCCAATCCGGCGCTTTTGGGTTCAAACCAATACAGCCTACTGGCCGCCAGCTTCAGGGTGAAGGGCGATAAAGACATGAGCATCGTCGAAGCCGCCCAGTTCAGCAACGTATTGCGCCCCAGTCAGTTCAAATATGTCACCCTCCTGGCAAAACAAGCCGCTTTCACCTATCAGCCCATGTCGTCCATCTACATCATGGAAAGCCCGGATTCACTTTTCGGCTATGACGGCAGCTTTCGCTATCTGGACTATCAGCTTGATAAATGGCAGGTTAGCCTGGCTGGAAGCGATAAATCCTGGCAGGATCTCCGCTTTGGTTTGAACGCGAAATATCTCAACGGCAGGCTGGTCTATCTGCGTTCCGAGCGTCCGGACACCACCTTCATCGACACCAGGGTCAGGGGTTTTTCCACCGACCTGGGTCTCACCCTGCAAACCGGCGCCTTCACCTTTGGACTGGCAGCCACGGATATTGTGTCAAGGCTCTATTGGGATTGGGGTTACGATTCCGTTCCCCTGCAAAGTCATCTGGCTTTGGGGGCGCAATATGGAACCGATAACCTGATCGTGAGCGTTGGCGGCCAGGGTAAGATTTCCAAAACCCCCGGGCTCACCTACCACCTTGGCGCCCAATATCTTTGGGACTGGGGATCCAACGCTTACAACAGCGCCGAAGCAGCGCAGGCATTTGCCTTGCGGGCAGGGCTTTACAGCCATGACTTTTATGGCATTGAAAATGTCAACTTCACCCTTGGCATGGGCTACAACTACAACATCTTCCGTTTCGATGTTGCAGTGAACAACAAAGGTTTGCGCCTGAGCGACAGCGAATATCTCTTTTCCCTGGGGCTGGGGCTGCCATAAAGCATGAACGGCTTCAGCTTTCTGAATTCCGGCCTGCTGTTTTTCACAGCCGCCACCATCCTGCCGCTGCTGATCTGGCTTTTGGCAAAACGGAAACCCAAACGTGTGGTTTTTCCCACTCTGCGCTTCATCAAGGCGGGACAGCAGGAAGAAAAAAAGCGCACCAAGCTGAAAAACATCATCCTGCTCATCATCCGTATGCTGATCATTTTGCTGGTCACGCTGGCGGCAACGCGACCCCTCTTGAATTCCAAAAAACTCAAGCCCTCCAAAAAGCATCCGCCCACCGCGATTGCCATTTTGCTGGACACCTCCTACAGCATGGATTATGTCACGGAATCCCGCAGCAGTCTGGATCGCGCCAAAAGCGCACTGGAAAGGATCTCCCAAGCCTGCGACCCCGAAGACCGCTTCATCCTGGTCACTTCCGACGAAAAGTGGAATCGCCTGCATTCGCAGATCTACGCCGGCGGCATGCCGGATGACCTTTTGGCGCAGATTTCCACCACCTACCACCCTCTGCCATTGCAAGCCATGCTGGAACTTGCTCAAACCAAATTGGGCGAAACCCAGCTGGCAAACCGGGAACTATATCTGATCACCGACGGCCAGGAGCAGGAATATCCCTCCACTCCTGACCTGACTTTGAATGTGATCAATCTTGCCACGGACAAGGAATTGGACAACCTGAGCTGCTCCAACGCCAGGGTCCTGCCCCAGCTTGTGGAACGTTCACGGCGTCAGAATATCGAATTTCAGGTGAGCAATCACGGTTCAAACAGCCGCGAAGAAGTATTGGTGCGCGTGGTTTTGGGCGAAGCCAAGGCTGCCGAAAAGTTCATCTCCCTGGCTCCGAAGCAAACTGTGAATCAAAGCATCAGCGTGGATTTGCGCGAAGACGGCTGGCAAAGCGGGTATGTGGAAGTGGTGGACGACCGCCTTGAGCAGGACAACCGCAGCTATTTTGCCTTTCCCTTCCATCTGACTCCGCGCGTGGCGGTGGTGACTGCCAATCCCGGACTGCCCCTGTTTTTGAAACCCATTTTGGACGTCTATGCCGGAAGCGGCAGCGTTGACCGCATCGGACCACAGCAGCTAAGCCTTTCTCTGCTGGACAGATACCAGATCTTCATCTTTGCCGGAGCCGGAGCCTGGACTCCCAAACTGCGCGATATCGTTGCCCGGCTGGATGAAAGCGGACGCGGTGCGCTTTTCTGCCTGGATTCCCAGGTCTCGCTGGAATATCGCTCCATGCTGGAAAACCTGTTTGGCGCCAAATTCGGAACCTGGCAAAGTGATGGCGGATCAGTTACTTACGTGAACCCGCACCACTTCACCACCCAGCTTTTGCGCGGAAAGCAGATTCGCTACAACAGCCTGGCGGGAAGCTGGAACCTTTCCTCCAGCAGCGGAACCACGCTCCTGAGCGGAGCCGGAACCTCCTATGCAATGGCGAAAAACAACTTTGTGCTGTGGAATTTCGATCTGGTTGACCAGCGTTCCACCTTCTTTTTGGATGCCGCCTTTGCAGTTTTCGCATATCGCAGCTTGGAACACAGCGGGACGATGGTGGCTTCGGGCGAGCATCTGGTTCTGGGAGATACAGTTGGCGCCGCGGAAATCATCCTGCCCGGCGGCAAGGCCTTGGAGCTTGCCACGCGTTCTTACAAGCTGGAACAGCCTGGCATACATACACTTGTGCAGCCGGATGGCACCCAAAAGGTGGTGGCGGTGAACGCCCCTCTGGCGGAAAGCGAATTCAAACCCATGAACCACAAGGATTTAAAGAACACCAAGCTCCTGGGTGAAAACTGGTTTGACAGCCTCTTTCACACCCGCTTGGGACACGATCTTTGGAAGATATTATTGGCGGCGGCACTTGTGCTGGTGATTTTGGAAATCATCATCGTGAAAACCGAAGAACTGCGTCCTGCTGCAGCCGCTTCAAACCCCGTAACAGGGAGTGATACATGATCTTGGATCAAATTAAGGACCCTTCAGAACTCAAGCAAATGAGCTTGCAAAAGCTGGGCGTTTTGGCTCGCGAGATCCGCAAACGCATTGTGGACGTGGTTTCCGTGAATGGCGGCCACATTGCCCCCAGCTTGGGAACCGTGGAACTCACCCTGGCTTTGCTCAGCGTTTTCGACCCCATCAAAGACCGCGTGGTGTGGGATGTGGGTCACCAAAGCTATGCCTGGAAGATACTTACAGGACGAAACGACCGTTTCCACACCCTGCGCACCCTGGGCGGAATCAGCGGCTTCACAAACCGCGACGAAAGCCCCTGCGATGCCTTCAGCACAGGCCACAGCAGCACTTCCGTCTCCGCTGCCCTGGGGATTGCCTGCGGGCGCGATTTGCAGCGGGAAGATGGCTTTTCCATTGCCGTGATCGGAGACGGAGCGCTCACCGGCGGCATGAGCTTTGAAGCGCTGAACCATGCCGGCCACCTGCAAAAAAACAAATTCCTGGTGATTTTGAACGACAACGCCATGTCCATCTCCCAAAACGTGGGTGGATTGCAAAAATATATGGCGCGCATGATGGCGAGCCGACCCTACAACACCCTGAAACAGCAGATCTGGGACCTCAGCGGCATCCTGCCGGACAGCCTGCGCCGACGCTTTATCATTGGCGCGCAAAAGATTGAAGAATCCATGATGAACATCCTGGTGCCAAACATCATTTTCGAAGATCTGGGCTTCAAATATGTCGGCCCCATCGACGGTCACGACATCAAACTGCTGTCCAGCATCATGCGCCGCATCCGGCGTCACATGATCGGGCCCGTGCTCTTGCACGTGGTCACCCAAAAAGGCAGGGGCTACGTCCCCGCTGAAAACGATTCCGCCTCTTTCCACGGCGTGGGACCCTTTGATGCCAACAGCGGAAAGCAGGCGTGCAGCGGTCAGGAAGGCTGGAACCAGGTTTTTGGCAAAAGCTTGCTGAGCCTGGCGGAAACAAATCCCAAAATCGTGGCCATCACCGCCGCCATGGCTGTGGGAACCGGTTTGGCGGAATTTGAAAAGAAATATCCACGGCGATTTTTTGACGTGGGCATCGCCGAACAGCACGCGGTGACCATGGCTGCAGGTCTGGCCAGCAAAGGCATCCGCCCCTTCGTGGCAATCTACAGCACCTTCCTGCAGCGCGCCATCGACCAGGTGATCCACGATGTGGCTTTGCCGCGTTTGCCTGTGGTGCTTTGCATCGACCGCGCCGGATTTGTGGGCGAAGACGGCGCCACCCACCACGGCGCTTTCGACGTTTCCCTGCTTTCGGCGGTTCCAAACCTGATGATCCTGTCGCCTTCCACCGCGGAAGAACTGGACGCAATGCTCAGATTTGCAAGCACATACACGGATGGTCCCCTCGCCATTCGCTATCCGCGCGGAACCGCGGTTTGCGCCCAAGAAGAGCTTCCCGCATTTGAACCCGGCAAGGCTCGCATCGTCCATGAAGGCAAGGACATAGCTCTGGTTTCCGATGGCGGCGCCATGCCCATCGCCCAAAAAACTCTGGAGATCTTGAAAACCGCCGGACTCAAGCCCTGGCTGGTGGATTTGCGCAGCCTTAAACCTTTGGACGAGAAGCTCTTAAAAGAACTGGGAGAGAGCTGCAGCCACATTTTCACCTTTGAAACCAACGTCATCTCCGGCGGAACCGGTTCGCGCATCGCACAACTGCTTTGCTCCAAAGATTGCAGGGTTAGAAATTTCGGCTATCCGGACAGCTTTGTTCCCCACGGGAAGATCTCCGAGCTGAACGAGCTGATCGGCTTCACACCTGAGCATTTGGCTCAAGAGATTCAAAACTCTCTGAAGGCATGAGCAGACCAATCGGCGAGCCCATCTGCGCGCTGATCACCCCGCCCGGGCATGCGGCTGTAACTTTAATCCGGTTAAGCGGTTACGGCGCACTGGGCATTGTGGCAAAATACTTCAAAAACCGGCGCAAACTGCTGCAAGCTCCCACGCACACCGCTGTTTTTGGTGTGTTTCACGACCATTTGGGAAAGCCGCTGGACCAGGTGCTTTGCACCGTGTTTCGCGCTCCAAAAAGCTACACCGGCGAAGACAGCGTGGAAATCTCCTGCCACGGCAATCCACGCATTGCAGCTAGGATCTTGGAAAACCTGCTTTTGGAAGCCCGGCTGGCAGAACCGGGGGAATTCACCCTGCGCGCGCTTTTGAACGGCAAGCTCGACCTGATGCAGGCGGAAGCGGTGAACGACCTCATCGGCGCCGCTGGCAGCAAAGCCGAAAGCGCCGCTCTGATGCAGGTGCAGGGGCTGCTCTCAAACCGTTTGCGGGCTTTGCTGGATGGCATCAACGATGCCCGCCTGCGCTGTGAACTTGCCATCGATTTTGCCGATCAAGACCTGCCTCCCCTGGATGAAAAAGACCTGCAGCAGCGCGTTTCCAAGCTCCTCAAAGAGGCTTGCGAACTGCTTGGCGAAGGCAGGCTGGGACGCCTGATCCGCGAAGGAATCAAGGTTTGCCTGGCTGGGGCGCCAAATGCAGGCAAGTCCTCTTTGTTCAACGCTTTCCTGAAGCAAAACCGCGCCATCGTGACCCCTCATCCCGGCACCACGCGTGACTACCTGGAAGAAAGCGTCTCATTTCACGGCTACAAGCTTGTGTTGATCGACACCGCCGGCTTGCGGGAAAGCGAAAACGACATTGAACGTGAAGGTATCAGCCGCAGTCGTGCGCTGATGCGTGAAGCAGACCTCGTGCTCTACCTCCTGCCAGCGGATGAAGCTGTTGAGCCAGAACAGCTTACGCCTGAATTGAGTGCCAAAACCCTCTGGCTGGCAAGCAAGTGGGACCTGATTTCTGCCGATTCAGAAAATGAAAAATCGGAACGAGACGGCTGCACGCCCGAACTGGGCATTCCGGTTTCCACCCTGGAACCGAAGGGGTTGGAAGCATTGCAAGATGCCATTTTGCAACGTTTTGAGCTGCCGACAGGAGATCTGGAACGTCCCTTGGTGACAAACGCGCGCCATTTGGCAGCCCTGGAACGTGCCATGCAAGCTCTGACTCGTGCGCAGCAATCCCTTGAACATCAGGCAGGATATGAATTTACCGCTTTCGATCTCGCGGCGGCGGCGGGTGATATCGGTGAAATTCTGGGCATTTCCGCCGATGGCGATCTCTTGAACGATATTTTTGCCAATTTTTGCATCGGCAAATAAGCCCCATTCTTTTTCTCAAAACCTCTCCACAAGTGATTCATAACTCGTTACAGGGGGCAGATATCCCGCTTCCACGGCGTCCATCACCGTGATGCAGGGAAGTTCCTGCGTTTCAATCTGTTCACGGGTTAGCGTCGCCAAATCCAAATGCAAATCCCGCGCCATCGCCCACATCAGCTTCAAAAAGGCGTTATGCCAGTTCAAAAGCGGCTTTTCCCAGTTCCTGACAGCAGAATTGTAGATGTCCACATACACGCTCAAATCCATTCTGAATCCCTCGGAAGGGTTCAAGGCTTTCAAGTTTGCCGCCACGTCTTTGAAACGCTGATTGTTTTTGTTTGCTCTGGGCTTCACATATTCGCGGGCTATGATCTTGCCCAGTCTGCGGTTAAAGTAATATACCATGCCGTCAGCCTTGCCGCTGAAGCTCTGGAAAAAAGCTCCCAGTTTTGCTTTCATTTCAAACCTCCTTCTTTGTTAGATTTACGTTTAATCGAGCCTCTTCCGTCCTTGACTTCGTCTGTCGGTTTAAGCTTTTTTCTGGTTTGCGAACCTTCCCGGGTTGAGCCCAATCTCCTTCTTGCCATGGGAATGATGCCGATGCTTTGGAATTTCTCAATCATCTTTTCTCCTTGTTTTTTATCTGATTGGGCTTGGACTGCGCGCTTGCCTTCGCCCTTGATACTTCCTAAAACCTTCCCCGTCAGGCTCTTGTAGTACTCCCCTTGTTTTCTTGGGAAGCTTATGAAGACGAGCACAACACGATATCCGAGTGTATCAAGATGCCCCTCTATAATATAAAGGGGAAGAAAATGGGGCTTTGTCAAAAGTTTTTTTCAGTTTTCTGCAAAAAAGATGATTTATTTTCAAAAAAATTCTGTTGCCCGCTTTGTGCATTGCTGATGATAAAAAATTTTTCTTGCTCTAAAGCCTTATTTTATCAGATGATTAGATTCTATAGCAGTACTTTTCTAAAAAATAACCACGCCAGAACCGCGTTTTTCTTCCCCTTTATTATATGGGGGCACACCCCAAAAAAATCAAAGGAGAGAAAATGTCATTTTCCAAAAACAACCTCAGAACCGTGACGTATGGCGATTCCGTCTGGAATACCAATGCCATCCAGCCCATGTGCATGGATGAACTGTATGACAAACTTTCGAACGGACATTGGCGCACACAAATCGAAGCCATCCGCGCCGAGACCGATCCCCAAATTCAGAAGCAAAAGAAGCAGAAGCTCCCCTATTTCAGTTTTGCCGTGATCGAAGGCTCACGCTCTGATGACAACGTGACGCAGGCCAACGGCATCATTTTCGACTTTGACCACGTTGAAAACTTCAGCGAAAGCAAGATTCTCCTGCGCGAAAACTCCCGCGGCTTCAGCGCCGTTTTCCGCAGCCCTGTGGACGGTTTAAAGCTCGTTCTGGCTTTTGACAGGCCAGTGGTCGATCGTGAAGAATTTCGCGAAATATGGCACTTTCTGCGCGCTGAAATCGAAATTAAAACCGGACTCAAGGCAGACAACACTCCGGACATGAGCCGCCCCTGTTTCGTGAGTTGGGACGACGACTTTGTGGGCAGCGTGGAAGCCGAGCCCATGAACGTGGATGAAGTTTTGGCGGAAGCCGGGGTTCACAAAGCAGAACTGCCATCAGAAACAAAGATGCAGCGCGCGCCCATCGTGCGCCATGACGACGCGCTCACCGCGCTGAAAGCCCAAGACGCCGTGGAATATCTTTCCCAGATCAAGTTTGACAATCGGGACTGGTTTCGCTGCGGATTGGCGCTTTTCAACTACTTTGGTGAAGACGGCTTTGAACACTGGCTGAAATTTGCCGACAATCCCCACTACAAGGACACACCCGAGAAGCTGAAAAAGGTCTGGGAACGCTTGAAAAACTATCCCGGCGTGAATATCGGAACGCTGTTTTACATCGCTGAAAACGAAGGCTGGATCAACGTATACGCCCCTTTTGAAGAGCGGGAGGCATACCCTCCCGCCTGGGGTGACGAGCTTCCCATGCTCACCCTCGAGGACTACCCCGAGCTTTTGGAACTTTTTGGCAGACCGAAAAACGTGGAACTGGACAGAAGCAAGCTGCCCGCAGAGTTTATCGAATATCTGGACCTCGTGGGTCAAATCACCGACGCCCAGGACGGAGCCAAGCTCACCGCCATGATGCCTGTGGTGGCGGCAAACATCGGCAACCGGGTTTACATGTATAACGCCGGAACCAAGCACTATTGCAACATCTGGGCGGCGATCATCGGACCCTCCACCGTGAGCAGAAAAACCACCGTGATCAACCAAGCCATGAAGATGATGAAAACCTTCAAGGACGAGCTGGCAGGTCTGCCCGCCAAAGAGCGCAACGAAATGGACATCGAGCTTTCCCGCGTGACCCAGGCAAGGCTTTACAATCTGCTTGCCATCAACCCCAACCGCTTGATCCTGCAGATGGAGCTTTCCGCTTGGATGAAGGAGATGGGAAAAAGCTACAACGGGGGGATGAAACAGGAAATCACCGATATGTTCGACGGTAAGGACCGCAGCATCGCCAAGATGGAAATTGACGAGCACATTTCAAAACCTGCCTTTTCCATCGTGGGCGCCACCACCGAGGAATGGTTCTTTCAGGAATTGAGCCAGGTGTCAGACCAGCGCGGCGGATTTTTGCAGCGCTTCATCATCTGCCTGATCCAAAATATCGAGGTGGACGAACTGCGCATGGAAAGCGTGGACAGCACCAATATCGACCCCCAGCTCCACGCCTATGGCGAGATGCTGGACAGCTTTCGCAGAATTCCAGGCAGCCAACGGCTGAAGGCTTCCGATGAGGCAAAGGAACTGCGAGACGAAATCTACAAGGAACTGATGACCGCCATCGCCCTGAACGCCAACGACCCGCTGGCGGCATACAGCGCGCGCCTTTTTGACAACTATTTCTGGCGCTTCTGCATCCTGATCCACCTGATGAAAAACTGGCAGGCACTGCGCGAAGCTCTGGAAGAAGAGCGGGTGGAAAGCTGGTTCCGCCAAAACGAAGTAGGCGCTGAAACCGCACAACAGGCGTGGTATCTTTGCGAATACTACTTCGAAAACACCAAGCCCTTTCTCAAACAGATGAGCGAACAAAATATGCTTGAGAGCGAACGCAAGGTGCTCAAGCTTCTGCAAAAAGCCCCGGAGAAGTTCATGAACCACAGCAAACTGCTTTGCAAGTCGAGAATGAGCTCACGGGACTTTCGCAAGACAGTGGAAAGTCTCCTGGAGCGCCGTGCCATTCAGGCGGTTGAAGATGAAATTGGATATCGAAACCGCATGAAGATGAGCTACGGTTTGAACCCGGTCTTGGAACACGTTGACCTGAACTAAATTACAAAATCGAGGCCGTGGACGTTATGCCTGGCGTCCACGGCCTTTTATTAATTTTATCAATTCCAATCAATTCACAAAGCGTTATTTAGGGATATTTGCATCATAAGTCTTTGCAGGAATTGAAGTTATCCTTCGAACAAAGTCTATCAATGTTATTAATTAAACAATTCCGCTTATACGGCAGCCCCGCAGGACAGCACGCAGAAGGGAGCTATTGACAAAAAGAAGCGCAAGACTCTGCACCGCTGTATCTTGACTAAGTCATATATATGATATATAGTATATAAAAATATATTACTATGTAATAATATATATCTATATATGTATATATAGTAGTATCTTATAATGCTTGTATTTTTCTTGATCCCTTCTTTTGGGGCGGGGGAGAGAGAAAGAGCCTGTAATTGATAAAATGATTAAATTCATAAAAGCAGGCAAAAAGTCAAGTTACTGTATGGCAATAGTTTATCACATTTTTAGAGCTCTTTTTGGCTCAAATTGGGGCTGAAAATTGATTGAAATCCATAGAATTGATTAAATGGGGAGCAGGGGTGCAGGGGGTTCACGCAGATGGCGCAGAGGGGTTCACGCAGATTACGCAGATTACGCTGATTTCGCAGATTTAAAAGATAAGAAGATAAGAAGATAAGATGTGACAAGGGGCAAGGTGGGCTCGTTACGAGATACGCTAAAACGTTAAAACGCTATACGCTAAAACGCCAAAACGCCAAAACGCTAAAACCCTAAAACGTTTGCGTGACACGAAAACCCGTTACAATCACTCCCAAAGCCAGCACCCACGCGTCATCCCGACCGCAGGGAGGGATCCAGTCCTTTGGGGTATCATGAAGTCCTGTCAATAGCTCCCGGCTTTGGGCTTTAGTGGATGAGCCTTGACGCATTTCCCATTGAAATCGGGTTTCCATACTAAAGACAATGGATTACGAATTGTGACAAACGAGAATACAAGCACAACCTGGATCCCTCACGTTCGTTCGGGATGACAGGCTGGCTCGGGTTTGGGTACTAAAGGTACAGGGCTGGGAGATGGTGATGGGGCTTTTGGTTCACGCAGATTACGCTGATTTCGCAGAGAGTTCACGCAGATTACGCTGATTTCGCAGAGGAGTTCACGCAGATTACGCTGATTACGCAGATTTTAAAGATAAAATGATAAAAAGATAAGAGGTGACAGGGTGACAAGGTGACAGAGTGACAAGGGGCAAGGTGGGCTCGTTACGAGATACTATAAAACGTTAAAACGCTAAAACCCTAAGACGCCAAATCGCTAAAACGTTAAAACCTGAGTGTGGCACGGAAAGCTGTTACAAGCACCCCAAAGCCAGAGCCCACGTGTCATCCTGGAGCGAAGCGATAGGATCCAGTCCCTTGCTGTTATTTCAAGCTCTGTTACTGGCTTCCAGCCCTGTATCTTTAGTAACCAAACCCAGAGAGACGCGTCATCCCGAACGCACGTGAGGGATCCAGGCCCTCGGAATAAAAAATCCCCATCACCCTCCACCGAACCCGAGGAAAAAAACACCCAAACCCAAGCCACTCCGTCATCCTGGATATAAGTTCTCACCCAATATTTCAAATCGATCTCACTTGTCACAGTGGTCATAACTGTTTATAGGTTAGGGAGATAGATAGGACTGGCTTTAGATCGTGTCACAGTGGTCTTTGGACGTTTTTGGACGTTTCGATATCACGATTCCTTCAATTTTGCCCTCATTTTAGGTTATTTTCAGAACATCAGATTTTTTGAAATGGTTTGCGAATTTAACACAGCCGTAACTGAAGTGCAAGAGGCCCGATCATCGTTAGCCATCGGCTCTGATCAGCGTCTATAAACTCGATCCGAAAGTCTTTATTGAGGGGTTGGAGGGCAATTCCCCGGCGTGCTTCATCAAAGTGTATTCTTTTCAATGTGATACCAGTTTCATACCTGACGGCACAGATCTTCCCGTCAGTGTCTTCCCAAGTGACTTGTTTCTTAATTAAGACTATGTCCTCGTGCAAGATCTGAGGTTCCATACTCCGCCCATTGATCCTAAAGGCTATATAGTTGTCCGTGCCGTAGGGAATGTACTGGATAGGCACCTCGACTGATTCCGCTGGCTCTAAGCCTTCGGGAGCATCTATGGGTGATCCAGCGGATATTTCCGCTACGATGGGAAAGATGGAAGTCCGCACGTAAGTGGTATCAAAATCATTCACTAAGACAGGTTTGCCATCGACAATCTGTACTTTCTTGACTGTCTTGACATCGTCTCCCAATTCCCAGGGGGCGAGAATGAACATCGAACCTTCCCCCCGCAAAAGCCAATTCACATTCACTCCTCCCTCCACCAAACGAGCCAGGAATTGAGGGTCCGGATAACGTTCATTGTTCTTGTAGCGGTCAAGAGAATTAGCCGAAATGCCGAATTTTTCGGTGAACTGATATTGCCTCAAATTCATCGATTTGATCAGCATTCCCAGTCTGCTGCCGATATCGTTGGGGTCCATTGTTCCTCCTGTTTGGACAAAATTATTATTGACTATTTGCCGTATGGGTATGATCATGCATCCGTCGACAAGATAAATTGTCTATCTTTTCTGTCAAGACTAAATTATATAGTGTGACTCGGCGGCGGATTCTTCCGCTGGTGTCAGATAGTTTGCAAAAGCTGCCAAAAGTCGCAGAAATGACTTCCCAAGTTATTGCGCTGCTGTTATGTAGCACCCAACAATAACTAAGGGGAGGCGCTTATGAAAGCGACCAGTTACGAACCGGGAGGCACGAGGGTCCAAGACGACCACTGTGACACGCTGACCACTGTGACAGCTGTCACACACCCTTCCAATCGGGGAAAAAAGCCGCCGATGCTGATCAGTAGATATGTTGAACGCTGTGACAGGTTGCCGGACCTAAAAACGGCGACCACTGTGACAGATTACCCGACCACTGTGACACGTCACCAAAGTGGAAGTGTCACAGTGGTTTTACCAGTAGCTGAACGATATTGGCAAAGGCTAAACATGAGTAAGAACAAGATAAGGTCAGTCTGGCTGACCGTGGAGCGGGCGGCGGAGCTGATGAATTGCTCCACCCGCACCGTATGGCGCTACATTAAACGCAACCGGATCGAGGTGCACAAGCACCAGGTCGAGCAGGATGGCTATAAGGTAACGAAGACCTTCCTGCTCACCGAGCCTTCCTTATATATACAGGAGATGGCAGACTGCCAGGTTCGGAATCTGGTGCCGGCAGGCTTTATTGAGATCACTCTTAGGGTGGACGGCAAGGACCTGAACAGTGCCTTGATCTACAAGTACAGTGAGGAGGAAAACAATGAACATCTATGATGAGATCGATCTCCAAAGTTACGTGGAGCTCTACAAGAGCATTTACCCCGATTGGGAAGCTAAGCAGAGTCTGCTGGAGCAGATCGGGAAGAAACCTGGGATCAAACCGAAATTGAAACCAGTACCGGTTACGGTCAACTCACCTGAGATTACCAACGCTGATGAGAGCATCGTTTTGGAAGGTGAAGTATGTGAATCAAATGATTCTGAGGATGCATACATCGACTTCACCCCTCAAGAGCGGGTTCCCGTCAAATTCGATCACGAAGTCAGGCTGATGGGTTACTTCTGCAGTACGGTGCTGGATCGGCTGCACGCCTGCGAATCTAAGGGCGGGGAGTGGGAGCTGATCACCGAGGAATACAATAACGGTATTCTGGCACCCGAGCTAAATGCCTTAAAGGGCAAACGCACTCAGCGGGCTCTACGTCTCTGGCTGCAGCGTTATGAAAAAAGCCAGCAGGACATGTATGCCATGCTGCACGGTAACCGCTACCAGAAACGGCAACGCAAGATCACCGAACTGGAAGGCAAGGTGTTGTTAGCAATTCTGCTGCATCCCAACCGGATCAGCATCGGCAGCGCTCTCAAGTTTCTGAAAGCCAAGGCTGAGGAGGGTCAGATCGACTCACCCAGTTCCGTGCCGACCCTAAGACGCTGGATCGAGGAATGGAGGAACGATAACTTGGCAATCTGGGAACAAGCCAGGCAGGGCAGCAAGTATGTTGCCGAACATATTATCAAGACCATCCACCGGGACAGCAGACTATTAAGCGTAGGCGAGGTCTGGGTGGCGGACGGACATACCCTGGCTTTCGATATCTTCAATCCCAAGACCGGAAAAGCGCAACGCATGACCATGATCATGGTCTTCGACTGGGCTTCCCGATACCCGGTGGGAGCCACGCTTGCCTTCACCGAGGACAGCCAGCATATCCAGGCCGCATTCCGTAACGGCTTCCTCAACTGGGGCGCCCTGCCTCAATATGTATATCTCGATAACGGCAGAGCCTTCAAGAGCAAGCTGTTCCATGAACGGTGGGAGGGTCATGACCTGGCTAAGGAACTAGGTGGCATCTTCCCTAAGCTGGGGATCAAAGCCCAGTTCGCCGAAAGCTACAACGCCAAGGCCAAAGTAATCGAACGGTTCTTCAAGACCTTCCAAGAACAGTTTGAACGCTTCATCGGCAGCTTTCGGGGAGCCAGCGTAGCCGACAAACCAGCCACCCTGATGCGAAACGAGAAGTGGATCAAGAAACTCTATGCCTGTGAGCCACCCACTACCGAAGAGGCGATGCAGATGATCGGCTATTATATCAGATACGTATATGGTATCACTCCTCACCGGGGACTGGACAATCGTAAACCCTGGGAGGTGTTCAACTCGGCTCCCAAACCGCAGGATAGGCTGGTCGATCCCTCCCGGCTCAACTTCATGATGCTGAGCGTGGAGCGCAAAGCCATCCGCAATGAGGGCATTGTGCTCAACAAACTGAAATACTGGCATCCCGCTCTGATCGACCATATTGGAAAAGCGGTGGTGATCAGATACGATCTGGCTGACGCGAGGTGGGTCTTAGTCTATGACGAATCGGATACCTTCATCTGTCAAGCTTCCCTGCGCCAGGCCCAGCATCCGTTCATTCAGGCGGATATGCAGAACAGCAAGTCACACAAGGAATATCGTAAGGAATACACCCAGATCAAGAAACTGCAGCGGCTGACCGAAAAGCGAACCCAAAGCTTCGTGCGCAGCAACCAGGAAGCGGTGGACAAGCTGCTTAAAAGCTATGTAGACGCGGTCCCTGCCGATAACAATCCCACCTTCCTGCAGGCTCCCATGATCGAGGCTCCCGCTCCGGGTCCGGAAGAGGAGCTTGCCAGACTGGAGAAAGCAATAATCGAACAGGAACGAGCAATGGCGGCCAGCCAGCCTGAACCAGCCAACAACGATCAGATTCAAGAAGTGATCGAAGGCTCAACTGAGTTTGATCCCTTCGACGATGCCGAATTCAAGAAAATGCTCAAGACGATCGGAATCCAATAAGGAGGAACAGATGAAGCAAGGAAAACTTGTCCCGATCCACAACGTCCGGAAAGCTGATGAATGCATCGACTTTCTGCTTAATCGCCCCCGCCTGGAGATGGTGGGTCTGGGTATGCTCTATGGCAGACCCGGTCTGGGCAAGACCACTTATGCCAGACGCATAGCCTGTACTCGTGGCTACGTCTATATCAGACTCGAAGCCACGACCACACCCAAGACCTTCGCCAAGGAACTGCTGCAGAGCCTCTACCTAAACTTCGGGATGGGTGACTATCTGCCAGTCGGACCCTGCAACACCCTCTATAAGCAATGCACCCGGCTCTTGCATGCCCATGAAGATACGGTCATCATCATCGATGAGATCGATTATGCCTTCCGCTACCCCGGACTGCTGGGCTCGATAAGAGACTTGGTGGATCAAACCTTGGCAGTGGTGATCTTGGTAGGGATGCAGAATGCCAAGGACAGACTGAACCAGATCAATGCCTACTACTTTGACCGTTGCAACTACTTCTACGAGTTTGAAACGATCAGTAAGGATGATATCCGGTTACTGACCCAGGAGATGATGAACTGCCCCTGCCCGGAGTCTCTGGTCAACTATATCCATTTCAACGCGGCCGGGAACCTGAGGAAGGCCATCAAGATCATGCACATGATCGAACTTCGCAGCAAGATGAACCCCATCCAAGCCATGAACGAGATCAATGCTAAACTGGGGGCCTTATGACTTCCAAAGACCTGGTTATCCGCTTCGTCACCTCCAGCCGAGGCTTCTTTGTGATCGAACAGATCATGGAAGGCACAGGCCTGTCTCGGCGAGTCATCAAGCGGGTCTTGAATGAACTGGTAGCTGAAAACTGTGTTTGCCAAATCTCGAAACGTGATCCGATCTATAGCCTAGACTATGAACATACGGCAAGGATCAGTACTATCCACTGTACAGACTGGGCTTACAGTATCGAAGACTGCGAGAAGTTGATGTGGGCTTTGGATGGCAGGTACATTAGATCTATCAGAGCTCTGGCTGCCAAGATAGGGAGAAGCCGCCAGTGGGTTTTCAAGTACCTGGAGGCTCTGATCTCGGTGGATGCCATCGGTATCAGAAAGGCTGGATACTATGTAACCTGTTATGAGAACATGTATAAGGTCGGCACTGTCATCACCAAAGGCATCATCAAGCAGAAGCGTTTGGAATGTGGTGTCAAATACACTCCTAACCGTAAGAAAAAAACCAAATCTAAGAACCACAGGTAAAGAGCGAGGGCATTCTATGATTCAGGAACAGCGAGAACGCAAACTACGTCAACAAATACATGGCCTCAGGGTCAAGAAGTTCCATTGGCCGCTGGAAGCGTTCAAAATCATCATGAACGGCCTGGGCTATGGCGATTCGCTCAGAAAGCTTCCCGAGGATAAGCTACTCGAAATCAAGTCTTTAATGCTTAAATACCGCAGTCATGGCAGACCGCTTGAATACAACTATGACAGGCAGGGCAAGTACATGCACGCACTCATGAAACAAGCCGGCTGGACTGAGCCGCATCTGAGGGCCTTCTTATTCAAACACTATTCCAAAAGCCACTGGAACATACTCGATCAAAAAGAGCGCAGAGCGGTGATCGCTATGCTGCAAAACTATATCAAACAACAAGAAAACAACAATACCACTAACAAGGAGACACCTAATGGACACCCCACAAACCCCCAAGGCTAAAAAGCCTATCCCCACCCGCACCGATGCCAATGGACAGAGCATTCCAGTCTCGATCATCCGTCCCGAAATCCTCAAACAGGATGCTATCGTATCTAAGACCATCAGTCGGGCTATCAAACTGCACAAGCGGATGGTAACCGATAAAGACAAGTTCTTCGAAGACTTGGAGCTATATCTCCAACAGGTAGCGGAGAAGAATGGGCTGGAATGGAAGGGCAATGCCGTACTCAACAGCTTTGACGGCAAATACAGAGTTGAGATCAGATTCAAGGAACGCATTCAGTTCGGTATAGAGCTGCAGCTTGCCAAACAGAAGATTGATGAGTGCCTTAAAGCCTGGTCTGCCGACTCCAATGTCAACCTCAGAGCGATCATCACCGAGGCTTTCCAAGTCGACAAGAAAGGCGAGATCGCCAAGTACCGCATTCTGCGCCTGCGCCGTTACAACATCAAGGATCAAACCTGGAAAGAAGCTATGGAACTGATCGATCAGGCTATTCAAGTGGTGGCTACCAAACAGTACATCAACTTCTATGAACGTGACGAATCGGGGCAATATCGCCAGATCGTCCTTAACTTCCCCGCTCTATAAAAACAGTGGCATCCTAATGTATCTCATTTTGCCCAAAATACAGGAGAATAAATAATGGCATCTATAACTACAAATACCGCAGAGGAGCTGATGAGTATCTTCAAAGATGAACGCAACTACAGAACGGATGAAATAGCCGAAATCCTCAGGGTTGACCGTTCCAGTGTCTACCGCTGGATCAGGGATATCCTCGATCCTCTGCCCGCTTTTAGAACCAAGGAAAACGGTCAGCTTCGTTGTTCCGGCAAGGACTTAAACGATTATCTGAACAAGCATAAGGTGCGTCCGGAGTATGAGTAACAGCAAAGAGTTCCGCATCAAGCGGGACAACTGCAAAGACAGCTATCTGAACGGTAAGACCGATCCGGTGGAACTTGCTATGATCTTTGGCGTATCCGATATTACCGTCCGTAAATGGATCAAGAGCGGTAAATGGGATGAGCTGTTCAAAGAAGAACGCAAGTTAGACCATGAAATCACCATTGCGCGCAAGCGGGCTTTGATCCAAGCACTCCGCGAATACGCCAAGAACCCTGCCGATACTGCGATTCAAAGTTTGGTCAGTATGATGAAGCAGGATCAGAAAGACCGGGAGCCTTCCAAAGAGCTGAATGATTATATCGTGCGCTTTTTGGATCAGGCTACCGACTTCATGATCGAGAAAGGCTATGAGACGCTGCTCAAGCAATTCCAAGGCATAGTAATGGACTTAGCCGAGTATTTGAGGACAAGAAATGGATAGCCCGAAAAGGTTTTTCCTCACCCTACCTACCCTCCAAATAGTAGAGCCGCTTTCTGCAACTCTACGACATCCTGCCTCCACGACAGCGGAGCAGCTCCCACCGGCTCCGCTGATCCCTTTAACCATGTATCTCCAGCTACATAGATCCCGGACCCTGCCTCCCCCATCCGGTTCCCCGACGCCTTCGCCTCCAGGCGTCGGGGGTGTTTACGGTTATGTCTAAGAAGTTCATCCAACGGCATAACAAGGCCCTGACGGAGATCGCATCCAAAACGATCTCCGTCTTGCCTTTTATAGACGATAATCCCGAAGCCAAGGCAGAACGGATTAGACGCACCACTTCAGAGGGCTGGGATGCCTTCTCGTTCTTCTGCCATACCTATTTCCCGCATATCTTCCCGCTACCTTTCTGCCCATCCCATGAGACCATGTTTGATGAGACTGATAAGTGCTCAGGCATCATCGGCATTACCGGCTTTCGTGGGCTGGGCAAAACGGTACTTATGGGAGTGGTCTATCCGATCTGGATGATCATCAAAGGTGAGCGCTACGTGATCCATACCGCCGCCGACATTGATCTGGCACAAGAGAGGACAGCGTTTACCTTACACGAACTGCAGAACAATAAAAGGCTCACCATCGATTATCCGGAACTGCAGCCGATGGATAGCTTTGATCTGGACTTCTACCTCAAGAATAAGGCAAGGATCAGAGCACGCTCCATCAAGCAGTCTCACAGGGGAACCATTAATCCCAAGACTGCCAAGCGGCCCGGATTGATCGTCTGTGACGATATCGATAAAGAAGAGAACATGGGCAACCAGTCCATCGGCAAGAGACGTATGGAGAAGATCTCTCAGGAGTTGGCGGGAGCCTTGGCACCCGATGGCAGCGGCAAGATAATCTGGCTCGGTAACCTGGTACATCCCAATTACTCCATCTGTCAGTTTCAGGAGCTAATATTAAGCGAAATACGGGCAGATAATTCCGATTTGGACTTGGGATACCAGTCGGTTCTGAAAACGCACCAGAAAGCGATTTTGCGCTTTCCCTTGGAAGATGATAGGGGCAACTCCACCTGGGAGGAACAGTACCCCACAAGTTCCCTGCCGGGACTCAGGGCCAAGTTCGGTCATACGGGATATCAGAGAGAGATGTTAGGACAGCCGGTAATCGAAGGCAACATCTTCAAAAACCATTGGTTTACCAAATACAGGACACTGCCGGAACCTTCCCAGATGAAACGGGTCTGGCTCTATGCCGATCCTGCCTGGGGCGAGAAAGGATGTTACAAGGCTGTGATCTCCATAGGCTATGACGGCAGCAGGTTCTATGTGATTCATGTCTGGATACGCCAGACCGAGAACACCAAGTTCTTTAGATACTATTACGATGCCTATCAGGAACTTGATCGCACCTACAGAGTGAAAGCCAGAGCAGCCTGTGAGACCACTTACGGTCAGGCACGAATTCTGGCTGACTTCGACAGGTGGGCAACAGATAACCACCTGCTACCTATCAGTCACCGCATCAAGCGTATAGATAACAAGGATAACAAGAACCTCCGCATCGAAAGAACCGAGACCATCATCGAGACAGCCAAGGTGCTCTTTCCGGAGGGACAGGATACTCCTACTCTCATAAGCCAGTTCCTCACCTATCCTGATGGATATATCGATGGCTGTGATGCCTTGGCTGGATGCCTCGAACGCTTTTCCGAATACGATATCGGCAGGAACAGAGTGAAAGTCCGGAGATTCTCATTCTGATGAACTACTATGATAAGCTCATGCTTGAGTACTACCGGGTCCTCAACAATGCATGGAAAACCGAGATCAGAGATGCATCCAGGCTTGCCAACAAGATGCTGAGTGATATGCCACGGGCCGAGAAGTTCAATAAAAACGCCATAGATAAGCTTATGGGCGTCATTAACACTCAGTTGGGAGATGACTTCGCAGCTCTGGTCAATGAGCCCGTCAAAGCGATAATAGACCGCTGTGTGCGGCTCGGACTGAGAGACGTGCAAGTGCAAGCTCCCACAAAAACCAGCATCGGGCTCTAGGGCATCGAAGATCAGCATCTCTCCTCCACCATCCAGAAGCAGCAGTTGTTCTGGATCGGGAATCACTTTGAAGCCGATGTCCGGCAGAGCTTTGCAGAGACTCTCTCCAAAGCCATAGAGCAGGGATATACCAAAGAGATGCTTGCCAATACCCTCAAAGACCAGTTCAATGACCTTGCCAACCGCTCATCCCACTACTGGCAGGGACTGGCAGAGCATACTGCACTCAGGATAAGGGAGTTCGGAAGGCTACAAGGATACAAGAAAGCCAAAGCAAGATACTATAAGCTTGTGGTGATACTGGATGATCGCACCAGTGATATCTGCCGGGCTTTGGCTGCTCAGGATAAGATCTATCCCCTAAACGATGCCTTGGAAGTAATGGATAACCTGATGGCTCTGGATACTAAGTCCAATAGCCTGGATGATGCCCGGGAATACATAAAAGCCCTCGCACCCTGGATCAAAGACGATCAGATCGAATACGACTCAGAGATGAACCCGGTCGGTGTATCAGGAGCACATACTCCGTTTCCGCCATTTCATTGGAAGTGCAGGACGACGACTATTGTATCTATATGATGGGTAATTACATCATGCAGATCATCTGAAAAGGGTAACCTTTTTACTCAAGCATCGTTTACCATTAACCGACAAGTTGAGAAAGTAGATACCACTGGAGCACTGTCTGCCATTGGCATCTCTGCCATCCCAAAAAGTGAATTGCTCATTTTCCTTACTTGGATCAAGCGAGATGTTCTTAACTTTCTGCCCCTTTATATTATAGATATCGATGGTTGCGGTTGTTACTCTTTGTTGAGAGTTATCCTGATTTGAGGGTAAAATAACCTTAAGATTAGTGAAAGCTGTAAAGGGATTGGGATAAACAGATAAAAGCCCATTCTGCAAAGCCGGAGTTGTCGGATCATCGATACCTACATAGGGTTCGGAGCCGTATTCGTAAGCGCCCATATCTATTATCCCATTCCAGACACGCCAATTTCCGGCAAGATCATAAGGCAAAAGGTTCAACCCGGTGGTATCCGCTGTTCCAGTGTTGATACAGGGAGAATACTCAGACAAACTATAGTAAAATGGGTTGTTGATATCGTCTCCACCATAAAAGAGGGGATTACCTGTGATATTTGTATCATTGTAATTGATTGTATTCCCCGGTGCCTGCCAGATGTCGCTGAACCCATTACGGATCAGGTTATTGTTCAGAGTTAGAGTTGTTGTTATGCCCGACCCATCCATCGGATTGATGGCGATCTCCTTGGATCTGTTGTTATAGAATATACAGTTCGAGATATTGACGATCCCATTCACCATCAGGGCTTCGCCATTGCCGTTCTGCCCGGCAAAGGTGCAGTTGGTGATATTGATTACTGGATAAATGCGACCATGCAACAGAGTTCCCCGATCATTACAATTGATATTGGAAAACAAACAGTTTTGTACTGAGAATTGAGGCACATAATCTGGGTCGGATTCACCGCCAAACGATATAGCTTGAGAATCATCGTCCTGCATAGTTAAATTGGAAATTATCGTGTTTTCCAAACTGAAATCCTGACCTAATATCATCCAGATTAATGGGTTAGCCCACACATCAGGACTTATATAAGTAGAGGTGGCATTCCTAAAAACACAATTCCTGATAGTGCCAGTGAAACTGCCATCATTGTAAACCAAACCCATGCTATTAGTAACTATATCCTCTATAATGACATTGTCCCACAAGCTATTAGTCGAATATACTAAGCTGATAACTGCATTATCCTGTGGTGATAGATTATGCAATCTCAAATCCCGAAGTATTGTTCCATCTTCTCGAGATCCAGAGATCGCCGTACTATTAGTTGAGTTAGCTGTTGAGATTGACAGACTCTCCAAACAAATGTTGTTTTGGGAACCTAAAGAAAACACGCATAAGGGATAATAAAGAACACTGGGAAAAGCAGGATCTTGTTCACCTATGATTTGTGTCTCGTCTATTCCGGCACCCACCACATTGACATTTTGCTTCAGTGAGATTGGGAATAACTGCTGATTGGAAGTGCGGGAATAGGTACCAGGTAATACATGTACTGTCTTGGGATTCAAACTGTCCGATGCAATCCTGTAAATCGCTGTCTTGATTGTCTTGAGTGCAGTAGCTGGACTTAATCCGTCATTAGTATCCTCTCCTACTGGCGAGACATAAAGATCACTGTTGATCTCTTGATGATGTGCTCTCTGAATATTAAAAAGCAGTTGGTATTCATTACTCCCAGATGATCTGGATGGCAATGCGTAATAAGAGGAGGGGTTGCTGATAGTAAACATATCCAGGGGAATGCTGAGATTACTACTGATATTATAAGTAACAATATCTTGTCCGGTTCCAGCGGTGTTGTTGTATATCGAACAGCGGTTAACAGGATCAAAAGTAACATTCACTGTACCCATATAACCATTGAGATAAATCCCTCCACCTGAGTTATATGCATAATTGTCATATATGTTTGCACCAGACAAAGATGTAGAACATTGTAGTGCTAACACTCCACCTCCCAATCTTGCCTTATTGCCATATATGTTGCAGTTTACTATGCTCGAAGATGAATTTGTCGATAAGCTAACTCCGCCGCCACCACCTGTGCTTTTCCCATTAGTTATTGAAAAACCTCTGACAACTATTCCTTGAATATTTGCATAAATCCGAATACAAAATGATAACTGTCTTCCGTCAATAACGGTGGAATCAATGTAGGCTGGATTATTAGTAAAACACTCTTGGCTTGTTATAGTAAGGTTGTTTGTCTGGATTACAATATTCTCCAAATACCTGCCTGGATAGACGAGAACGGTATCGCCTGAAGCAGATGCATTAATTGCGGTTTGAATAGAAGTATATTGCCCGGTACCGTTTAAATTTACTGTGCGGGTGAGAGCTTCCACGTTAGATATTAGCCACAGAAAGGCTAACAAAAATGTCAGAATCTTAACTTTCATTGTTTCTGCCTCTCAAAGGCAGGGAAGGGAGATACTCCCTTCCCTGTACTTCAATCTATTTCAGCATTAACATCTTACGAACCAAAGTCTTGTTATTGGTTCGTAATTTGTAGAAATATACACCACTTGAAACTGCACAGCCAAACCTATCTTTTCCATCCCAAACTTCGTAATGGGATCCCTTGTTCAACTCTTCGTTCTTGATTGTTTTGACTACTTGTCCCTTAATATTGTATATTGTAAGTTGAGTATGAGTTTTCTCTGGCAAGTAGAATGAAATGGTGGTACTTGGGTTAAATGGATTAGGATAGTTCTGTCTAAGCAGCACTTGCTCCACAGGAGTGGCAACATCATGTTGAGACGAATCGTTGTATATCTTATCCAATAGGTTTTTCGTTACTTCTGAGTGCTCTTTGATTGATTTTGGGATCAAGTAGGAATACTTCCCACTTACTTTGAAATCAGCTTCAAGATATGTATTGCCTAAATCAATCATAGCATAACAGGAATCAGCTAACGTCGTGCTATTATCAAGTTTGCTTTCATAATATGCAATCGCATCACTAAAAAACCCAATTGATCGGTTTATTAGAGCCAAACAATCCTTGTACCATTGCACCAATTTCTCAGGTAACTGATTTTCAAGCTGATTAAGGATAAAATCTCTATAATAATTGAGATTATTCGTTTTATCATAGCAAATCAAGAGAGCATTGATGGAAGCATGGTCATCATTGGTTAATACAGAGTCAGCTAATACCTGATGAAACAATGGTATTGCCTGTAGGTACTGCTCTTCCAACATAAATTGCAGAGCAAGCACAAATGGGTTTGTTTGAGGAGAATAGTGCGTATTAGGGGTGCTATCCCACGGATCGAAGCCTACCAAAGCAGGAATATTGAACTTCTGAACAAAGCCATCAAGATTGTCCGATCCCCACCAATTACGTGTAGCTGCTATTGGGTTGATAGTAAACGCTAATTCCAGGTTGAAGTGTATATTAACTATATCATTGTGACCATTCCTCAATAATGGGTTGGATTGAGAAGAGAAGATTCCAGTAGGATTATCTGAAATAGAATTATACCCTGCAATGTACGCGTCTTCCCCCATTAACGGACACGCTCCATTATGCAGTGATACACCGCCGATGTTGTTCTGCACAATCTTGTTTTCCTTCAAGGCCGGATTTGCATGATAGATATGAATGCCCCAATCATTGTTGCTAATCGTACTATTCTCGAGATAATGACGCCCCTTATAATCGTATCTAATACCAACTGCGGCATTACGTATGGTACAAAATCTCAAATCTGAGTCACAATCATTCTTAAGTGTAATTCCACCCCAATAACCGTGCTGACTATTGAGGCAGGTACCACAGACTTGCAGACCACTTTCTGAACTTCCCACAGAACTTAGCAGGTTATATGAAAAGATCTCCACATTGGGGTCTACAACTATTCTCACCGTAGGCTTGATTGACACTCCTGATTCGAAATACATGTCATTCTCAATATAGAGATTGTGCTTTATGTCAGTATCTTGAGTAATTATTTTTGGCAGTGGTTGATTGTAACTTCCTGTATGTCTTGAATTGTACCTGTACTTACTATAATCTTTTTTTTGGGTATCATCACGTCTTACCGGAATCATAACAAACTGACCGTTCTTCATTGGCATAACTATTCCTGATGAATTCAACGATGTGTTTACGAAGGCTAAGCCAATAGGATAGTTCAATGTATCACTGTTAACATTATACTTCCACGCATTGTTTTCAAGGAAATCTGAAAAATAAGCACTCATTCGATAGTATTGTGGTGATCCCGACAACCTGTAATACTTGGTGTCATTTACCGAATTGTCAAATGCCAAGATATATTCCTGATATGTGTTTTGTTCAAGTGGAAGCTTGTCGCTTTCTTTGATAACGAACCCATTAGCATCAAGTAAAGTCAGCCTATCATGAGTGAAAAGGATTTCAAGTCCCGGAATGGGGGAGAAGTCTCCTACCAATATATTGTCATTTTGGCCAATCTGACTTACAGTCTCATTACCAGTAGGATAAACCCATATAGGAGAACTATCTTCGGGATGGTATCGGTAAACTTTGATCCCGACTTTTTTACTTCTGAGAGGTTCTGGGCCTTGGTCGTTCCATTCGTATCTTACAATGATTTCTCTAGAGTCGTCATTGGTCAAGTCGGCTATGATTGGAGACGAACCAGCTTCAAAGAGCGAGTTGCCGATCTGATTGTGATATATGCGGTTAAACCTGAAATCCTCAGATACTTCCACTACGTCTAAGAACAAATCGGTTTGATGATGAACCAAGCCATGATAATTCTGACAGAGAAAGACCACATCTTTCAATCCGTTGTTATTAACGTCGTCTACGGATATGCCATGTTGTATTGTATGTGTTGTATCATAATTATTTACTTGTAAATCCAACATGTTAATGACAGAGAAGCCATTAGACGTTAAACTGGCACTACTTCTTTTTTCGTAAACAGCGACAATGTCTAATTGACCATCGTTATTCATATCTTCTAAAGTGATAAAAGTGACTTTTGGTTTGTCGGCACCCACTGTTATATTAATCGTGTGAAGCAGATTATATGGATACATACCACTGAACACTAAAACCTGACCAAAATCATTACCTACGACAATTTCAAATACTGAATCTGAATTGATATCTCCAACGGCAGGAGTACATGTAGTTCCCGTATTCAATTCCTTTCTAACATATGATCCATCTTGGTGAATAATAAACAGATATCCGTTTCTGCTGGTTACAAAAATCTCATCGAAGCGATCGTTGTTGATGTCTTTAACTGTGAAATTCTTGTTGAGATAATCATTATTATATAATCCATCATAATTTGGAGGAATCACACAGAAGTAATCCTCCTCAACCGAAGTTTGAAGTTTCATAGTAAACGTCATTACATTAGGAGCACCAGAATCAGAATCTACGGTTAGAGTGAAATCGACCAATCTATTAAATCCTGTAGCATTTATAGTGATAGGCAACACGCATATTGTAGATTCTTCTGTCTGGATATCGCCCCAGTAGATCCGATTTGATCCTGCATAGCTTATTGATACATTTGGATCGTCAGTGGATAACAATCCCCACACATTTGTAGCATTACTCCACCAATTTTTTAGATTCAATGTAAGCCTCTGAGGTGTTGACCCTATTTTTATCACATCTGTGGACACCCCATTTACATTGATACCGTTCAACACGAGGTTTGGTCTTTCAGGTTCAGTAAGTGCCCTATAAGCATTTAATCTTCCAGAACCCATAAGCCCAAGATGTGCTTGATTTGAATCATATATGTAATCAGCGGTGCCCAACAATCTGCCTCTGAGTTGTTCAAGGGTCAAATTGGGGAATTGTGCTAAAACCAAAGCCGCCACACCAGATACATGAGGTGCAGCAAGCGATGTACCACTGGCATGATCAAACACGGAATTATAACTATTATGCAAATTAAACTCATTGTCCATGGGAAATGTTGTGTAAATACCGATTTCATCGCCAAAGGATGTTCCTCGATTATGACAACCCGGAGCTACAATATCTATAGAAGAATGCAGGGTACTCGCACCATTAAACCATCTTCCTCGTTTATCATACCTATCTGTAGCACCAACAGCTAAGACTTCATCAAAACAGGCGGGATAGTATGCCTCTTCGCTTTCTGTATTACCCGCAGCAACCACCACTAAAGGTCTAACTCCCCAGTTGTAGGCATCATCGTACATATCGCTTATTAGCTCATGCAACATGTTTATCCCATCAAAATTATCGTCATTCATATCCGTTTCGGCCACGCCCAAGCTAAAGTTGATGACGCTAGCTCCATAGTAATAAGCATCAAGAAATGCGTAATAGCAAGCAAGATATGTTGCAGCTTGTCCCTGAAGCACTCTAAAAGGCATGATTTTTGCGCCGGAGGCAATGCCACGCCAACCGCCTGCCACACTTGATACAGCAAATTCGTTATTATTGATTGCGCTGATTACTCCCGCTACGGCAGTACCGTGTCCCATTTTGTCGTGTGGGTAGTTGATAAGTTCGTTATCTATGGGGGATATTGTCGGTGGATATACAACATAATAATTCCAGCCATAATTTCCACCAGGTGCCTGCCATACATTGCCTAATAGATCAGGATGAACACTTACAGTATCGTGCGGGTAAGGGGCATTCCCCAAATCAATTCCTGAATCAATCACCGCCACGTCGACGTTCGGAGCACCATAAATTCCTAATTCACTCCACACCCGGTCCATTTCAATGTTTTTCAAACCCCACATTTGATCGGCTGTATCATCATTTGTGCTAACTCCTGTTAGCGGTTGGAAGAGATAGTTTGGTTCAGCAAAGACCACGTCCGCTTCACCCTTCATGCTGAAGATCACATCTTTTACTGCGTAAACAGTGTCGAATACTGCATAGTAATAAAGCCTATCACTCAGATAAGCTTCAGGTATCTTGTCTGCCCCAATCTGCTGCAGTTCAGAAATGTGATATTTTGTGATCTTTTGATTAAACCAAGCCTTATCTGTAAGGAGTTGAGGCTCGGTCTGTATAACCGTGATTGGATTAGTAGTCTTAAATATGACGTATCCGGGGACATAAACACCCGCAATTGCTGCTGTGCTCAATAAAATGAGCATGACACTTACGTATAACTTGTTCATGTGATACTCCTATTTTAATGGTTAATGAATTGACAAACATCCGGCTGAGCTACCAGAGCCCCTTAGGATGTAGTTAACACTAATCTCTTCAGTTACCAGATCACGAAAGCCATCTTTAAACCATATTTCTCTCCTCTTATATATTATTTGTTTCATCTTATCTCAAATACAAGATTTTTCTGCTTGACTTGTATTTGCCTTTTTCAAGTACAACAAAATAGACACCGCCACAAACCTGGTTTCCGTCATCATCTTTCGCATCCCATAAAAAGCTGTGATCGCCCGCAGTCTTGGCAGAAATATTGTGAGTTCTAATCCTTTGCCCTTTGATGTTATAGATACTGAGCTTGCATTGTCCCGGTTCAGGTATTTTGGCTGTGATTGTGCTTTTATCTGAAAAGGGATTGGGATGGCTGGAGACGGAAAACTGGGCTTGTGGTATTGAATGATCAGAGTTGGATACTCCGTCTGAAAGAGTATAAACAATTCTTGGTGAATACTGGAAAAAGGAATAGCTGCCAGTACTTGTTACTATAAAATCATCCCTGTTATCCCAATCGGAAAAGCCATCCAAATAAATGCGATATTGGGTAAGCGACCTATTTGCAGCATAATCCATTAAAAGACATTCGGTAACATCATAAGTCACCCAACTTGGTACTACAAGGGTCTCATGAGTAAAGAGAGTAAAGGATGCATATACAGAATTTGGAATCACGTCATTGGAATTAAAAACACTACCATAATCAATATGCTCCAATATCCCCTCTGGATATACTACGGCATCCCCATAATTAAATATTGGATAAATACCCGCAGTAGAATTACCCGCAGTAGCCCCTATGTACATCATGAGATTTGCAGATTTAATCTTGTAACCTTCAGGTATGCTCGGCAATTCAAAGGAAAGATAGCCGATGCTGGCAAAGCGCACCATCCAGCACCAACTGTAATAATCTCCAATATATGTTTCCCCTTCCTGCCAATTTGCATCTACCGTAATGTAGTCCTTTTGATAATAAATCGACCCGCTGAGCCGGTCAACCGCCCATAACGAATCAACAATTTCATGTTTGGTACTGCCATTTTTAGTACTAAATGGGTCTGCTCCGGCAAACAAAAGACCTGCAAACAGCAGCATTGCCATAATACAAATCAATCTCGTTTTCATAGTTCCGCCTAATTATCTTATTTACAATTAATTAGATTAATTATCTCAAGCACTTTCAAGGCTTTCTCCCGGTCGAGCCAAATGAAAGCTTTGTAACCTTGGAGTTCCAATCGACGCGCATTATCACTGTATTCAGCAAATCCAACAATGAAACGGTTTTGATATCCATTTCTAAAATACTATTACTTCAGTGCTTGTCTCTGTGTCAAGAACTATTTTAGAGTTTTTTTTATTTTTTTCGCATCGTTATACATCCTGATTTGTCAACATACAGGGTCCCGCTTTTATGGCTTCGAATCGTAGATCACATCGAAACCAAGGAGAAGACATGACCGAATCGCTTAAGAACCGAATCAAGGCCCAGTTGGTCAGACATGAAGGTCTGAAGCTGAAGCCATACCGCTGCACGGCGGGCAAACTGACCATCGGTATCGGACGCAATCTCGATGACTGCGGTATCTCCCAGAAAGAAGCATACGCCATGTTGGAGCGGGATATCCTGGACTGCGAACAGCGACTCTTGGAAGAGATCCCAAGTATCTACAACAACCTCGACGAAGGGCGTCAGTCCGTGCTGCTCAACATGTGTTTCAATCTCGGTATAAAGGGACTCCTGGAGTTCAAGAACACCCTCTCTTTCATTGCGGCAGGAGACTGGGAACGAGCATCCAACAACATGTTAGCCTCCAAGTGGGCGAAGCAGGTTGGTCGCAGAGCTATTGAGCTTTCAGAGCTGATGAGGAAAGGTAAGTGATCCCGATCCCAGTTGAAACGGATACCATGCTCACCATCCTCAATCTGCCCAAGGAGATGTCCGGCAATGATGTCTTCAAAGAGCATCAGGGACTGGTCATGGAGATGATCAGGACTGTGGTCCTGCCCGAATATTTTACTACTGCCACGCAGACCGATCTGCCGGAAGAGGAACCTATTTTTGTTTCTTTTCGTTTTGGATATTGTTTTCTGATGCTGTATTCCACTGCAGAATTCCTCAATTTGAAGACTTTGGGCGAGGGAATAGTCAAGACCGTAGGATTAGACCAGTCGGCTACTGAACTGCTCACAGGAAGCGAAATAGAGGCCTTCAAAGCCAATCTTGAGATCAGGGCACTCACTCTCCTGCAGGATTACCTGAACGCACAAGGCAGGGAGAGACTGCTGGAGCTTAAGCCCAGACTGCCTAAGATACTGAAAGTGGGAGTGATCTAGTGCCGGACCGTGATGCCATATCTCCGGACGAGCTGATGCGCGAGATCTACCTGGCCATCTTTGCCGCCTTAGAGAGCAGACTGCACCTGATCGGCTCCGTGGTCGATGCCGATGCCCGCAAGGAGATATTGGCGCAGCAAATCTACGACAAAGGCGATTTCTACGGCAATACAGGATATCTGATCGAGACCAATCCGGATGGCATGATCCTGAGAGTGGGTTCCAATGTGAAACACGAGCCTTATCTGTTGGGCGGCAAGGTGCCTTCGTGGACTCCGATCGCTCCACTGATTGCCTGGGTCGAACGCAAGCACCTGTCTTGGGTTGATAAAGAGACAGGTAAAGCTCTGACCGTAGCTGAGATCGCCTATCTCATCCGGGGTAAGATCAAACGGGAAGGCATCGCTGCCCGTAATGTGTTTGCTTCTGTCATAGCCAACAGGGAGCAGTGGATCTATCAGCAGCTGCACGATATCGAGGTGAGCCTGTGAGCGCTCTTGAGAAGTACCTGGCAGAACGCAGCCGCATCACCGAAGCCTTGAAGCAGGCAGGAGTGGCAGAGCTGCTCTACAACAAGGACAGTATCCCCAAGAACCTGCCCTGTGCCATCCTGATCCTTGATTCCGAGACAGGTAAACTCAGTACATCCAAGCAATATGTCGACACCGATATCGCCTGGACGGTCTTTTTAATCGTCAATGCCCAGAACGTTACTGACCCTGATTCTGCCTTGTATCAACTCAAAGAGAGGTTCCGGAGCCACTATCAGAAACTGATGCACCGGGACCTGCCCAGTATCGAGTATTACACCAGCCGCATAGACGGCACAAGACTGGTCAGGATCGCCAAGATCGACCTGCTGAAAGCTGGGACGGGAGCTGGCTCATGAGAGTAATGCGTATCGGAGCATATAACCTGGCGATCAGCTCTGCAAGCGATCTCTTGGAAAGCAATTATAAGTCTGAACCCATTGATCTTTCCAGGTATCAGCGGGTAGGGAAGCAGTTGGTATCCAAGGCAGCCGAGACTAAGAAAGTGGTTTCTCAGCCGTATGCTATGAGCAAACTGCTCAATCTCTTGGACGTGGATGAATATCACTCCGGCTGCATCGATGCCCTGACTATGGCTACTATCATGCAGTTTCAGTGCAAAAACAAGCAGGTCAATCAATGGTTGGGTACTGCCGATTACCCTGCCTGTGAAGACCAGACCACTATTTTGGCAGAGATGATGAAGTTCTATTTAGCCTGCGGCAACGGCTTTCTGATCAAGATGCGCAATGCTCAAGGTGAGTGGATGGGACTGGAGCGGATGCTTCCAAGCGAAGTGCAGATAATCGAGAACTATGACGAGTTCGGCTTCTTCAAGCCCAACTACATCCAGGTCAAGAACAACCAGAAAAAGGACTTCGCCTATGAAGACATCATCCACGTCAAGAAGTCAACGCATAGATCAAATGCCTGGGGCCTGGCTTGCCTGCCCATCGCCATCAATATCGAGATCTTAGGCGAGATCAAGACCTTCGACTATAACAACTTCAAGAACGGTCTGATGATCGACTACTTCGTGATCGTGGAAGGCGGCACGCTTAGAGACGGCACCGTAACCGATGAGCAGGGCAATGAAGTGTTGACGGATGCCTATTCCGAGATTGAGAAGGCATTAACCGAGGTCAAGGGCAATGCCAAGAGCCACTCCACCGTGCTGATTGAGAGCGAAAACAAAGACGTGAAGATACGCCTTGAGCCGCTCAGACAGCAAGACCGGGATGGCGGCTTCTTGGGGCTCAAGAAAGACCTCAGAGAAGGCATCCTCGCTTACCACCGGGTCCCTGCCAGAATCGTCTCTCAGCTTATCCCAGGACAGCTTGGCGGCGACAACAAGAGCGACATGCTGATGTTCTACCATTTCGTGGTCAAACCGCTGCAAAACCGCCTCGCTCTGGCCTTAGCCAACGAGTTCAACTTCGACTTCGGCTGGAATGTAAAGCCGGAAGACTTTAACTTCGGCAATCTAACCGAGGTGCTTCAGAGCACCGATGAGCAGCTCTTTATGCAGCATCGCAATTTCGGGACACCATAAGAATGAATAATTACCTGAATAACAATCAACTACAAGGAGCAAGCGTGAATCGTAAACGCATCATTCGCAAGGGAGAGCTCCGTAATGTGGAAGTCGAGCTGGTCTCGCTTCTCTTCGATGAGATGACTCCCGCCAATCAGAAGGGCTTTGTGGTCAAGAATGCTTCCGGTAGAAGCTTCGAACACAAGATCAACTCCGCCAAATTCAAGAGTGAAATCAGCGGCACCCAGGGACGTCTGTTCGTCACCCTGATGGAGCCCAACATCCACGACTCGCAGGGAGACTATTACTCCCGGGACGAGATTCAGAAAGCCTGCGATCACTTCGCCAAACATGGTCTGGTGGGCAAATGTGATGTTAACCACAACATGCAGCCAGTGCCCGAGTTCACCGTGGTAGAGAACTACATTCTCAAGACTCTGGATCACGAGCATTTCCCCAATACCAAAGTAGGTGCCTGGGTGCAGGTCCTGAAGTGTGAAGACCTTGCTTCGGAGCTTTGGCAGAAGGTCGAAAAAGGCGAGTTCAATGGAGTCTCCATCTACGGACGAGCCGATGACTACCGCAGCGCGGAAGCGAGCCTTGCCGAGATCAAGAACGAGCTCAACGGCCTGCGCAAGGTAGCTGAGCACAACAACAACTCTGAGCTGCAGAAGGGGATCGATAATATCACCGACCGCATCTCAGAACTCGAAAAAAGCAGTGGGTCGGTTTTGGTATCTGATGCCGTAAAGAGCATCGAGAAGAGCCTGAAAGACCTCTCTGTCACCATGAGCAGAGCCATCTCCAAGAGCATTCCGGGAGAGCCTGACGTTAACCAGTCCACAGTGGACAAAGAAGTCACCATCGACGGCAACAAGATCATGGTCAAAGCCAGTCACCGGGAGATCTATAAGAGCATCTCCGATGTCGATTCCGGTAAAGCAATGAACATCTTAACCGCCAATACCACTTCACTCTTCATCGATGAGGTGATTGACAGTCAACCCGGAGATACCCTGTCCGATATCTCGGTTCTGCCACTGCTCAAAGACGAGAAGATCGACGTCGGCCTGATCGATGATCTGGTCTTCAAGAACTCACTCGATGGAGCTCTGACGGCTCAGAACGTAAGTACAGCCGACCTGTCTGTCCCCACCGGGATACTCAATGCCGAGTTCACCTTAGGCAGAGATGTGGTTGAGTTCTACAAGGACAAGTACGGCGAAGATGCCTTCGGAGCCTACGTGGAGAACCATATCGCCAAGAAGACCGAGAAAGCCATCCGCCTGCTGCTCTTCAAGGGTGACCGGGCCTCCGCCACTGCCAAGATCAAAGCCTTGGACGGCATCGTTAAGTTAGCCACCACCGCCACTGACGTCACCAACCTCTCCAAGGTCACCTACAACGACTGGGCGAAGCGCTTTGAAGCTGCGCTGCTGACCTTCTCGGATGAGATGTTGGAAGAGCAGGAGAACTTCAAGTTCTACGTGTCTCAGAAAGACTTGATCCGTATCCGGGCCGAGCTTGCCAAACGTGAGACCAATGCCGGAGACCGCCTACTGCTTGAAGGCGGCAAGGTCTCTTTCGCTGGGATTCCCGTCAAAGCACGTCTCATGGCTGACGACTACATCATCGGCGGCCTGCCCAAGTTCATCATCATCGGCTACAGAACTGATGCCGAACTCAAGGTCGAACATCACGGTTCGGACTGGAAGTATCACTGGTATATCCGTATCCGACCCGGCATCACCTACATCCCCAACTTCATCAAAATCTTCCATGTCGAGTAAGGAGACACTCATTAGAATCACCGTCCTAAGCATCGTGCTGTTAGGCTTCCTCCTGCTTATCGCCCTGAGCATGTATGCCCAATACACCCTACCGGTGGATAGCCGTAAAATAGCCATTCAGATGAACAAAGGCTTCTCGTGCATGAGCTACAGCCCATCTGCCGATACCCTCTGGAAACCGATAACCGTCCCCAGCGGTACTGTTGAAGTCGTGCTGATACCCGCCACCGGCGGCATCAGTGTACGCGCCGACAGTACCAACGCCAATAACTTCTATGCCACCGTTCCAGCGGGCGTGCCGGTCGTAATTCCCGTATATAGCCAAAGAACCTTTTACATACGTCGGGCGGCTGCGGGAACCGCAAGCATAGCCAACCTATTCTTCTACAAACTATAAGGAGTATCTATGGACTTCATCTTCGCCAACCAAGCATTCATCCTCGGTCTTCTCACTTCCTTCATCGTCTGGATCATCTTCCGGGTGACGGGCAAGACAATGGATAAGACCAAGATCAACTCTGCCCTGGCAATCATCCTGGACATCATCCAGGATATCAAGACCAATCCGGCTACCAGGAATCTTGATGATTTCGCCAAGAAGCAGTTAGCGGTGGAGCGGGCTGCCAAGTCTCTTCCCGCCAAACAAACCAACCTCATCCTCAAAGTCTTCGGCACCATCGGCGGAGCCATCGAATACGTGTTTCACAACCGTAAATGGCTCTTCAGCATCGGTAAAGCCATTAAGGGGGTGTTCTAATGCCAGGCGGTTCCAGCATTGTCCGCCCTACCCTCCCCGGATCAATGAGTGAAGGCGACTTAGACTTTAATAAGCTGATGGACGTCTTCGTTGCTGACTACGTCTATTTCGGTATCGGCAGCTACAGTTCAAGTAGTATTGACAGCACTTACGCTTCTATCGCTTCGGCGAAGGCTGAGTTAGTCGAAAACTTCATGCTGTTGGGAGAGTTGGCGGAGAAACCCGGCAAAACCGACTCCAAACTATCCAAGCTTAAGACCCGCAACTACAGCATCCCCGGCAAGCGCACCAACACTGTGGAACTGAATATTGCCGGGCTTTCCACCCTGCAGAAGAACTACTTGGAGAGCAATACCTTCATGGGTAAGGACACCACGATCGTGGTCGCTTCCAAGGAGTTGGACCGTGTTGTGATCTTCACAGGTCTGCGCTGGACGGTTGACTGGGCAGGAGAGGCTGACGGTCTCTTCAACGTGGCTATCTCCACCGAGTTCTCCGGAGCAACCTCCAACAAGGTTTATCTGTTAAAGAACTTGGCACCCGGAGCCTAAGATCGCATCTGTTAACGGTTACGCCATGACTAAACGGATTATTGAAGCTGACTGCCGCTGCAGGCCCGAGGTCAAAGAAAAGATCGACAGTCTGCATGAGGAGATCTACGGCAATGGCAACAGCAGCAAATCTCTTATAACCAGAATGGCGAAGGTGGAGACGAATATGAAACTGCTTCTGACCGTCTCCACATCGCAGTTCTTTTTGCTGTTAGGCGTTGCCATCAAGATGTTTTTCGGACAGTAAGAAAAGGAATATTCTATGAAGCGAGAAGTAAAACTCAGCTATAGCCAACTGCGGCAAATACTCTGCCTCACGATTTCGAACAAGACCTTGAAAGCCAAGTTAGAGGACTTACTCTCCGGTAAGGTGACCAAGGTCTCTGAGGTGGAATTGCTTGAACTGATAAGCGAATCGGAAGCCGATAAAGAGCTTATCCGTATCATCTCCAATCAGGACCCGGACACTATGGACGCACTTGATGCATTGGAGCATATTTCCGCTTTTTTCGTCTATACCAGAGCCAACAAAGACAGGTTCAAAGGTTGGCTCGGGAGTTTAGGATTAGCGGTGACCACAGAAGTAAATATCCCTTCGAGAGGTTCGAAATGATACTCAGGAAACTTGGATTCACCAATGAGGACTTCGACAAGCTCAGCTTGCCGGAGTTGTACTTACGGCTCTGCCTTGCTGATCCTAAAGGAGATATTTAATGGATGCTTTGATTGGATGGATCGGAGGCAAACGCCTCCTTAGAAAGACCATAGCCCAATATGTGCCCAAAGATATCAAAGGATACATCGAGCCCTTCGGAGGTGCTGCCTGGATGCTGCTCTTCAAAGATAAGTGGGGCGACCTTGAAGTGTATAACGATCTCGATAACCGCCTGGTCAATCTGTTCATGCAGGTGAAGTATCATCCGGATGAATTGATCAGGGAACTGGACTGGTTGGTCGCCAGCCGCAAGCTCTTTGGCAATATCCTCAAGCAAGAAGGCTTAACCGAGATACAGCGGGCTGCCAGGTTCATGTATCTGATCACCAGAAGCTTTGGCTCAAAGGGCGACAGCTTCGGAACCTCGCAGAAGCGCGGCACATCCAGTATGTATAACCGTTTGGAGCGCATCAAAGAACTGCACAAGCGTCTTGATATGGTGATCATCGAGAACCTCTCCTATGAGAAGGTGATAGAGAAGTATGATACCAAGAGCAACTTCTTCTATTGCGATCCACCCTACATGTTGGGTTATACTTATGAGAACTCTAAGCAGTTCAGTCACGAAGCCTTGAGAGACATCCTGAAGAGCATCAAGGGCAGGTTTATCCTCTCCTATGATGATAACCCGGATGTTCTCAAGCTATACAAAGGCTATGACATCAAGCATGTTACCAGAACCAAGGGTATCAATCGTAAAGAAGGGAAAAGCGAGTTTGCAGAAGTAATCATCGCCAACTTCGACCTCGTAGAAGCCGATCAGGATAAACCGAAACAGAAAGCCAAAACCAGAGACCTCAGGGGGATATCGTGAACAGCATCATCTCCTGGGTAGGTGGCAAGCGTCTCCTGAGAAAGAAGATACTGCCACTCATCCCTAAGCACAACATCTACTGCGAAGTCTTTGGTGGTGCTGCCTGGATACTCTTCGGGAAGAGTCCCAACAAGGAAGATTGGCAGATATCCAAGAAAAGCCGCTATACCGAGGTCTATAACGACATCAATGGCGACTTGGTGAACTTCTGGAAGTACATAAAACAGCACCCTGAAGCGTTTGTGACGGAGTTAAACCAATACCTCGTATCCAGGGAGATGTTCGACACCTTCGCCCAACACCCACCCAAAACCGAGCTTGAGCGAGCTATCCGTTTCTACTTCCAGCTTGCCTGCAGCTACGGTTCACGCAGTAAGAACTTCTGCATCATGCAGGGCTACAAATACATGCCCCTGCGTAACCTGGATAAGGTGAAAGCAGCCTCAGAACGGCTCAAACAGGTGATCATCGAAAAGAAGGACTTTGAGAAGCTCATTGCCCGTTTCGATACGCCCAATACCTTCTTCTACCTCGATCCACCCTACTATACAAAGGAGCATTTATACGACAGAGAAGACGCAAATACCTTCAGCAAACATGATGAGCTTGCTGCCATCCTGAAGCAGATCAAAGGAAAGTTCCTGTTATCCTACAACAATGACCCTTACATTCGCACACTCTACCAAGGCTTCACCATTGATGAAGTCGAAGCGCAATACACCGTTTCTGGTGCTTTCCAGACCGAGACTGAGTTACTTATCCGCAATTACTAGCTTTTACATTGTCTTTTATTTACTTTTTCCGGCATTCTAATACAAGTACGATTTATACTCATAGAGCCAGCAAATGGTAGCCCGGAAAATATGTCTTGACATTGGAATGATTTATGCATGGATTTTTCTTGTGAGTATGGATTGGAATACGGTTGTTTCAATAACTGACTTCATGGATTTAGGTACGTGAACAAGTAGATAGATAAACGAGAATGTGATGGCACATCATCGTATTTACTTTAAAGATGAAATGATAGCTAAGCTGTTTTGCCAAGAATATGAGCCAATCTTAAACCTGTACTAGGAGGTATAGAATGAATAAGTGGCAAAGTCAATTCATGCAGCTACCTTTTTTCGGGGGCAGTCTTCCAAACTTACAAATGTTACGCATGGTAAGGATAATCCTGCTTTTGCTGGTGCTGTGTAGTGTATTTCCTTTTCTCTTTGCTTCCGGAAGTGCTGATAACGAGATACCGGGGCCAGAATCAGGATATATTTATGCAGGATGGCAACCTGATGATCGAGTGATGCCAATTAAATGGGAAGGCGAATTTATCCCGGACAAGGCGCACTATGCTACCGGAGAAATCTTAACAGTGCGTGTAAAGATCTGGGTGGACAAGGAATCACGGGGCTACAAACCTGATCGTACATATTATCTTGAGTCTGGTTACGTTGAGGGGAAACAGCTAAATTCATTTGTCCCACGGCTTACTTGGGTGATTCTTAAGTCCGAAATTGACACATTGGAGATAATGACTGATGATCGAATTTTGGAGGGGGATATTACTGTGCAGCTAATCCGCAGAGGAAGTAAACCCAAGGTAAAGAAATCGGATAGCGGAGCCTTTCTCACACTGGCACCCATCGATACTACTTACACAGATTCGGGAACATATAGTAGCCCACCGATAATGAAATTTGATTTATTCAGAATTTATAAATCGGGAGTTAGTCCACAAGACAGGCAGCTGGTATCAAGGTTCGGAGATTTCAAGTATGATCTTTGTGACACGATAAACATGTATGGGAAACAGTTTAATGATGTTCTACAACAATATGATCGATTAAACTATAATGACAAAACTGATAGTTCTATTGATAACACATTCTTGCCTGATCAACCTAATTTTCTTGAATCTGCTGGGGGGGGGATTTGGGGGAGTCCTATAAAAGTATTGAAAAACTCCGTATTAAGATGGCGAATTGCCAATGAAGACGATAATGTGCATATATTATCGGTCAACTTTGTTGGAAATGGTTTAGGATGCATAGTTAACCCCAATCCTTCTTGTGATTATGAATACATTTTAACTACAAGCACGGCTCTTGGCAATGTTCAAGTTGAAATAATTTACAGACAAGGAGTTGCTCAATTCACTGCTTCAAACACACATACAATTATATCTGATTATGATTTTTGTGGATACATATCATATAACAATACCGGCAATATGAACTATTATGATATAGCGCCATTTATTGGTAGAGTTATATTATGGGGGAAAAACATAGGAGATACTTCATATCAGATTGTAGATCAAGTGATCCTAAACAATAGCACAAATGGCTTCTTTAGTTTCAACGATATAACATACCCTGTTATTCAAATTGGATTCTATGTCGAGTATGAATCAACTCCTGTATTAGATTTTGACCCCAATCCCCCTGTACCAGGAAACAACTATTATCAATATGGCAACGGAATAGGTTTTTATCATCCGGAATCAACGTGGTTTTGGCATAACAACCAATATATTCTCGTGAATTATCTAATAGCACTTGAAGAAGGAGAAGCTCCTAACAACGTTATACTACCACAATACCCTAATAACCGAATATTATTGAAAGATGAAATGAGCTGCGGGGCACTAAACATATTAGCTCAGATGAAAAGAATGCAAAGCTTTTGGAGTTCGGCACAAGGCACAAATATAGGATATAATAATCTTGACTTTGTGATTCTGCTTGACAGAGTAAGAAGTGATTTAGGGAACGCCTATTATTTAGAAGGAAGCAGTGGATTTGATGGGATGTCTACGATATCAATTAGAGGTGTGTCTGTTTCAGGAGGACAGCCGATAAGCTGCTGGAGTAACTGTGTAATAATGCACGAGTTAACCCACTTAATACAGGACAAAGTACTGAATATGTCATTTCTTACTGGGAACACGAGTAGTCAACCATGGGCAGGATCACCAATAAACACTGTCTCCGATACAGATAGGTTTATAGCATATGTTGAAGGGATGGCAACCTTTTATCCTGCTTACATTCAAAGTCATACTTCTCATATGTTTGGAGATGCCCCGGGAAATCAGAGTTACAAATTCGTATGGTACCGAGGATACAATACACAGGATATATTCGAATATAGAGATCTAGAAGTTGGAACTGCTGCTGGAATTCCAAATTCATATCCTAGATACGATTACTATTACGGTACAGTGGCATGTATTCTATGGGACCTTACTGACAATCACGATGATACATCTACACTCTACAATAATGACACCATAGATTTCACGTTAACAGATGTATATAACATCATAGGCGGCGTTGGTCAGAGCAGTATACCTCAAACTCTTTGCCAGTTTTTAAATAGGGTATATGAATCACCTTTAGTGAGTGATAACAATGTAATGGATGCCTTTAGACAGCTTCTTTCGGCAAGGTATATCTATACATCAGATTATGACCATTATAGATTATCAGTCGGAGAAAGCGGCCAATTTCAAGATATAAATTCTGCTGTGGAAGCATCGTGCGAGGGCAATGTGATAGAAATCGATCCCGGCAGTTATTATGAAGAAGTAAGCATCGACAAGTCCATCATAATCAAAGGGAAATCTCCAGTACCTGATGATGTAGTAGTTATTGGGTCATTGAGTATTGCGGGTGAACAAGAAGTCGAGATTACGAATCTGAGTATAACCAATCCAGAGGGTAATGGGGTGAGTGTCGGCGATTCCTTTCTTAATCTTAGCAGAGTAAACATCTCAAGTTGTTCTGGTTCCGGATTGTACCTTGAGCACCCGGAAAAGGCACGGGTAATCTCCTCCCGAATCACTGACAATGGAATAAGTGGGATTGCGACTTCAGAATCACAGTATCAAAGCATCGAAGAGTGGGGATTAATAAAAAGATCACTCATTAGTGATAATGCAAACTATGGGATTTGTTCACCCACTCCCCTTACTATAGTAAACTGCACTATAAGCAGAAATACATATGGAGTAAACAACGTTAATCACATCATATATAATTCAATTATTTATGATAATGACTATACCATCTCTGGTTCAGCAAATGCGCCAAATATTACTTATAGTTGCATTAATGGCGGATATACTGGAGAAGGGAATATAGACGAGAATCCACGCTTTGAAGATAGCAGTGCAGGTATATACACATTACTATGGGATTATAAGGGCCCCAGTCCATGTATTGATGGTGGAACTACAGGCACTAATAACGTGAACCTTGATCCAGACGGCACTATCCCCGACATGGGTTGTTATCATTATCCTCATGCTACTGCAGAGTATGTGTTTGATCACGAACCCGGTACTAGGTGCATCTATTGGATGTGCTTTCCAGTAGTAGATGACATCTCAAATCCCGAACATCAGTACTGGAATGAGTTAGGATATATGTTCAAGAATCATACTGTTTTCCCCTCACCCCAACTCAGGAACATTGATTGGTATTACAATGGCTTCAAAGGGAGAATGGATTATACAGGTCAGTGGAACAACAGTGATTATCGAGTATATCCTACTCAGGGTTATAAGGTAATTTTTGAAGGTGTTCCCAGCGTGAGGAATATAGATGTAATAGGCTTTCGCTTTGACCCAGAGACAACACCAATTATATGGAAGGTCACAAGTAATGGTCAATCAGTTGAGAATTGGGTAGGGTACTTTATACATGGCACTCAGAATGCCTGGCAAGCCTTATCAAAACCCGTTCCTAATGATCCCCAAGGTAAACGATACTTGGATTATATATACGAGATAAAAGCGAAAAAGTGGGGAGCTATTCGGATAAAGCCTTCAGCAAGTAGTCCTTGGATAATTGAAATGGGAGATTATACCCTTTCTGAAGGAGACATGATATCATTGCGATTACTTGATGGGGCTCCTGAAGAGTTCTTTTGGAACGACACAATTGCCTGTAATCCTGTTGAACGTACTGATCCATCCTTTTTTAAAGTTGAAGAGGATTTGGATTATACCCAAGTGTATGTGCGCTTAGACCCAAATGATTTGCCCTCAGAGATTGGTCTTTACTCAAACGACATCTGCTTAGGTGCAGCAGTCGTAGAGGATTCATTGGTTCAAATAAACTTATATTCACAAGATACCCGGAACAATGACCCATTAGAGATTGCATTCTATTATAGTGGTAAAGGTAAGAGCTTCAGGAATGACTTTTTAGTGTATAATCATGAAAACATGCAATTTGAAGCCACTGATCTACGGGCAAGTGATATTGTCGATTTCGCATATATCTCGTTCGTAAAAGATAATGGTGCCTCAGAAGTTCCGATGGTTACCAGCCTAGAACAGAATTACCCTAATCCATTCAATCCTGAGACGACCATCACTTTTATCATGGCTGATCCCCATATGACTAAGCTGAAGATTTACAATCTGAAGGGACAATTGGTAAAGACATTAGTTGATTCTGAAATGCCCAAAGGAAAGCATAAAGTTATCTGGAATGGCACCGACCGTAATGGGAAAGTTGTGGGCAGTGGAGTATATTTTTACCGCTTAGAAACCGGAGGCTATAAAAAAAGTTTTAAAATGATTTTGATGAAATAGTATCAAATGACCAATCGAGAAGAACGCCTACGATCGCGCCATTGTACATAGAAGGGATGCCTACGGGAAAGACTCCTTTGATCTGGATGCGATCCTCGAACCCTACGAATACTATACCCTGATTAGCTTCATCACCTCGTCTGGTAAACTCTATATTGAATACACCGCATACGATAACATCAAAAGCCAGTTCCCGGTCACAATAGCTCAACTGCCCAAATGTCCGGATGATCTGCATGAATATCCCGCCAAGATCAAGTTCAGTCTGGAATCCAGATACATTGGCTATCCCGGCTATATGGACTTCAGCACCATCATCATCACCGACTTGGATGAAACGGTGATCACTCAAAACTAAGCTTAAAATAACAACTATGAATCACCAACAGGAGCATGTATGTATAAGTTCGCCATCAGCTACTATACTATGGAAGGCAACGTCAGAAAGCCTCAGTCAGGAGTGGACGTGCGTATTCTCAGACCCGGGCAGTCATGGGTAGAAGGTCAGAAGCTAATCGAAAACACTCCCAATTCTGGGTATTATGAGATTGCCATTGAATCTGAAGCTCAATGCGGCTTCTATGAAATCTGGGATGATCTCGGCAACTCTGATGGTCAGTTCAGCGGTAAGACCTGCACGATCGGAAAGCTTGATGCCCGAGGTCTGCAGAACAACTGCATCTATACTAATCACATCCTGGAGGGAGTGGTGTCCGGCAGCAAGATAGCCGCAGGGGTTATCAGTACGGAACACCTGCAAAGCGGCTTGTTATCCTTAGCCAAGCTCCGTTATGAACTCCAGGATCAGAACCAAGGCATTGGGACGAGCAGCCTCCGCAGCCCTGCCGTCTTGGGTGAGGATAAGATCATCACTCATACTTTGGAAAGGGAATATACTGAATTACCTCAGCTCATTCTTAGCACTCACTGCGATGCCGCCTTCTATATAGATGACGTCAAACTTGAGGGAAATCTGGTAACCGTAAAAATCGGAGTCAGTCAGGTCTATACAGCCTCCGATCCTGTTTATACCATCCTTGCGCTTGCTATGTAATCCTAAAAACGAAACCCGGCAGAACCAGTTTAAGCTCGATAATAAGCTTATTAACTCTTCTGCTCAATGCGGCAGATCAACTCTGCCATCAGGTTGATCATTTCCTTGTAGTCACCGCATTCCCAGGCATCATCCACCTTCACTTTTATCTGTTCTTCGGTCATCTGTTCTGAGTTAAGCCATGGGGCTCTGAACTGATTCCACCAGCTATCGTAGTAGAATTCATCTGCAAAGGGATCATCCTCGGCGGCATCCTGATCAATATCAGTGGCTTCCTTTGCATCCTCTAATCTCTGCATCGCCTCCTGCAGTGCCTGCTCCGTGCGGTCTTTGTTTGGGTATTTCATCTTGTCTCCTTTTCGGTTATCCGACTGTTGATTAATGGTTGCTACAACACAAGCCTGTAAACTAAGTCAAGTCTTTTCCACGCAATGTGATAGATATCTTTAGTGCCTTCGCAGATCATCAAATCTACAACCAATCAGGTTTAAGACAATGCCACTCAATAAGATAGTAAAATGATTTGAAATAATTTTGATATTTTGGAGGTTCCGACCCTGTTTTCATCAATTTGTTTTTGAGATTTGCTAACTCGCTTCGCCTGAACAGAATAAGAAAACCGTTTGAAATAATCATGAAATTCCGTTTGAAAAAATCGTGATATCGTTTTGAAAAAATCGTGATATCGCAGTGTGACAAAAACCCGAATTTGAAAAAATTCTGATACGATTTGAAAAAATAAGTGAGAACGCATACTGGAGCGAAGCGATAGGATCCAGCCTGTGACACAAAAACAAAAATATCGCTTGACAAATCTTCGCACTTTTCTTTTCCATATCTAACAGCAAAAATCTGGAGGATGCCATGGATAAATTGCCGAATAGAATAGGTTTGATCGCCTTTTTTGTTTTCTTCGTTGTTCTTGTTCTGTTGGGCGTTTCAGATATTCGCGGCTTAAAAATGTTGCGCAGCCAAGAGCTGTCCAGTCAGGTTCAAACCGAAGATTCCGAAATGCAATTTGAAGCGGAACAGGAAGATTTTTATGACGACTATGTTCCAGTGGATTTGGAGGCGGTCAAAAAAGAGTTTGAAAAAGCCGCCAGGGAGGGAGACGCCGAGGCGCAATTTCAACTGGGGATAGCATATTTTGAAGGCGGCAGCTACGAAGACAGGGATTGGGACGAAAGCGAAAAATGGTTGAAAAAAGCTGGCGAACAAGGTCATAATGAAGCGCTGGTGGAACTGGGAAGGATATTTTATACCCGTTGCTGTTGTGGATGGAGCGAAGAAGAACTGGTTGAACCTGTAAAATGGTGGTCCAAAGTTGCAAAAAAGGGATACCCCGAAGCGCAATTCCGTCTTGCGCATATGTATTATCACTCCCATGCCCAAGAGCTTCACGTACCCTTGGCGGTGAAATGGTTTTGTAAAGCTGCCGAACAGGGTCACAGCCAAGCGCAGTACTATATGGGAGAGATCTATGAAGATGGAACCACTGTGAAAAAAGATATTGAGGAAGCGTGTTTTTGGTATCTGCTGTCAGAGGTAAATGACCCTCAAAGAGATTCGACATACATGACCAGGTTTAGCAAAAAACTTACAAAAGCGCAGCAGGAAAGGGTGATGGCGCGGGCCAAAAAGTGGCTGGAGGAACACAAAGAAAAGTAATGCCTGCTTGATGACGCTTCGACAATCAGTTTTTGAGTCCATTGTATCGTAGGGTTCAGGCTAAAGAATGCAACGGGACTTACGGTAACGGGTTTTTTGGCGCTGAGGACTGGATCCCTCACGTGCGTTCGGGATGACAGGCGGGCTCGGGTTTGGGTACTAAAGGTACGGGGTTTGCGAATGGTGACGGCTATTGTGGTCGCCACGGACTGGATCCTATCGCTTTGCTCCAGAATGACACGTGGGTGCTGGCTTTGGGGTGCTTGTAACGGGCTGATCTGCCGTCTATATAAGGGTTTATCGGTTTAGCGTTTTAGGGTTCACACGGATAGTGCCTTTTCTACCTCGCCATCCGTCCTATCCGTCATCATCTGTTCAATCCGTATAAAAAACATACCCATCCCAGCCTGTAAGCTTGTGTTTGTTGTTCTGATGGAATCATCGGCAGCAAGACCAGCTAATTCCATATATCAATTTGAAGGCTCGAAATCGATATATGGAAATCTATATGTCAATTTGAAGGCTCGAAATCGATATATGGAAATCTATATGTCAATTTGAAGGCCCCAAATCGATATATGG